>Ga0075306_1000325_pt1 | contig 10112 bp, 11 predicted proteins | sample Joice_CattailNLC_FD_120074 | JGI IMG/M metagenome (GOLD analysis project Ga0075306, IMG submission 120074) | Natural and restored wetland microbial communities from the San Francisco Bay, California, USA, that impact long-term carbon... | ecosystem: Environmental > Terrestrial > Soil > Wetlands ... | reverse complement strand
CCGACAGGATCTTCACGGGGGTAGCGAGCATCCCGGTAAGCACACGGGTTTACAACAAGACGGGCAGCACCGCGCGCGTTTGCGGCGATGTGGGAATCGTCATAGCCAAGGGTCCGGATGGCAAGCGTTACCCATACACCTTGATTGGCATCATCGAGAAGGAGAAACGCGCCCGCGATTACACTACCTGGATCCACTCACGCGGTGCGGTGATCCGCAATGTGTCCGGGATCATTTACCGTGGCATTTTGAAGCGCTACGACTTTTACTGATTCGGCACTGGCGGCTGATGGTCGATGATTAGGGTATCCCGGCAGCATGGCGAAGGGATCTGGTGCCGCGAGAACCATCTGTCATCCGAAAATGGGGGGCAGGTTATTTGCACCAGCATGTTTTATTATCTGGTCAAACTTTGGCACATTACGGCCCCGAAACTGAAACCGCCACCGACAGGCTTCCATCCCGAATTCATTAATTCAGTAACTTTCAAGGAAAGATTATTTATGATTTCATCTGTACTCCCCATCGAACTGGTTTCACAAATGACATGATATTTAACGTTCTTGGGGGGTTGATTCTCCGCACTCCAGGCATTTCCCGCCGCAAACGAACACAGAACCATCCCGATGACTAAAAGACCAAAAATCCTTTTCATTTTCCACCTCCCGACAAAAAAGCATGTTTCTATTAAGATAAGAATAATCTGACAACTGTTTCACCTTGAGGCAGGAAGGGTGGGCTGCCACGTACCGACCACGATGGTCCATCCGTCCCGTGTCCATATAGGCGTCTGTGCGGACTGTCACTAAATAGGGGTGGGTCAGGTGTGCTCTACATTATCGGGCTGCCATCGAGCCCGACAGAATTCGCAGGAAATATTTTGTTTCTCCCGTCACTTTTTGCTCTGTACAAGGCTTGGTCCGCGGCCTTGAGCAATTCGGATGTGGTTTCCCCATCGCCAGGAAACGTGGCAACTCCACCGCTAATGGTGACACGGAGAGGCTTATCAAGGCCCGGGATCTTTGTCCCTGTGGCGGCAACTTTTTCTCTCAATAGGTTTGCATAGGATAGCGCCTGTTCTTTGTTCGCAGAGGTCATAACCACCGTGAATTCCTCACCTCCGTACCTCGATACAAGATCGGAGCTGCGGGTATTCTTCCGGGCCACCTCGGCCACTTTTCTCAAGACCAGGTCCCCGGCATGATGTCCACAGGTGTCGTTCACTTTCTTGAAATGGTCGATATCGAACAGGAAGATGGACAGGGGGGTCAAGTAGTTCCTGGCACGTCGAATCTCCGTCTCGAACCACAGCGTGAAATGTCTCCTGCTGAATAATCCGGTAAGATCGTCGAGAGAGGCGGAGGTCTCCAATAATTTTCCCGTGATTGCATTTTGGAGAGCGGCACCGAAGAGATCCGCCAGCATCGCGACGTTTTGCCGTTCGTGTGCGATGTCCACGCCGCAACCGCCAAGGACGAGAACTCCTCTGGTTACTGAAATTACTGTAATCGGGGCGACGAAATCCAACTCCATCCGTGCATGTCCTGAAGAAGATCCTGCCGATCTCGTCTCGGTAGGGGCAAGGTCTTCCCTGGAGGCAACCATCTTTTTCCGGACGGCCGTGCCAAGAATCCCTTCATCGTTTGGCAGCCTGATCCTTCCCATCAAATCCGGAGGAAAGCCTGCACCATCCCGCAAGGTATAATCGCCCGTCTCCTCTTGCCCCACGAAATACCCTACCCTCGATGCGTGAAAGAATTCCTTTGCAAAACGTACTACGATCGGTGGGATGGCGCTTTCGGGCAAGTTTTCGGTTAGTCTTCTCACTATTCCCGGGACGCTTTCGGCAATTTCCTTTTTTCGAGCCAGTTCTTCCTGGCTTGCTTTAAATGAGTGGGATATGTCCTTGTATTGCGACTGAAGCAGTTTGACTTTTTCAGTATATCTATTTTTTGATTTTTGTTGATAGATCACAACAAAGAGAAACCCGATGGAAAGAATCAGTACAATTCCTGACGGAATTCCGAAATAAAAAAGCCTGGAATCCATTGCCGCCACGATCTCCCGGTCTATTCTTTTAATGTATTGCCCAATAATCCCGTTGTTGGTTGTTTCGGATGAAACGCATTAAATATTGAGTTTCATTCCGGCAAGACGCTTCGTGACCAGCAATGCAATGGAACGGGTTGTATGTCATCTGGGCGACGGTAGAGAAATCAGGCCGGGTTCCCGGGAATGAATCGTTACACCCCTGTGATATTTCCGTTATCTCCGACAAGTACCATGTCCCCATCTTTGGAAACCTACGATGGTTTTCCATATCCGTGGGATGGGAATTGGTAACGGACTGTAAGGATCTTCTGCCCAGGTCGACTCAACCGGCAGTGGGAAACGTTATGAGGGAACGATATCGGAATTCGATTTCGATCTCCGGTGGTTCGAAGGAACTGGCGAAGAAGTTGAAGTGCTTTGATAACTTCCAAGGGAAGGTTTCATACGACTACGATTGGCGTATCAATGGAACGGAGAGCCCCGGGTAGAGGAGTAGCTGGTGGACGCGCATTGGGCGAATTGGGGGATTCTCGCAGTATTCGGGGTTGCGATGATCGCGATATCCCCCAGCAGCCGGGGAACGAACCCGGCAGACCAGTTCTTCCGGGGGAAAGACGAGTTCGGCAGGGAGCCCGGGTTCTTTTTCCTCACGTCGAGCGTGCTCATATCGTGGATCTTCGCGAAGTCAATCCAGAACGCAGCGGATCTGGGGCAGAAGTTCGGGTTCCCGGGCGGCGTGGCGTATGCTGTCTACTGGATCTCCTTTCTCGTAGCCGGTACCGTGCTCCACGGCCTCCGGAGGAAGGGATACCGGAGCATCCACGATTACCTTGGGAGTCGATACGGGACGGGCGCCGTCTGGATTTTTTCGTTCATTCTCGTCATCCGTCTCTGGAATGAGATCTGGAGCAACACGATCGTCATGGCCCAATTCTTCGGACCGCGGGAAAGCCAGGGGTACTACGTCGCTTCCTGGGCGATCACCGCTCTCGTGCTCGCGTACATCCTCAAGGGTGGTCTTCGCAGCAGCATCATCACCGACGCCGTGCAGGTAATCATGGCCGCCATCATCCTCGTTCTGATCCTCGCGTACATCTTCCCAGCGGGGAGGCCGAAAGAGATGGTTGCAAGCGGCTCCTGGACCCTCTCCGGCGGGGTGGACCTGATACTCGTGGCCCTGCTCCAGGTCTTTTCCTATCCCTTCCACGACCCCGTCATGACCGACCGTGCCTTCGTCACCGAGCCCGGGAAGATGCTGCGATCGTTTACCCTGGCGGGGTTTCTCGGAGTCCTGTTCATCCTGCTGTTCAGCTTCGTCGGGATCTACAACCGTGTGGAGGGGATCGGGGGGAATTCAACGGTCAGCACGGCAGCGGCCTTCGGTCTCCCGCTTCTCTTCCTGATGAATATCATGATGCTGACCAGCGGTTGCTCGACAATCGACTCCACGTTCAGTTCCATAGGGAAGCTTGTCTCCCTGGAGGTGCTGTCGAGGTGGAAAGTGGACAAGGTCGTCCTGGCGCGGGTTTCGATGGTTCTGCTGGGGATCCTCGGGAACCTGATGCTCTACGCCCGGCCCGCCATCCTCTCGGCCACTACCGTGAGCGGTACGATGGTCATCGGGCTCACTCCCGTTTTCCTGCTTTCGGGGTGGCGCAGGGCAGGGGCCGTCTCCTACCATGCCAGCGTATGGTCGGGGCTGCTCTTCGGACTGGGGCTGAGCCTGCACTGGTTCCATGGGAGCATCGGGGCCGGGAAATACGGTACTTTACTGTGGGTGAACCTCGTCGGGATCTCCCTGTGCTTTCTGGTCTATCTTTTGGGGGCCTGGCTGCGTCCGGCCCCTGCCGCGGAGGAGGCATGAACGCTCCGGACTGTCCCTTTCTGGGGCTCGACAGCCTCTGGATCCAGGTGACGGGTCTTTCCTGCAACCTCCGGTGCGTCCACTGTTTCAACACGTCCGGGCCCGGGAACCGGGAGTTTCCGTTTCTAACGCGGGAGGAGGTGAGGAGTATTCTCGATCAGGCGGAGGGGGTGGGCGTGCGGGACGTCGTTTTCACGGGGGGGGAGCCGTTCCTCCACCCGGATATGGCGGAGATCGCCGGTGACACGCTGAGCCGGTTTCCGGCGACGATTTTGACAAACGGGACCCTCCTTGCCGAACGGATCGTGGATCGGCTTGCAGATGCAGGCCGGGACTCGACCTACTCGCTCGAAGTCCGGATCTCCCTGGACGCGTCATCGGAGGAAGAAAACGACAGGATCCGGGGGAAGGGGAGTTTCGAAATGGCGATGGCGGGAGTCGCCCGCCTGGAGAAGGCGGGCTTCCTTCCCATCGTTACCTCCGTGCAGTTTCAGGAGGAGAATTCCCGGACGGAGCTGGAAGCATTCGAGAGTCTGCTGCGCTCAAGGGGGATACGCAAACCCCGGGTAAAATTCCTCCCCCTTTTCCGCATCGGCCGGGAAGAGAAACGATCCGGGGGGTACGGGGAAAACGAGAGGATAACCACGGAGATGCTGGAACTCCTGGATCCCGAGCAGTTCCTGTGCTCCACGGTGAGGGTGGCGACGTCACGGGGGGTGTGGGTCTGCCCGATCCTTGTGAACGAGCCGGACGGACGGATGGGGAGCACACTCGAGGACTCGTTCCGTGTCTTCCCTCTGGCGTACGGGGCCTGCTCCACCTGCTTCCGGCACGGGGCCGTATGCGCGAACGCCGCCATGGCAATTCGGGAGGAGTAGCGGATGGGCACCGAGATGCGGTATCCCCGGGGCCATTATGCTTGGGGAGAACGAGAGGTTTCTGGGCATGTGGCGCTTTTCGGAGGGGTCTACAATAATTACCTTGCCCTGGCTGCTCTTCTTGACGACGCTCCCTCCCGCGCTTCGGAGATTTACTGCCTCGGGGACGTGGGCGCCTTCGGGCCTCATCCTGACCGGTCCATCGGTATTCTCCGGGAAGCGGGGGTCCCGATCGTCCAGGGGAACTACGACCGCTCGGTCGGGATGCGCAGGGGAGATTGCACCTGCGGTTATACCGACCCGCGGGACAACCATTTTGCCGCGCTATCGTATGCCTATACCCTTCGGAACACCTCGGAGCGGAACAAGGATTTTCTGGCGACACTCCCGGACCACATCCGCTTCCGCTGTCCAAGAGGGAAACGGATTCTGTTATGCCACGGCTCGCCCCGGAGGCAGAACGAATTCCTGTGGGAGTCCATGTCCCCCGACCCGTTCCTCGCTCGATTGCTCGGCGATGCGCAATGCGACATCCTCGCCGTGACGCACACGGGCATCCCCTGGAAGAGACACTTGTCCGACGGTCGCCTGGTCGTCAACGTCGGGGCGATCGGGCGGCCCGCCAACGACGGGAAGAGGCACGTCTGGTACGCCGTGCTGGACCTGTCGGGAGAGGCTCCCGATGCCACCTTCATCCCCCTAAGGTACGACCATGAACGCCTTGCCTACGAGATGCGTGCCGAGCGGATCGCAGAGCCCTTTGTGGAGACGGTCGAGACGGGGTGGTGGACGACATGCATGGAAATCCTCCCCGCGAGAGAACGAGCCAAGGGGATGTATTGAACATCGGTCGGCAGCGTGAAACGGATTTGAAGGCAGACGATATCTACGTTACACTCCCTGTGGGCCGTTAAGGATTGCGCCTCCGGTGCCTGACTCGCCGTATGGATCGCATGGCGGGGACAAGGATCTCAGTACGACGATGGTCCAGGCCCACATCCTTAACCGGGGAGGGAGATGCGCTCGCCGCCCGTGTTCCCACTACGGGAAAGTTGCTGATTCCCCATGCAAACGAGCACACCTGGACCACTCGACAAGGTGCTGAGGTCGCTCCAGAATTTCATCCGTCTGGAATCATCGGGCGGGCTGGTATTGATGGGAACGTCCGTATTTGCATTGATCATCGCTAACTCGCCTTTTTCGCCGTACTACGCCAAGCTTCTGGATCTTCCCCTCGAGATCAGGATCGGCACCTTCGGAATCGCCAAGCCCCTGCTGCTGTGGATCAATGACGGCCTGATGGCGGTGTTCTTCTTCCTCGTCGGAATGGAGCTGAAGCGCGAGGTGCTCGAGGGGCACCTGTCGAGCCTGCGCCAGGCGAGCCTGCCTGCGTTCGCCGCCATCGGTGGCATGCTGGCGCCAGCGGTCATCTACGCCGCGCTCAATCGGGGTGACTCCGTCGCGATGAGGGGGTGGGCTATCCCGACGGCGACAGACATCGCTTTTGCATTGGGGGTGCTCACACTTCTCGGGAAGCGTGTCCCGGCTGCGTTGAAAGCTTTCCTTCTGAGCGTCGCCATCTTCGACGACCTCGGGGCAATCGTCGTGATCGCCCTGTTCTACACGGCCGAGCTGTCTATGATTTCCCTCGTTATCGCGGCCTGCCTGATACTAGGCCTCGCGTGCCTCAATCGCTGGAATGTGACGAGGTCCACCGCTTATTTCCTTCTTGGCATTCCGCTGTGGGTGGCGGTGTTGAAGTCCGGGGTGCATGCGACGCTGGCAGGCGTCGTGCTGGCGATGTTCATCCCGATGCGCGTGCCGGAGAAATCCCTGGCTTCGCAAACACACGAGCCTCTGCTGCATCACCTCGAACACAAGCTGCATCCGTGGGTGGCCTTTGGGGTCCTGCCGGTCTTCGCGTTCGCCAACGCGGGCGTTTCGATCTTGGAACTGTCCATCACCGACATCCTCCATCCTGTGCCGCTTGGCATCGTGATCGGCTTGTTCCTCGGCAAGCAGATCGGGATTCTGGCGCTTTGCTGGCTTGCGGTGAGGTTGCGAATTGCGTCGCTTCCTGAAGGAGTCGGCCCGTGGCAACTTTACGGCACGTCGTTATTATGCGGCATCGGATTCACCATGAGCCTGTTCATCGCATCGCTGGCATTCGAGCAGGGCGCCACGGCATATCTGGGGCTGGAGCGGCTCGGTATCCTGATCGGCACGCTGGTTTCCGGGTTATCCGGTTACGTTGTGCTGCGATTGAATTTGGGATCCGAGTCATAATCGGGGAGGGAAAAGCGGTGGAGGCTACATGACCTTCGACCATCCCCCCCCGAAGGTCATAAGCTACTGTCTTTCCTAAACCTTTGGCCGGGAGTTCGAGTCTCTCCGGGGGCGCCAATTATAACAAGGGGTTGTGTGAATATCCGCACCCCTTGTTAATGTCTTCTGACCGCTCATAACAGCACTCATAACACTCGCCCTGGCATTTTCACTTTCGTCGCAACCTACGCCATCCTCGTTCGTCTGTGAGATATGTTTGCCGGAGGGGGCGCGGCGGTGGGGAATTATTTCGCCGTCCCGATCTTCGTCGCCATTCCTCTCGTGTTCTTCGCGGAATCAAGAATAATGAGGACCATGCGGTGGCCGACCTCGTCAACGGCCAACCAAAATCCGATTTACACACTTACGGGGACTCTAGCCCGCAGGCTGGTCATTTACTCTCGACACCCGATCAATATTCCTGATACTTTATCCCAGAATCAGACTCGTCAGGCACAGGCTGACTAGTTGCCATACATTAATTATTTTTGCTCTGGTTCAATTTTTCATTCACCTTTTCGAGCGTTACGTATTGTCTATGGAGAGATGCGAATGACTGAATCGCTACTCCCTCAAACTACAGGAATCTCACAGCTATGAGTACGAACCCCGAAGGGGTCCAGGCCAGTGAAAGTGGAAAGTTTGGCTTGGCAAAACTGGCCCTGTTGTCGCTTCTCACAGGTGCCGCAATCGGCCTTGTCATCGGGTGCTTTCGGGTGGCACTGAAACACATGAACACTGCTCGCACCGACACGATCACCTGGGCCCACCAGTGGCCGGTGCTGGGCTTCGTTCTGGTTTGTGCCACGGTTGCAGCAACCACCGCTTTTGCTGCCTGGCTGGTGCAGCGTTCCGGGCAACCTGCGGCTGGCAGCGGTATTCCCCACGCCGAGGTGGTGATTGAGGGCAAGTTGCCCGCCGCCCCGCCGGTCCGTCACCCGGGACGTGCTCGGCTGGGTCAAGTGAGCCCCGGGTCAGGTGCTGTCCTCCTCAGGGTATCTCGCATACAGGCGGGACAGGGGAACCGCGGTTAGCCCGTGCAGGAAGACGCTGATCAGGACCGTGAGCACAACGATCGACAGCATCCGCTCATGTCCCTCCAGGCCGAGTCTGCCGACGACAACGAGCAAGTACAGTACGGAGGCAATCCCGCGCGGGCCGAACCACCCGATGAAGGCAATCGAGAATCCCGGGAGCTTTGTCCCTTTGAGGCTCACGGCGACGGGAAGCATGCGGATGATCGTCAGGCTCAGGATCGCGTATACCCAGGCATTGACGTCCCAGTGCGGTATTGCCTTCGGCACTGCGGCCAATCCGAACAGCAGGAAGACAAACAGTCCCAGTTGTTGACCTTCCGCCTCTCCAAACTCCTGGATCCGCTCCCGGACGTCGGGCGTCTGCACGCCCAGCATCAGGCCGCCGAAATATGCGGCGATGTAGCCGTTGCCATGGAATTTCTCCGCAAGGGCATACGCAAGGATCGCCAGGGACCATGCGGCCAGACGTTGGAACGTCGGGTTCATCCACCCGCGTCGGGAAGTCCTGTCGACCAGTGTCCCGCCGGCCCATCCCACGAGAGCACCCAACAACGGGCCGAACAGCAACTGCTTCATTGTGAACACGATCCAATATGTAACGCCTGACGTTTCGGTTTCGGCGACGGCAAGCGCGGCAATGCAGGCAAGGATAGGGGGCAGTACGATCCCGTCGTTTAGCCCGCTTTCGACGTTGATCGCCTTCCTGATCCTCTCCGGAACCAGCGGGCTTGTCACGACCGGCAGGCCCAGGGCCGCATCCGTCGGAGAGAGAATGAACGCCATGAGGGCGATCGTCCACAGGCCCATGTCCTTGAAAAGAGGCACGGCCAGAATCAGGCCGAGGAACATGGTCAACGGGAGGCCTATGCAGAGGAGCCGAATCGGTAACCCCCTCAACGACCGGCGATCGATCGTCGACGCATCGATAAAGAGGACCAGCACGAGCGTCACCTCGGCGATCACCCGCACGGCGGGTGCCCCCAGGCCAACGTCGACGAGGTCAAGGCCCAGGGGGCCGGCGAGTATCCCGACGGATACAAACACGATTGCGGCGGAAATCGGGGACTTCTCGGACAGGCCGGAAAACAGGCCGTAAGTGAACAACAGCAAGGCGGCAAAGACGAAGACGGGATACTCGTGCATGAAGGTTCACCTGTCGGTATTTGGGCGTCATTATAGCGAAAGCGTATGGCGATATCTTCCGACTTTTCGCGGCGCTGGGCAAAAGCGTACCAACGCCTCCTTCGCTCAGTAGGACAGGTGAGATGTACTGATAGGTGGGTACACGTGGATGGACCCACGATGAGAACTTCATCCGGAAGGACGAAATGGATGGTGCGATATCTTTCCCTTGCATTGCTTGCGGTGCTGGTTATGGGCTGCGCAACGGGCGGCCGACCCGGGCCGGCCACGCATACGAAGGAACCCCGTTCCGTGTTGAACCGGACCTGGCAATGGGTTGCGACGGTAACACCGGTCGAAAAAATCACGGTCCCGGATCCCGAGCGGTACTCGATCCGGTTGACGGACGACGGCAAGGTTCAGGCACGGTTCGACTGCAACGGCGGGGGCGGGCATTATCAAATCTCCGAGGGCAGACTTTCCTTCGGCCCGTTGCTGTCCACGCGCATGGCCTGTCCGCCGGATTCCCTGGACGGGCCGTTCATGAAGGATCTTCAACGGGTTGTTTCGTTCTTCGTTCAGGACGGCGATCTGTACCTCGAGCTTCCTCTGGATAGCGGTACCATGCGTTTTCGGCCGGCTCCATAGATTAAAGGCAAGCGGCTGGGGGCGGATGTGGACAGGATGTCGACGTCATCCGCCGCGTTGAGCGCGGAATCGGTGTTCCGCTCGATGGGAAAGATGGTGAGCCCCCCTGCCTCTACGGGGTGAAACGGAGTTGCGGACGGATGGCGGGGGCCGGTTTGGCGCCGGACGAACAGGGGGAAGTGACCT
>Ga0075306_1000324_pt1 | contig 10128 bp, 6 predicted proteins | sample Joice_CattailNLC_FD_120074 | JGI IMG/M metagenome (GOLD analysis project Ga0075306, IMG submission 120074) | Natural and restored wetland microbial communities from the San Francisco Bay, California, USA, that impact long-term carbon... | ecosystem: Environmental > Terrestrial > Soil > Wetlands ... | reverse complement strand
CTGGAATTTTAAAACGGCAAACGTTTATGGCGATTCTGTACTTATTGTTGGTTCGCTCGCAAGAGCCAAAACCGTTGCAGTAGCAACAGTAACAATGAATTACGATTCTACTTTAAGCTCCTGGGAAAAGCAAAGTGTAGTTGGTGAAATTGTCAATACTAGTAATTATAGACCAGATGATCTTTTTATGAGCAAGTTTAACCTGAGCTTACATATGATCGGCAATTATGTTGCTAAACCACTAGGCAGAATTACAAAGGATATCTATTCAAGAGAATCGCTTTTCGGACCATCTGAATTTGTAGATCTTATTCATACTTTTCAACTTGAACAAACGGGTGCAGACATCTCTTTTGTGTCGCCATTATCATTTGATACTCAGATTGATAGCGGGTGGATTCGTATAAAAGACATGTTCAAACTTTACCGGTATGAAAACTTTTTATATACAATGGCACTGAGTGGACAGGAAATAAAAGATTATTTAGAATACTCCTTTGGCCAGTGGTTCAACGAGATGAGCTCGGTTGATGACCATCTTTTAAGATTTAAAACAGCTGAGGATGGAAAAATTGTCTATTCTGAACGCAGTAATTTACCAACGCTTTATGAAAGATATTACAATTTTTCAAATGCTGCCGGTATTAATTATACCGTCGATATTACAAAACCCGAAGGTGAGCGTGTTTCTATTATTTCTCTTTCAGATAGTTCGATCTTCAAACTTGATCACAAATATACGGTTGCAGTAAATTCGTACCGTGGTAACGGTGGTGGAGGTCATTTAACCCGTGGTGCCGGAATTCCTTTAGAAGAGCTTTCATCAAGGATTATTAACTCAACAGATAAAGATTTACGCTACTATATGATGAAATGGATTGAAAAGGAAAAAGTCATCACGCCGAAACTACTAAGAAATTGGGAAGTTATTCCTCAAGAGTGGTGGATAAAAGGAAGAAAGACAGATTACAAACTGATTTTCGGTGAGCAATTAATATTAGAAACACGCAGGCAAAACTGAGCGGGAATCACCTGCGTGCTTTGAAAAAAAGATAAATATATATTACCACAGTTAGTTGCCACTCTTAACTAATCCATTTTATAAATTGAATCCAATTGAATAAAAGATAAATTCATATTCTAATTTATTAAATGTGCTCTTGATAAATGAAACTTTTAAGTGATGATAGCTCAATTGTTTAACAATTTAACTCGTTATGATTAATTTTGATTTGCTAATTTTAATAATAGTAAAATCTATAAAACAGACATGAACACAAAAAAAAGTCAGCGTTTTTTTAATAAAGCTAAAAAATATATCCCCGGAGGTGTTAATTCGCCGGTAAGGGCATTTAAATCCGTTGGCGGTAATCCGTTATTCATTACGCGAGGTAAAGGTGCAAAATTTTGGGATGCAGATGAAAACGAATATATAGATTATATCGGTAGCTGGGGTCCCCATCTTTTTGGACATAATCCTCCATTTATTAAAGAGGCATTAATTAACGCAATAGAGAATGGAACCAGCTTTGGTGCACCAACAGAGTTAGAATTAAAGATTGCGGAGATGATTACCGAGTTAGTTCCGTCAGTGGAAAAAGTGAGAATGGTGAATAGCGGAACTGAAGCTACTATGAGTGCTATTCGCATTGCAAGGGGTTATACCGGGAGAGATAAATTCATAAAATTTGAAGGCTGCTATCATGGGCATGCGGATTACTTTTTAATTAAGGCCGGTTCAGGTGCGCTCACCTTGGGAGTACCAACAAGTCCGGGTGTAACTAAAGGTAATGCATCCGATACTTTACTAGCAGATTATAATGATATTAACTCAGTAAAAGACCTTGTTCAGGCAAATAAAAATCAGATTGCAGCAGTAATTATTGAACCTATTGCCGGAAATATGGGAGTGGTGAAAGCAAATGATGAATTCATCCGGGAGTTAAGATCAATATGTAATGAGCAAAAAATTGTTCTAATCTTTGACGAAGTTATGTCCGGCTTCAGGGTTGCTGCTGGCGGTGCACAGAAAGTACTTGGTGTTAACCCTGATCTATCAACTTTTGGAAAAATTATTGGCGGCGGTTTACCAGTTGGGGCATTTGGAGGTAAAGAAGAAATTATGGAACAGCTTGCCCCAGATGGGCCAGTTTACCAGGCAGGTACACTTAGTGGAAATCCTCTAGCAATGGCGGCAGGATTTGCAGCTCTAAAACATATTAAAGAACGTCCCACGATTTATGATGAGCTCGAAGAAAAATCATCTTATCTGGAAAGTGGATTTAGAGAAAATCTTAAATCTCTCGGGAAGAGTTATGCGTTGAACAGAGTTGGTTCAATGATGTGTATGTTCTTTACTGAAGAGCATGTAGAGAATTTTAACAATGCAGTTAAATCTGATACCGAGCTTTATGGTAAATATTTTCATGAAATGCTAAAGAGTGGAGTATATTTAGCCCCGTCACAATTTGAAGCACTATTTGTTTCAACGGCTCATACTAATGAAGATTTAGATAAAACTATTAAAGCACATAAAAGGTCATTAGAAACAATTTTAAGTTAGGATTTCATTCGGTTATTCCGACAGTAATGCGATAATCCTTAACGGACCACCGCTGCCTCCTTTTATTTTCATAGGTAAAGCGATAACAGTAAAATCTTTATCGGGTAGCATTTCAAGATTCGCTACATTTTCAAAAATCGGAATACTGTTCTTAGTCAGAATTACGTGGGATTTAAATAGCTTGGATTGCCCATAATCAATACTGGCAGTTTCGATACCAACAGCCTTTATGTGTCTTTCCTTAACAAGCCAGCTTGCAGCATCTGGATGGAGCCCGGGAAAATGAAGTTTTGCAACGGCCTCTGCACCCCTTTCTTCTGTGCCCAGATATTTAATTCGGTCAGGCCAGTATTTGCCATAGCCGGTTTTCAAAAGAACAATTGTTCTGTCCGGAATTTTACCATTTTCTTTTTCCCACTTGGTAAAGTCGTCAATAACAATAAGATAATCTTTATCGTTCAGGCACTTTTCCGATACGTCAATCACTACAGCTTTACCAATTAAATTCTCAATAGGAATTTCATCCGCACTATTTCTATTTTCATAAAAATGAATTGGAGCATCAAGATGTGTTCCACCATGTTCCGCACAGCAAAAGCTGTTTGCTGAATAGTAGTAACCTTTATCGGTCAGACCTTTATAATCAACTGTCAGTTTAAACCCGTCTGCTGTAGGCCAATAGACCGTAGATTCATCAAACGCATATGTGAGATCTACCATCTTCATATTATCAATCTGCGCCGTGATGATTGGAGCAGTAATAATTAAAAGAAACACAATAAAATTTTTTTGGTTCATTTTATACTACCTTTCTTTATCAAAAAAACTATTCACCAACAATTATGTTTGGACTAAAACAAAAAAGGGGCAAAATATAACCCTGTCCATTCAGTAATTACAAAAATAAAATTAAATCATACTACAACAATTTATTTGTTATTCTCACCATTCCCATTATCAACACCTTCATCTTCCATAACCACCTTAGCAATATCGGCAATGGAATCCCGATCTTTAAGATTAATCACTCTTACACCCTGAGTATTCCTGCCCATTACGCGTAATGCCTTTATGTCTTGTCTTATTACCATTCCTTTAGTTGTTATGATAACGAGCTCATCTTTATCAACTACTTCCATTAGTGATATCATCTTGCCAACTTTTGGTGTTGTTTTGACTGTAAAAACTCCTTTGCCGCCCCGATGAGCTAATCTATAATCATTTATGTCTGAACGTTTTCCGTAACCGTTTTCAGTAACAACAAGTACGCTGGTTCCTTGCCGTTTAATTACAAGCTGACCGACAACCACATCATCTTTTCCCAGCCTAATACCACGGACGCCCGTTGCGGTTCTACCCATCACTCGAACATCTTTCTCATTGAATCTGATCGCAAAACCGTTTCTGGTTCCAAGCACAATATCGTTATTACCTTCTGTCATCCCGACATCAATCAGCTTGTCACCACTTAAAAGTTTTATAGCCTGAATGCCCCCTTTCCTTACGTTGCCATATGCGGATAAAACTGTTTTCTTAATTGTGCCTTTTTGTGTTGCCATTATCAAGTACTTATCATCGGAGAACTCTTTAACAGACACAAAAGCTGTTATTTCCTCATCTTTTTCTTTTTGCAGTATATTAAGAATTGATCTGCCTCTTGCCGCTCTACCTGCTTCCGGTATTTCATGAACTTTGAGCCAGTATACTTTTCCCTTGTCAGTAAAAAATAAAATGTAGTGGTGTGTAGAAGCAATAAACATGTGCTCAATAAAATCTTCATCTTTTGTTCCTGCACCTGCTACCCCTCTTCCGCCCCTGCCTTGTCTTCTATATCCACTGACAGGGAATCTCTTAATAAAACCGCTATGTGATATGGTTACAACAACGTCTTCCTCCGCAATTATGTCTTCTAAAGAAAAATCCTCATAGCTGTGAATTATTTCTGTTCTTCTCTTATCGCCATATCTCTTTTTTATATCAAGTAACTCTTCTTTAATGATTAGATATCTCTTTTCTTCGCTGGCCAGAATGCCCATTAATTGCTCAATCAGTTTTATTAAATCTTTGTATTCATCCTCAATCTTCTGTCTTTCAAGTCCGGTTAGTCGCTGTAGACGCATATCCAGGATAGCTTTTGCCTGTATTTCGGTTAGCTCGAATTTTTTTACAAGGTTGTTCTTTGCAGTATCAACATCTTTCGATTTCTTAATCGTCTGGATAACTGCATCTATATTATCAAGAGCAATAATGTAACCTTCAAGTATGTGTGCCCTTCTTTCAGCAGCATCAAGTTCAAATTTGGTTCTTCTTACCAGAACGTCCATTCTGTGGTTGATGAAGTGCTGCATCATCTCTTTCAGCTCAAGAACATTAGGAATGCCGTTAACCAACGCCAATAAATTGACACCAAACGTCGTCTGCATTTGTGTGTGTTTAAATAACTGATTTAACGTAACTGCCGGTTGAGCATCACGTTTCAACTCAATTACAACACGCATTCCATCGCGGTCGGATTCATCGCGTAAATTTGATATATCATTTATTTTCCCCCCTCTGACTAGATCTGCTATCTTTTCGATGAGGTTTGCTTTGTTTACCTGATAAGGGAGTTCAGATATAATGATGTTTTCCCTGTTGTTCTTCTGTGTTTCTATATTTGCTCTTGCCCGGACAATAATTTTTCCCCTGCCCGTAGTGTAAGCATTCTTAACACCATCATAGCCGTAAATTATTCCTGCGGTTGGAAAATCCGGTGCAATAACATACTTCATCAACTTTGCGCTGGTGAGTTCAGGATTCTTAATCAATGCTACAATTCCATCAACCACCTCAGATAAATTATGAGGTGGTATATTTGTTGCCATCCCGACCGCAATACCGCTTGCGCCGTTTATAAGTAGGTGCGGGAGGTATGCCGGTAAAACTGTTGGTTCCTGTAATGAATCATCAAAGTTGGGAGTAAATTCGACAGTGTTTTTGTCAAGATCCCGAAGCATCTCTTCGCATATCCTGCGCATACGTGCTTCTGTATACCGCATTGCGGCCGGGGAGTCACCATCCACCGAGCCAAAATTCCCCTGGCCATCTATCAGAGGATAACGTAAAGAAAAATCCTGCACCATCCGGACCATAGAGTCGTAAACGGCGGTATCTCCATGAGGATGAAATTTACCGAGTACCTCTCCAACAATTCTTGCCGATTTCTTATATGGCTTATTATAGACCATTCCCAATTCGTGCATCCCATACAACACTCTACGGTGAACCGGTTTCAGACCATCCCTCACATCGGGAAGTGCGCGAGATACAATAACCGACATCGAATAGTCGATATACGAGGATTTCATTTCATCTTCAAGAGAAACAGGTATTATTTTATCAATTATTGTTGCCATAGTCTAATCTAGTTTTTTAAATTTTTCTCAATTCGATTATAATTATATATCTAAGTTTTTTACATACTTAGCATTCTTTTCAATAAACTCTCTACGGGGTTCAACCTCGTCACCCATAAGGGTTTCAAATATTTTATCAGCTGCGGCAGCACTTTCTATTGTTACCTGCAAAACCGTCCTGGTTTCGGGATTCATAGTTGTTTCCCACAACTGCTCAGGATTCATTTCGCCCAATCCTTTATAACGAGAAATGTTAACCCCTTTCACGTTCTTGTCCTCTTCATTCCCCATCCCGTTTTCCTTACCGTTTACTTTCAACCGTTTAAGTATCTGATCTCTTTCTTTTTCATCGAAGGCATAAAAATCCTCTTTGCCTTTTTTAATTTTATAAAGTGGAGGTTGTGCTATATAAATTTTTCCTGCAGTTATCAGATCCTTCATATATCTATAAATAAACGTAAGAAGAAGAGTTCGTATATGACTTCCATCAACATCGGCATCGGTCATTAAGATAATCTTTCCATATCTTGCTTTATCCGTATTAAAATCTACGCCTATACCGGCACCAATTGCCGATATTATAGCTTTGATTTCATTATTCTCAAGTATCTTATTTATTCTTGCTTTTTCTACGTTAAGAATTTTTCCTTTTAGTGGAAGAATTGCCTGAAATTTTCTATCTCGTCCTTGCTTTGCGGAACCACCTGCAGAGTCACCCTCCACAATATATATTTCACAGTGTTCGGGATCGGTAATTGAACAGTCAGCGAGTTTGCCGGGAAGGTTTAATGTGTCGAGCGCATTTTTTCTTCTTGCCAGTTCTCGAGCCTTTCTAGCAGCTTCTCTTGCTTCGGCTGCACGTGAACACTTTTCAATTATCTTTTTTCCAACGGACGGATTCTCTTCGAGAAAATCCGCAAGTTTTTCACCGACCAACATCTCCACTGCAGATCTAGTTTCGCTATTACCTAATTTTGTTTTGGTTTGTCCTTCAAACTGAGGCTCTGCAACTTTAACCGAAAGTACCGCAGTAAGCCCTTCTCTGAAATCATCTCCGGTTAGGTTTATCTTTCCTTCTTTGATTAATTTATTCTTATAAGCATAGTTATTCAAGGTTCTTGTAAGTGCAGTTTTAAAACCAGATAAGTGTGTACCGCCTTCGGTGGTATTAATGTTGTTCACATATGAAAAAATGTTTTCTGTATAATTGGTTGTATATTGAAACGCTATTTCGATTGGTGTGTTATCTTTTGTGCCCTCAATATAAATCGTTTTGTGTAGTGGTTGTCTGGCCTCATCAAGATATTTCACAAATTCAATCAGACCACCTTTAAAGTGAAAGATTTCTTCCTCACCGCCGTTTCTATCATCTTTAATTTTAATAGTTATAGTTTTATTTAGATACGCGAGCTCACGCATTCTCTCTGAGATTGTACTAAATTTAAAGTCTAATGTGTTAAATATTTCCGGGTCGGGACAAAAAGTAATCTTTGTTCCTTTTTCGGTTTTACGGGCCTTCCTTATTTCTTTAACTTTTGATAACGGAATTCCTCTATTAAATTCCTGAAAATACACTTTTCCATCTCTGCTTACCTCAACCTTCAGCCATTCTGATAGAGCATTCACAACAGAAACACCAACACCATGCAATCCGCCTGAAACTTTATATGTGTTCTTATCAAACTTCCCACCGGCGTGCAATATAGTCATTACAACTTCCAGCGCTGACTTTTTTTCTTCTGGGTGTATGTCTACCGGAATTCCACGTCCGTTATCCTGCACAGTAACGCTTCCGTCACCATTAATTGTAATATCAATTTTATCGCAATATCCTGCAAGCGCTTCATCTATACTATTGTCAACAACTTCATTTATCAGATGATGAAGACCCCTAACGCTAACATCGCCGATGTACATTGCCGGTCTTTTTCTTACTGCTTCAAGACCCTTTAATACATTTATATTTTTTGCATTATAGTCCGACTTAGATCCTTGTTTGGTCATATCTTTATTTCAATATCCTTATCTATGTTTTAACTACTAAATTTTATTCCTTTAATTCTTTCTTCGTTATAATAATTGTTTATCTTCCTAACAATTTCGAACTCCTTAAATTTTAATTCACTTCTCCAGACAGAGTTTTCAACCTTTATTTTCAAAAACATCTTATCAACATTTTCGGGTTTAACAACCTTCTCAAGTTCCGGAAAGATTCTATAAAAATCTAAGACAACTTCAGCAGATTTAACCATTCTCCTTACATTGCTTAATTGCGGTTCGCTTCTGAATACATCTTTTAGACTTTTAAAACCATCAGGCATATACAACGTTACCTTCATTCAAATTAATTAGTGTATCATCCTCATCATTTTTCAAATATGCAATATTTCCGAAATCTGTTATTGTAACAAATGCCTGGCCTATATCTTTTAGATACTCGCTTATTCTTTGAGCACGCATCGCATCTAATTCACCAAAAACATCATCAAGTAAAAAAATGGGTGTTTTAGTTGTAATTTCCTTTAAATAGAAAAATTCAGCAAATCTTAGTGCCGTTTGAAACGTTTTGTGCTGCCCTTGAGAGCCATATGTTTTAAGGTTTGAATTGTTAATAGAAAAAATAAAATCATCCCTGTGCGGGCCCACAAGGTTTGTAGCTCTTTTGAATTCTTCATTTCGCTTCTCATCAATCATTTGCTCAAAATAATTTTTAACTTCATCTCCGTTATATCCGTCAAGATGATAATAATCTATCAAAGGTTTTTCCTGTTCCATTATTCTGTAGTACGATTCTCTTACGAAGGAATTAAATTCATTAATAAATGTTTTTCTCCATAGTATTATTTCAGACCCGGTTTCAACCAACTTTGCAGTCCAAGCATCCAACTCTATTATCATCTCCTTTGTCCTAAAATCTTTTAATCTGTTAAGAAGGGAAGAACGATGTTTCAAAGTACGATTGTAATCTATTAAAGATTTTAAGTATGTGCTGCTTGCTTGTGAAATCACGGAGTCTATAAATTTTCTTCGTTCACCGGGTGCGCCCTGGGTAATAGAGTGATCTGAAGGTGCGAGCAGAACAATAGGAAATTTTCCTATTATATTTGAATACCTGTTTAGATTTTTATCATTAAGAAAATAGGATTTTTTTAAATCGTTCAAATTACAGATTATTCTAACACTGTCTTCCGTGATATCTCTAAAATGTCCAGTAATTTCAAACCCTTCTTTACCAAAAGAAACAACCTCTGCGTCAGTTCTTGCATTAAAACTTTTTGTAGTACACAGGTAATAAATAGATTCTAAAATTGTGGTTTTGCCTTGACCATTTCCACCAACAATGTAATTCAAGCTATCTGTGAATTCCATTTCGAGATCTGCATGTACCCGAAAATTCCTCAGCTTTATCGAGGTTAGATTCATTTCAGTTATTCAAACGAACCGGCATAAGCAGCAACATAAGTTCTTCATTCTCTGTTGTAGTTTCAGGCTCGATTATACATGCTTTTGTTGGTGAATGCAATTTGAAGACTATATTATCATCATCAACATGAGACAATATATCATTGACATATGCAGTATTAAATCCTATATCTATTGAATCTCCATCATATTTACACTCAATATTTTCAACTGCATCAGAACCGTGATCAGTATCTTCCGCAGATACTTCTAATTTATCACTACTGATTGAGAGTTTAACCTGTTTCGAACTGGATGAAGAAAACAACATCATTCTTCTTATTGTTGAAGTTAGATCTGTTCTATTAATAAAGAGTTTATTTTCATTCTCAAGTGGAATGACGCTATTGTACGCAGGGTACTTTTCACCAATCAGTCTGGAAATAAATTCAAGTTCTCCTAAATGAAATGACACATGAGATTTACTTAAATAAATCTTTACGTCTGTATCGTTTAATAATTTTGATAAAACAGTTATTGCACGTTCAGGAACAATATATTGTTCTTCAGATTTTGACTTTATATTTTTATTAACAAACTTTACAAGCCTATGCCCATCTGTAGAAACAAACCTTAGTCCATCCTGTGTAAATTCCAACAAGGTTCCAGTCATTGCTGGTCTCATATCCTCTTTGCTCATTGCAAAAGAAGTTTGATCAAGTGCTTTCTTTAGATCAAGACCATTTATTACAACTTCTTTATCTTTTG
>Ga0075306_1000323_pt1 | contig 10145 bp, 15 predicted proteins | sample Joice_CattailNLC_FD_120074 | JGI IMG/M metagenome (GOLD analysis project Ga0075306, IMG submission 120074) | Natural and restored wetland microbial communities from the San Francisco Bay, California, USA, that impact long-term carbon... | ecosystem: Environmental > Terrestrial > Soil > Wetlands ... | reverse complement strand
TTGGATATTGTTGGCGTTGGATACCGTGCAGAACTAAAAGGGAAAAATCTATTATTGAACCTTGGATATTCTCATCCGATTTATTTTATACCACCTGAGGGTGTTACGATTGAAACACCGACCCAAACGCAGATTATAGTTACTGGTATTGATAAACAGTTAGTCGGGCAGGTAGCAGCTAAAATTAGATCATTTAGAGAACCGGAACCCTATAAGGGAAAAGGAATCAAATATTCGGATGAGTATATACGGAGAAAAGCTGGTAAAACGGCAAGTAAATAAATAATAATGTTAATTAGTTAGCAAAAATATGAAAAGGAATTTTACCAGACGTCAAAGATCTAAGATCGGAATTAGAAAGAAAGTAATTGGAACTGCTGTTAAACCCAGACTATGTGTTTACCGAAGTCTGAATCACATATATACACAACTTATAAACGATTCAAATGGTACAACATTAACAAATGCTTCAACTCATTCAAAAGAAATTCAGGCTGAGTTGAAGAATGCAAAAAGTAAGGTAGATAGAAGTAAAATTGTCGGATCTTTAATTGCAAAAAAAGCATTGGAGAAAAATATTGTAAGTGTCGTATTCGACAGAAGTGGTTACCGTTATCACGGACGTGTTAAGGCCGTTGCAGATGGTGCCCGTGAGGGAGGATTAAAATTTTAATGAATTTTATCAGATTGCCGGGTCGTCTAATGGTAGGACTACGCCCTTTGGAGGCGTCTGTAGAGGTTCGAATCCTCTCCCGGCAGCGAAAGAGTATTGAATTGAATAAAAAATTAGCATCGGAGAATTAATTGAAGACAAATAAGAGAACTGAGAACGATGGTTTAAAAGAGAAAGTTGTTCATATTAATAGGGTTGCAAAGGTTGTTAAAGGTGGTCGCAGATTTAGTTTTAATGCTATTGTGGTGGTTGGTAATGGCAATGGATCAGTTGGTGTTGGCTTGGGAAAAGCAAACGAAGTAACCGATGCAATCTCAAAAGGTGTTGATGATGCTAAAAAGAATTTGGTTGATGTTCCGCTTATTAAAGGAACGCTTGCACACAAAATTATCGGTAAGTATGGTGCTGGTCGTGTACTTCTGAAACCGGCTTCACCTGGTACTGGTGTTATTGCTGGTGGTGGTGTGCGTGCTGTTTTGGAAGCTGCGGGAGTAAAAGATATTCTTACAAAATCTCTTGGTTCAAGTAATCCTCATAATCAGGTTAAAGCAACATTAAATGGTTTGGTTAATCAGATTGATGCAAAGAAAATGTCTGAAAAAAGAGGACTAACAATCCAGGAAATTTTTAATTCGTAATTGAGGAGTTTATGTCTAAGATTAAAATCATACAAACAAGAAGCGTGATAGATAGACCAAAAGATCAGAAAAGAACTATTATAGCGCTTGGATTAGGAAGACCCAAATACGAAAAAATTCACAACGATACTCCGCAAATTCGGGGTATGATTAATAAAGTTTCACATTTAGTAAGAATTGAAGAACTAACAGATTAGTACAGGTTAAAATGGATAGACTTAGCAATTTAAAATATGTAGATGGTTCCAGAAGAAAAAGAAAGCGGGTTGGCAGAGGTGAAGGTTCGGGCAGAGGTGGCACATCTACAAGAGGAATGAACGGACAAATGTCCAGATCAGGTGCGAACAAAAAAGCATGGTTTGAAGGCGGACAGATGCCCCTTCAGAGGCGTGTTCCGAAGTTTGGTTTTACCAATATTTTTAAAGTTTATTACCAGGTTGTAAATGTTAATTCTTTACAGCGAATTGCAGATAAGGAAAAAATAGAAATTACATTAAACGCAAGTTCCTTGAAAAAATTAGGTCTAATAAAAAGTTTAATGAAACCTATTAAAGTTTTAGGTAAAGGTGAACTTAAGGCAAAACTAAATTTGGAAGTTGATGCTTTTAGTATTAAAGCAAAGGAAAAGATTGAAGCTGTTGGCGGCTCGATTAAAAGGATTTAATACGGTGCTCAATGTCAAAGATAACTGATACGTTTAGAAATATTTTTAAGATCCACGAGCTTCGCCAGAGAATCTTTTATACATTGGCGTTACTTTTTATTGTAAGACTGGGTGCACATATTACGCTTCCGGGAGTTGATGCTACGCTTCTTACTGAAAGTATGAAGAATACAACTTCTGATAACCTGTTTGGTCTTTACGATTTATTTGTCGGTGGTGCCTTTTCTAACGCAGCAATTTTTGCATTAGGTATTATGCCTTATATATCTGCATCAATTATTATTCAGTTGGGTGGTGCGGTAATTCCTTACTTTCAAAAATTACAGCAGGAAGGTGAGGATGGCAGGAAGAAAATAACTCAGCTTACCAGGTATGGAACAGTTCTGATTTCAGCATTACAGGCTTGGGGAGTGACAGTAAGATTATTAAACCTTGAAGTTAAGGGATTACCAATTGTACCTGAAGCTGTTAGTGGATTTGGTTGGGTACTTACAACTGTTATCATTCTTACGGCAGGAACAATATTTATGATGTGGCTGGGTGAGCAGATAACGGATCGAGGGATTGGCAATGGTATTTCTCTAATAATTTTTATTGGAATAGTTGCCAGATTACCTTATTCTATTTTAGACGAGATAAGATTGATAAATGCTGATCAGCGTTCTATTATTGTTGAGATAATTATACTTGTATTTATGTTTTTTATTATTGCCGGGGTTGTACTTGTAACACAAGGTACACGAAGAATTCCGGTTCAATACGCAAAGCGAGTTGTTGGCAGAAAAGTTTATGACGGTGTTACCCAGTATATTCCACTTCGGGTTAATACCGCAGGTGTTATGCCGATAATTTTTGCACAGGCGATTATGTTTATACCGAATACGGTGCTTTCGTTTTTTCCGGATAATGATTTTCTTCAAACATTATCCAGCTATTTTGTGTATACATCACCTGTATACTCAGCTATATATGCATTGATGATTGTGTTCTTTACTTATTTTTATACTGCAATTGCTTTTAATCCAAAAGATGTAGCAGATAATATGAAAAAGCAGGGCGGATTTATACCTGGTATAAGACCTGGAAAACAGACTTCAGAGTTCATCGATAATATTTTAACAAAAATTACTTTACCAGGCTCTATTTTTCTTGCAATTGTTGCAATACTTCCGGCATTTGTTTCCGGAATGGGAGTGTCTGGCCAGTTCGCAAGTTTTTTTGGAGGGACTAGTTTACTAATACTTGTAGGTGTTGCTTTGGATACCTTACAGCAGATTGAGTCTCACTTGTTAATGCGGCATTATGATGGATTTATGAAATCAGGTAAGCTCCGTGCACGCAGGTAGTAACTTTAGTGATATTTATTAAATCAAAAAATGAGATTGATCTCATACGTGAGAGTTGTAGAATAGTTGCTGAAACCCTACAATTGATGAAACGTAAAATAGCACCTGGTGTTGCTACTTTGGAATTGGATGAGATTGCCGAAGATTATATTGCTAGTAATAATGCAATCCCCGCATTTAAAGGTTACTCGCAGGGTGGTGCTCCCGGTTTTCCAAAATCGGTATGTATTTCGGTAGATGCAGAGGTTGTACACGGTATTCCTAATGGCAGGATTTTAAAAGAAGGGGAGATTGTATCCCTGGATGTGGGTGTTCTTAAAAATAATTACTATGGAGATGCTGCAATAACTGTTCCTGTGGGTCCTGTTTCGGAAGAAAAGAAGAATCTTCTTGAAGTTACAGAAAAATCGCTTTATAAAGGTATAGAGCAGGCAAAAGCAGGAAATAAAATTCATGATATTTCTGCATCGGTACAAAAGTATGTTGAAGACAATGGTTTCTCAGTCGTTCGAGATCTTTGTGGACATGGTGTTGGAAAGTATTTACATGAAGAACCTTCTATTCCGAATTTTGGAATGAATGGAACAGGAATAACTATTAAGAACGGAATGACACTTGCAATTGAACCTATGGTAAACGCAGGTGGTTATGCTGTTGTAACAGGTTCTGACGGTTGGACAGTAATAACGGCTGATGGATCTCCTTCAGCACATTATGAACATACAATTTTAGTTAACGGAGATTTACCTGAAATATTAACAGTTTGCTAATGGCAAAACAAGGACCTATAAAAATAGACGGAGTAGTTTCTGAAACATTGCCCAATGCTACTTTTAAAGTAAAATTGGAGAACAATCACGAAATATTAGCACATATTTCTGGCAAAATGAGAATGCACTTTATTAAGATTTTGGTTGGAGATAAAGTTTCTGTTGAACTTTCTCCATATGATTTAACAAAGGGTAGAATTACCTACAGATATAAGTAATGGAATTATCATGAAAGTAAGAACATCTGTTAAAAAAATGTGTGAACACTGCAAAATAGTTAAACGTAGAGGCGTTGTTAGAGTAATTTGTAAAAATCCTAAACATAAGCAGCGTCAAGGCTAATAAAAAAAGGAGAATTTAATTGGCTCGTATATCAGGTGTAGATTTACCAAAAAACAAAACGGCTTTATTTGGATTGCAATATATCTATGGTATTGGTCCGGCTATTTCAGCAGAAATACTGCAAAAAGCAAAAATTGATTATAATAAGAAAGTAGCTGATCTTACCGAAGAAGATGTTGGTGCAATAAGAGCAGTAATTACAGCCGATTATAAAGTTGAAGGTTCTCTTCGTTCTGAAGTTCAGCAGAATATTAAAAGGTTAATGGATATAGGAACTTACAGAGGTATTAGACATCGTAAAGGTTTACCTGTTAGAGGACAGAGAACAAAAACGAACGCACGTGGAAGAAAAGGAAGAAGGAAAACGGTAGCAGGTAAGAAAAAAACACCGCTCAAGAAATAATATTTTTATGTTTTATTGGAGGTTAATAATTGGCTAAAGGATTAAAAAGAGGTAAGAAAAAAACTCAAGTTGACGCAAACGGTATTGCACATATTAAAGCTACGTTTAATAATGTTATTGTTACATTAACTGATATATATGGCAATACAATATCGTGGTCTTCTGCTGGAAAAAATGGATTCAAAGGTTCAAGAAAAAACACTCCATTTGCAGCACAGGTTTCAGCTGAAGCTGCAGCAAAAGAAGCATACGCCTTAGGATTAAGAAAAGTTGAAGTATTTGTTAAAGGGCCTGGATCTGGAAGAGAAGCTGCTATAAGAGCATTACATACTGCAGGTTTAGAAATTAATTCAATAAAAGATGTTACACCGTTACCACATAACGGTTGTAGACCACCGAAAAGAAGAAGAGTTTAATATTAATCGGAGATTTATTTAATGGCAAGATATATTGATTCTGTATGTAAATTATGTAGAAGAGAAAGACAAAAATTGTTCTTAAAAGGACAAAAATGCTATACAGAGAAATGTCCTATTGAATCAAGGAATTATCCTCCAGGTGAGCATGGACAACGTAGACGTTCAAAAGTTTCTGAATATGGTGTCCAGTTGCGGGAGAAACAAAAAATAAAAAGAATCTATGGTCTTCTGGAAAGCCAGTTCAGAAATTATTTCAAAAAAGCAAATAAGCAAAAGGGAATAACAGGAGAGAATCTTGTTAAATTACTTGAAAGCCGATTCGATAATATTGTTTACAGGCTTGGTCTTGCAGCTTCCCGAAAACAGGCAAGACAACTGATTTTGCACAGACATTTTTTAATAAACGAACGACCGGTTGATATTCCTTCGTATTTACTAGCGGCTGGTGATATTATTAAAGTTAGAGATAAAAGTAAGAAGTTAGATGCAATACATAACTCGTTGAAAAGAGTAAAAGACACACCATACTCATGGTTAACAATCGATAAAGCCAATTTAACCGGAACATACGTTCAAATACCTGAGAGAGAGGATGTTCCGTTAAATGCAAATGAACAGTTAGTAATAGAACTTTACTCTAAATAAAATTTTTTAAGATAAATAATTGAGGATGATTTAATGAGCATATCACATTTAAGGATGCCTGATACTGTAATACTTGATGAGGCTACGTATACAAATACTTTCGGTAAATTTTCTCTACAACCACTTGAAAGAGGATATGGTGTAACACTAGGCAACTCAATCCGCCGTGTTTTATTATCTTCATTACCCGGTTCTTCAATAACATCTGTAAAATTCAGCGGCATATTACATGAATTTACTTCTATTGAAGGTGTTATTGAGGATGTTACAGAAATAATTCTCAACCTCAAACAGGTTAGATTAAAACTTCTATCAAAAAAACCCGACAAAATCGTAATTTCATTTGATGGTGAGGGTGATTGGACTGCCGCAGATATTCAAAAAGCAAGTAATGAGATTGAAGTGTTAAACCCCGAACTTCACATTGCTACATTAAATAAAAGTGCAAAATTTGATGTAGAAATTAATGTTGGTAGAGGAACTGGATATGTTCCATCAAATGAAAATGTTGTACCCGATCAGACTTTAGGCATGATTCCTATTGATTCTATTTTTACTCCAATTAAAAATGTTAAGTATTCGGTAGAAAATGTAAGAATTGGTGATAAAAATGATTTTGAAGAACTCACTCTTGAAATTACAACAGATGGTTCGCTTACACCTGACGATGCATTAACTCAAGCCGCTAAGATTTTAAGAGATCATGTTCAACTATTTATCAATTTTGATATTGAACAGGAAGAAGAACAACATATTAGTGTAAAAGATACTGAAGCGGACAGGATAAGAAAAATGCTTCTTACGAATGTTGAAGAGTTGGAATTAAGTGTAAGATCTCATAATTGCTTGAAAGCTGCAAATATACATATTCTTGGTGATCTTGTACGTAAAGATGAAGCTGAAATGTTGAAGTTTAGAAATTTCGGACGTAAATCTCTTGCTGAACTTATGGATATTGTTGAGGTAATGGGTTTGGAGTTTGGAATGGATGTGGATAAATATATAAACAAAGAAGCTGAAACAAAATAATTATTGCTGAAGGATTCTAAATGAGACATCGTGTTAAAGGAAGGAAACTAGGAAGAACATCAAGTCATAGGAAAGCAACATTAATAGCTTTAGCTACTTCATTATTAAAGCATAAACGAATTAAAACAACCCTGGCAAAAGCCAAAGAAACCCGTGGATTTGTTGAAAAAATAATCACAAAAGCTCGTAAAGGAGATCTTCATTCCCAAAAGCAAGTGATAGATGTTATTAAAGATAAGGAAGTTGTTAAAGAACTATTTAATGATATTATTCCCAAAGTTGGTGACAGACCCGGTGGATACACAAGGGTTATAAAGCTTGGAAACAGATTTGGGGATGCTGCGTCTATGGCAGTTATTGAATTGGTTGATTACAATGACATAATCACTGCTAAAGCAGAGGAGAAAAAAGAAGAAAAAGAAATAAAAGCTAAAGAGAAAAAGAAGAAAGAGAAAGAAGCAAAAGAACAAGAAGTTATGGAAGAAGCTCAGATAATTGAAGAATCTTCTGCAGAAAAGAAGTAGTAATTTAACAATACATTTAATCTTATTAGAGAGTAACCGAATTTTCGGTTACTCTTTTTTATTATGTTCGATAATATATTTTTTGAAAGATCTGTCTTTCGCACCAGCGACTTACCCCAAAATAACCTGCCTGAAGTTATTTTTTGTGGAAGATCAAATGTGGGAAAATCTTCTTGCATTAATTCATTATTTAACAGGAAAGATTTAGCACGAATCAGCTCAACACCTGGTAAAACACGCTCGATCAATTATTATAACATTGATGAAGTGTTTTACCTTGTAGATCTTCCGGGTTATGGTTATTCTAAAACAAGTAAAATGGAAAGAGAAAAATGGGCAAAGCTTATCTTAGATTTTATATTAAAATCAGATAATATTAAGTTAGCAATTCATTTAATTGACAGCAGACATGCACCTACTGCATTAGATATAAAATTAAATGAGTTTTTGAATTTTGCCAAAATTCCGTACATAGTAATGCTTAGCAAAGCAGATAAACTGAAACAATCTGATTACAAACACTCGGAAATGAATTTAAAACACATCTTTCCGGAACTTATTCTAAACAAAACTCTTTTTTTCTATTCAGCTAAGAAAGGAAAAGGAAAGAAGCAGGTTCTCAAACGCTTTTCAGATTTGTTTTATTTGAAATAACAATCAGTTATTTTTGAATGATTGATATAATCATTAGAAAATTATTATATATACTTAAGCTTAATCATTTCTATTTAAAAATTTGATGGATCGCAGACAGAGAAAGCGAATATTAATTTTTCTATTAGTGCCTGTCCTGGCTGGAATTCTTTTCATTACCGATGATCTGTTAATTAGAGTTATTATTATAATTCTGATTATAATTTATGTTGCATTCATCATTTTTCTTCGTGATTCTGTACGGTTTCAGGGAGGTTATTCTATAAGTGAAGAGGAAGGGGACGATCTTGATAAATTAACTTCCTCATCTACTGAAATTGAAGAATCTTTTAAAATTATATCAAAGACCAAAAATGTAAATGTAGCTACAGATAAAACTTACTCACCGGATTTTGCTTATAATGGCTCAGCACTTAAACCAGCTGATCTGAAGGAAAAATTTGAAGAAATTGCACTTGAACAACTTCCTAAAGGAGTTGGGCACGATGAACAATTTGCATTTGTACTTGAAAAAATGCTTACAGTTATGAAGGAAGCATACGATGCCCATACAGCAATTTTTTTCTGGTACAGTAAAGTTAAAGATAAACTAACTGTTGAAAAATTTGTCTCAAACTCATCGGACATCAGCAGAAGAAAATTTGATATAGAAGATGACATATTGAGTAAAATTGTTGAGGCTGGTGAGCCAGAATTATTAAACGATATCTCTCCTGCAGCCGAATCCGATGTTATCCGTTATTATTCTTCAGCACAGGGGATTAGAAGTTTTGTCGGTGTTCCATTGTTTTATGATAAAACTTTGATAGCAATTGTTGCTGTGGATTCAAAAGTTGGTGATGCATTTGGAATAGAGACAATTTACGCACTTGGACGATTCGTGCGTGTTATTACAATGATAATAGCTATTTTCGAAGAAAAACATTCTGATACCCTTTCAAAGAACCGCTTGAAGGGTATTATGAAATTTATTAGTCCGGAAAACAATTTCGATGATGAAAAGGAATTATTTCATCTGTTGGATACAGCAGTCGAATCATTGGTTAAATGGGATGCTTACGTCTTTGTTTATTATGATCCGGTTGTTAAAAATTTTATAACTAAAAGAGTAATAAACAACACTTCCCTCAAATATGTTGGTGAAAATTTAGAAGTGGATCTGAGATCCACTTTAGTGGGTAAATCTATTAAAACGGGGTTACCGGTTAACATAGAAGATACTTCATCCGGATCCTTTATTAGATTTTCTCAAACTGAAGATCATAGTTTTGATGGATCGTTCTTAGCACTCCCGTTAATTTATAATAAGCAAATTTATGGTATAATTTGTTTTGAAAATCTTAAGAAGAGTGCCTTCAATAATCAGGATGTTCGGTTTCTGAAAAATGCATTAAATATTTTTTCCTATATAATTTATTCTTTTAGTACCAGAAAATTATTGGAAAGCCTAACATCAATTGATGTAGAATCCAGGGCATTAAATAAAAATTCATTCAAGGAGAGACTGAAATCAGATTTAATAAAAGCTAGGGAACTAAAAGTAGTCGGGTCGCTTGCCTTAATTGGGATTGATGATTTTCTTGAACAGGATTCATTGTTTGAAGGTGATCCGTTACCCAAAGTGTTAGCTGCAGTTGCAGAAACAATTTCGAGCGAAATGACACCATTGAATTTATTTGGAAGGTTGGATAAAAAGCTTTTTGCAGTTTATTTCTTTAATTCCGATTCAAAAAAAGCTTTTGTCTGGGCAGAAAAGCTCCGCGTTAAAGTTGCCAGGAAACCGGTTCTGGTTATGTCCAAGCAATCTACTTACACAATATCAATTGGTATTGCTTCAGCAACGAAAAATGTTGATGTTAATGCTATTATCGAAAAAGCGAATTATGCATTACAAAAAGCCATTGAAAAGGGTGGTAATTCAGTTCAGAATATTAATTAGCAGAATTCTTTAATGCCGCTAATCCTCATTTAAACCTTCATGAATAATTTTTTTGTAATAGTATTCGACGGAGTAGGTATTGGCGAATTACCCGATGCT
>Ga0075306_1000320_pt1 | contig 10162 bp, 7 predicted proteins | sample Joice_CattailNLC_FD_120074 | JGI IMG/M metagenome (GOLD analysis project Ga0075306, IMG submission 120074) | Natural and restored wetland microbial communities from the San Francisco Bay, California, USA, that impact long-term carbon... | ecosystem: Environmental > Terrestrial > Soil > Wetlands ... | reverse complement strand
GACCCGCGTGCATCGCGCGCGCCCCCGCGCCTCACGATGCAACCTGATCACAGGATGCACCCCTGGTGTTACAAGTGCAATGCAGGATGAAGGGGTCGAACCGGGTTATGTCGCGTTGCGCGACCCCGGGGTCAGCCATGCGGCCTCACACGGTACTGGGCTGCCTTGGCCGGTTGGCCCATTGCCAGGTAGAGCCTCGCGAGCCAACGGCTGGAATTCACCACATACACGTGCGCGGCTCCTTTGTCTTCATGCAGGACGGCGTGACTTGCAAGCAGCAATTTCTCCGCCTCGTCGTACCTGCCCAGCCCGGCCAGGGCTGCGCCTTCCACCGCCTCGGCGCTGGCCGTGCGCCAGTGCCCGGGAGCAAGCGCCTTGGTCCAGACAGCCCTGGCGTCCTTGCCCAGCGCGAGCGCTTCCTCATAGCGCCCCGTGTCGATCAGCAGGCTGGCCAGCAGTGTCATGCTGGTGGCGACATCCGAGTGATCCGACCCCAGCAGCTTCCTTCTCATGTCGACGGCCTGGCGCACCATGGGCTCGGCCGACGCGAGATCGCCGTCCTCGATCAGCCACATGGCCAGCGAGTTCATCCCCTGGGCCACCAGGGGGTGCTCCTCGCCCAGCGTGCGCCGGTACATCTCGAGCGAGTCGCGCGACATGCTGGCGGCCGTCTTCAGGTCGCCCTTGTCGTGGGCCAGGTACGCAAGGTTGTTGAGTGCCAATGCGACGTCCGGATGGTCTTCGCCGAGCAGCTTGTGCTGCATGGTGATCGCATCGAAGTACATCGCCTCGGACGCCTCGTACTTGCCCTGCTGCTGCAGGACGAACGCCACGTTGTTCAGCCCGATGGCGATGAAGGGGTGGGTGTCACCGACCAGGACGCGCTGCATCTCGAGCGCTTCCCGGTACAGCAGCTCGGCTTCCTGGTACTGGCCCATGTCGCCGAGCACCCAGCCGAGGTTGTTGAGCGCATCCGCGAGTTGCGGATGCGGCCCGTCGTGCAGCTTGCGCTGCATCGCGACGGCCTCGCGCATCAAGGTCACCGCCTCTTCGAACTTGCCCTGGTCGAAGAGGTTCAGCGCCAGCCCCTCGGTGCTCTGCGCGACCTCCGGGCTCTGCGCGCCGGCCAGCGTGCGCCGCACCGCAAGCGCCTCCCGAAACAAGGGTTCGGCCTCGGCGAACTCGCCCATCCGCCCGAGCAGGTCGGCGAGCTCATGGACGCTGCGTGCCGTATCGGCGTGCTCGTTGCCGAGCATCTCCCGCCGCAGTGCCAGGGCCTCGCGATGCATCGACAGGGCGCGGCCGTACTCGGCCTTGAGCATGAGCACCACGCCGAGCCGGTCCAGGGACCGGGCAACCTCGAGATGACGGTCGCCGAACAGCGACCTGCGCTTTTCGAGCGCGCTTTCGAGCAGCGAAACCGCCTGGTCATAGAGGCCGAGGCTCGTATAGACCGTGCCCATGGTCTCCATGAGCGTCGCCTGGATCCGGGGTTGCGCCGCCAGCTCCTTCTGGATCCGCTCGGCACCGCGGTCCATGATCTCGCGGGCCGTAATCGTGTTGCCGCGCGCCTCGCTCGGGTCTGACACCTCGAACAGCCGCAGCATGAAGTTCGTGGTCTGGTTGGCGGTCTCGGCTTCGACCCTGGCGAGCCGCTGTTGCTGGTTGGCGATGAAGGCGAACCCGATCGCGACCAGGCCCAGGATCGCCACCGTCGCGACCACACCCGCCTTGAGCCTCTGCAGGCGCCGGGCGCGCGCGATCGAGGCCTGGATGTACTGCGCCTCGTCCTGGTGCAGCTCGATGCCGTACTCGAGCAGCGATTCCGCCTCGAGCAACGGCTTCCCGGCGGGCAGCAGGAGGTCATGCGGCCGTTTCTCGGCGTCCCAGCGCTGCGCGGCGGCCGCGATGCGGGCCCGGATGCGCAGGCTCTCGCGGTTCTGCTCGACCCAGTCCGTGACCCGGGGCCAATGCCAGAGCAGGGCCTCGTGCGCCACCGTCACTACGGCGCTGCCGTCATCGGCGAGCTCGGTCACGAACAGGCGGTTGTCGACGAAGGCGTCGACCAGCAGGCGGCTCTTGCCGCCCGACAGGTCAGACCAGGGCGCACGCTTGCGACCGATCGCCGCCTGCGCGTCGTGTCCGATGCTCACCAACTCGTTCAGCACCCTCGGCAACTCGGCCTCGACGTCGTCCGGCAGTTGCTTGAACACGGTCTCCGCGCGCCTGGCGAGCGAGCCCTCCACGCCGCCCAGCTCGCGGTACGCGGCGAGCGTGAGCAGACCTTGCTCGGTGCGGCGCCGGTAGAGCTCCTCGAGCGTGAACTGCAGCAGCGGCAGGATTTCCCGGTGTCCGGCCGCCGCGTCGCGCAGCATGTCGTCGAGTCGCTCGATGGTGGCCGGGTCTTCCTCGAAGTGCAGGCCGGCGGCGTTTGCCGGCAGGCGGATCATCTGGCCGATCTCGCTCGCCGTCGGCGGCATCAGGTCGTACTGCCCTGCGCCCTCCTTGAGTGCGCCGAGCTTCGGGTAACTCGCGAGTCGAGGATAGAAATCGCTGCGCAGCGTGCAGATGACCCAGACACGCCCGCAGCGCGCGAGGGCGTCGATCAGGTCGATGAACTTCTGCCGGTTCCCGGAGGGGGTGTCTTCCTGCGTGTGCGCCTCATCCTGCGTGTACATTTCCTCCATCTGGTCGATGACCAGCGCGAGCCGGGCGTTCGGCTTCCCGTCCTGCTGTTCTTCGCGCTGCAGGGCGTTGCGAATCAGCGAGGTTGCCGCCTGCGGCGATTCCCGCAGGATCTGCGCGAGTTCCTCCGGCCCCTTGCCGTCGGCATCGAGAGAAGGCAGCGCATGCTCGCGCAACAGCGCCTTGGCCAGGCCCGCAAAGAGGTCGCCGCGCACGTCCGTCGGCCGGTAAACCGCGCGCCGCCACAGCCCGACGCCTTCTATTACCCCCGGCTTGGTAAGCATCGGCAGCACGCCGGCGCGGACGACCGAAGACTTGCCGCCGCCGCTCATGCCGAGGATCAGCACGAAGGAGCGACCCTCCGAGGCCTGCTCGCGCAGGGCCTGCAGGACGTCGGAAACGGCGCGCGTCCTGCCGAAGAACACCGGCGCGTGCTCGAACTCGAAGGCCTCCAGGCCGCGGAACGGCGAGCCTTTCTTCCAGACCGCGCGGGCCTCCGAAGTGGCGGCTGAGCTGCGCGGCAGCTCGCGCTCGATCAGCCGTCGCAGGTGGTTCTCCACCAGGATCTCGAAATCGCTCGGCGACACGAAGGGGTGGAAGGCCGCGATCAGGGTCCCCTCGGCCTTGTCGTGGAACCACCTTTCGATGAACAGGTCGAGCTTCTTCTTCTGCGCCAGCCGCTCCATCAGGTCCTTCTCGTCATCCAGCCGGACCGACGGCGGTGCGGTCTTGCGGTAGACGAGCAGGTCGGGCTTGCCGTTCCTGCGAAAGCCCTCCAGCGCTTCCTCGAACTCGAACTCGGTACCCGACTCGTAGCGCGAGCCGTCCTCGCGCCGGAACTCTTCGGGCAGCTTGGTGCCGAGGCGCGACCAGAGTATCGCGACGACGACGTCGGTGGCTGATGGCTTCACGATCTGGTGCTGAAAGGTCGAGGTCGCGACCAGCGGCTCGTGCTCCCACAGCACGGGCTCGAGCACGATCCGCCCGATGTACTCGCTCTGAAGACGTTCGATGACCCGGCCGGCGATCGCCCGCTCCTCGACGACGTCGCCGGGCGAGGAAATGAAGAATCGAAGCGTCTTCAATGTGCGGCCCGCTTTCCTCGGCGATGCATGGCCGCTCAAGATAGCAAAGATGGGCGGCAGTCAGGGCGGGCGCGGACTGGGCATTGCCGTGAACGCGGCGACGTCAGTCCGGCACCCGCACGGCTCTCGCTGGAACGGGAAATGGTGGCTAGGGAGAGAATCGAACTCTCGACCCCGGGGTTATGAATCCCGTGCTCTAACCAGCTGAGCTACCTAGCCACGCGGTGGGAAGGTACCCTCGGGGAGGCGGGATTGTCGGGATCGCACCCGACACTGTCAAGGTTCGGGACTCAGGCTGTCTAATGTGACCCGCTGAAGCTCCTGAGGGAGTGCCACTCGATCACTTCCTGCAGGAGCGCGCGCTCGGTCTTCAGCACCACCCGTTCGAGGCTGTTCCAGGTCCGGCAGGAGGCGACCTGTGTACGGCTGATCTCGAGCAGGCTGCGCATGTCCTTGTAGCGGGCGACACGGCGACCCAGATCGTTGATTGAAATGATCGAGATCGTCAGGGCGGCCACCGCCGGAAGGGAGATCGGCAGGAAATAGTAGGTCGTCCCGGTGAGCCAGAAGGGCAGTTCGACCTGTGCCGTACGGCTGATGGCGTAGAACGCGGTGGATGCGAGCGCGAGGATGGTGACGACCCAGAATGCAGCCGTGAGCCGCCGGTAGAGCGGCTCGGCACGATCGACCTGCCGCGCGTAGTACCGAAGCTGGTCCTCGATCCGTTTCTCGAGGTAGACGCGCTTGAAATCCTCGATCGCGACCGGACGGGTCGCGGACGAGCGCGAGTGCAGGATGTAGAGGGCGCGCGTGAGCCCGTGCGTGCCGACCAGGTCCAGATCCTGCAGCAGCGGCGCAGCACGCGGCAGACCCCAGGTGGCGAGCGCCGAGCGGCAGAACTCGGCAGCCAGCCGGCAGCGCACCCAGCTGTGATGGGAATGCATGTGACGGCGCAGCACGAGCGCCGCGCCCAGGCTGACGGTGATGAAGGTCAGCTCGGCCCAGGGCAAGGTCAGCAGGTACAGCTTGTACGCGACCACCATCGCGCCGATGACCGTTGCGAAGAGGTGCGCGGCCACCGTCGCCACGAGCAGCCGCCGGATCTGGGGCGCGCCGTGGCTCGCGTAGTGGTCGCACTTCTGCTGGAACCGGTAGATCGCATCGGGGGCCATGAACGGGTTGTCGGATGCGGTGCCCGCGACGTCCGGCAATGCGTTGAGGTCCGCGAGAACCACGTCGCCGGACTCGAGCCGGTCCCAGTTCTCCCTGCGGACCTCGTGCGTCACGGCATCGATGATTATCACCGGCTTGCCGATCGACTGGGCGTACTGGACGATGTCGGCCGTGCCGCCCTTGCCGCGCGCCGGCTTCCCGTCCCAGAGCGCGATCAGCACGTCGGCGCCGTTGACGGTCTCGATGCCGCAGTCGAGGTAACTGTCCTTGCGGTCGCCGCTCTCGGAGATGACCCGCACATGGTCGGCAGCGGTCAGCGTCTCCTCGACGGCGGACCAGTCGGCTGGCGTGAAGTCCCGGGCGAACTCCGACCGTGGCAGCGGGAGTATCGCGTGCCAGGAAAGACGGCTCGCCAGTGCCTCGCGCACGAACAGCTGGTCGCCGCCGCCGGCGATCGAGGACAGCGCGATCCACTCGCCCGGCACCTCGCGGCGCAGCGTGTCGATCGCGCCGTGGATCGCGCGGGACGCGCCGGCGTGGTCCGCGAGATGCCGGTGGCCCGTGAAGCCGACCACGCGAAATTGCGGCAGCTGGCCGACCGGGGCGCTCGCCGTCTCGCCATGGGTGGTCATGCGGGCAGCCAGCTCAGCCCGTGCCGGCCGGCGACACCGGTTCCGGCGGGCGCAGGGTGAATTCGCCATCCGCACGGAACCGGTGGTTCCCGAGCTTGCCGCTCATCGAGTAGCGGACCTGCTCGACCGGCATCCCGTCTTTCATGCCGATCAACTGGCGCACCATGCGCAACATCGAGACGGTGACGGGAACCTCGACGACCGCTTCGCTGAAGCCGGGCAACGTCCCGCCCACGTTGCTTACTCCGCTCGCGAACGTGCGGTCCTGGACTTCGACCTTGACGTAGGCGCCGTCGAACTCCACGGGCGCGCTGTTCGGGTTCTGCACGCGAAGCCGGACCAGCAGCCGCAGCTCCATGCCATCCCGCTCGCCCTGTATCGGCTCGATGCCGGCCACGGTGACCTGCAGCGGGTCGCGGTTCGAGAGCGAGGCGCATCCGTACAGTCCGAGGAACGCGATCGCGATCGCGATCGCGAGCGTGGTGCGGAACATCGCCTGTCGCTCCCCGGCCGCCCTGGACCTCGTCATACGTTGAACCGGAAGTGGAACACGTCTCCCTCGCGGACGACGTACTCCTTCCCCTCGAGCCTGAGCTTGCCGGCTTCCCGCGCCCCGGCTTCGCCCTTGCAGGCGACGTAGTCGTCGAACGCGATGGTCTCGGCCCGAATGAAGCCGCGCTCGAAGTCCGTGTGTATGACGCCGGCCGCCTGCGGCGCCGTCGATCCCGCGCGAACGGTCCAGGCCCGCACTTCCTTCGGGCCTGCCGTGAAGAAGGTCAGCAGCCCGAGCAGCTTGTAGCCGGCGCGGATGATGCGGTCGAGGCCCGCCTCGGCGAGGCCCAGGTCGGCGAGGAAGGCGGCGCGGTCGGCTTCGTCCAGCTCGGAGATCTCCGCCTCGATGGCGGCGCAGACCGCGACGACGGCCGAACCCTCGGCCGCCGCGAGCTGCTCGAGCGCCGCGAGCCGCGCATTGCCGCTGAAGCCGCCCTCGTCGACGTTCGCGACGTACATGACGGGCTTCGCGGTGAGCAGCGAGAGCTCGCGCAGCCGTTCGCGCTCGAACCCGTCGAGCGCCATCGCCCGCACCGGCTTGCCGTCGTCGAGCCAGGCCCGCATCCGCTTAAGCGAATCGCGCCAGCGGATCGCGTCCTTGTCCATGGCCTTCGCGGCCTTGTCGGCGCGCTGGGCGGCACGCTCCACGGTGTCGAGGTCGGCGAGCGCGAGCTCGGTGTTGATGATCGCGACGTCCGATGCCGGGTCGACGCGCCCTGACACGTGCACGACGTCCGGGTCCTCGAAACAGCGCACCACGTGGGCAATCGCGTCCACCTCGCGGATGTGGGCCAGGAACTTGTTGCCGAGGCCCTCGCCCTGGGAGGCGCCGGCGACGAGGCCCGCGATGTCCACGAACTCGACCGTCGTGGGCAGGATCTTCTCTGGCTTCGCGATCGCCGCCAGCGCGGCGAGCCGCGGGTCGGGCACGGGCACGATGCCGACATTCGGGTCGATCGTGCAGAACGGGTAGTTCTCGGCCGCGATGCCGGCGCGCGTCAGCGCATTGAACAGGGTCGACTTGCCGACGTTCGGCAGCCCGACGATGCCGCAGCGGATGCCCACTACGGTTCCGCCGGCGGCGGCGCCGTGTGCAGGCGGTTCATCATCTTCTCGGCACCCTCGGTCAGCAGGCGGGGGAACTCGGCCACTGCGAGCTCGATCGCTTCGCGCATCAGGCGCTCCTCCACCGCGCTCGCGCGCTCCAGCACGTAGTCGATGACCTGGTCGCGGTGGCCGGGATGGCCGATGCCGATGCGGATGCGCCAGAAGTCCTCGCCGAGATGCGCGATGACGTCCTTGAGGCCGTTGTGCCCGCCGGCGCCGCCCGCCCTCTTCAGGCGGGCGGTTCCGGCCGGCAGGTCCAGCTCGTCGTGTACCACGAGCACCTCCTCGGACGGTATCTGCAGGTACTCGCAGAAAGCGCGCACGGACTGGCCGCTGCGGTTCATGTAGCCCATCGGCTTCAGGAGCCACAGCGGCATGCCCGCGATCGTCACGCGCCCGGCATCCGCGTTGTAGCGACGTTCCGGCTTCAGGCGGCCGTCATGCCGGCCCGCCAGCTCGTCGACGAACCAGAACCCCGCGTTGTGGCGCGTGTCCTCGTGTTCGACGCCCGGGTTGCCGAGGCCGACGACCAGTTGCAGCGGAAGTCCGGCCACGCCTTACTTCTTGGCGTCGCCCTTCTTCGCGTCCTTGGCGTCCTTGCCGGGCTTGGCATCCGCGCCCGGCGCGGCTGCAGGCGCGGCGCCAGGAGCCGCCGGCGCACCCGCGGCAGGCGCTGCGCCCGGCACGGCTGCTGCGGCAGCGGCTTCGTCGACGGCGGGAGCAACTTCCTCCTCGACGCGCGGCATGTGGATCGAGGCGACCGGGCCGTCGCGACCAGCGAGCAGCTCGACGAGCTCCACGCCCGCCGGCAGCGTGAGGCCGGAAAGCTTGATGACCTCGTTGATCGCGAGACCGGAGACGTCGACCTCGACGAATTCCGGCAGGTCCTTCGGCAGGCAGACGACTTCGACGTCGTTGCGCACGTGCGAGAGGACGCCGCCCTGCTCCTTGACGCCCTTGGACTCGGCGCTGCCCTTGAAGTGCAGCGGCACCTGCATCCTGATCTTCTCGTCCTCCAGCACGCGCTGGAAGTCGACGTGGACGATGCGGTTCTTGAACGGGTGGCGCTGCACGTCCTTGAGGACGGCCGCCTGCTGACTGCTCCCGACCTTGAGCGCGAGGATGGTCGAGTAGAAACGCTCGTTGTCCATCAGCTGCGCGAGCTTCGTGTGGTCGAGGACGAGCGAGCGCGCGTCGCGCTTGCCCCCGTAGAGGATCGCCGGGACCTTGCCGAGATGACGCAGGCGGCGGCTCGCACCCTTGCCCTGGTCTTCCCGGAACTCGGCGTCGAGTTCGAAGGAAATCTTCATGTTGGTTGCTCCATTTTTCAATCCACGTACAGCGAACTGACGGATTCCTCGTCGCGAATCCGTCGCATCGTCTCCGCGAGCAGCTCTGCGACCGAGAGCACGCGGATACGTTTGCACTTCCTGGCGGCCTCGCCGAGCGGGATCGTGTCCGTCACGACCAGCTGGTCGAGCGCGGAGTTCTCGACCCGCTCCACCGCCTTGCCCGAGAGCACCGGATGCGTGATGTAGGCGATCACGCGCTCCGCGCCCTCGTCCTTCAATGCCTGCGCGGCCTGGCAGAGCGTCCCCGCGGTATCGACGAGGTCGTCGACCAGGATGCAGGACCGCCCGCGCACGTCGCCGATGATATTCATCACCTGCGACTCGTTGGCGCGCTGGCGCCGCTTGTCGATGATCGCGAGGTCCGCGTTGTCGAGCCGGCGCGCGAGCGCCCTCGCCCGCACCACGCCGCCGACGTCCGGCGACACCACGATCATCCTGTCGTACTTCTGCTTCCAGACCTCGCCGAGCAGCACCGGCGACGCGTACACGTTGTCCACGGGCACGTCGAAGAAGCCCTGGATCTGGTCCGCGTGCAGGTCCACCGTCAGCACCCGGTTGACGCCCGCGCAACCGATCATGTCCGCGACCAGCTTCGCCGTGATCGGCACGCGCATCGCGCGCTGTCGCCGGTCCTGGCGGGCATAGCCGAGGTACGGGATCACCGCGGTGATCCGCCCGGCCGAGGCGCGCTTGCAGGCGTCCGCCATCACCAGCAGCTCCATCAGGTGCTCGTTGGCCGGCGGGCACGTCGACTGCACCAGGTAGACGTCCTTGCCGCGGACGTTCTCCATGATCTCGACCTGGATCTCGCCGTCGCTGAACCGCCCCACCATGGCGCGGCCGAGCGGCTGCATCAGGTGCCGCGCGATGTCCTGCGCGAGCACCGGGTTTGCATTGCCCGTGAACACCGCCATCGTGGACTGGTCCACGCGCCTCTCCTCAAGCCTTCAATCTGGCTGGGGTGGAAGGATTCGAACCTTCGTATGACGGGATCAAAACCCGTTGCCTTACCACTTGGCGACACCCCAATTTCAAACCTTCCCGCATTCGCGGGATCGTTCCGCCGCCAGGCGCTCCTGCAGGGGCGAGCGGTCGAGCCCACGGGCCACGAAACCGCGCCACTCCGGTGGCAAGCCAGCGAGGGCCGCTTCTGCGGACCCCCGATCGGCGAATGCCGCGAACACGCAGCTGCCGGTGCCCGACATCTGCGCTTTGCCCCGCCCAGCGAGCCAGGCCAGCGCCCGGCGCACCTCGGGACTGCGCCCGGTCACCACCGGCTCGCAATCGTTGCATCCACCTGCCTTCAGGAAGCCGCGAATTGTCGTCTCGGGGGTTTTCCTTGTCAATTCAGGCGCCTGAAACACCTCGGCAGTGCGGATCCCGACGCCCGGGAAGACGATCGCGAAGTGCCTTTCGGGCAATTCCAGGGGGGTCAGGCGCTCTCCAACCCCCTCACCCCAGGCACTGTGACCGCGCACGAACAGCGGCACGTCGGCCCCGAGTTGCAGCCCGATTTCAGCGAGGGTATCAACGGCCAGGCGCAAGCCCCAGATTTCATTGAGGGCGACGAGCGTCG
>Ga0075306_1000319_pt1 | contig 10173 bp, 9 predicted proteins | sample Joice_CattailNLC_FD_120074 | JGI IMG/M metagenome (GOLD analysis project Ga0075306, IMG submission 120074) | Natural and restored wetland microbial communities from the San Francisco Bay, California, USA, that impact long-term carbon... | ecosystem: Environmental > Terrestrial > Soil > Wetlands ... | reverse complement strand
GGTAGCCTTCGGCGCTTTGCGCGTGCTGGTGCAAGTCGATGAAGCCGGGGGCGACGACCAGCCCGTTCGCGTCGATGCTGCGCTTGCCGGCGAGCGGCGCGGTCGAAACGGCAGCGATCGTCCCGCCACGGATGCCCACGTTGCGGACGCCGTCCAGCCCCGTTTCCGGGTCGATCACCCGCCCGCCCTCCAGGACGAGATCGTAGGTGTCGGCGGCGAGGTCGCCGGGCGATGCGCCGAGCAGCGCGGCCAGAACGAGCAGGGCGGTTCGCATCATGTATTGAACATCCTCGGTTTCACGGCAGGATCTCGCGCTTTCTCCGCGCGACGTAATCGTCGAGCGCCTCCTCGACGGCGGCGTCCATCGGCGGACGCTGGTACTCGGCGAGCATCTGCTTCCAGAGTGCGTTCGCCCGGCGCGCGGTGTCGAGGCTGCCGGCCTCCTGCCAGTTCTCGAAATTCTGGCGCGTCGAAACCATCGGCGCGTAGAAGGCGTGCTCGTAGTGGGCAAGCGTGTGCGCAGTGCCGAAGTGGTGCCCGCCCGGCTCGACGCCGGCGATCGACTCGAGCGCGAGTTGGTCGGCGTTGACCTCGATCGGGCGCAGCACCTCGGCCATCATCTGCAGCATCTCGGCGTCCACGATCAGCTTCTCGAACGAGGCGGTGAGCCCGCTCTCGAGCCAGCCGGCCGCGTGGTAGACGAGGTTGGCGCCGCCCATGATCGAGCCCCACAGCGACATCTCGCTCTCGTAGGCCGCCTGCGCGTCCACCATGTTCGACGAGTTCGTGTTGCTCGAGCGCAGCGGCATGCCGAGGCGCCGCGCGATCTGGCCGCTCGCGAAAGCGGCCTTGGTGTACTCGGGCGTGCCGAGCGCCGGCGCGCCGCTCATCATGTCCACGTTCGACGCGAAGGATCCGTAGATCAGCTTCGCGCCGGGCCTGACCGCCTGCGCGAAACTCATGACCCCGAGCACCTCGGCGGTCTGCTGCGCCAGCGTCCCGGCGAGCGTCGCCGGGCTCATCGAGCCCGCGAGCGTGAAGGGCGTGATGCAGCAGGCCTGGCCGGAAGTGGCGAGCTCCACCACGGCCTCCGTCATCGGGATGTCGAGCTGCATCGGCGAGTTCGTGTTGACGATCGCCATGACCGCCGGGTCCTCGGCGAGCTGCTCGCGCGTGACGCCCATGGCGATGCAGTTCATCTCGATGCAGTCGCGCGTGCGCACCCCGCCGAGCGCGTAGGCCTGGCAGTTCTTGTCGAGCAGCGTCATCTGCGCGAGGTAGAGGTCGAGGTGGCGGGTTTCGGGAGGCAGGTCCATCGCCTCGAACGGGCCGCCGGACTCCTGGTGGATGATGTTGAGGCTCTGGATTAGCTTCAGGAAATCGCAGACCTCGGCGTGCGTGCCCGGTCGCCGGCCCTTGTCGAGGTCGTTGACGAAGGCGGGGCCGCCGACCGAGGTGAAGACCAGGTTCTTCCCGCCGATGCGCAGGTCGTGGTCGCGGTTGCGGGCACGCAGTCCGAACTCGCGCGGGACGAGCGCGAGCTTCTCCCGCACCAGGCCGCGATCGAGCCGCATCGTCCCGAGGTCGTCGACGGCTTCCGCGCCAGCGGCCACGAGCAGCTTGCGGCTGCCCGGCTCCAGGAAGCGCATGCCGCGGGTCTCGAGGATCGTGAAGGCGCCGTCGATGATCGCCTCCACCTGGTCGGCACTCAGGATCTCGATCGGCGTATAAGGGTTGACGAGCCGGGTGAAGGGCAGCTGCCGGATCGCTCCGGCCACGCGTTTCTCACGACCGCCGCGGCGGCTGAACGTCATTCGTGGCTCACCTTCGGGGTTCGTGGTCCTGGCCAGCCCGTAAGCCTACGCAGGCGGGCGGAGAATTCCCACTCGGCGATAATGGGGTCATGAACGGGACACTGTACCGCTACACGGCATTCTCCACGGTCCCGACCGGCGGCAACCCGGCGGGGATCTGGATCGGTGACGCGTTTCCCCCGGACGCGGAGATGCAGCGCATTGCGACCGATGTCGCTTACCCGGAGACCGTCTTTCTGGCCCCCGCGCACGGTCTCGAGCGCAAGGTGCGCTATTTCAGCCCGGTGAGAGAGGTCGATTTCTGCGGCCACGCAACGGTCGCGACCGGCGTCCTGTTCGGGCAGCAGCAGGGGGCCGGCGAATACCGCTTCACGACCAACGTCGGCGTGGTGCCCGTCTCGGTGCGGGAACGCGAAGGGCGTTGGGTGGCGGCGCTGACTTCCGTGGTGCCGCGGCACGAGCAGGCATCGGTGCAGCTCCTGCGCGCCGCGCTCGGGGCGCTGGAGTGGCGCGAGGACGAGCTCGATCCCGCGATCCCGCCGGCGCGCATCTTCGCCGGCAACTGGCACCTGCTGATCGCCGCGGGCAGCGCCGAGCGACTCTCCGAGCTCGACTACGACTACGACCGGCTCAAGGAACTGATGCTGGCCGACGGCCTCACCACGCTGCAACTCGTCTGGCACGAGCGGCCGGACCTGTTCCACGCACGCGATCCGTTCCCGGTGGGCGGCGTCGTCGAGGACCCGGCGACCGGATCCGGCGCCGCGGCGCTCGGCGGTTACCTGCGCGACGCGGGCCTGCTGCAGGCGCCCGCGCGGATCGTGATCCGCCAGGGCGAGACCATGGGCCGGCCGAGCCGGCTCGAGGTGCAGATTCCCGCGTCCGGCGGCATCGTGGTGTCCGGCAATGCCGTGCCGGTCGAGGACGGCGAATGAGTACCGTCCTCGTCACCGGCGCGAACCGGGGCCTCGGCCTCGAGTTCGCGCGCCAGTACGCGGCCGACGGCTGGAACGTCATGGCCGGCTGCCGAGATCCCGGCTCCGCGAAAGCACTCGGCCAGCTCGCCGCCGCGAGCGGCGGCAAGCTGCGCGTGCTGGCGCTCGACGTCACCGACACCGCGAGCGTCCGCGACTCCGCCAAGTCGCTCTCCGGCGAGGCGATCGACGTGCTGATCAACAACGCCGGCGTCGGCTCGCCGAAGGGCCAGCGCCTCGGCAGCCTCGACTACGCGGCCTGGGCGCGCGTGCTGGATGTCAACACGCTCGGACCGATGCGGGTCGTCGAGGCGTTCCTGGACAGCGTCGCGAAAGGCGGCGACCGGAAGATCGTCACGGTGACCAGTGCCATGGGTTCGATCGCGGACAACGCCTCGGGCGGTTCCTACGCGTACCGGAGCTCCAAGGCCGCGGTCAACATCGTGATGAAGAGCCTGTCGATCGACCTGGCGCCGCGCGGCATCACCTGCGTCGTCGTGCATCCGGGATGGGTGCGCACCGACATGGGCGGCCCGGGCGGAAAGATCGACCCGCCGGAGAGCGTGGCGGCGCTGCGCCGGCTGATCGCCGGCCTGAAGCCGGAGGATTCCGGTCGGTTCTTCAATTACGACGGCAAGACCTATCCCTGGTAGGGCGTCGCGAGGTTCTCGCCGCAGCCGCGGAACGTCCGCCCGTTCAGGGTGACCGTGACGGTCGCCGCGAAATCCCTGCCGCTCATCGAATCGCTGCAGGCGACGGGGACTATCTCCACGCGCAGGTCGTTCGCCTCCGTTCGCGCCTGCAGAGTGCGCGTCCCGGTCTGCGCGTCGAGCTGTGTGCGCGGCGCCGGCGTCACGGCCGTGCCCTTGCCGTAGTCGTAGGTGAGCCGCATTTCCGAGCCCTTGCGGATCTCGAGCTGCCAGCCGGGTTCCTGACCGACGGCGCGGAAGTCGCGGTCGCGCCGCAGCTCGAAGAACACGCCGTCCCGGGGCGCGAGCGCCCGGTCGCGGTCCAGCTCGATCAGCGTCGCGCCGAGTGCCGGCCACGGGGAGCCAGCGCAGCGCACTTCCATCACGCGCAGCTGGTTGCGCGCCGCGAGCGGCGCAAGGCTCCCGGGCGCGAGACGGAACTGCTCCGCAAGGTATTGCGCCGCAGCCACCTGGCGCGTCGAGTAGCGCGGCTCGGCGCAGCGTTCGCCGGCGGAGATCGCGACCTGCTCGGTCAGCCGCAGGGACTCCCCGTAGCGCGCGCGGGCCTGCTCGTCCGTGAGCGCGGCGACGCCCGGCGCGTGGTGGCCGACGATCGTCCAGATGCCGGCCAGTGACGAGGGGGCCGACGCCGGCGCGGACCGGATGCCCTGCGCAGGGGTCGCGGGTGCCGGCGCCGGGACGAAGCGCAGCGGTTCTTCCCGGCCGGCGGAGTGGATCGTGAGCGACCCGGCATTCGCCTCGAAACGCACCGATTCGCGCAGCGCGGACAGGTAGGCCTCTTCCTGCTGCATGACGGCATCCGGACAGGCCTTCCGCGTCGTCGCGAGCCCGCCGAACATGATCGCCCCGTCCTGGACGCTGACGATTCCGTTGAAGCGGTTGCAGGAGCCGCTCCCGCTCGCGCGCCCCTCGGTCGGGAATTCCAGCGTGGGCTGAGTGCCGCCCTTGACCGCGGCGCCGTTCAGGCGCTCGAGCCGCCAGGCGGTGCCAAGCAGGGAGACGGGCGCCGCAGGCGCCTCGAGAGGTTCCGCAACCGGGGGCGCCGCGGCGGCAGGCGCGGTACGCGCGATTGCCTCGAGCGGCGGCTGCTTCGCGGGGGCGAACCGGATCTCGACCGGCTCGCCCGGGCTGTGCATGCGGATGCGGAACTCGCGGTCCGTCAGCGCGAGGATGTCGGTAGGGTAGGCCTGGCCTTCCTCGATGATCGTGAGCTGTCCATCTGTATAGCGCCAGCGGCCGAAGGCGGGCGTCGCATTTGGCGAAGTCATGACCAGGGTGCCGTCGGACAGGAACACGCGCAGCGCGCCGGTGTCGGCCTGCGGCGACTCGACAATCTCCCAGACGCGGTTGACGAAGCTGGCTGGCTGCTTCGCGGGTGACTCTGCTGCGGCAGGTTCCCGGGCAGGCGTCGGCGGCGATTCCCGCCTCCCGCAGCCGGCGAGCACGATCAGGACGGCGGCCAGCGTGGCGAGGCTGCGGGTGTCCATGGCGCTAAACTATACGCGCATGAACACCGCCGAAAAGCTGGCGCGGGACTTCCTGACGCGCGTGTGGGGCCCCGGGCACGACATCGACGCCATCGACGAGCTGATGGCGCCGGATTATGTGATCCACTCGGGCGGCAGGACCATCCGCGGGCGGGATGCATTCAAGGCCTGGGTCACCGAGTTCCATCGCCTGATGCCGGACGCGATCGACGAGATCTGCGACGTGTTCTCGAATCCGTCGGGCGATCGCGTCGTTGCGCGCTGGGTCAATCGCGGCCGGAACAACGGCGTCTTCGGGTTGCCGCCCGACGGCAAGGCGATCGAGTTCCACGGCATCAGCGTGTGGCGCGTCCGGGAAGGCCGGCTCGCCGAGTGCTGGGTCGAGCGCGAGCCGCCGCGGTACCTGGGAACCGGTTAACCCTCGTACACCCAGCGGCCGCCGACCATCGTGCGCTCGACGGGGATCGTGATGAGCGAGGACGGATCCTCCGTGAGCGGATTGCGCCCGAGCACGACGAGGTCCGCGAGCTTGCCGGGCTCGAGTGAGCCCTTTTCGTGCTCCTCGAACGAGGCGTAGGCGCCGTTCAGCGTGCAGACGCGCAGCGCCTCCTCGATCGTGATCTTCTGGCGCGGTCCCCAGACCCTGCCATCCAACGCGGTGCGCGTGACCATGGACTGCAGCGCCATCATCGGTTCGAATGGGCCGGGCGGATAGTCCGAGGCCATCGTCGCGCCGATGCCGGCATCGAGGAAGCTGCGCAGCGCGAACATCGAGTCGAGTCGCTCCTCGCCGAACTCCGGCATCTTCTCGCCGTGGAAGTACACGTAGGTCGAGAACGGGGTCGGGATCACGCCGAGTGCCTTCATGCGCCGCACGAGGCCGTCGTTGATCACGGTGCAATGCTCGATGCGGTAGCGCGGGTCGCGGCGCGGCTGCTCGCGCTGCAGCCGCTCGTAGAGGTCGAGCACCATGCCGATACCGACGTCACCGTTGGCGTGGATGCCGATCTGCCAGCCCGCGTCATGCGCCTTGCTCGCGTACTCGTAGAGCTCCTCCGCGTCCGCGACGATGATTCCGAAGTCGTCCGGCCGGCCCACGTACGGCTCCGACAGCCTTGCCGTGCGCTCGGAGATCGAGCCGTCGCAGGTTGCCTTCATGGCGCCGACGCGCACCCAGTCGTCGCCGAGTCCTGTTCGCACGCCGGCCGCAATCATCTTGTCAAGATGCGCGTAGCCGATCATGCAATAGATGCGCGACGACAGTTCACCGGCCTGATGCGCGTCCTGGTAGGCGCGCAGGTCGTCCGGGGTGCCATACGCGTCGGTCGAGGAGGTGACGCCCGCCTTCGCGAACATCTGCGTAATCAGCTTGACGGCCGCGCGATCCTCGTCGCGCGTGGTTGTGCCGAAGGCCGGGACCGAGTTCAGGTAGAGCTCCGCGGCGCGCTCCAGGACCCGGCCGGTTAGCCGGCCGGTCGCCGGGTCGCGGACGAACCTGCCGCCCTCCGGGTCCGGCGACTGCTCGGTGATGCCGGCCTTGGTGAGCGCCAGGGAGTTGACATAGCCCGTGTGGCCGCCGCGGTGCTCGATGTAGACGGGGTGTCGGGGCGCCGCGGCGTCGAGGTCCTCGCGCGTGATGAAGCGTCGTTCCGCGGTCTTCGTGTCGTCGTACTTGAAACCGACCACCCATTCGCCCGGCGGCGTCTTGGCCGCGCGTTCGCGCACCGCGTCCTGGATGGCCTGGATGGAGCGCAGGTCGCAGTCGATGAAGCGCAGGTGCCGCCGGCCGGAAAGGGCGGGGTGGCAGTGCCCGTCGATGAAGCCGGGTACCACCGTGCTTCCACCGAGGTCGATCTTCTTCGTGCCGGCGACCGCCCGCACGTCGATGTCGGCGTTCGAACCGACCGCGAGGATGCGATCCCCGGCGATCGCGACGGCCTCGGCAGCCGGCTGGCGCGGATCGATCGTGATGACCCGGCCGTTGCGCAGGATCAGATCCGGTTGTGTGCGTGTCAATCCGAGCGCGCGATGGCTGAGGAGCGGCAGGGCGACAAGCGCGCCTGCGCCGCGGACGAGATCACGCCGAGAGACATTCATTGCTTCCCCCTGGATGGAATCGGTTTCAGGAACCTGCCTGATTCTGTTCCGGACGGCCGCGACGCCAGTTCGCCAGGCGCCGGTCCAGCACCGGGCACAGCTTGTCGAAGTTCGTCCAGTCGTCGGCGACGTGGTACTTGGAGGGCAAGCCCTTCGCGAGGTACTCGTGGTAGTCGCGGATGAAGCTGGCGCCATCCTGCTGGTAGTAGGCGCGCGTGTAGGCGTTGCCTTCCGCGCTGAAGTCCTCGTCGGTGAGTTTTCCGTCGCAGACCGCGAGGAAGTATTCGCCGGGCGTCAGCTTGCGCGCGCGCAGGCGCTCGAGGTCCTCGGCGGAATCGACGACGTGGCAGTCGCCGCCGAGTCCCGCGAGCAGCGCCCAGGCGAGGAAGATTCCGGCGTGCGTCGCGGCCGCTTCCGGCGGCAGGCCGGCGGGGAAGTCGCCGCTGCGGTGCCAGCTCGCGTCGTCGTAGGTCATTAGGTGCTCACGGGCGGTAATCGAAGTGCCAGGGCTCGTCAGGGATACGCAGCGGCCCGACGAAGGGCGCACCGGATGCCGCGACCGCCGATTTGAGCCGCCCGGCCCAGCCCTGGCCGATCCAGAGGGCCGGTATGTCCGCGGTGCTGGCGCCGGCGACGATACGCTCGCCCTGCATGACCACGAAGTCCACGGCGCGCATCTGGCCGTGCGCGGAAAGGCCCGGCGCGGCGAGCGGCGGTGTCGGGCTCGGCGGGAAGGCGCGCAGGAAATCGCCGAAAGCGGAATGCGCGAGCGGCGTGCCCGGCGCAGGGAATCCCTGGGACTGCACCGCCAGCGCCGCGGCCTCGGCGAGCGCGGAGGAGGCCGACGCGATGGCCGGGTTCGTGTTCCAGCGCTCGAGCTGGATCTCGAGGCTGCGGACTTCCGGGTTCACGTGCAGCGAGCAGCCCGGGTTCGCGGACTCGAAGGCGCTGCGCACGCGCGCGATGGCCGCGTCGAGCGCCGCCTGCGCAGGTGAACCCCGCCAGGCGCCGATCTCCGCATTCGACCAGCTCCAGCGTTCGGCCAGGCCCGCGCCGGCGCGCAGGTAGGCCCGCGCCGCCAGCAATTGCCGGCCCGTTCCGTCCGTGCGCGCGAGCGCGTCCGCGGCCCGCGGATCGAGCGCCTCCAGGACGGCTGCGAGATGCCCGTGGAGGATCTCCTCGGCCGCCTGCGCGCGATCCGCCGGTACGCCGAGGGCGACGGCGAGCAGGCAGGGGGCGAGCGCACGGCGTTTCAAGCAGGTTCCGTGCTGTCCGTGTCGTCGAAGCCTTCGTCCATCTGCCGGCGCATCAATGTGCGGCTGCGGTCTTCCCGGAGTAGGGTGCCGCGCCGACGATCGCCGCGATGATAGTGAAGACCAGCTGGTACACGGCCACGGAGAACCACAGCATCGTGCTGTAGAACCCGATCGGGATGAACTGCGCGGGAGCGGTCAGCGAGAAGGCGACCCAGGTGACGACGCCGGCCCAGGTGGCGGTCTTCACGCCGGGACCGAGGCGCGGGCGCAGCAGCACGTAAACGTACATCGCGAGGAAGCCGCGGCCGGCCTCGTACACGAGGAACCAGACCATGGCGAAGCCGGAATGATCCGGCGGCGTGGCGCCGAGCGCGTCGTAGACCGCCTGCCATTGCTCGGTCACGACACGCTGGTGCAGGAAGCCGTCGCTCACGAAGCAGATCGCGGCGACGATCAGCGCGCCCAGGATGAATCTTCCCCAGTTCACGTCATTCATTGCGTTTCCCCTCGCTGCCCGCAGAGATGACCTGTGCGCCGGGGCGAAGATCGACCCGGCGACCCCCATGACAGCCGCAGTCTATGCGATCGGGCAATCGCCTGTCGCAGGACCGTAAGGCGATAATGCGGGCATGCATTGGCACCGGCGCACGGCGGAAGAGGTCATGGCGCTGCTCGAGACCTCGCGCGCGGGCCTCAGCGGCGCCGAGGCGGCCCGCCGGCTCGCCGAGCGCGGCCCGAATGCGATCGTCGAGGGAAAGCCGCGTTCCTGGCTTGGGCTGCTGGGCGCGCAGTTCATCGACGTGCCAATCCTCGTGCTGATCGGCGCCGCAGTCATCGCCGGCTTCATCGGCGATGCGGTCGACACCGTCGTGATCCTGGCGATCGTGGCGCTGAACGCCGTGATCGGCTTCTCCCAGGAGTTCCGGGCGGAACGGGCGCTCGCGGCATTGAAGGCGATGACCGCGACGAACGCCATGGCGATCCGCGACGGCAGGCCCGTGCCCGTGGTCACGCAGGAGCTCGTGCCCGGCGACATCGTCCAGGTGGAGGCGGGAGGCATCGTCCCGGCCGACCTGCGGCTGGTGGAGGCTGCTGCGGTCAGGACCAACGAGGCGCCGCTGACCGGCGAGTCCCTGCCCGTGGAGAAGACGACTGACGCCCTGCACGGGCCCGACACGGTCGTCGCCGAGCGCAGCAACCTGCTGCACAAGGGGACCTACGTCACGCGCGGCCGCGCGGTCGGCGTGGTGGTCGAGACCGGCATGACCACGGAGTTCGGCCGCATCGCCGCGCTCCTGCGTGACGTGCGGGCAGTGCAGACGCCGCTGCAGCTCCGGCTCGCGCGGCTCGGCCGCGTGCTCGCGGCGCTCGTGGTGGTCGTGTGCGCGATCGTGTTCACGGCCGGCGTGCTGCGCGGCGAGGGCTGGCTGCCGATGCTCATGACCGCACTGAGCCTTGCGGTCGCGGCCATACCGGAGGCGCTGCCCGCGGTCGTGACCGTCTCGCTCGCGCTCGGCGCGCGGCGCATGGTCGCGCGCCACGCATTGATACGCCGGCTGCCGGCCGTGGAGACGCTCGGCTCGGTCACCTTCATCTGCGCCGACAAGACCGGGACCCTGACGGCCAACGACATGCAGGTGACCGCCTGGTACTGCGACGGCAGCTTGTCGGATGCGCCGGGTGCCGGTCCGGCCGCGCGCAGGCTGCTCCGGGCCATGAGCGTGAGCCACGATGCCACGGTCGACGGCGATGGGCGTGGCCACGGCGACCCGATCGAGACGGCGATGTTGAAGGCGGCGGAGTCCCGGGGCCTGGATGCGCGGGCGGTTGCACGC
>Ga0075306_1000318_pt1 | contig 10174 bp, 9 predicted proteins | sample Joice_CattailNLC_FD_120074 | JGI IMG/M metagenome (GOLD analysis project Ga0075306, IMG submission 120074) | Natural and restored wetland microbial communities from the San Francisco Bay, California, USA, that impact long-term carbon... | ecosystem: Environmental > Terrestrial > Soil > Wetlands ... | reverse complement strand
TTTTCAGAGTATTACGCTACTGGATGCCGGATCAAGTCCGGCATGACGGGCAGAAATTAGGCGGTTTATTGAATTGCGACACAGTCTGTATTAATTGGATGCCCGCTGGGGTCAGTTTATGGCATGTGTCAGAATGATGAGCGGAGAGCTTTTAATTGCCTTGTCTTTGGACATGATTTGAGGCCTGCCCGTCCCAGGTGTGATTTTGAAAACACTTCTAAATATTGCAGGGTTGTAACTGGTGCCGTTTAATTTTTTCCACCAGGGTGGTGCGGTTTAGATGTAACAGTTTGGCGGCCTTATTCTTGACCCATTTGGTTTTTTCCAGGGATTGCAGAATCAAGGCTTTTTCAAACTCGGTGACCGCGCTGTTCAAACAGATACCTTCATCGGATATTTCGATGGTCGACGTAGGTTCGCAGGGGTGGTCCTTCTTCAATTCACCAGGCAGATCTGCAACGGTGATTTTGCCCTCTCCTTTTAAGACCACCATCCGCTCTATCATGTTTTTAAGTTCCCGGACATTTCCGGGCCAAGAATGACTCATCATCATGGCCATGGCGTCTTCAGTAACCCCATTCACCTGCCGGTCATTTTTCTGATTGGACTGGTTGATAAAATAAGAAACCAGATAGGGGATATCTGATTTGCGGTCTTTCAGGGACGGGAGTAACAAAGGAATAACGTAAAGGCGATAATATAAATCTTCCCGGAAATTTCCTTTCTGAACTTCCTCACATAGATCGCGATGGGTGGCGGCGATGATCCTGACATCAACCTTTATGGTTTTAGACCCTCCGACCTGCTCAAACTCGCCCTCTTCCAAAACCTTCAAAACCTTAACCTGAAGATCTGAACTCATGTCACCGATTTCATCCAGTAATATGGTGCCCCCGTCGGCCAGTTCAAATTTTCCCTGTTTGGAGGAAGTTGCCCCGGTAAACGCACCGCGGACATGCCCGAACAGTTCGCTTTCAAGTAAATTCTCAGGTATTGCACCACAATTTATTGAAATATAAGGTTTATTTATTCGTCTTGATTTTTGATGGATGGCCTTGGCAACCAGCCCTTTGCCGGTGCCGGTCTCACCATTGATAAGGATGGTGCTGTCGCAATCAGCTACTTTATCGACAAGATCAAATACTTCCCGCATTTTTTTGCTTTGGCCAATGATGTCATGAAATCCGTATTCCTCATTCAGCTGAGCGGATAAAATATGACACGTATCATTGGCATCAACCGGGTTCGATTTTGATTTCAGTAGCGCTGCGTTCTGCAAGGCGTCCTCCTCAAACAAAAATATTAATGTCCTGGCACGATGGTGAAACTAGATGATCATTAATAAAAAAGAATAGAATTAATACAGTTAGACCGGGGTTGCCCGAACGGATATAGCCGGGTAGTATAGGGTCATAGCAATATCCATGCCGCGATGAGCTTAAACCCTTGGGGGTAAGAAAAGAAGCGCTGGATGATTTTCCGAGGGTCAAAACATATTTACCACATGAAGTATGTTGGCCAGAATAGTCGATACTATATTTTGTGGAACTGCATTTTGAGTCGCGAAAAAAGAAAACTGTCTAAAAAAATCAATTGATACGAATTCAAGAATGCGGACGCACCAGTGCCGGCCGATCACCCTCCTTTTTTATGCAAATTGCATAAATTTGCCCGGATTGGCGGGGAAAATTGGCGACAATTTTAAAATTTTTTCAGATAGCGACCGTCTTACCAGCAACCATCGCCCTGACCGGTTGAGTACCCAAGGTCAGCATATTTTATAAATAAGCGTAAATTTTCAGATAGTTATACCTTCTATCGAATTTTGACCCCCATGATATCCAATGATCAAATCTGAATTTTCGGTGATCCGATGGCATCCGGGCCGATTTTTTGCAAATTGCAAATTTTCGATTTAGAATTTGCAAAACGCAAGGCAGACGGATGATGGGTTCGGATCTTGACACTCTAGATCGGCTGTTTAAAAAAAAACTTTAGCGATTTTTTGGGTTGGACGGGGTGCGAGTTGCGAGTAACGGCTTGCACGCTTTGCGCCATGCGCTAAGCGCTTTGCATCGAGTTGCCAGCGGCCATTAACAAGTGACCAGAAACCAGATACCAGTCGCCAGCGACCAGCAGAGCTTAGGCAATAAATGAGCTGATGTCGCGATATTCCCGGCGCATGGTTGCCATGATCGTATCGATGGCACCGGTTCCAATTTTGAGGCGCCCCCAGGCCGATTCATCCAGGGGCGGAATTTTATTGTCGCCACCGTAACCCATGTTCAGCGCGCGACAAAAAATATCCGCCAGATGAACGATGGCGGCTTCCATGGCAAAACTGCCGGCATTGGCGGGTTGGTGATGGTGGGCGATTACCTGCACGAGCTTGGCCGGCAGATTCCATTTTTCGGCCAGCAGTTTACCGACTTCGGCGTGATTATACCCCAAAACCTTGTTTTCAGCCGCGGTCATCAATATATTTTCACTGTCAATAACGGCAACAACTTTGGTATATTCATCCGACAGATACATCATCTCGACAATTTTTCCGATGTCGTGCAGGAGACCGGAAACAAACAATTCCTCGATTTTATCATGGCGCAGGTAGTTGCCGATGACTTTGGCGCCGACAGCACACCCCAGGGAATGGTCCCAGAATTTTTCCTGGTCCTGCTTCTTTTTGCGGTTGTGGTTGGCAAACAGATCAAATACGGACGTTGTCAAAAGCAAATTTCGAATGGCATCAAAGCCGAGCAGAACAATGGCGCCCGTAACCGTGGATATCCGCTCGGGAAAGCCGTAAAAAGATGAGTTCACCAACTTCAACAGCCGGGCCGTCAACACCTGGTCGTCGGTAATCACCCGGGCCAGATCCTTGGCCGAAGATTTGGGATCATTAACCAGCTCGGTGATCTTGAGGACGGTGCGCGGCAGGGTCGGCAGGTCGTCAATTTTTTCGATTATTTTTTGAGGATCGGAAATGCCCATCTTAGCTCTCGTCTTTCGCTAAATCTTTATACAGCTGCCTGCTGGCGGCATGGAAAATCTCAACCATTACCGGATCATCCAGTACGTCCGCAAATTTTTCTTTTAACTGGATCTCTACGGTTGCATTTATCCGAAGCTCCGGCCTCCCGGCGCCGTCGGTCTCCCGGTCCACCTGCCCTTTGACGGTGACTTCGGTAACCCCCCAGGATTTAAAAATGCGGATATTCTTTTTGGTAATCCTGGCACCGGCCTCCAACAGCAATACACCCTGGTGATTTTTAACCGGTTGCCCCAATATCATCCCCGGTTTCAGCTCTTCAATGCCCACAGGTTTCATCACGTCCTCATCATTTGGAAACAGAATTAGTTTAATGGTTGATTAGTTAAATAGTTGATTAGGTTACAGGATTTTAGCCTATTTGACAAACCGGCGCCCTTGGAATCAACTTAATCAACTATATTAACAACTATTCCAGAAGCTTAAAAAAAAAGAAAGAAAAAAAACCTAAAGTTCCCCCAATTTCATCCGATAAAGTGGGTGTAAGGCAAAATACAGGTCCGGAAAGGAGGCGAAATAAAATTCGTCGGACCAATCACTTGCCCTGCAAAAATCGATGAAAATCAGTTTAAACCATTGGCAAGAAAGCCAACAATAAAAACCTAGAAGAGGAGAAAAATCATGGCATACGGAAACATTACATTAACGTCAGGCATGCGTCAGAACCTGGTTAGCTTGCAGAAAACCAATAGTCTGATGGAGTTAACCCAAACACGGCTGGCTTCAGGCAAAAAAGTCAATACCGCCCTGGATGATCCGGTCAAATTTTTTGCAGCCCTGGGCCACACCAACCGCGCCAGCGATCTGTCGATGCGCAAGTCAGAAATGGGTGAGGCCATCCAGACCGTCAAGGCCGCCAATAACGGTATTGAGGCCATTACGGATTTGATCGAGTCCGCCAAATCGACGGCCCAAGCGGCCCTGGCTATTGATGCCTCTGACGGCGCGGCACAGAGAACTGCCCTGGAAGTCCAGTTCGATGCCTTGCGCACCCAGATCGATGATCTCGCCGCCGACTCCGGTTACAAAGGGACCAACTTTTTGGCAGATTCAGATCTGACAGTTGAGTTCCATGAAACATCCGGTCAATCAACTCTTGAAATTAACGGTTTTCTTGGTGACACAACCGGACTGAGCATTGATGCATCCTCCGGTACATGGAGCGCTGACGCTGGCATCACAGCATCCATTGCAGAACTTGATACCGCCAAAGTTCAGTTGCGGACCGAGGCCCAGGGTCTGTCAAATGCCCTGAGTACTATCACGACTCGCCAGGATTTTACATCGAATATGATAAACACCCTGGAGGACGGTGCGGCCAACCTTGTTAACGCCGACATGAATGAAGAAGGCGCGAACATGCTGATGCTCCAGACCCGCCAGGCCCTGGGAACCACCTCTTTGAGTCTTGCTTCTCAGGCGGCCCAGAATGTACTGAGATTGTTCTAATTGATCGAAATTTTCCAAATGAACGTAAATTGATTTATAGCCGGAATTGGAGGGGACTCCCCCTCCAATTCCAATCCGTCCACTTTGCTCTCTGCGAATGAACCGAGATGAATCTTCCCAGGTTATGAAACATCTGAGCTCGATCTCAATCTTGGTTTGCCTTCTGAGGAGAAACAATGGCCTTAAAAATTACCTTGAAGCCACAGGAAAAGATGATCTTGAGCGGGGCTGTAATATCAAACGGTAGCAATTTCGGCTGTCAGCTCATCATTGAAAACAAGGTCCCGATTCTGCGCGAAAAGGATATCTTGGGCGAAAACGATGCCGACACACCTTGTCGAAATTTGTATTTCATCATTCAACTGATGTACATTGATGGAGAAAATTCGGATATTCATCAAAAAAATTATTGGAGTCTGGTTAATGAAATTGTAAAAGCAGCACCCAGCACGGTGGGTTTGATCGATCAAATTAGTGAAGAGATTGTAAATGGTCGATATTACCAGGCACTCAAATGGGCACGGAAGCTAATTGATTTTGAAAAGGAGGCAGTCAGTCGTGTACAGCAGCCCATTGCAAGCATACGAAACGGTTAACAAAATAACCATGTCCGGACGTGAGATCGAAGCTGCGGTCCTCAACCAGGCGGCGCTTAAACTAAAGGAGTGTCAGGACAACTGGAAGGCAGACGACCGTGATGAAAGGTTGGATGCAGCGCTTAACTTCAATCAACAAATATGGAGCATATTGCAGGGAGAGTTGGTAAAGGCAGATAATCCCCTGCCTAAACAAATCCGTCGGAATTTACTGGCACTTAGCGCCTACGTTGACAAGCGGATATTTGAAATCATGGCATTTCCCTCGCCGGAAAAACTCAACATTGTTATTGAGATTAACCGCAATATTGCCGCCGGACTTAAACAGGCAGCCTCTGCTGAGCGATAACCACCAATCGCCGGTGACATTATGAAAAAACCACTCCTAAAAAGAGTGGTTTTTGTTTTTGATGGAATTTTTGTTCTATACACCGACGGCCCTGCCGGCCGCAGGTAGCTTAAAGAATCATCTCCATTTCCTTTCTCTCAAACAGCCTTATCTTATCCAAATTAAACACCCCGTGAGAATGCAGCTTTCAGAATTATTTCCCTGTTTTGGTCTGGATAGATTTGCAAGCGGAAACTAAATAGCAATGTAATGATTTAACCGGAACTCTCCGGGATAGCGGCCATCGGAGTCATCACTTCGTTGTACTGAATGATCTGCCTTTCATCGAGCTGGTTTCTGTTCCAGGCCAGCAGTCCGGGATAGACCTCCCGGTAGTCGTGCCAGATCTTGATCGGTCCGAAAAAAGATTTATGCCATTGGGGCCGGAAGTTCCAGTTGTAGGGCAGCACGAAGGGTGTAAATCCAGACTGCTCAAACGCCAATGCGAATCCAGCCTGATCGTTAAGGGGCATATTCACCAGCCGGCCGTCGACGAAGAAAGGAATGGAGGAGTCGATGGTAAAGGCCAGTTTTTTCCAGGTATCAAAGACCGGACGGGCCTTGGCCGTAAAAAAGAGGACGCCGGTGTTGTACTCCACTATATCGCCGGAAAGCCCGTTGTAACGCCGTGCCCAGGGACATTCACAGATGCCGCAGGCCAGGCCGTGGCGCACGGCCTTATCGAAGCCGAAGTCGAGCCTTCCCAGAACCACGGTATCCGCATCCAGGTAGAGGGTCTCTTCAAAGGGGGTCATGTCGAACATTCGGCTCTTTTCCAGCAGGGTCGCATTTTCCGGGAGCCGAACCACGTGGATCGGCAGCTCGCCGTGGTGGCGGACCACCGAATCGATGGAACGCTGATGGACCTGGTTTGTCTTGTCTCCCCAGGTGATGTAGATGATGCCGCGTCTGCTCATGGGTTCTCCTTTTGCTCTTCGTGATGCTTTGAATAATCTAGTCAGCCGAAAGAAATCGTTGAAGACTGCTGGTTGTCCGTGCCGGTGAGCAGTGTGATCCTCAGTTGGACCCCTCATTTCCGAAAACAACAGATTCAAAATCAGGACCATAAATGATCAGGACTTTCATGTCCGTGAGGCGCACCAACGGCGCCACATGGCCCTGTAGGCGCTCTCCACGCGCCGGGCAAAGCCGTGGCCGTCCATGAGGGGCGAGGCTTGCATGCGTGGGCGAAGCCCTTTGCGCAAGGCATTCAGGCGCCGGCAGTCTCGCGCCAGTGCCGCCGCCATTTGGACGTAGTCCTCACGGCTTTTCGCAACCAGTTCACTGAGCCCCAGCCCCGTCAATATGCTAACGCCGACCCTGGCCGCATGGGTCCTGCCGGCCAACACCATCACTGGGACCCCCATCCACAATGCCTCACAGGTGGTGGTGGTGCCATTGTAGGGGGTGGTGTCCAAACCGATGTCGATCCGGTTGTAGAGGGCGAAATGATCGACGAAGGACGGCAAGAACCCTTGCAGGGACAACCTGTCGGATGAAACACCGCTTGCGGCAAAAGCATTGATTACGGTTTGCCTGACCTCAGGATCAGATAGGGTCTTAAACTTCATGATCAGCCGGGATCCCGGGACCGCCTTTAACACGGACGCCCAGAGGGAAGCGACACCGGCATTGAATTTGGCCATATTGTTAAAGGAGCCAAAGGTCACACCGCCGGTTTCCCGGTGGGGCGGTGAATTGACTTCTGGTACCGCCTCCGGCGGGGTGTAACAAAGAAAGCCTTGGTCCAGCCGGACCAGCTCCTCGGTATGCCAGGCCTCGGTCTGGCCGGGAGGGTCGGCCCAGGCATCGGTAATACGATAGTTCACGGTTGAAAGCCCCGTGGTATTGGGATACCCCAGATAGGTAACCTGGACCGGTGCCGGGCGAAGGCTGAACAGTGGCATCCGGTTGCCTGCCGTGTGCCCGGCCAGATCGACAAGGATATCAACACCCGCAGCTTGAATCATTCCGGCAACTCGCTGGTCGGTGATCCCGGCCGTATCGAACCATCGGTCGGCCAGCTGCCGCAGTCGCAGGGTAACGGCGTCCTTTTTTCTAACCTCGGAAAAGCAGATCACCTCCACAGCCGATCGGTCGTGCTCGGCCAGAATCGGTTCGATGAAGGTGGCCACGGGATGCTTTCTGAAATCCGGCGAAACGTACCCCACCCGCAAACGCCGCTGGGGATCGGCAGTATTGGGATGATCGTTGAACTGTTGCGCGGTGGTTGCGCCGTGGCATTTAGCCCAGTCGCAGTGGGCCCGAAAAATGGCTTCAGGCGACACATCCTCCAAATATGACAGAGCATAAAGCAGATTGGAATGGACGAAGGCAGTCTCCGGCGCCAGGACCAGGGATCTTTCATACCAGTTGATGCTTTCGTTCGCTTTTCCGCTGTATTTCAGAGCCCGGGCGAGATTGTTGAATGACTCGGCAAAATCTGCCCGCAACGCCTGGGCCATTTTGCAGCAGGCGATAGCCTCTCCAATCCTGCCCTTGTCGGTGTGCAGGATACTCATGTTGTTGTAAACCTCGGCAAAATCAGGATCACTTTCCAGGGCTCGCTGATAACAGGCCATGGCCGCATCGGTTTTGCCCATTTCCCTTAAGGCCGAACCCAGGTTGCACAATGCCCGGGCAAAGTCGGGGTCGATTGCCAAAGCTTGCCGGTAGCAGGCCACAGCCTTCTCAAATCGTTCCAAATCCTTGTGGATGTTGCCCAGGTTGAAATGGGCCTCGGCCGAGTCCGGGCGGATCCGGACGGCCCGGGTGTATGCTTTGCCGGCCTCAGCCAACCGGCCGGCCTCCCGGCAGATCCGACCCAGTCCCAGCAGGGCTTCGGGATAATCCGGGTTCATCGACAGGGCCGCACGAAGGTTAACCTCGGCCTCTTCCAAACGCCCCTGATCGCAGAGGAGGATTCCCAGGTTTAAAAGGGCTTTGGGGTGGTTCGGTGCGGTAGCGAGAAGTCTGCGGTAGACGGATTCAGCCTGATCCATTTTCCCCTTTGCGCGCAGCAAGGCCCCCATGTTGTTCAAAGCGGCCGAGTCATCCGGTACCAGGATCAGGGCCTTTTCATACCAGGCAAGAGCCTCGTCCAGACGATCCTGGCCCTGGAGCAAAGCGGCCAGGTTGTATGGCGGGTCCGGATTCCCTGGATCAAGATCGGCTGCCCGGCGGTAGCAGGCCTCGGCCCGGACCAATTCGCCTGCGTCCTTGAAGGCATTCCCCAGATTGTTCAGATACATTCCGTTTTGCGGCGCTAAACCGGCGGCCTTTTTAAGACAGCGCAGAGCCGCTTCCAAATTGCCAACCTTTTGTTCAAGTGCACCCAGAAGATTCAACGCATCGGGATCATCAGACCGCCAGGACAGAATCTTCTCATAGCAGATCCGGGCTTCGACAAGCTGCCCTTGCCGGTGTAGTTCAAGGGCCTCGGAAAGCAAGGCCGTCTCAAAGAAATTTGAGCCCGGGAACGATTCTTCCGTGGAAAGGCGCGGATGCTGCAACTGGCCGGAGGCCGGGCTTGGGCTTGGATGTGTAGTCATAGCAATTTAAGGATATTCGGTCTCAGGGAGGGTAGATACCAATCGATTATGGAGTATCTTGGCAATTTTTTAAAAGCGCCAGCAGATCCTCATTGGCATTATCGGTCTTGCGGACTGCATCGAGTATGGCCACAGCGTATTCGACCTGTCCGGCAGATTGGAGTCCCTGGGCCAAGGTGTGACAGGAAATGGTTAAGCCGGGACCCAGTTGAGACTGCTTCAGATTTTCCAGACCTTTAACGCCTTGCTGGGATTGCCCGGCGCAACACTGGAGAGCTGCCAACAGAAATTGGGCCGACAGATATTCAGGAAATTGCGCTACCAGGCTCGCCAGAACCGGGATTGCTGCCTGGGCCTGTCCGAGATGCAACAGGCTGAGGCAATAGTTGAAGTGAGCCTCCTTCATATTCGGAGCCAGTTCCATGGCCTTTTCCGCTGACTCAACCGCTTCATTGTATTTACCAAGGTTCCAGTAAGCGGTTCCCATATTGACGTAAGCATCCGCCATTTCAGGTTGCAGCCTGATGACCTTCTGCCACAGGGATACGGCTTCCTCATATTTTTCAAGATTGGCGGCCTGGACCGCAAGCTCACGAATTGCACCGACGCTGTGTTCCATCTCAGCAAGCTTTTTAATACCAATCTGATAATAGTGTTGGCCCTTGGCAGCGCTGTTCTGCTCGTTAAGCTTTCCATAATGGTGGATCGGAATGTTGCAGGGCAGGATGTCGATCCCAAGTCGTTTAAGGCATGGCTCCACCATTTCATGGACCGGATATTCAAAAAGAATGCCGGCATGATTGGGAAACAGCCGCACCTTCTCGCTGGGAAACCAGCCGTAGCCGGCCTCTTCAACCCTATATTTCCCGTCGTTGGGCGACCACCCTACAGCGTTGACCCGATTCATATAGTTGCGGGTAACAATCGAATAAGCCACAGTCCTGGGAGACGTCTTCCCGACAAGTTTTCTCAAGGCATCATAATCCAAGGGTGAAATAACTTCATCCGCATCCAGGCTCAAAATCCATTCTCCGCAAGCCTTGAAATCGCAAAGTTTTTGGCTTTTGCAAAATCATCCACCCATTGAAAGTCAAATAATTTGGCACCGAATATGGCGGCGATCTCCTTGGTGAGATCGGTT
>Ga0075306_1000315_pt1 | contig 10238 bp, 7 predicted proteins | sample Joice_CattailNLC_FD_120074 | JGI IMG/M metagenome (GOLD analysis project Ga0075306, IMG submission 120074) | Natural and restored wetland microbial communities from the San Francisco Bay, California, USA, that impact long-term carbon... | ecosystem: Environmental > Terrestrial > Soil > Wetlands ... | reverse complement strand
GGTCTCCCGGGAGCATATCGACCGGTGTCTTGCCGCCGCGAAGAACCCGCAGCTGGACATGAAGCTTCGCAACATGCCGGTCCCGCTCAACGCGGGCCTGGTGGATCGGTACATGGGACCCATCCTCGAGGCCGCCTGGACCGGAGAGTTCGGGAAGATAAGGAACATGTAGAAATTTCTTGCCGCAATCCGCGGCTACGCCGCATCGTTTTCCGGCGTGGCCCGTGATCGGTGATGCATGAGAGGAGGGCCGGATGTCCTCCCTCAATTCCAACATCAGGAGGAGAAGATGAAGGTCATTTCCATCAACGAGGCGCCGAAGGATCCGTTTACGCATCCCGATTTCGCGGGAACGGACGCGACCAGGCAGGCCCCGGCGCCAGACAGCAAGGAATTCAAGGTGAACATGGTGAACGGCGGAAACGGAGTGCAGAACAAGTTCAACGCCCACGACGGCGAGCAGATCCTGATCGTCGTTACCGGAAAGGGCGTCGTGTCCACGGAGAGAGAGGACCGGATCGTGAACGAGGGAGATGTCATCTTCATCCCGCCCGGTGTACCCCATTGGCGCGCCGCGTCGACGCACGTGGAATTTTCCCATATCTTCGTTTCCCCGTCGGATAGCTTGGGGGACGACCGGGAAGATTAGCAACGGGGGTACCCCCCGTTCGGTGCCAGGGCGCATTCCGGGGATTCGGGGGACCGTCCGATCCGGGCCGTTACGGTTCGCTTTCCTTCCGGAAGAAGTGGGCCCTTTCCAGGGGAATATCGAGCGCCACGGCCTCCCCTTCCCGGATCGATTTGTCGGTGGTGAGAACGGACAAGGGGAGCCCGTCCACGCGTACCTGAAGCAGCAACTCGCGCCCGAGATTCTCCGTTGCCGCCACCGTGCCCGCGACCGGGGATCCGGCGATCCCCCGTGCGGCCCCGGTATGCTCCGGGCGGATGCCGAAACGTATTTCGGTCGAGCCCAGCTTTCGGACCCGCGCGGCCGGACCGGGAGGGAGCAATAGCCGCGCTTCGCCAAGGCACAGGTACAGGTCCCCCCGCTCCTCCAGGACGGAGGCGTCAACCAGATTCATCGGGATCTGGCCGATGAAGGAGGCAGCGAAGGGCGTTTCCGGGCGTTCGTAGAGGTCCTCCGGCGTCCCCGTCTGGACGATCCGGCCGTCCCGAAGCAGCGCGATCCGGTCTCCCAGGGTCATCGCCTCGGTCTGGTCGTGGGTGACGTACACGGTGGTGACGCCAAGTTCCCGCTGGAGCTGTTTCAGCTCGCTTCTCGTCGACGCCCGAAGCCCGGCGTCGAGGTTGGACAGGGGTTCGTCGAGGAGAAAGAGCGCGGGTTTTCGGACGATGGCGCGGGCGATGGCCACTCGCTGCCGCTGTCCACCGGAAAGCTCCGCGGGTCTTGCCTCGAGGATGTCCCCGATCCCGAGCAACCCAGCCGCCTGGTTCACCGCCTTGCCGATCTCATCCTTCGTGGCCCTCGCGACCCGCAACGGAAAAGCGATGTTTTCGAAGACGGTCAGGTGTGGATAAAGAGCGTAGCTCTGGAAGACCATGGCCACGTTCCGTTCCTTCGGAGGGACGAACACCTTCCTGTCACGCGAGGCAGCCACCTGCCCGCCGATCCGGATCTCGCCGGAGGTCGGCTTCACCAGGCCTGCCGCCAGGTTGAGGACGGTCGATTTTCCGCAGCCGCTGGGGCCGAGCAGGACGAAGAACTCCCCCGCGCCGACCGCGAGGTCCACGCCGCGCACCGCGTGGACCTGCCCCCGGAGGGAGAGGAACGTCTTGCTTACCGCGGAGAAGGTGAGCTTCATCCCTTCACCGCTCCCCGTGTCAGTCCCTGGATGATCCGGCGCTGGAAGACGATCGTGAGCAGGACTACCGGGACGGTCGTCAGAACCGAGGCGGCCATGACTACGCCCCACGGGATCTCCCCGTGCAATCCCTCGAACAGGGCGATTCCGACCGGCACCGTGCGGGCCGCGTGGTCCGTCGTCAGCATCAGGGCGAACAGGAATTCGTTGAAGGCGAAGATGAAGGCGAGCAGCGCCGTGGAGAAGATGCCCGGTGCCGCCACGGGGAAGACGACTTTCCGCAGGATCGCGAGTCGGGAGCACCCGTCGATGAGCGCGGCCCGGTCGAGGTCCACCGGCACCTGGGTGAAGTAGCTCGTAAGGATCCAAAGGGAGAGGGGAAGGATCCAGGCGATGTAGGGGAGGACAAGGGCCGGGTAGGTGTTGATCCACCCCAGGTCCCCCATGACCTGGAACAGGTAGCTCACCATGCAGACCGGCGGGAAGAGGGAGACGGCGAGAATGCAAAGGAGAAATAGGATTCTGCCGGGAAGAGGAAGTCGGGTGATGGCGTAGGCTGCCGGCGAGGCTATGCCGACACAGAAGGCGGCGGAAAGCCCCGAGACGATGAGGCTGTTACGCAAGTATTCGGGGAAGTGCAGGGAGGTAGTCCGGAGCACGGAGACGAAATGAGCGGCCGTGACGGTAAACCCGGCGCCAGGCGAAAGGAAGTCGGGCCGCGCGCTTGCCGCCGTCAGGGCCATGTACAGGATCGGGCCGAGGGAAAAGATCGCTATCCCCAGGGCGCCGGCCCGGTACAGAAGACGGACCTGTGTCTCGTCGCTCATGCCAGCTCCCTCGCGAACCGCCCGATACGCACGTACAGGACGGAGAGGCCGAAGGCGACCAGGAAGAGGGTGACGGACACCGCCGAACCGTACCCGAAATCCCCGCCGAGGAAGTACTGGTAGCCGTACAGGGAGAGGGACGTGGTGCTTCCCCCGGGTCCGCCGCCGGTGAGAACGAACACCAGGTCGAAAACACGGAGGGCGTCGATCGTCCGGAACAGGAGAGCGACCACGATGACGGGGGACAGAAGCGGCAGCGTGACCCGGGTGAAACGGCGGGCGAACCCGGCCCGGTCGATCTGCGCCTGGAGGTACAGGTCCTCCGGGATCCCCGAGAGCCCGGCGAGGAGGATGATCGCCACGAACGGCGTGGTTTTCCAGGCATCCGCCGTGACCAGGGACGCGAATGCCCCAATCGGCGTTCCGAGCCAGTTCACCGGGTGGTCGGAGAGCCCGAAAAGCCCCGCCAGATAGTTCGCCAGCCCGTAGTGGTAGTTGTAGACCAGCTGAAATACCCTTCCGGACACCGCTGCGGGGAGCGCCCACGGGACCAGCACGCATGCCCGGAGCAGCCCTCGCGCGGGGGACGGGCGTGTGAGCAGGAGCGCGAAGGCAAGGCCCAGAAACAGTTCCAGGGGAACGGAAACCAGCGTGAAGAGGCAGGTGAAGCGCATAGCCTGCCAGAATCCCGGGTCCGACAGCAGCGCCCGGTAATTTTCCAGTCCGAGGAACCGTCTTGGAAGGAAGGTGACGTCCCGCATCAGACTGTCCGCGAACGTCCCGATTACCGGTACGATCACAAAGACCGCTACGAAGGCCGAGAGCGGAGCAAGGAATGCGTATCCGCGCGCGAGTTCTCCCGGGGTGTGGTCGCCCGGGATGGCAGGCTGCCGTGCCCTCGGTTCCTCCGGACGATTCCCCATCGCGGTTATTTCCCCTGGTACCGGGTGACGACCGCCTGCATCTCCTTCTGGGCGGCGGACAGCGCCTTCCCGGGCGGGACATTTCCCGAAAGAGCGGCGTTCAGGTGCTTCTGGAGGATCTCGGAAAGCTGCGTGTAGTATGGCAGGATCGGGCGCGGGCGCGCGGTCACGAAGACCGGCCTGAGCTTGCGGAAATGGGGGAGTCGGGCGAGAACTTCGGGATCGTCGTAGACGTCCATTCGTCCGGGGCTCCAGCCAAGACCTACCGCCAGACGCTTCTGCACCGCGTACGAACCGAGGAAGCAAAGGAAGCGGACGCTCTCGGGCTTCGCGTCGCTATACCGGGAGATCCCCGCGTGCCAGCCCCCGAGGGTGGATACGCCGCTTCCCGGGGCGAAGGAGGGGAGGGCCGCGATGGCAGTGACGCCCCTGACCGGGGACCCCTGCGCCTCGTGAAGCGGCCACGCGTACGGCCAGTTCCGTTCGAACAGGGCGTTCCCGCTCTGGAAGAAGAGCCGCACCTCCTCCTCCTTCATCCCGGTATAGGTGTTGGGCGGCGATACCCCGTACCGGTGAATGAGATCGCGCATGAACCGGAGTGCCTTCCGGTTTGCCGGCGTGTCGACGGACACGGATCCTTCCCTCACCGTGAAGCCTCCGTCCTTTCCGGCGAACTCGAGGAAGTCGCAGACAAGTCCCTCGTACTGGGCCCCCTGCCAGACGAATGCGAAAAACCCGGGGTTCTTCCGTCGTTCCCCCTGCTGCACCTTCTTCGCGTACCGAAGCAGTTCCTCCAGTGTGCGCGGTGGGCCGATGCCGTATTTCTTCAGCAGGTCGCTCCGGTAGTAGAGAACCCCTCCGTCGACATACACGGGCAGTGCGACAAGGTTCCCCTCGTAGGTGTCGGCAAGTTCCATGATCCGGGGGAAGAAGGCCTTCCGGTCCCCGCACCCGCCCGCCGCAAAGTGCGGATCGAGAGGAGCGAGCCACCGGGAGGCGGCGAACTGTGCGAGCCATGCCACGTCCATGAGGAAAACGTCGGGGTCGCTCTTTCGGGATTTGAGCGCGACGACCAGACCCTGCCGGCGCAGTCCCGTATCGGTGGGCTGGCGCAGGAGTTCGACGCCGATCCCCGTCTCGGCCGTAAAATCACGCACGAGACGCTCCCAGAAATCGAATTCGGCCGAGGCCCCACCGACGGCGAATGTGATCGTCTTTCCCTCCGCCCGCACGTTCCCGAGGGTTGCGATCGGCAGCCAGGCCGCAAGGAGAGCAATGAGAGCGATTCGTACTTTCACGGCCGCCCCTGTTTCGAAATCCGGGATTTTGTGTCTAAATATGATGAAAACAGAAAACGAACGAAACGGGCAAGGTCCAAATCCGCGAATCCTCGCAGACGTGATCCGGAATCTCATGGAAACTGTCGGGACTGCCGAAGTACGCGGAACCCTCCGTGTCCCCGAGAATTCCCGGTCCCGCTTCGAACCGTATGCCCCGGAGGAGAGGAATGGAAAAACCTGTGAATAGCGCGACGGCCGCATGGGTCCTGGCCCTGCTTCTTGCCGCTACCGCCCCGGCGAACGCGCAGGACCAGGGAAAGGGAGGACCTCCACCGGTCCTGGTGACGGCCTCCGCGGTCCGCGAGGCGATGATCGTCCCCCGGAAGGAGTTCATCGGGACCGTCTACTATCCGGAGGTCTCCGAGGTTTCCTCCGAGGTAAGCGGCAGTGCGGTGAAGGTGGCCTTCGACGAGGCGCAAAGGGTCCGGAAGGGGGACGTTATGGTTCGTCTCGACGCGGATCTTCTCGAGAAGACTCTCGTGTCCACCCGGGCGCTCTATGGCCAGACGCTGGCGGAGCTGGAAAAGGCGAACCTGGACCTCAAGCGGATCGAGAAGCTCTACCGGGAGGATTCGATCGCGGAGCAGGTGTACGACGAGAACCGGTTCCGTGTGAAATCCCTTGAGAAGAAAGGGGAATCCCTCAAGGCGGACGTGGAGCGCCTGGAAATCGAAATGGCGAAAAAGACGGTCCGCGCGCCCTTTGACGGTGTTGTTCTCAAAAAGCATGTCGAGCGGGGGGAATGGCTCTCCCCGGGTGCCGCGGTGGCGACCCTGGCCCGGGACGACATCATGGAGGTGATCGTCGAGGTCCCCGGTGATGTGGTGCCTTTCGTCAGCAAGGGGGGGAGCGCCCTGATCAGAGTGGCGGGAAAGGAGATTCAGGGAAAGATTACGGCGATCGTGCCCAGGGGGGATATCGCCACTCGGACCTTCCCGGTGAAGATCGAGGTGAGGAACCGGTATTCCCTGATCGAAGGGATGGAGGCAAGAGTGGATATCCCTTCCGGAAGGAAGGAGAAGGCCTTGCTCGTCCCCCGTGATGCTCTCGTCACCGCGATGGGGCAGACCGTGGTGTACACCGTCATCGAGGGGAAGGCGAAGACGGTGCCGGTTACGGTGATCCGGTACGTGGGGAAGGAGATCGCGATTCAGGCAGACGGAATCGAGACGGGAATGGAGGTCCTCATCAAGGGGAACGAAAGGATTCGGGACGGCCAGCCGGTGTCGGTCAGAAAGGACGGGGAGAGGGGAGACGCCCCGTCGGCCGGGGAGAATAGATGACCCGATTCGCGATATCCGAAATCCCGGGGGATTGTCCATGGACCCGGTGAAATTCGCCATATCGAAGCCCGTCACCGTCACCGTGGGAATCATCCTGGTGGTCCTGTTCGGGCTGATCGGGCTCGCCCGCCTCCCGTACCAGCTCACCCCGTCGGTGGAGGAGCCGGAAATCACCGTGACCACCACCTGGACGGGAGCGGCGCCGAACGAAGTGGAACGGGAGATCGTCGACGAGCAGGAAGAGACGCTGAAAGGCATCCCCGGGCTCGTGGATATGGAGAGCTCCTCGGCGAACGGCCAGGGGACGATCACCCTCCGCTTCCGCACGGGGACCGACGTCGACGAGGCCCTGCTTCGCGTGTCGAACAAGATCAACGAGGTTCCCTCCTATCCCCAGAACGTCGATAAGCCCGTGATCAGTGCCACGGGGGCCGCCACCTCCCCCGTCATCTGGATGATCCTCAAGGCGAACGAGGGGAATCCCTACCCCGTCGAAACCTACGGGACTTTCTTCGAGGAGGAGGTACGCCAGTATCTGGAACGGATTCCCGGCGTCGCCGATCTCTTCGTGCGCGGCGGGACGGAGAAGGAGCTGCACGTCGTCGTCTCTTCGGATAAACTCGCCGCCTACGGTCTGACCCTTTCCGACGTGATCCGCGCGCTGCAGACGGCGAACGTGAACGTTTCCGCGGGGAGCGTCAGCGTGGGTCGGAAGGACTACCGGATCCGGTCCGTTGCGGAATTCGTCGTCCCCGGGCAGGTGGAAGATGTGGTCCTGCGGTCCACTGGCCAGCGGCGCATCCTGCTGTCGGACGTAGCGGCCGTCCGGATCGGGTACGCGAAGCGGACCGTGGCGATGATCCACAACAGCGAGCCCGGGATCGCCGTCGGCGTGAAGCCGGAGCCCGGGTCGAACATCCTGGAGCTGACCGACCGGGTAGAGGCGGCGTACAAGGAACTCAACGCCACGACCCTTGCGGCGCAGAAGATCCACCTCGACTGGGCGTACGACCAGCGGCCCTACATCCGCGGAGCGATCAACCTCGTCAAGCAGAACATCGCGGTAGGCGGCACTCTGGCGATCCTCGTGCTTCTGGTCTTCCTGCGCAGCGTCTCCTCCACGGTGATCGTCGCCACGGCGATACCGGTCAGCGTCATCGGCACCTTCATCTTCCTTTGGATCTTCGGAAGGAACCTGAACGTCGTGAGCCTTGCGGGGATCTCCTTCTCGGTGGGGATGCTCCTGGACAGCGCCATCGTGGTCCTGGAGAACATCGACCGGCACCGGAAGATGGGGAAGGACGCGTTCGAGGCTTCGTACGACGGCGCCCGGGAGGTCTGGGGAGCCATCCTGGCGTCCGCGGCCACGACGGTCGCGGTCTTCCTGCCGGTCATCTTCGTTGAGGAGGAGGTGGGGCAGCTCTTCCGCGACATCGCCATCGCGGTGACGATGGCGATCAGCTTGAGCCTGTTCGTCTCCGTCTTCGCCATCCCGATGATGTCGAACCAGCTCTACCGGCGCCTGAAATTCAAGGCACCCGGGACACGCAACCTGCAGGAGAACATGGTCCGGGTGGGAAACCGCATGGTCGACGCTCTGATGGCGATCCTGAACCTCGTGACGAAGAACGCCGCGACCCGCCTCGTCACGGTTCTGGCGCTTACGGGTTTTTCGATCGGGACCGCATGGCTGCTGTTTCCCAAGATGGAATACCTCCCCCAGGGGAACCGCAATCTCGTGATCAACATCCTCGTTCCTCCGCCTGGTCTCTCCTACGGTGAGAGGAAGGAAATCGGGGAGTACATCTTCACCGAAGCGGACCCGTACATGGGCAAGGGGAAGGACGGGATTCCGGGGATAAGGAACCTGTTCTACGTGGGATCTGATTTCATAAATATCTTCGGTGCGATCAGCACCGAAGAGCAGCGGGCGCGCGAACTTCTCCCCCTGTTCACCAGGATCATGGGCGGGATCCCGGGGATGTTCGGGGTGAGCATCCAGGCGGGAATCTTCCAGACCCGCCTCGGGCGGGCCAGAACGATCGACTTGGACATCAGTGGATACCAGCTTGGGCAGGTTGTCCAGGCGGGCGGCATCCTCTTCGGGTCGATCCGGAAGGAGATCCCCGGCGCCCAGATACGTCCCGTCCCCTCCCTCGACATCTCCTACCCGGAGGTCCGGCTCTACCCCGACCGCGACCGGCTCCGCGCGGCGGGGATGACGGAGACCGATTTCGGGATTGCCACGGACGTCCTGCTCGACGGGCGGAAGGTGGGGGATTTCCGGCCGGTCGGGGAGAAGGCGATCGATCTCGTCGTCCTGTCGTCCGAGAAGGACGTCGACACGCCCGAAAAACTCTACGGCTCCCTTGTTGCGACCCCCGTCGGGAAGGTCGTCCCGATCTCCTCCCTGGCGGGTATCGAGCGCACTGCGGGGATCACCGAGATCCGCCACCTGGAGCGGAAACGGACGGTTACCCTGGAAGTCACTCCTCCCGAAGACATGGCGCTGGAGAGCGCCATGGACACAATCCGGGACAAGGTGGTCGGCCCCCTGAAGCAGGCGGGGATGCTCGCCGGGACCTCCCAGCGCCTCAGCGGGGCGGCCGACAAGCTCACGGTGGCGAGGAGGACCCTGCAGTGGGACTTTCTTCTCGCCCTGGCGATCACCTATCTTCTCATGTCCGCGCTTTTCGAGAATTTCCTCTATCCCTTTATCATCCTGTTCACCGTTCCGCTCGCCGCCGCAGGGGGATTCATCGGACTCTCCCTGGTGAACCTGTTCATCCGGCCCCAGCCGCTGGACATCCTGACCATGCTCGGGTTCGTCATTCTCATCGGCGTGGTGGTAAACAACGCCATCCTGATCGTGCACCAGACCCTGAACTACATCCGGTACGAGGGGATGGAATACCGGGATGCGGTCCTTCAGTCCGCGCGTACGAGGATCCGGCCGATCTACATGACGGCGATCACGAGCATCTGCGGGATGCTCCCTCTTGTAGTGTTTCCGGGGCCGGGATCCGAGCTGTACTGCGGCCTGGGAAGCGTCGTGCTGGGCGGGCTTGCCCTATCCACCGTATTCACCCTGTTTGTCATCCCCGCCCTCCTCCTGTTCTTCGTTCGGATGGAGAAGGGCGGTCTCCGGGGTCCCGGGAACGGCGGGGAACCCGTGGAACGGAAGGAGGGTGCATGAAAAGGCTTGCCGTCGTGATTCTCGCGTTGCTTCTGTTTCCCCTGCCGGGGCGTGCCTTCACGATGGAGGAGGCGGTCGACATGGCCCTTGCCAACAATCCCCGCGTCCAGGATTTTCGGTACCGCACCGAGGCCCAGAGATCGCGCGTGGATTCGAGGAAGGCGCCCTTCTGGCCGGAGCTCGATGCGACGTACAACTACAACAATGCGGAAACCACCTATCTCTTCCCGACGAAGGAATACTCCGTGTTTACTGCGGAGATTACCTACAACCTCTTCCGCGGTTTCTCGGATCTCAACACGCTCAAATCCTCCCGATCGACATTGGATGCCTCCCGGTACGAGCAGAAATCGACGGAGGCCGACGTGGTCCTGGGCGTCAAGAGAGCCTACATCAGGGTCCTGCGGACCAGAAAGGCTCTCGATGTGGCCCGTGAGGCCGTCAAACTTCTTGAGCGGCAGAGCCGCGACGCGGAGAAATTCTGGCGCGCGGGCCTCACGGCGAAGAACCAGTTTCTCCTGGTCGAGGTTGCGCTTGCCTCCAACCGCCAGGAACTTCTCCAGGCGGAAACCAACGTACGGATCGCCCGGGATGCGCTCGACAGGGCCATCGGGTCACCGGTCGGTGAGGATACGGTGATCGAGGACATCGTTTTTGGGAAACCGATGGATCTCGACGAGGAAGCGCTTTCCCGCACGATGCTTGCGAACAGGAGCGAGCTCAAGTTCCTGAAGGCCCGGTTTGCCGCCCGGGAATACGCCCGGGACTCCATTGCGGGGAGGTATTACCCCTCGGTCGGCCTTTCGCTGTCGCACAGCCAGTTCGGGGAGGGGGCGGCGTTCGAGG
>Ga0075306_1000314_pt1 | contig 10248 bp, 4 predicted proteins | sample Joice_CattailNLC_FD_120074 | JGI IMG/M metagenome (GOLD analysis project Ga0075306, IMG submission 120074) | Natural and restored wetland microbial communities from the San Francisco Bay, California, USA, that impact long-term carbon... | ecosystem: Environmental > Terrestrial > Soil > Wetlands ... | reverse complement strand
CAAATTTTGAAGGCAAAACAGTTTCAGTCTCCGGATTTGGAAATGTAGCGTGGGGAGCAGTGCAAAAAATAAATGAGCTTGGTGGAAAGGTTATAACTCTCTCGGGACCGGATGGATTTATTCATGATCCTGACGGGGTAAAAGGCGAGAAAGTTAACTATTTGTTAAAATTAAGAGCCAGCAATAAAGATGCAGTTGAAGATTATTCTAAAGAATTTAATGTTGAGTTCCATCCCGGCAAGAAACCCTGGGTAATTGAAACAGATGTTGCCTTGCCTTGCGCAACCGAAAATGAAATCCACAAAGAAGATGCGGAAGAATTAATTAAGAATGGGTGCATATGTGTATGTGAAGGTGCTAATATGCCAACAACCATGGATGCTTACAAGGTTTTTAAGGAAGCCGTAATATTGTATGCACCGGGTAAGGCTTCAAATGCAGGCGGTGTTGCAACTTCAGGATTGGAAATGTCGCAAAACAGTATGAGACTCCCCTGGCCGCGGGAAGAAGTTGATAGACGTCTTCACGAAATTATGATAAGAATACACAATACCTGTTTGTCTACCGCTGAAAAGTTTGGTGCAAAGGGTGATTATGTTAAGGGTGCGAACATAGCCGGCTTTTTGAAAGTTGCAGATGCAATGATGGACCAGGGATTGGTTTGAGAGAAAATTGATATATCCAATACATAATAGTTTCAAAGTTTAGTATAAATGAATAGTTCTCCGACATTAGAGCAGTTAAAAGGATACAGTCTCGAAAACATATTCAGTACGCGTATTAAGAAGTTCCAAAATCTTATGCCGTATAAAATCAGCGAGATCTTATTAGTATCCAGCATTTATGATAATTACCTTTTTGAAGAAGACGGAAGATTATATGAACTGCTCCGGGAAGAATATCAGAATCTTAACTTAAGTCAGGCACCTGAAATAAGTCATGTTACTACAGGTGCGGAAGCCATCGCACTATTAAAAGGTAAAAATAAATTCGACCTTGTAATCACTACTCTTCATATTGAAGATATGCACACTACCAGGTTCGCAAATCTTGTACGTAATGAAGGAATACAACTTCCTATAATGCTGTTAGCTTATGATAACCGGGAAAGAAAAGAGTTGATGCAGGCATACGATGCAACAATTTTTGAAAAGATATTTATTTGGGGTGGTGACTATCACCTACTAATCGGAATGGTTAAATATCTTGAAGATAAAATGAATGTGAAGAGTGATACAGAAAACATTGGTGTTCAGGTGATAATTCTGGTAGAGGACAATGTTAGATTTTATTCATCTTACCTGCCGCTCATCTACACTGAAATATTCAAACAATCCCAAAGATTAATTCGTGAGGGGGTAAATGTTTCTCATCGTTATTTAAGGATGCGTGCAAGACCAAAAATACTACTTTGCACAACGTATGAAGAAGCGTGGGATTATTTTACTAAATACAAAGACTACGTACTGGGTGTAATCTCCGATAATAACTTCAGTAGAAACGGTGAAAGGGATCCTGAAGCGGGCTTAAAACTTGCCGCAGCGATGAAAGCTGAACAGAAAGATATCCCCATACTTGTACAAACATCTGATCAGACTATCGGAGAAAAAGTGAAAAAAATTGATGCGTCCTTCGTTCTAAAAAATTCACCAAGTCTCTTATATGATCTTCGAAAATTTATGATGGACCATTTTGGCTTTGGTGACTTTGTCTTTAAAACTGAAGAAGGAACTGAAGTTGGCAGAGCTTCAAATCTTAAGGAGTTAGCTGATAAGTTAAAGATAATACCGGAAGCTAGCCTGCTGTATCATGCCGAAGGTAATCATTTTTCAAAATGGCTAAAAGCACGGACTGAATTCTGGTTGGCTCATCAATTAAGACCGAGAAAGGTATCTGATTTTAAGTCTCCGCAAGCTCTGCGTGAAGAACTGATTTATTCGCTTAACAAATATATTGGAGAGAGGCTTCGTGGGGTTATTTCGGATTTTGAGGTAGAGTCTTTTGACCCATACAACAGCTTTGCGCGCATCAGCGGAGGCTCATTGGGAGGTAAGGCACGGGGTTTAGGGTTTATTAATTCAATGATTACCAATTATAATATCAACAATACTTTTAAGGGGATTGATATTGCTGTTCCTTCAGCTATTGTAATTGGTACGGATGCATTTGATAAATTTATGCAGGAAAATAATCTTCAGATCTTCGCATTAAATGAAAAGGATGATCTGCAAATAACTAAAAGATTTATTGAAGCACAATACTTTCCGGACGATGTAAAAGAAAAACTATCCGAATTTTTAAACATCATCACTGTTCCGATAGCTATAAGATCATCAAGTCTTCTTGAGGACTCACAGTTTCAACCTTTTGCAGGTGTGTATCAAACCTACATGCTTCCTAACAGCAACAAAGATAAGGAGGTTAGATTAGAAGATCTTCTTCAAACAATTAAATGTGTTTACGCTTCCACATTCCATCAACGGGCAAAAGATTATATGAAAGCTACATCCTATAGGATGGAAGAAGAAAAAATGGCAGTTATTATTCAACGATTAGTTGGAATTGAGAGAGATAAAAAATTCTATCCGAATTTTTCAGGGGTTGCGAAGTCATATAACTTTTATCCCATCCCGCCTCAAAAATGGGATGATGGAATTGCATTTGTTGCTTTAGGCTTAGGAAAGACTGTTGTTGAAGGTGGTAATACTGTTCGGTTCTGCCCACGCTATCCAAAACACCTTCTTCAATTTTTCTCAACAAAAGAAACATTGAAAAATGCACAGCAAGATTTTTTTGCACTGGATTTAGATGGTCACTTAAGTCATCACCCAAAAATAACTGCCGATACTCTGGTTAAAAAATATAGTCTCGAACATGCAGAAAAAGATGGAACATTATTCGCAGTTGGTTCAACGTTTTCAACAGAGAATGATGCTGTATACGATGGCATTTCCCGGGAAGGAATTCGAGTTGTAACTTTTGCTCCGGTATTGAAACATAAAATCTTCCCGCTATCTGATATCTTGAATCTACTACTGGGAATTGGTACCTGGGGAATGGGCACTCCAGTCGAGATTGAATTTGCAGTCAACTTAGATGTTCAGGATGAAGCACTAAAAGAGTTTGCTTTGCTGCAGATGCGTCCTCTTGTTATTAGCAAAGAGAAAGAAGAATTATCTGTTGATGATTATGAAGAGAAAGACCTTATATGCTCCAGTGAAAGTGTATTGGGTAACGGTGTAACCGATAATGTGCAAGACATAGTGTTAATAGATATCAATAAATTTGACAGAGGGAAAAGTAAAGATGTTGCAGTTGAAGTTAATAAATTAAATAAAAAGTTAACGGGGCAAAGAAGACCATACATACTTATTGGTGTAGGTAGATGGGGCAGTTTGGATCCTTGGTTGGGAATTCCTGTAACTTGGGACCAAATATCCGGGGCTGTAACTATAGTTGAATCCGGTTTCCCAAATTTTAATGTTACACCATCACAAGGTTCTCATTTCTTCCAAAATATTACTTCGTTCAAAGTTGGTTATTTTACTGTTAATTCATTCATTAAAGTTGGTTTTATTAATTGGGACTGGCTTTTGAAACAAGCTTCGGAAGAGGAGCTGGAATTTACAAAACATTTACATTTTGATGAATCTCTTTCAATTAGAATAAACGGTCACATTAATAAAGGGATAATTACAAAACCCGGTGTCTGATCCCTTTCCCATTTTTGATTTCATTTGATTTTCACTCCTCAGATATTTTAAACATTAAAACTATTTTTCCAGTCTATTTTGTTAATACATTAAATGTTAATTTTCATTAGCATATTTCTCTTCTTTTGGGGAGAATCAGTTTATATGCTTTATTATACAAAATACTGGAGGAAATCATGTCTGAATATGTAAAAAATTTAATTGCTGAAGTTAAAGCCAAACATCCTGCACAACCGGAATTCCATCAGGCTGTTGAAGAAGTTGCTGAATCGCTAAGTTTGGTTTTGGAAAAGCACCCAGAATACCGGACCTCAAAAATCCTGGAAAGAATAATTGAACCCGAACGAGTACTTATGTTCAGAGTGCCCTGGGTTGATGACCAGGGTGAGGTAAATGTAAACATCGGTTACCGAATTGAAATGAATTCGGCGATAGGTCCTTATAAAGGCGGTCTCAGATTTCATCCATCCGTTAATCTAGGAATATTAAAATTTCTTGCCTTCGAGCAAGTGTTCAAAAACAGTTTAACTACATTGCCAATGGGAGGGGGTAAAGGTGGTTCAGATTTCGATCCCAAAGGTAAGAGTGATCTGAAAATTATGAGATTCTGCCAGGCATTTATGAGTGAGCTATTCCGTCACATTGGTCCTAATACTGATGTGCCGGCAGGTGATATTGGTGTCGGGGGAAGGGAGATAGGATATTTATTCGGTCAGTATAAAAAATTAAAGAACGAATTCACAGGGGTCCTTACCGGTAAAGGATTAAACTGGGGAGGTTCTCTTATCAGACCTGAAGCAACCGGTTACGGTGCAGTTTATTTTGCTGAAGAAATGCTCGGTACAAGGGAAAAAACACTGGAAGGAAAAACTTGTCTTGTTTCTGGCAGTGGAAATGTAGCACAATACACTATTGAGAAAATTAATCAATTGGGTGGTAAAGCTGTTACATTATCCGATTCGAATGGTTATATCTATGATGAAGAAGGAATTGATGAAGAGAAACTGAAATTTGTTATGGAGATTAAAAATGTTAGGAGAGGAAGAATTAAAGAGTATTCTGATCAATATAAAAGTGCTGTGTATAGCGAAATAGACTCCAGCATGAATCACAATCCCTTATGGAACCACAAAGCCGACTGCGCTTTCCCAAGTGCAACTCAAAATGAAATTAACGCGGTAGACGCTCAAAACCTTGTGAATAATGGTGTATATGTTGTTAGTGAGGGTGCAAATATGCCCACAACCATTGAAGGAATAAAGATTTTACAAGAAAATAATGTATTATACGGACCAGGTAAGGCAGCTAATGCAGGCGGTGTTGCAGTTTCAGGATTAGAGATGATTCAGAATGAAATGAGAATGCCATGGTCCAGAGAAGAAGTTGATAATAAATTGAGGAATATTATGAAGAGTATTCATAAGACTTGTGTTGATACTGCTGAAAGATTTGGACATCCTGGTGATTATGTTATTGGGGCAAACATCGGGGGTTTTCTAAAAGTTGCGGACGCGATGATGGACCAGGGGGTTGTATAAAATACATAAATTATTCTGGTTAATAATTTAATCTTAAGTGTGGAATATCCCCACTTAAAACAGCTGAATTGGATTTATTTATATAAAATTGTTGATTATCCGTTAATATATAATTATTTACATTTTACTAAATTTATTTAGTATTTATTCTTCATACACTTTCGTTTAGTTTTTAATTATACATTAAAATGGAAAACCCTCCTGACATACAGAAATCTCCCGAATCACTTTGGGTTGAACACGGATATGGAAATCGTTTTCAGGGATTTCAGAACCTGATGAGATTACGTGTGCGGGATATCCTTCTGGTATCCAGCCGGTACGATTTGTACTTGTTTGAAGAAGACGGGAGATTGTATGAACTTATTCGAAGTGAATATCAAGGTTTGAATCTCAGTCATTCACCTGAATTAACCAGAGTTTCAAGCGGGCATGAAGCCATCAGCATGGCCAAAAAGGAAATGAGATTTGACTTGATAATCACTACAATGCACATTGAGGATATGCATGCATTAAACTTTGCAAAACTTGTACATAAATCCGGACTGAAAATACCGGTCGTTCTTCTTGCCCACGATAACCGTGAATTGAATTTTCTAATGCGCAATCCGGAGAAAGAAGTATTTGATAATATCTTTATATGGACCGGTGATTTTAGGATTTTGATCGGGATCATAAAATATCTTGAGGACAAGTTAAATGTGGAACATGATAGTAAAATAATCGGGGTTCAAAATATAATTTTTATTGAAGATAATGTCCGGCACTATTCATCGTTCCTCCCAATTATATACACCGAAATTCTCTCACAATCTAAGAGATTAATAACTGAAGGTATAAATCTTACGCATAAATTTTTAAGAATGAGGGCAAGACCAAAAATACTACTTTGCACAACTTATGAAGAAGCGTGGGATTATTACAAGAAGTATAAAGATCTTGTACTTGGAATAATATCGGACATTGCGTTTCCTCGAAATAACAAATTAGATAGTATGGCAGGGTTTAAATTTGCAACTGAGGTAAAAAAGTATCATCACGATATACCTATTCTTCTTACTTCAGATAATATTGAAAATGAAGAGATTGCAACCAAAGTTAAGGCTTCTTTTCTATTAAAGAATTCTCCTACACTACTGACTGAGTTCCGACAATTCCTGAACAAACAGTTTAGTTTTGGTGATTTCATATTCAGAAACGTAGAGGGCGACGAAATGGGAAGAGCAAGCGATTTACAGTCGCTCGAAGATTGTTTGAAAACAGTTCCTCTGGAAAGTATTCGTTACCATGGAGAAAGAAATCACTTTTCAAATTGGCTTAAAGCAAGAACAGAGTTCTGGTTGGCACATCAGCTAAGACCTAGAAAAATATCTGATTATCCAAACGACGAAGCATTAAGACAAGATCTAATTGTATCTCTTCATAATTATAGATTGTTACGACAGCGAGGAATAATTGCAGACTTCAATAAAGAAACATTTGACACTCAGAGCAGTCTGGCAAGGGTTGGCGGAGGGTCTTTGGGAGGCAAAGCGAGAGGATTAGGATTTGTAAATACATTAATTAATAACTATGGAATTGTTGATCAATTAGAGGATGTCCGTATTTATGTTCCGCCGGGAATAATTGTAGGAACGGATGTGTTTGATGAATTTCTAAATTTGAACGATTTGAGAGAAATTGTTGTAAACTGCAAAAATGACCAGGAAATAACAGATAAATTTCTAAATTCTCAAAAATTTCCGGAAGATATTTTAGGTGAGCTTGCCGGCTTTTTGGATTTAATTAAAACACCACTTGCTGTACGTTCATCCAGCTTACTCGAAGATTCACAATATCATCCCTTTGCAGGAGTTTATGAAACGTACATGATTCCAAATAACAGTTCAAATCCGTTAATTAGATTGAATGATCTTCTTACAGCTATTAAAAGAGTTTACGCTTCCACTTTTTATCAGAATGCAAGGAATTACATAAAGGTAACTTCTTACAGAACTGAAGAAGAAAAAATGGCAGTCATTATTCAAAAAATGGTTGGTCAGATCCATAAAAACAGATTCTATCCGGATTTTAGCGGGGTAGCAAAGTCATTTAATTTTTATCCTCTTCCTCCTCATGAATCTTCTGATGGTGTAGTTTCGGTTGCGCTGGGGTTGGGAAAAACTGTTGTTGAAGGCGGAAATACAGTTCGCTTTAATCCAAAGTATCCTGATGACATAGTACAGTTCTATTCCGTTGAGGAATCATTGAACAATAGTCAGATAAATTTCTTTGCATTACAGTTGGATGAGAACACAGATTTTGGAAATATTACTCACGATATGTTGGTTAAAAGTTATGGACTAGATATCGCAGAGGAGGATGGTGCATTAAACTATGTTGGATCAACTTATATAGCTGATAACGATGCGATTTACGATGGGTTATCAAGGATAGGTTCGAGGGTTGTCACATTCAGTCCGATATTAAGAAATAAGATATTCCCTCTTCCCAATATCATTGAACTTCTACTAGATATGGGAACGTGGGGAATGGGAACTCCGGTTGAAATTGAATTTGCCGTAAATATGAAATCTACAAATGGTAAAAAGAAAGAGTTTGGATTACTTCAACTTAGGCCACTTGTAGTTAGTCTCGAAGATGAGCAGTTTAATATAGAAGACTTAAAAGATAAGAAGCTTATTTGCCGGAGTAACCAGGTAATGGGCAATGGAATTATTAACGATATTAAAGACATTGTATTGGTTGATTACCATTTGTTCGAACGTTCAAAAAGCAGAGAGGTTGCTGCAGAAGTTGCATCATTCAATAGCGAGCTTATGAAGAAAAATAGCCCTTATTTACTTATCGGCACAGGTAGATGGGGTTCATTAGATCCCTGGCTTGGAATTCCCGTAACGTGGGAGCAAATTGCTGGTGCAAAAGCGATTGTTGAAACTAATTTTAAAGATATGGTTGTTGAACCCTCGCAAGGTTCTCACTTCTTCCAAAACTTAACATCTTTTATGGTCGCTTATTTTACAGTGAATTCATTATATAATAAAGGATTTATAAATTGGGATTGGCTGCTTAATATTAAACCTCATTCGCAAAAGACATACACTAAACATTTACATTTTGACAATCCTTTATTACTGAAAATGAACGGTCATAAAAATCAAGGCATTATCATGAAACCAAACAAAAGTTTTGAAAAAACCAGAGATTAAAAATAATCCCGCGGCACCAGATAATTGTCCGCATTGCGGTAGCAAGTTATCTCCATGGCAAAAAGTATTGTTAGGTGTTGATAGAATTTTAGTGTGTAAAAATTGTTGGTATAGAATAATTTTAGACTTATCAAATCCGAGCCAAAATCAAAAATCGGATTCAGAAGTAAATTCCAAGAAGAGGGAAAGTTAACATGGGATCTTACAACTCATTTAAAATAGCACAGCAACAAATATTGGACGCATCAAATCTTTTAAAATTAGATGAAGCAACGACTAAACTATTATCGTTACCCCAACTGGAAACCAGTTTTTCTTTACCCGTAAAAATGGATAACGGTAGAACAGAAATATTTCAGGCTTATAGAATTCAGTATAATACATCAAGAGGTCCTGCAAAAGGTGGAATCAGGTTTCATCCTGATGAAACAATTGATACAATAAGAGCGTTAGCGTGCTGGATGACATGGAAAACTGCTGTTGTTGATCTTCCTCTTGGTGGCGGTAAAGGAGGTGTTAAATGTGACCCTAAATCAATGTCTGATTTAGAGCTTGAAAGATTATCACGAAAATACGTTAGTACCATATCTCCTTTTCTCGGTGTTGATATAGATATACCAGCGCCCGATGTTTATACCAATCCTCAAACGATGGCATGGATGATGGATGAATATGAAACTATTAAAAAGAAACATAGCCCGGGAGTGTTTACAGATAAACCTATTCAAATTGGGGGAACACAAGGTAGAAGGGATGCAACTGCACGAGGTGGCGTAATTTCCGTTAGAGAAGCATGTAAAACACATGGGTTTAATCCAAAAAAGGAATTTGCAATTCAGGGATTTGGAAATGCAGGACAGCGTGCAGCTTTGCTGCATCATGAAATGTTAGGAGGAGGAAAACTTGTGGCAGTAAGCGATTCGCGTGGAGCAATTTACAACAAGACAGGATTCAATTCCGAACAATTGGTAAAATATAAACTGACTGAGGGTAGCGTACTTAATTTTCCCGAGGGTGAGCAAATTTCGCACGAAGAACTATTAGAATTAAACGTTGAGGTGCTGTATCCCGCAGCTTTAGAAAATGCCATACACATTGATAATGCTGATAGAATAAAAGCAAGGGTAATTTGCGAACTTGCCAATGGCCCTACAACACCAGAAGCTGATCTTATCCTTTACAATAACGGTGTGCATGTAATTCCCGATATACTTGCAAGTGCAGGAGGTGTAACAGTTTCTTACTTCGAAATGGTGCAGGACAAATCATCCTACTTTTGGGAAGAGTCTGAAGTATATCAGCAATTGGATAAAAAAATTACGAAAGCATACCATACGGTTCAAAAAGCAATTCAGGAAAAATCGGTTCATCCCCGGTTAGCAGCGATGATAGTAGGAGTAGCAAGAGTGGCAGAAGCGGTAAAACTACGAGGATGGGTTTAATCTTTTAATGCCCTAAAGTTATTTATCTATAACATCTTTAAAGGAGGATTAGTGATGAAGTTCTTACTTCGCATTGGAATAGTTACGCTATTACAGTGTTACACCGCAATAGCACAGCAGGATTATTCTTATCTCGATAACGAAAAGGGCACATCGATGGAACCAATACTAGCAAGGGCAGAACCGCTTGTTAAAGATATTGAACGTGATAATTATGAAATTGTACGAATGGAGTACGACTTAATATTTACAGAAAAAGATACTTACAGAAATTTATTCGAAGGGTGGACGTATGGTATTGCCGCATTTGGTGATTACAGAATTAATGATATCGATCTTACAGTAT
>Ga0075306_1000312_pt1 | contig 10275 bp, 6 predicted proteins | sample Joice_CattailNLC_FD_120074 | JGI IMG/M metagenome (GOLD analysis project Ga0075306, IMG submission 120074) | Natural and restored wetland microbial communities from the San Francisco Bay, California, USA, that impact long-term carbon... | ecosystem: Environmental > Terrestrial > Soil > Wetlands ... | reverse complement strand
AAGGAAGGATCGATACAATTGATAAATATTCTGATGAAAGTTTAAATTTAATGAAAAATGCCGGATGCAAAATGATATTCTTTGGAGCAGAAACAGGCAATGATAAAATACTAAAACAAATGGATAAAGGTGGAACACAAACAGGTGATCAAATAAAAAGATTCGCAGCACGTATGAAGAAGTTTAATATAATTCCCGAATATTCTTTTGTACTGGGTTTACCGGCAGAATCCGAACAAAATGTAATGCGGCAAATAGATGAGGATATTACATTCATTAAAGAAGTTAAACGCATTAACCCGGATACCGAAATTATAATTTACGTTTATAGCCCGGTTCCTACTGAAGGTTCTGAATTGTTTAATGAGGTAGTAAAGTCAGGCTTTAAATTTCCGCAGAAATTGGAAGACTGGCTTGATCCCCAATGGGAAAATTTTGATTTAAGAAAAAATCCGTTAACTCCATGGTTAACACCAAGTATGATAAAAAAAATACGGAATTTTGAAACTGTAATAAATGCATACTACCCGACTATATCTGATTATAAATTAACATCATTACAGAAAAGAGTAATCAAATCCATTTCATCTCTAAGATATAACCATGATTTTTATAATCTCCCGTATGAGTTAAAGGTACTGCAAAAATACTGGCTTAAATACCGTCAGCCTGAAATTGAAGGATTCTATTCGGAATAATTTATTAAATGGGACTAAAAAAATTTATTAAACGTAATTTATTTAGACTCCTTTATCCAATATCAAAGTATTATCTCTCAAAAGAAAGAAGATACAAATACAAAGACATTCACATAACAGTAATGCCGTATGTATTTCATCCGGGATTGTTTTTCAGTACAAAAATAATATTAGAATATTTAGAAGGTAAAAATCTGAAAGGAATTTCCCTGCTTGAATTAGGAGCCGGTACGGGTATTATTTCAATCTTCTGTGCAAAGAGGGAAGCTGAGGTAACTGCAACCGATATAAGCAGTATCGCTATAAAAAACATCGAACAAAATTCAATAATTAATTCTGTTAATATTAATATAATTCAATCCGATCTTTTTGCAGAAATTCCTGAACAGAAATTTGAGTGGATTATTATTAATCCACCTTACTATCCAAGAGACCCAATTAATGAATGTGAGCAAGCCTGGTTTTGTGGCAGTAAATTTCAATTCTTTACACAGCTATTTGATCAATTAGGACTTTATTCGGACATATCTTCAAACATTACAATGATTTTATCTGAAGATTGTGATATAAAAAAAATTTCGCGGATAGCAGAGAATAAATTATTCAAGCTTAATGAAATAATAAGAATAAGAAAATGGGGTGAGTGGAATCATCTTTATAAAATTTTAACGATAGCTGATACTACTAAATTCGAAAATTCAATAATGGGAAATGATCTACAAAAAAAATGAAAAACAGTACTAAACAGAATTTATAACCAAACATTATCTTCTATATTATTTAGATTAGATTGAACAATAATCCCAAAACACAGAACAAATTTTTCCATTCAGTTTGGATTGTATTTTTTATACTACTTTTAGCATATTCAACTTATATTCTTATTAAATCACCTGAGCTTGCATTAAACTTTAAGCCTCATACTGATAGCATTGTAGAGTATGTATTATTCAGAATGATTCTGGGTCTATACTTCTTCATTGCTGTTTTTAATATCAATAAAATTCAACATAATAAATATTGGCTATGGGCTATTATTTGCGTTGGTTTATTCAGCAGATTAATACTCATCCCATCTCAACCTGTTTTAGAAGATGATTACTATCGTTATTTCTGGGATGGTGCAGTTACAGCAAATGGCTATAATCCTTATAAGTATAGTCCACTAGATGCAATGGAACAAACGAATACTGACCTGCCAGAAGAGCTTTTTCAAATTTCAAATGAGTCTGGTGAAATAATAAAAAATATTAATTATCCTCATATAAGAACCATCTATCCGGTCTTAGCTCAGGTTGTTTTTGCTGCAGCTTATATAACATCTCCCTGGAAAATCTGGAGTTGGAAAGTTTGGTTGTTGGTCTTCGAAGTTATACTTCTAATATTCTTATTCAAAAGTTTAGCTCACCTTAAATTACCATTGATATTTATATCCTTCTATTGGCTTAATCCAATTGTAATACATGAATTCTTTAATACTGCACATATGGATTTGCTTGCTCTCCTCTTTGTAATTATAGCAACATATTTACACATTAAAAATAAAACCAAATACGCAATTATAATTTTAGCTCTGGCAGTAGGGTTCAAGATATGGCCAATTGTTCTGCTTCCATTATTATTAAGGAATTTCCTGAATGATAAAAGAAAACTACTAAGTTACGCTGGTTTATTCATTGCCGTTGTCTTTGTACTTTTTATACCGGTTCTTCTTAGCAGTTTGGATGATAGTCTGGGATTTATAATTTATGCAAACAAATGGATAAACAATGCAGGTTTTTACACTGTTTTTAAATGGCTAATACAACAAACCACAACTATTTTGAGTATAAATGTAAGTTGCTTTAGCTGCATTTCTAGATGGGGGATAGTTTTTCTCTTTTTGATTATAACATATTTTTTAATCAGGAAAGTTCCACAAGATCATATTCATTTTTTCAAAAAAGCATTACTTATTGTAGCTGTACTTTATTTGATTAGTCCAACACAATTTCCATGGTATTATACGTGGATAGTTCCGCTTTTAGTAATACGTCCAATGGTTTCATTACTTCTGTACCCATTATTTCTTCCATTGTATCAGTTAACATTTTTATCTGATCATATAATTTACGTCGAACATTTACCGATTCTAATATTGTTTATGTTAGAATTGAAGGGATATATCTGGAAATATCATTTTGATTTTCAATTTAATAAATAATTAGCTGGAAAAGTTAATAAGTATATCATCAATTAATTCCAATTTGGTATTTATCACCTCATGCATTCCGATCTCCTCCGTATTTTCAAAATTAATTTCCCTTCATTAAAAAAAAGTTAATTAATCAATTTTTTTCTTGATTAACCCCAAAATTCGCTTCCCTACTTCACAACGTCAAGATTGCGAGTGAAGACAAACTCTAGAAATACGTATTTACTTATCCGCAGAAGAAAAGGCGATTTTTGAAGAATTATTTTAGCGGATACTATAACAAACGGGTATGGACATTGAATAATTAATACAGAAAATAGTGCCATTTATCACTTTACCAACATTCTTAAATGGGGAAAATCCTATTATGTGGAATTAAATTTTATTTTATCGTATAATAAATTCAATAAACAACGATAATAATAATTTACTTTAAGTTAAAAATTCTGATTCATAATGAATTATTTGATAGTAATTCTGATACTTGTTTACAGTTTTAAAGCATTTTCCGGCACAGATGAATACATATTCAGACAGCTTACTGTTGATGACGGACTATCGCAAAGTACGGTTTTTGCAACCTTACAAGATAGTCGCGGGTATATGTGGTTCGGAACAATTGATGGGCTAAACAGATACGATGGTTATAATTTTATGGTGTTCACTAATAATCCATCAGATTCTAATACCATTTCAGACAATGTAATTACAAGCATTTTTGAAGACAGCCGGAAACAATTGTGGATAGGTACAGTGAACGGTTATATAAATAAATTCAATTGGAATACAGAAACTTTTAACCGATATTTTATAAAAGATTTCTTTGAAGTAGAACTTGAACCGCCCGGTGGTTATTATGAATACCCTTTGGCTTTTTCCCGCAACATGAACATATCGGTAACTTCTATTGCAGAGGACCAGTTTGGATACCTATGGATAGGCACCTGGAGTAACGGTGTTATAAGGTTTAACCCTGTGAATAATACTTCAATACATCTGTATAATATACCTGACGATGAAAATAGCATAAGCTCCAACCGGGTTACACAAGTGATGACTTCAAAAGATGGCACAATTTGGATAGGTACATTTGGGAACGGACTGAACAAAGTAGAACTGGTGAATCAATCGCTGGAAGAACAAAGTTCCTACCACATTACACATTTCAAAAATGAAAAAGATAATCCAAATAGTTTATCAGATGACAAAATTATTTCACTTTTTGAGGACAATGATAAAACCATTTGGATTGGGACTTATTCTGGCGGCTTAAATCGATTAAACCCCGATCAACGGATACTTAATGGCGAAGATCCACAATTTATAAATTACAGGACTCTGGAAAATACAGACAACTGCCTATGTAACAACACAGTTATGGAAATTGTTATGGACAATTCAGGATATTTGTGGCTCGGTACATTCGGTGGTGGGATTGATAGATTCGATAAAAAGAATTCAAGTTTTGTTCACTTTAGTAACGATCCCATGGATCCGTATTCACTACCGGAAAATGATATACTTTCCCTTGCAGTCGATAGGTCGGGCATTCTCTGGGTCGGTTCGCATATTGGGGAAGGAGTTACCCTGGTCAGAGAAAATCGTGCAAAGATAAGTCATTTAAAAAACATTCCCGGTAATTCAAATAGTTTGAATGATGATGTGGTTTGGGCAATTCTTAATGATGAAAACGGCAACTTGTGGATAGGAACTTATAGTGGTGGATTAAATAGATACAATTATAATACCGGCACGTTCAAAGCATTTCAAAATGATCCCGGTAATTCAAACACCCTTAGCGATAATCATGTGAGGGTTATAAAGAAAGATAGATTCAATAATCTTTGGATAGGAACATACAATGGTGGTGTAAACAAGTTTAACACAAGTACTGGTAAATTTACACGTTACGTTCAAAATGATAATGTTTCAAATTCAATATCCGGAAACCAGATACAGGATATTTTTATTGAATCTGATTCAGTTATATGGGTAGCAACCTTTGGTAGTGGATTAAACAAATTTTATTTCGATGAAAATTCCAACATTAGTTTACCAGAGGTTATGGTTTACAGAAACGATCCGTCAGATACAAATTCACTGAGTGACGATCGGACATATGATATCTTTATGGATGATTACGGTTATTTGTGGATTGGGACGTATGGTGGCGGCTTAGATAAGATGGATAGAACTGGAAATTTCATACATTATAAACACGAACCGCGTAATCCACTTTCGCTAAGTAATGATAAAGTAATGGTAATTACGGAGGATTCAAATCACATGTTATGGGTAGGTACATCAGGAGGCGGACTGAATAAATTTGACAGAGAAAGCAAAATTTTCACCCGATATTCTCAAATTAACAGATTAACAAGTGCTGTCGTTTACGGCATTCTCGAAGATGATTCAAAGAACTTATGGATAAGTACTGATAACGGTCTTTTTAAATTTGATCTTAACAACGAAAACTTCACTCATTTTGATCTTGAAGACGGACTTCAAAGCCTTGAATTCAACGGTGGGTCCTACTTTAAGGACAAATCCGGGATGATGTATTTCGGTGGAATAAATGGATTAAATTTTTTCTATCCCGATAGTATTAGAACTAATTCTTTTATTCCGCCCGTTGTAATTACAACTATAAATGTTTTAAATACCCGGATTAAAGGTGACGTTTCTGAAATAATTTTATCACACGATCAAAATTTTATATCTTTTGAATTTTCAGCGTTAGACTACACTAATCCAAAACAAAACCAATATGAATTTATGCTTGAAGGACTTGATGACGGCTGGAACTATGCTGACGCCAGCAGGAGAATTGCGAACTACATAAATCTTCCTGCAGGAGAGTATACATTTCATGTTGCAGGTACAAACTCAGACGGATTATGGAACAGAAGTGGGACATCTATTCTAATAACAATATCTCCTCCATTCTGGCAAACCTGGTGGTATATTTCTCTTATGGTAATTCTGATAGGGGCAATTATTTACTATTTAAGTACAATTAGAATAAAACATCAACTGGCAATCGAAAAAATAAAGACACGAGTAGCAGCAGATCTTCATGATAATGTAGGTGCCAGTCTTACTGAAATATCGATTCTTAGCGAAGTTGCAGTACATAAATCGAATGACGAGGGTGATAGTAAAGAATTAAGAAGCATCAGTGAGATTGCAAGACAATTGGTTGATACAATGAGTGACATTGTATTTGTGGTAAATCCGGAAAGAGATTCGCTTTACGATTTGATAATAAAACTTAAAGATTCATATAATGAGTTTCTTCAGTCAGTCGGAATATCTTTTAAGGTAAAGAACATAGATAAGACTAACGATATAAAACTCCCGATGGATTATAAACAAAATCTTCTGCTTATCTTTAAAGAAGGAATAAACAATGCCATAAAGCATAGCAGGTGTGACAAGATTGTGCTCGAAGCAAATATAAGTGGTGATGTGATTGAGATGATTTTAAGTGATAATGGAATTGGTTTTGATGGGGCCAAATCTGGAACTGGTAACGGGATAAGGAACATGGAAACAAGAGCCAATAAAATAAACGGTAGAATGAAATGGCATTCGTCAGACAAAAATGGTACAGTTATACGGTTTATTGGAAAAATTAGCAGGTTTAATAAAATAAAATCATTATTAAATGTTTAGTACGAACCGATGATAGAGGTAGCAATAGTAGAAGATAATCACATTATACGAGAAGGACTTGCTGCGCTTATTAATGGCACAAGTGGTTATAAATGTGTTGGTGATTACTTTGATTGTGAATCATTTCTTCTCGATCTGGAAAAAATAGATCCTGATGTTGTACTAATGGATATTGCTCTTCCGGGTATAAGTGGTATTGAGGGTGTAAAAAAAGCAACTGAAAAAAAACCGGGACTTGACGTACTGATGTTAACAATTTACGAAGATAGTGAAAAAGTGTTTGATGCACTTTGCGCCGGTGCCTGTGGATATCTTGTAAAGAAGACTCCACCCTCCCGGCTGTTGGAAGCGATCAAGGAAGTTAATGAGGGGGGTTCTCCAATGAGTTCAAGGATAGCGCGCCAGGTCATTACTGCATTTAAAGACGGTAACATTTCTTCTGATGAGGAGTCTGATTTCAATCTAAGTTTACGTGAAAAAGAAGTACTAACTCTATTGGGGGAAGGGAATAATTATAAAGAAATTGCAGATGAGTTATTCATAAGTGTTGATACAGTTCGACATCATATTAGAAATATCTACAAGAAGCTTCACGTGCATTCACGTTCCGAAGCAGTCGCAAAAGCAATACGTAGGAAATTAATATAGATAGTATCAGTAACTACATTCAGCTTTCAAAATTAGCCCAAAACTGGGTTTTCATCATTTTCCACCATTTAAAACCGCATAAATATGCGGTTGAATTATCCACTCAATTTATTAGTTTGAACACAGAGTTTAAGTATGTCCGGCAAGATCATAAAACTATCTTCTTTAACAAGTGAAAGGATTTTAAAATGAATGAACAGGTGGTAGTAAAAACACTAAAAAATCCTCTATCAGATTTAATTAGTGATGACATTTTTGAGCTGCTGTTCAGTCGTGGGTTAATACACGAAAGGGCTGTAAGAGATTATCGGATAAGAATGAAGTTTAAATCTCTACGTGCGCAAAAAATCAGAACCGGGGATGCTATTGATTCTTTAAGAGAAGAGTATCCATACCTACAATTCGACACGATTAGAAAGATAGTACATAATCCTCCTAAACACGCAAACGTGTAAGGTTAGGTCGTTGTTCATACTCTGTGGCTTCATAAATAATTAGACCCGTTATTATGTGAAGGCTGCACAGGTTACTCCTCCCGAATGAATTATTTGTGCCCTCAATAATTCTTCGCAATTTGCTCATCCCGATTTCATAAAAATGATATCTCTCTAATTCGGGATGAGTGAATATTCTAAAATGATTTTCTGGTTAGAAGATTCTTTCGTTAATAAATAACCCGGGACTCCCTAAACTATAGATTATTAAATTGATGACTAGCATTAATCGATATTTTTAAAAATTGGCTGATGCTCCTTTTTAAGTAAATCATTAACCTCTTTAACAGGGTTGAATGTAATTCTTGGTACCTCTACAAAAACTGTTATCCATTTTGCCATACTTCCATTCCATAATCCGGGCAATTCCAGTGCTTTTAATTCCCTACCATCTTTCGATTTAGTTGTAATCAGTCCGGAATTGGGATCAGTGTACTCAAGTAGGTTAAATTGTTTGCCTTTATAGTTTCGCACACCGCAAACCAAATCAACTGGATTAAAGTGAGTTGCTTTCTCCACAATTCTTAATTGTTTTTCATCATTAATATCAATTTGAATCATTTCAACAATTTGAAGTGAGATGTTTCCATCCACTCTTTCCACCCAGAATGGCCCACCACCCGCGTGACCTTCATTCTTTACCATTCCGCATACACGTATTGGTACGTTTAATTTTTCTTTTAAAATATGATTTTGCTTTGGAATAGATAACGATTTGAAATTTTGATCAAAGTATATGGAAAGGTCAGAATTTGCAAAATTTTTGATTTTATTTATAGTCTTCTGAGTTAAGTTTGCTTTATCGAGTTCATTTAAATAATTGAAGATTTTATTTTGTAAGCTTATAAGATATCCGCACAGCACTTTCTCATATAAGTTGGTTGTTTTACGCCATTGGTCAGGTACAATGTTATCAATATTTTTAATGACAATTATATCTCCATTAATGTCATTCAAATTTTCAAGCAACGCACCATGTCCGGCAGGACGGAAAACCAGGTTACCTTCAGTATCTTTAAAAGGGATGTTATCCTCTGTTACAGCAATAGTGTCTGTAGAGGTTTTTTGGTAAGAAAAGGATACATCGATATTGATACCAATTTTTTTCAGTTTTTCAACTGTACGATTTACAATTAGATTAGCTAAATCTCTAAACTCTGGTGAAACTGTGAAATGAACCTTCGCTTTCTTGTCCTTTCCCATTGCATAATCGATTGTTTCGTATATATGTTCTTCAAATGCAGTTCTGCTACCACTGGGATAGCTATGAAATTTAATACTTCCCTTCGGTTGATTAACATAATTTAATCCATCGGATTCTAACGTATATTTCAGAATTTCAGAATAGTTATCCTTATTCAATAATTCTTCAACGTCCAATCCATTTTCTGCCATTTTTTCTTTCAGCTCAGAATAAAATGCAAATCGATTCAAATTATTCACAAACTCAAAAACAGCTTTACAATTAACATCACCGTCCGATGCTTTTTTCATTAATGTTTTTCTGCTGATCTCACTGAAATTAATAAATACCGATTGTAACTTTTTAAACATACGGGACGCTGCTCCTGATGCTGGAACAAACTTTGTAATTCGTCCTGCATCAACAGCCAGTTGATACTCTGAAATCAATTCCTCAAAATAGTCTTCATCAATCACAATTATCCCGTCACCTTTTGTACAGGGTCTGACTAATTTTTGATAAGGAATACCTTTCTCAAACGATTTGATCTGTTCGAATATCTTTTCTAAAGGGGTAGCAATTCTATCCTTCTCTTTTTCGTAATCAGAACGTAATTGTTTTATTTGTTGCTCTGTCATTTATGATTAATGATTAAATTATTAACTATCGGGTTTGCTATTTTGTCTTAACGAAAAATTATGAAATAAAATTATCTTATAAAAATAATACTAGTTTAAGTTATAATTGAAAGATCCAAAAAATATTCTTCAAAATGATGTAATTAATCCAAACACACCAGTAGAAGAAATAACTGATCCAGTAATAAAAAACATGGGAATTCGGTTGCTTGTAAAACGTGAAGACCTTAATCATCCATTTCTTTCGGGAAACAAGTGGCACAAACTTAAATACAATCTGGTTGCTGCAAATGAAGAAGGATTCGATACAATTTTAACTTTCGGTGGAGCTTATTCAAATAATATTTATGCTCTTGCTGCTGCAGGAAAAATGTTTGGTTTTAACACTATTGGTGTGATTCGCGGTCATGAAAGTCTGCCTTTGAATCCTACTGTATCGTTTGCTGTCGATTCGGGCATGAGAATCTATTACCTCGATAAAGACAGTTACAGAAAAAGGGATAGCAATTCATTTGTTAAAACATTGAGGGATAAATATGGAAAATTTTATCTTATCCCTGAAGGAGGAACAAATAGTCTTGGTGTAAAAGGTGCAAGCGAAATAATATTAAATGTTACTGATAATTATGATTATGTTAGTTGTGCATGCGGTACAGGCGGCACATTAGCCGGAATTATTATCAGACTTGCTGGCAAAGCACAAGTATTGGGATTTTCAGTTCTAAATGATGGTAATTTTTTAGTT
>Ga0075306_1000309_pt1 | contig 10337 bp, 11 predicted proteins | sample Joice_CattailNLC_FD_120074 | JGI IMG/M metagenome (GOLD analysis project Ga0075306, IMG submission 120074) | Natural and restored wetland microbial communities from the San Francisco Bay, California, USA, that impact long-term carbon... | ecosystem: Environmental > Terrestrial > Soil > Wetlands ... | reverse complement strand
TTTTAGTCGTGTAAATCAGCAGATGTATTTATAGCTTTACTTTAATTGCGCGGTTAATACATTTATACTATTAAAAGAGTAATCTTATAGATATGAAATATATTTCTAAAGTGCTTGTTATTATAATAATTGTTGTTTTTACAAACAATTATTTTTCTCAGGACAATCAAGAGCCCCTTAAAAAACTATACGATCAAAATGGGCTACTGGTGCAGTTTATTTATTATAGCGAAGGCAATGGAGTATATAACAATGGCATTGTTATATTTTTAACGAACAAAAATGAGGTTGATATAACATATAATTTTAACCTCGTGTTTAGAACGACCTTAATTGATAAAACAGAACGGGTTAGCGGGTATTTAATCGCAGGAGAAAAGAAAGTTGGCAGTAACGAAGGCTTATATTTTATTCCCTTTAAAGATGGCCAATCAATTACTGCAGTGGGTATAAACAGATGTACTGTTGAGAAGCATTCAAAAAACACATCAAACATTAATTAGCTGCTGAACATAAAAAATGGTGAGAATTCCAACTCACCATTTTTATAAATCAACATATATAATAACTTTATTTTACCAGGCATAGCCAATGTCAAATCTTAAAGCCGGAACAGCACCATTGTAACTTTCCAAATCGCCATTACTACTTTCAATTGAACCGATATAGTAGTCAAGCCCAATACCAAACCCTATAGCGAACTGTTCTCCCGGGAACCATTGCCATCCGGCTAACACACCAACAGAGAATGGGGATGTTGATTCGTCATCACTGGTTAGATAGTTATACGATATATTTGGGGCAAAGTAGAAACCTTTAAGATTTTTTCCATTGGGGTGTATCCTAACCTCTGCGTTAGCACCAAAGCCGTTTAATCCAGATACCGTAGGTACTTGTATTCCTCCACCTAGAACAATGTTATCGCTAATCTTCTGGAAGTAAGAAATATTATAAAACAGCAAAAACTTTAGTGGATTTATAATTATCATATGGCCACGAGGAGTAATATCTTCTACTGAGGAAACCACAATTGATTCTGTTAAGGTTGTATCCCCCGTTTTAGGATTAATAGTGATCCGGGTTTCATCGGTTCGCTCTTGTCCAAAGGTAGAAAATGCTGTTGCCAGGATTAGTAGTAGAGAGAAAGATAATGTTTTCATTATTATGCCCTTTAATTTTATGAGTACCATTTTTAATTCGAGCCAGATGAGACAAGTAAGGTGCCAATTGTGATATTTTGATAAGCGGCACATTTTAGAAGATCAGTGGTGTTGAATACGATTTGTATTATTTTGTGGGACAATTAACTATACAGCTAGTGAGGATAAAATTATACACAACACGTTTTGGTTGTATTGTTATCCTGCCATACAAATTAAATTGATAATTAGCACTAATTGAGAAAGTAAATAGTGTTAGTTATGTTTGATTTTAATAAAAGGGTATAAAATAATTGTTCCTGACTTGTGCAAAATATTTTTGAAAATATCTTCATCCAATCTCAGCAAAGATTTCGTATCCGTAAACAGCTGCATTGTGATACCGTACAGATATTGAAATTTAGAATGTTAATTAATGAAGTTTGAAACCAAACCACGGAGAGAATTTCGGAAGGTAATTATTATTGCCATATCCTGGACGTTGTTAACATTGTTTTCATTTATTAGCCAATACTTTTTTATTTATGATTTAATAGAACTAAATAAATTATCTGGTATTTACGAGTTCTGGCCTGATTTCACAGGCATATTAATATTAGGATTATTTGGCGGTTTTGTAGGTGGTTATTTATTGGTTTTTAAAATGGGGACCCGCTACAGGCAGAAGTCTTTTACTTTTGGAATTTTACATTCCGGTTTTCTATTTATTGTTACGTACCTGTTTCTTGCAGTAGTTGGGCTGTTTATTATGGATTTAATCTATTTTGTTTTACAGATGAACTTTTCTTCTGCTGTAACTAAATCCATAGACAATGTGCTATTCAATATGAAATCCCCTACATTTTTTATTACAATGTGCGTTTGGGCATTTTTGATCTCAGGCACACAGTTTATTCTTCAAGTAAACGACAAATTTGGACCAGGTGTTTTGTGGAAATTTATTACAGGAAGGTATTATCATCCCAGGGAAGAAGATAAAATCTTTATGTTTCTTGATCTGAAATCATCAACCCCGATTGCGGAAAAAATGGGCAGCAAGAAATATTTTGAACTTCTGAAAGATATTTATAGAGATATCACCGAACCTATAATCAATAGCCTCGGGGATATCTATCAATATGTTGGCGACGAGGTAGTTGTTAGCTGGTCTGTTGAAAATGGTTTGGCAAAAAATAACTGCCTTCTATGTTACTTCAGGATAGAACAAGTCCTTGAAAAAAGAAAGGAAATTTATTTAAATAAATATGGCATTCACCCGTCTTTTAAAGCTGGTATTCATTTAGGGGAAGTTACAGTTGGGGAAATTGGTGTAATAAAAAAAGATATCGTTTTCTCAGGAGATGTATTGAACACAACCTCAAGAATTCAGAATGAGTGCAATAATCAAAAAGTAAAAATTCTTATTTCTTCACAGCTACTTCAACGTCTACAGTTAAATGGGGAATATGAAAAAGTACCGTTAGGGGAAATACAATTAAAGGGAAAACAAGAAAGGGTTGCTATTAACACTGTAAGGAGAATCTAATTAGACGGGAAGCAGAATTTTTTAATATTTACAGGATCTAAACTTATCTCATCAAATTAGAACCAGCACGGTAAAAAGTCTCATAGAAATTTAATAATTTTTCTTCAGGATTGTTCGAAGTATTAAATGCTTCGTACATCATAACACCACCCTTAAATCCCTCGTTGTTCCATTTCGCATCATTCGGTAAGTTAATGTTCGATAGGTCTTCTAACACAGGATAAGAAAGAACATAGAAATAAGCATCAGGGATAGTTTCATCTCCAGTAGAAAATCCAAACATCATTTGTTCTTTTGAAGCTTCAACATCATTTGGATCTTTTCCCGGTACCAACCTGCCCGAAAACCAGCTCATTGACATATCAAAATGGTGAGGCCATAGTTGAACCGGGCTTGTGTCTCCGGACAATTCAGCACGAAAAATGTTTAATATTCTATCAATCTCTTTTAATGAATACCAATATCCGGTTACTGCTTCTTCATCATATACGCCTGACTTACCACTATCAAACAGCTCTTTCTTAATAGGAAGAACAACTCCAATTTCGGTTAATAGGCTACAAGTCTCCTCGTAAAGCGCGCATAATGATTGTCCGGTTAATTTTATTCTTTTTACTTCGCGAAAATTAGACTCAATTACCAATTGGTGATTAACCAAATCGAAAATAATTTCAAATGTTTGCCTAGTTGAATCCTTAGTTTTTGGGATAGGTGTGGTTGTTAATCCTTTTTCAGATATTCGCAAGCTAATATGCCACCAGTGAGGGTTTGGAGGACTCATTACTTCCCTTATCTTACCAACCAATTGGCAATATTGATGCAAAGTATCTCGTGTTGCAAACCATTCATTTAATATTAAAGGAGTTAGCTCGGTTTGGATCATGGCGACTACTAATTAAGAGTTATTAACTTTTCCTGTATATATACATTATACAAATAATAATTTTTAAAGTCACGTTGCGAAACACTTTTTTATTATACATAGTTTTCTGTTCTCGGTCCGATGTCAAACCAAGTAAATCCATATTAGTCTCTATGATTTGTTTGTCTCACCTTTTTTCCACTATAGGTGACATCAATTGCATTATCGATAACATTCCACTTGCTATAGATCTTGCTATTATTAGGTAAACATACTCGATGATGGTAATGAAGCAAAACAATAATAAACTATTATTTCTTGTATTATAATAAGGGTTAAATTTAAAGTTCTTAGTAAGGTTGAGGACAGGAGGTTTCATATAGATTACAAGATATATAAACGTTGAACCTAAATAATGCTGGTTAAAGTTAAACCACATAAAATAATTATAATTGTTAGCGTACTTTTAATTTTTTCGTATAAGCACTCTTGAAAGAGAATATCTAGTGAAAAACTTTAGGATATTATTTATTTGTGAAGGACAGCTAGGTGATTTGATAATTCTTACTCCTGCTATTCGCGAAATGAAATTGTCATTCCCGAAATCGATTATCACTGTGATGATCCTTCAAAGGAGGCAGTATAGTAATAAGAATGATGATGACATTGATACTATCAGATTAAATCCCGAAAATGGTACTGCCGGAGTGCTTTCTAATAATGCATACGTTGATAAGATAATAGAAATTAATCGCTCAGCCATCCGTTCCTATAAGGGTATTAAGCGCGCATGTCTCGAATTAAAGATTATTAAGCTTATCAGAAAAGAAAAACTTGATATTGTTATTTGTACATTTCCCCAAGATAGGTTTGTGTTTTGGGCATTCTTATCAGGCGCGAAAATAAGAGTGGGACAGCATGACCAAAAGTTTTCCTGGTTATTAACACATACCCCCGATGTTCAGAAAGAAGACAATGGGGTACTTAAATATTATTGTGAACTGGTGGTAGCTGCAGGTGCTTCGGTTAATTCTTATACTACAGAATATCATATTACGAAAGCTTCACGGAAATGGGCTAGTGATTTTATTGAAATAAATAATCTCAATGATAAAAAAGGTTTTGTGTGTATACACCCAGGAGCCAGTGGACTTTTCAAAGCCTGGCCACCAGAGAGATTTGCATCAGTTATAAAGGCCCTTAAATCTGATGGAAATGTAAATGTGCTGCTTTGTTGGACAGAATATGACAAACTATTAATTGCCGAAGTAAAAAAACATCTGCAGGAGAAAGTGATAGAGATCGACTTTGAAGACAGCATTGATCGTTTCGCAGCAATACTGGAACAAAGTATATTATGTGTGTCAAATGATTCGGGGCCACGACACCTTGCAGTTGCTGTTGGAACACCGACAATAGCTTTTATGTCAAGAATGAAACAATTTGCCTGGAAAATTTATGATGATGAAATTAGAAATGTAGTTTTGCAAGGAGACGTGCATTGTTCATTGTGCACCAAAGAAGATTGTCGTGAAATTATTCCAGAGGGGGAAACTTTCGGCGCATACTGCATTCGAATGATAACAACGGAGGAGGCGCTGGGAAAAATTAGACAAATAATATCAACTAATTAAAATGTTTAATGATTAGAGTCATATGCAAACAACATCTTTGATAATCGCTTTCTATCAAGAGGTTCAGACCCTTGAACTTTTACTGGCAGCCTTAGAAAGACAGTCATTCAAAGACTTTGAAGTAATTATTGCTGACGATGGCACATCGGAGGACATGCTTCCTAAACTTAAAGAATTATTAATACGTTCGCCGATCGAGATAAGTCATATCTGGCAGGAGGATAAAGGATTCCGGAAAAACGCAATACTAAATAAAGCTGTGCAATCTTCTTCCACAAATCACTTAATATTTATAGATATGGATTGTGTTCCACATAGAGAGTTTATCCGTGGGCATGTGGAATACAAGAAACAAAAAACGTTTTTTACGGGACGAAGAGTAAACCTCTCAAAAAAAATAACACAAAGACTAACCCCTGAAAAAGTTAGAAATGGATATTTGGATTCCAGTCTAATGTATTTGATATGGGATGGAATTATAGGCGGGTCAACAGACGTTGAAAAAGGAATTTATTTTAATTCGCCCTCTATTCGAAAGCTATTTAATAAAAAGAAACGGGGAATACTGGGATCAAATTTTTCGATTCACAAAAATGATCTATTAGATATTAACGGATTTGATGAAAGGTATATTGGTCCTTCCATTGGCGAGGATAGCGATGTTCAATACAGACTTGAGTTAAACGGCCTTCAGATAAATTCTTTAAATAACATAGCCATCCAATATCATTTATATCATAAACAAAAACCCATCTCTCAAAAAAATCTTGATTTATTTGAATCTGTTAAAAAGGAGAAACGAATGTTTACACTGTATGGAATAACGCAAGGTTAATTAGTTAGCTGGTAAGCTGCACGTTTGTTATTTTGAAATTTACTTTAGCTCATTGTTATTAAGGAGAATGAAGTTGATATATAAATTAGGTTTATACTGGAACCACACCTCCATACTTAATTCCCGTCAGAGAAGCCATTTCTCTATCAAATGTTGTTATATCATCCCTGCAAAATTGATTCAAGTGTGTATGTCCACAAGCCCTGGCCATCACCTGCATTAATTCTACAGTAGTATTGAAAAAATTTTGCAATTGTTTCGCAGACACATCAATGCTCAAACGGCTCCGCAAATTAGGTTTCTGCGTTGCTATTCCAACAGGACAATTATTTGTATGACATGCTCTCATTGCCTGGCAACCAATTGCCTGGATGGCGGAGTTAGCCACCGCAATTGCATCAGCACCAAGCGCAAGAGCCTTAATAAAGTCAGGCGCTGTTCTTAGCCCCCCTGTTATAATTAATGTTATATTATTTGCACCTCTTTTATCAAAGTGATTCCTTGCACGGGCTAATGCCGGAATCGTGGGCACTGAAATATTATCTCTGAAAATCAACGGGGCAGCTCCGGTTGCGCCTCCTCTGCCATCAAGGATAATGTAATCAACACCAATTTCAATAGCAGCATCAATATCTTCTTCAATGTGGTTGGCTGAAAGCTTGAACCCGATAGGAATTCCTCCCGTATATTCCCTAACTTCATTGGAAAAATTTTTAAAATCTTTTAAAGAGGTTAAGTCTTTGAACCTTGGTGGCGAGATAGCTGGCTGACCTTCCGGTATGCCTCTTACTTTACTTATTTTTCCCATGTTTTTGTGTCCGGGCAGGTGTCCGCCTGTTCCGGTTTTAGCACCTTGTCCGCCTTTAAAATGAAATGCCTGGACTCTCCTCAGCAGATCCATCTTAAATCCAAACTTTGCAGAAGCCAGCTCATAAAAATAACGGCTGTTTTCTGCTTGTTCTTCCGGTAGCATACCTCCTTCACCAGAGCAGATACCCGTTCCTGTTAATTCCGCACCACGGGCCAGGGCTGTTTTTGCTTCTTCTGATAGAGCACCAAAGCTCATATCGGAAACAAACAGAGGAATCTTCAGTTCCAGTGGTTTCTGTGCTTCCTTACCAATTATTACATTTGTTTCAACCTCTACATCTTCAAGATGAGGTAAGCGGGCAAGTTGTGCAGGTAAAATCTGTATATCGTCCCAACGGGGGAGAGTATTTCTTCCAACACCCATTGCTGCAACTGAACCATGATGCCCTACTTTTGACAAACCGTATCTTGCAAGCTCTTGTATTTCATCAACCTTTTCTTCCTCTGGTGCCGGATGTGTTGATTTATACAATCTCAAATATTCATCGCGATTTATATTTGGAGGAAATTCTTTTTCGTATTCTTTGATCTCATTCTCATCAACATATACATGGTTATCTTCAATTATTGCCCTAAACTTGTGCAATGTTTCTTCGTTGTTATATTCACTTATGCCGGTATCTAATCGGTAGTCCCAATTATGGACACCACATATAAGATTGTGTCCATCCACAAAACCATCTGCTAACAAGGCTCCACGGTGAAGACATCTACCATAGAACACCGAAACACTTTCATCAAATTTTATTATCACTAAATCTGTATTGCTAACAAGAGCATACGAAGGTTTTCTGTCTTCAAGTTTTTTAAGTGACGCTATAGCGATTTTATTTTTCAAATTATATTCCCTATGTATTAATGATAAAAATAACGAGTAACTGCAGGTATCAACAGGTATGAAATGCTACTGAAAACATATTTTAATATAATCAGTTGTTATTATAAATTTCAAACGGAAACATATTTGTAAGAATAAAGACAGGACAATCATAGAATTTTAGCAGTGCTATGCAGCATAGAATAAAGGAGCGAAAAAAATATTATGACAGCGATTCCCTTTTTCATTAATTCATCGTACCTCGTTAAATTGGTGATGTATATTTAATAAATTGGCACGAAATAAACACTGATAAAAATATGAAAGCAAGCATTGGAGTTTTATTAATAAATCTTGGCACTCCCGATAGCCCGTCAGTCAAAGATGTACGGAGATATTTATTCGAATTTCTGAACGACCCCCGGGTGATTGATATTCCTACAATTGCCAGATTCTTCCTTGTAAATTTTATTATTGTTCCTTTTCGCGCTCCGAAATCCGCAAAGATTTATCGTGAACTGTGGACAGAAAAGGGATCTCCAATTCTTCTTTACAGCAAGTCAGTACAAACTAAATTACAGAAAGAACTTGGTGAAAAATACAAAGTTGAGCTTGCAATGCGTTATAAGAATCCAAGTTTGGACTCAGTTTTAGCTCGGATGGAAGAGCATAATTATGAAAAATTAATTATTATTCCATTATTTCCACAGTATGCATCTGCCAGTACTGGCTCTGCAGTTGATAAAGCAATGAAGCTTATCGGTAAATGGTGGGTAATACCAGAGATAAAAATTATCAGCCAGTTTTATGATAATGAAAAGTACCTGGAGACAATAGTTGAGCAATCAAAAAAATATGATATAAATGATTACGATCATATTTTGTTTAGCTATCACGGATTGCCTGTAAGACAGGTTGATAAGGTTTATGAAGATGGTAGTTTGTGTGCGGAACATCACTGCGAAACCGAAATTACGGAAGAGAACAAATACTGTTATAAAGCCACCTGTTATGCAACCACCAGGCTTATTGCTGAAAAACTAAACATAAAAGAACAGAACTACACGGTTTGTTTCCAATCCAGATTGGATAAAAAATGGCTCGAGCCGTTTTCGGATAAAGTTGTAGTTGAGCAGGCGAAAAAGGGGGCTAAGAAACTTTTGGTTTTTAGTCCGGCATTCGTAGCTGATTGTCTTGAAACAACAATTGAAATAGGAGTGGAGTACCAAAAATTATTTGAAGAAAACGGTGGCGAAAAAATTCAGCTGGTTGAAAGTCTTAACGATCACCCAATGTGGATTGATGCCCTAAAAGATTTAGTATTGAAGAACGTATAATTCTGGATTTTAAATTTACCAATCCAAATATTCATCAGTACCAGTTAATTCACTAAATCTTCTAAGAATTATATCATCCTTGTTTTTCTTTCTAACAATCAACGATTCTTTTAATTGGGTCAGCTCCTTCTCCAGCATATTTACTTCCATTTCTCGCTGTTTTTCTTTGAGGTCGAATAACATTTCGAGCATGGGAAGAATTTTATTTTTAAGATACTGTTTGTTCTCCTGACTTGCATACTGATACTGTATTCCTATTGCTCGTGTTTGCAATTCAAGCTCATCAACTTTCCTTTCATTTTGATAAAGCTCTTTTTCAGAAGATTCCATAAAACCGGGATAGATCTCAAAATTTACAAATTGTGCGTCACGCAAGAGATCATTGTAACTTTCTGCATTAATGTCTTTAACTTTTAATAGTTCCACTTTTACTTCAGGGGATAATTTCTCAAGAATTCTTGTTTCTTCCTGGGCATCTATATTCTCTCCCCACGGAACGACAGGTGTAACAGGCTCGGGCATTGTTTCTTGAGCGGTTGCGCTACAAATTAAATTTACTGTAGATATTAAAATAATTAAGAAAGATTTTATTTTTTTCATTGTTTACTCCAAAAATATATTAATATAAATCACATTGATGTTTTATTGACTTCCTTTTTCATTTTTATAATTTGCTTTTGAATCGCTCTGAGAGCTGTATTCCATTCTTCCGTGCTGTTTTTTTTAATAATGTATATGTCCCAATTGTCGGTTTGAAGTGATATAATTCTATCTCCAAAGGCGGGAGTTCTATCTGATATTCTTGGTCCGTCCCATTGTAATAGTTCTAGAGGAATCTTTTCTGGGATGGTAGGAATTTTGGGATCATTAAAGAGTGTTATAAAAACCAATACAATTGCTGCAACTAATAGCCCTCCCCCAAATGCTAATTTATAAAAACCAAAGATTTCAGATAATGATCTGCCTCTGGAATTATATTGTGTAAAACTTTTATTAATGGGGGACGAAAATTTCGTCGTTGCAGCGGTTATCATCTTTTTATAGGTCTCATTATCAATATCTTCCAAAGGAAGATTTTCATATAGTATTATAGTATCTTTTAACGTTTTTAGTTTGGAGCTGCATTTACTACAAATAGAAACATGTTCGTTCCATTGATTTATCCTATCTGTTAAAAGCTCTCCATCAATATATAACCACATTTCGTTACTGAATTCGTTGCAATTATTACTAATATTAGTCTTCATAAATCTTACCTACTTTTCCCCTAATTTTTGAAACAGCATAATGCATATGT
>Ga0075306_1000307_pt1 | contig 10411 bp, 9 predicted proteins | sample Joice_CattailNLC_FD_120074 | JGI IMG/M metagenome (GOLD analysis project Ga0075306, IMG submission 120074) | Natural and restored wetland microbial communities from the San Francisco Bay, California, USA, that impact long-term carbon... | ecosystem: Environmental > Terrestrial > Soil > Wetlands ... | reverse complement strand
GGGCGGGCCGGCCGCGAGCGCCGCGCAGAGGACTGCCCGAACCGCGGCCCGGACATTCATTCGCTGGATGCAACGCATGATCAACCCCCTAGTTCCGCTTCCCGCAGCCATTCCAGGACATAGCCTGAAAACGACCGTCCCGTTTCCAGATGGTACTCCTCGGCACTCAACCGCCACAAAACGACTTCTGCGCGGGCAAGGACGGTGCGCGTGCACATGCCGACCGGGAACGCGCCCGGGTCGAGGTCCAGCGGGCACCCGCTCGCCAGCAGCTCGTCCACCCGCGGGCCGGCGATCCGCAACGCGACCTGGCGATGACTGACGTCCACCAGCGAGTGGGGAAGCCCGGCGAGCGCCGCTTCGAGTGCGCTGGCGACGGCATCCCCCGTGCCGTCCGGCGCGAGCAGCAACCGCTCGTCGGGCCCGAGCCACAGGGCAGCGCGCCCCGAAGCCGATTCGGCGCGGCAGGCCGCCTCGGGCATGGGAAGTCCGAAGGCTCGGCCGGCCCGCTCACGCGCGTCCGGCCCGCACTGCAGGATGAAGCGCGTCGCGGGCGGAAGCAGCCTCAGCGTCTCGCCGGGTTCAGCCATGCAGCCGCGCCCCTTCCGGGTCGTAGAACAGCGGCTTCGTCACCTCGACCTCGATCTCGCCGCCGGGCATCGGCAGGTACAGCGGCTGGCCGATGCGCGCGCGGCCGCCGACGACCATCGCGAGCGCGATCGAGTGCCCGAGCGTCGCGCTCGCGTACGACGAGGTCACGTGGCCGACGGGCTTCATCGGCGGCGTCAAGCCGGGCCGGTCCATGAGCTGCGCCCCCTCCTCGAGCACGCGCTGCGGGTCGCGGGTGCGAAGCCCCACGAGCTGCTTGCGGTCCGGGGAGCGCATCGCCGCGCGCTCGATAGAGCGCTTGCCGACGAAATCCGGTTTTTTCCGTCCGATGGACCAGGCAAGGCCCGCGTCGTCGGGCGTCGCGGTGCCGTCCGTGTCCTGGCCGATGATGACGTAGCCCTTCTCCGCGCGCAGCACGTGCATCGTCTCGGTGCCGTAGGGCGTCACCCGCTGCCCGCCCGTCTCGCAGGCGGCCTCCCACACCGCGCGGCCATGCGCCGCCGGCACGTTGATCTCGTAGCCGAGCTCGCCCGTGAAGCTGACCCGGAACAGCATCGCGGGCACGCCGGCGACCCGCCCGTGCGCGAGCGCCATGTGCGGCAGCGCACCCGGCGAGAGGTCCATGCCGGGCGCGAGCGTCTCGAGCACGCGCCGCGCCTCCGGCCCCTGCAGCGCGATCACGGCCCACTGCTCGGTCGTCGAGGTGAGCCACACCGCGAGCTCCGGCCACTCGGTCTGGCGGTAGTCCTCCATCATCGCCAGCACGCGCGCGGCGCCGCCGGTCGTCGTCGTCACGTGGAAGCGGTCCGGCGCGAGGCGCGCGATCACGCCGTCGTCATAGACGAAGCCGTCCTCGCGCAGCAGGATGCCGTAACGGCAGCGCCCCGCGGCGAGCGTGGAGAAGTCGTTGACGTAGAAGCGGTTCAGGAACTCCGCGGCATCCGGCCCCACCACCGCGATCTTGCCGAGCGTCGAAGCGTCGAAGATGCCGCAGCTGCCGCGCACCGCCAGGCACTCGCGCGCGACCGCGGCGTGCATGTCCTCGCCCGCCCGCGGGAAGTAACGTGCGCGCTTCCACTGGCCGACGTCCTCGAAGACCGCGCCGCGGGCGACGGCCGAATCGTGCATCGGCGTCCGGCGCACCGGATCGAACAGCTCGCCGCGCGCGGCGCCGGCGAGCGTGCCGAAGGTCACGGGCGTGTAGGGCATGCGGAAGGTCGTGTGCCCGACTTCCGGCACCGTCCTGCCGAGGCGGGCGGCGACCAGCCCGAGCGCGTTCAGGTTTGAGGTCTTGCCCTGGTCGGTCGCCATGCCGACGGTCGTGTAGCGCTTCACGTGCTCGATGGAACGGAAGCCTTCCTGGGCGGCCAGCGCGAGGTCTCGGCTCGTCACGTCGTTCTGGAAGTCGACGAAGGCCTTGGTGCCTCCGGCCGCGGGTTCCCGCGGCGCCGCGCCCGGCGCCTCGCGCGCGGAAACTTCGCCGGCCACCTCGAAGCGGAGCTCGTCCCCGCGGAACCCGCCGGCCGCAGCCGCGGAAAGGCCTGCGGCCGCACCGTCCGCGAGCGCGGCCGCGAGCCCGTAAACGCCCCGGCATGCGCCCGCGGAACGCTCTCGCTCCGCGGAAAGGGACGGCACGAATGCACGGGCGGCATCGCTCCAGGTGAGCCGCCCGCGCGACTGCGAGAAGAGATGCACCGACGGCACCCAGCCGCCGGACGTCAGCACCAGGTCGCAGGGCAACGTCCGGCCGCCGATCGTCACGCCCGTGACGCGCCGGCCGCCGCGCGTGCCGTTCACGCAGGCGCCTGCGAGTACCGGGATTCCGGCGCGCTTCGCCGCGTCCGCCCACCGGGTCGAGGCCGACGGGCGCAGGTCCGCGATGGCCGCGATCGCGACGCCGGCGGCGTGCAGGTCGAGTGCCGCGAGGTAGCCGGCATCGGTCACGGTCACGAGCGCCGCGCGCGTCCCGGCGCGCACGCCGTAGCGCCTGAGGTAGCTCTGCGCCGCGCCCGCAAGCATCACGCCCGGCCGGTCGTTGCCCGGGAACACGAGCGGCTGCTCGATCGCGCCCGCCGCGAGCACGACCTCGCGCGCCCGCACCTGCCACAGGCGCTCGCGAGCGCTGCCCGCCGGCGGATCCGCGAGGTGATCCGTCAGCCGCTCGACGAGCCCGACACTGTTGTGCGGAAAGTACCCGAAGGCCGTCGTGCGCGGGAGCAGCCGCACGCGCGGATTGGCGGCAAGCAGCGCGAGCGAGCGCGCCAGCCAGTCGCCGGCCGCGAGGCCGTCGATGCGGGCCGCGCCTCCGTCCAGCAACGAGCCGCCCGGCTCCGCCTGCTCGTCGCACAGGATCACGCGCGCGCCGGCATCCGCCGCGGCGCGCGCGGCCGCTAGTCCCGCGGGCCCCGCGCCCACCACCAGCACGTCGCAGTGTGCATGGCGCTGGACGTAGCGGTCGGGGTCCGGGCGCGACGGCGCGCGCCCGAGCCCCGCAGCGCGACGGATCAGCGGCTCATAGAGCGCCGCCCATGCGCCGCGCGGCCACATGAAGGTCTTGTAGTAGAAGCCCGCCGGGAACAGCGGCGAAAGTAAGTCGCTGACGCGCCCGAGGTCGAAACCCAGGCTCGGCCAGCAGTTCTGCGGGCAGGCCTCGAGGCCCTCGTAGAGCTCGACCTGCGTCGCGCGCAGGGAAGGCGTCTCGCGCGCCGCGTCCCGGCGCACGGTCACGAGCGCGTTCGGCTCCTCGGCGCCGGCCGTGAGAATGCCGCGCGGCCGGTGGTACTTGAAGGAGCGGCCGACGAGGTGCACGCCGTTCGCGAGCAGCGCCGAGGCGAGCGTGTCGCCCGCGAGCCCCTCGTACGAGGCGCCGTCGAACCTGAAGCGCAGCTTCCTCGTCCGGTCGACGCGGCCGCCGCTCGCCGTGCGGTGCGCGCTCACGGCGGCGGCTCCCCGACGCGGTAGGTGGCGGCGATGCGGTCGGTGGTCGTGTCGCGGATCGCGTTGAAGAAGCGCCCGCAGCCGCGCAGGTGGCGCCAGCGCTCGGCGTGCCGGCCGCGCGGGTTGTCGCGCACGTAGAGGTAGCGCGCCCACTCCTCGTCGGAGAGCTCCGCGGGTCGCGGCGGGCGCACGAGATGCGCCTGCCCGCCGTAGGTGAACTCGATCTCCGGGCGCTCGCCGCAGTACGGGCACGGAATCAGCAGCATCAGTGCGCGACCCCAGCCGCCGCGGCCTCGTCGATCAGCCGCCCGTCGCGGAACCGCTCGAGCCCGAACGGCGCCGCGACCGGGTGCGGCTCGCCCTTCGCCATTGTCCAGGCGAACACGTGGGCGGAGCCCGGCGTCGCCTTGAAGCCGCCCGTTCCCCAGCCGCAGTTCACGTACAGGCCCGGCACCGGCGTCAGGCCGATGAGCGGCGACCGGTCGACCGTCACGTCGACGATGCCGCCCCAGTTGCGCAGCATCTTCAGCCGCCGGAAGCAGGGGAACAGCTCGCAGATCGCCTCCAGCGTGTGCAGGTCCACGTGCAGAGCGCCGCGCTGCGTGTACGAGGTGTAGGCGTCCGTGCCCGCGCCGATGACCAGCTCGCCCTTGTCCGACTGGCTGATGTAGGCGTGGATCGCGTTCGACATCACGACGCAGGGAAACACCGGCTTGACCGGCTCCGAGACCAGCGCCTGCAGCGGGTAGCTCTCGAGCGGCAGCTCGACGCCGGCCATGCGCATCACGACGCTCGAGTTGCCCGCCGCGACGACGCCGACTTTCGGCGTGCCGATGAACCCCCGCGTCGTCTCCAGGCCCTCCACCGCGCCGTCCGTGCCGCGGCGGATGCCGGTGACCTCGCAGTTCTCGAGGATGTCGACGCCGAGCGCGTCGGCTGCGCGCGCGTAGCCCCAGGCGACGGCGTCGTGCCGCGCGGTGCCGCCGCGGCGCTGCAGCGTCGCGCCCACGACCGGGTAGCGGATGTGGCCGCCGATCTCCAGCGGCGGGCAGAAGGCTTTCGCCTCCTCGGGCGTCAGCCACTCGTTGTCCACGCCGTTGGCGCGGTTCGCGTGCAGGATGCGCTTCAGCACCTGCGCGTCGTGCACGCTGTGCGCAAGCATCATCACGCCGCGCGGCGAGTACATGACGTTGTAGTTGAGGTCCTGCGAGAGGCCCTCCCACAGCTTCAGGGCGTGCTCGTAGATCGCGATGCTCTCGTCGAACAGGTAGTTCGAGCGGATGATGGTCGTGTTGCGGCCGGTGTTGCCGCCGCCGATCCAGCCTTTCTCGACCACCGCGATGTTGGTGAGGCCGTGCTCGGCCGCGAGGTAGTACGCCGTGCCGAGCCCGTGGCCGCCGCCGCCGACGATGACCGCATCGTAGGTGGGCTTCGGTTCGGGCTTGCGCCACTGCTCGCGCCAGCCGCCGTGTCGCGAGAGGCTCCGCCAGAGCAGCGAGAGCCCCGACCAGGATTGACGCTTCAGGCGCGCAGTTCCTTGTTCCCGGGATCGTAGGGCGAATCGACGAGCACGGTCGCTTCGCGCCGCTCGCCGAGGATCTCGATGGTGATCTTGGCGCCGGCCTCGGCGAACTCCGGCCTCACGTAGCCGATCGCCAGGCTCTTCTTGAGCACGTGGCCGTAGAAACCGGAGGTCGCGCGGCCGATCATCCGGCCCTTGGCGTCGAACAGCGGCTCGTTGCCGAGCGGGTCCGTGTCGGTGACGCCGTGCACCTCGAGCGTGACGAAGCGGTTCGGCACGCCGGCCGCGAGCTGCGCCTCGAGCGCCGCCCTGCCCTCGAAGTCGCCCTTGCCCATCCGCACGAAGCGGTCGAGGCTCGCCTCGAAGGGCGTGTTCTCCCGCGTCAGGTCGCTGCCCCACATGCGGTAGGACTTCTCCATGCGCAGCGACTCCATCGCGCGCATGCCGGCCATGCCGATGCCGAACTCCTCGCCCGCTGCGAAGATCGCCTCGAACAGGTGACTCGCGTACTCGATAGGGAAGTGCAGTTCCCAGCCGAGGCTGCCGACGAAATTGACCCGCAGCAGGTAGACGTCGGTCGCAAGGCCGACTTCGGCAACCTGCCCGGTGAGCCAGGGAAACGCATCGCTCCCGAGCGGCGTGTCGGTGAGCTTCGCGAGCACCTCGCGTGAACGCGGCCCCGCCACGACGAAGCAGCCGCGCGAGGTCGTGATGTTCGCGAGCCGCACGGAACCGTCGGCCGGCAGCCGCTTGTGCAGCAGGTCCGTGTCGTAGCGCTCGGCCGCGCCCGCGCTGACGAGGTAGAAAGTCCCTTCGCCGAGCTTCGTGATCGTGAACTCGGAGCGGATGCCGCCGCGCTGCGTCAGCGCATGCGAGAGGGCCATGCGGCCGACCTTCGCCGGTACCTTGTTGGCGACCAGCGAATCGAGCCAGCCTTCCGCGCCCGGACCCTCGACGACGTGCTTCGTGAATGGCGTCAGGTCGATGACGCCGACGCGTTCCCGCAGCCGCCGGCACTCGTTGCCGACGTGCTCGAACCAGTTCGTGCGCCGGAAGCTCCAGTCGTCCTTCGCCGCGACGCCTTCCGGCGCGAACCAGTTGGCGCGCTCCCAGCCGTAGCGCTGGCCGAAGACCGCCCCCATGCGCTTCAGTTTTTCATAGACGGGGCTGGTCTTGGCCGGCCGTGCGTCCGCGCGTTCCTCGTCCGGGTAGTGGATGGTGAAGACGTTGCGATACGTCTCCTCGTTCTTCGTCACCAGGTAGCGCTTGCCCGCATAGGGCCCGAAGCGGCGCGGGTCCACGGGGAGCAGGTCGATGCCCGGCTCGCCCTCGACGATCCACTCCGCGAGCTGCCAGCCGGCACCGCCCGCGGCCGTGATGCCGAAGCTGTGCCCCTCGTTCAGCCAGACGTTCGGCAAGGTCCCGGCGGGGCCGATCAGCGCGCTGCCGTCCGGCGTGTACGAGATCGGGCCGTTGACCACGTCCTTGATGCCGCAGTTCGCGAGCGCCGGCACGCGCCGCTGCGCCCCCTCGATGTGCGGGATCAGCCGCTCGAGGTCGCCGTCGAACAGGCTCTTGCCGAACCAGGACGGGACGCCGTCGGCGAAGCGCGCGGGCGCGCCCGCCTCGTAGGGACCGAGGATCCAGCCCATGCGCTCCTCGCGGATGTAATAGGACTGGTCCGGTTCGCGCATCACGGCGAGCTCGCGCCCGCCGCCCTGGCGGTACGCTTTCAGTTCGGCGGATTCCTCGTAGACGATGTACTGGTGCTCGACCGGGATCGCCGGGACGTTGAGCCCGAACATCCTGCCGGTCTGGCGCGCGTAGTTGCCCGTCGCGCAGACGACATGCTCGCAGGTGATCTCGCCCTTGCTCGTCGTCAGCTTCCACTCGCCCGAGCCCGTGCGCGCGACAGAGGTCACTTCCGCGTGCTCGTATATTTCCGCGCCTTTCGCACGCGCGCCCTTGCGCAGCGCCATGGTCAGGTCGGCGGGCGCGATGTGGCCGTCCTGCGGGTGGTAGAGCGCGCCGACGATCGCGGCCGTGTCGTCGGTGCCGCCGAGCGTGAGCAGCGGCCAGAGCTCCTTGACCTGCTGCGGGCCGATGATCTCGAAGGGCACGCCGATGGTGTTCGCGGTGCCGCAGTACTTGCGGTACTCGTCCATGCGGTCGCGCGAAGTCGCGAGCCGCAGGTTTCCCGTCGCGTGGAAGCTGACGTCCTGGCCGGTTTCCGCCTGCAGGCGCTTGTAGAGGTCGACCGAGTACTTGTGGAGCTGGCCGACCGTGTAGCTCATGTTGAACAGCGGCAGCAGGCCCGCCGCATGCCAGGTGGAGCCGGCCGTCAGCTCGGAGCGCTCGACGAGGACGACGTCGGACCAGCCCTTGTGCGCCAGGTGATAGAGGGTGCTGACCCCGACGGCGCCGCCGCCGATCACGACCACCCGAGCGTGTGACTTCATCCGGTGCTCCCCCTGGTCCCCGGCAGTTTAGCCGTTGCCCGGAGACCGAATGCTCCAAATGCGACATACTCGGTCGCGCTTGGACAAGACGCGCTACGCCTTCCTCACGCTGCCGAACTACTCGCTGATCGCGGTCACGAACGCGCTCGAGGTCCTGCGCATGGCCAACCGTGTGGTCGGCCAGGATGTCTACGAGTGGTCGATCGCGAGTTTCGACGGCCGGCCCGTGCCGGCAAGCTGCGGGCTCGAGCTCGTCCCGACCGTCGCGCTCGACAAGATCGGCAAGGTCGAGATCCTGTTCGTCTGCGGCGGCATCAATGTTCGCGAGGCGGTCTCGGGCCCCGTGCTTGCGGCGCTGCGTCGCCTGGCGGAGCGCCGCATCAAGCTTGGCGCGCTCTGTACCGGCGGCTATGCACTGGCGCGCGCGGGACTCCTCGATCACTACCAGGCGACCATCCACTGGGAGAACCTGTCGGCCCTGCGCGAGGAATTCCCGCGCGTGCGCCTGAACGGCCAAGTGTTCAGCATAGACCGCGATCGCTACACGGCCTCGGGCGGCACGGCACCCCTGGACCTGATGCTTAACCTCATCCAGTTGAAGCATGGGCTTCGGATTTCACAGCAGGTTTCGGAGCAGTTCCTCCTCGAGCGGGTCCGCAGCCACCAGGACCGGCAGTACGTGCCGCTGAGGGCGCAGGTCGGCGACTCCCACGGCAACCTGATCCGGGTCGCGCAGCTGATGGAGGACAACATCGAGAAGCCGCTGTCGCTGGAACGGATCGCCGAGGCGACCGGGCTGTCGCGACGCCAGATCGAGCGCCTGTTCCGGCGTCACCTCGACTGCGTCCCCAAGCGCTATTACCTCGAGATGCGGCTGCGCCGGGCCCGGGAACTGCTGCTTCAGACGGCCATGCCGGTCATGGACATCACGACCTCCTGCGGCTTCAAGTCGCCCCCGCATTTTTCCCGCTGCTACCGCGCCCAGTTCGGGCATCCCCCAAGTGCCGAACGACGAGTGCGGAGGGGTCAGACCCCTTGATCAAGGGGTCTGACCCGTCCGAAGTCGTAAACAGGCAAGTACCTGTCGTGAAACGGCCTACTCTATAATGAGCCTTTGTTTAACATCCGTTCAATAAGCCCCATCGGGGAAGGCAGCCATGGCTGAGGCAGCGGAAGGCGAATTCGACTTGCGCTCGCTCGACGACGCCGAACTCGTCGAGCAGGTCCACGACGACATGTACAACGGCCTTAAGGCCGAGGTCGAGCAGGCGACCCACATCTTCCTTGAGCGCGGCTGGGGCCCCGACAAGGTGCTGAACGACGCCCTGGTCGAAGGCATGCGCATCGTCGGCATCGACTTCCGGGACGGCATCCTGTTCGTGCCGGAAGTGCTGCTCGCCGCGAACGCCATGAAGGGCGGCATGGCGATCCTGCGGCCGCTGCTCGCCGATACCGGCGCCGAGCCGATCGGCAAGATCGTGATCGGCACGGTCAAGGGCGACATCCACGACATCGGCAAGAACCTGGTCGGCATGATGATGGAGGGCGCGGGCTTCGAAGTCATCGACCTCGGCATCAACAATCCGGTCGAGAAGTACCTGGCCGCGCTCGAGGAGCACAAGCCCGATTTCCTCGGCATGTCGGCGCTGCTGACCACGACCATGCCCTACATGAAGGTCGTGATCGACACGCTGAAGGAAAAGCAGCTACGCGACAAATACATCGTGCTGGTCGGCGGCGCGCCCCTCAACGAGGAATTCGGCAAGGCCATCGGTGCCGACGCCTATTGCCGCGACGCCGCCATCGCCGTGGAGACCGCCAAGCGACTGCTCGCGGAGCGCCGTGCGTCCGCACATGCAGCCTAGACGGCTCGTCATCGCCTGCGGCGCGCTCGCGCGCGAGATCGCGGCACTGCGCAAGGCGAACGGCTGGTCGGCGCTCGACGTCGTCTGCCTGCCGCCGGAGCTGCACAACCGCCCGGAACGGATCGCGGAAGCCGTGCGCGGCAAGATCCGCGAGCACCGCCATGCCTATGACGACGTCTTTGTCGCCTACGGCGACTGCGGCACGGGGGGCGCGCTCGACGCAGTGCTCGCCGAGGAAGGCGCGGAGCGCATACCGGGCGCGCATTGCTACGAGTTCTTCGCCGGGCCCGGCGACTTTGCCGCACTGGCGGAAGCGGAGCCGGGCACCTTCTACCTGACGGACTTCCTGCTGCGGCACTTCGATCGGCTGGTCATCGAGGCGCTCGGCATCGACCGTCACCCGGAACTGCAGGAAACCTACTTCCGCAACTACCGCCGGCTCGTCTACCTGGCCCAGGCGCCAAAGCCCGGTGCCGAGGCCGCCGCACGCGCGGTGGCCGACCGCCTCGGCCTCGAGCTCGTCGTGCGCCGGACCGGCTACGGCGATCTCGGCTCGAGCCTGCGCGCCTTCTCCGGACGGCCGTCGACGCGCGCATGGCCAGCCTGACCGTCATCTCCTGGCGCGACATTCCCGCACAGGTGGTCGTGCGGCGCGGCCGCGAGACGGCTAAGGTCAGGCTCTCCGATCGCTTCCAGGAAGCCGTGGACCGCGCCGCGATGCGCGCCGGCAAGGGCAGCTCCGATCTCTACCTCGCCGAGTGGAAGCGCTCGAACGCGACGCCCTGCAGCGACGACATCGAGCAGGAGGCCGCCGCCGAGGCGCGCCGCATCGAGGAACGCTACAGCGACGAGGACCTCGAGCGCCTGGTGCGCACGCAGGGGCTCGCCGGGGGATCCGAATGACCGAAACCGTCGTCTCTTCCGCGACCCGCGAGGTCGTGATCGGCTTCGATCGCCCGTTCGTCATCATCGGCGAGCGCATCAACCCGACTGGCCGCAAGCTGCTCGCCGCCGAGATG
>Ga0075306_1000304_pt1 | contig 10443 bp, 10 predicted proteins | sample Joice_CattailNLC_FD_120074 | JGI IMG/M metagenome (GOLD analysis project Ga0075306, IMG submission 120074) | Natural and restored wetland microbial communities from the San Francisco Bay, California, USA, that impact long-term carbon... | ecosystem: Environmental > Terrestrial > Soil > Wetlands ... | reverse complement strand
CTGGGATACGACAAAAGCAATAGAATATGTTACTTTTAAGGGAAATTTAGTTGGATTTTTACCTCAAATAGATATTGCCCTAATTAAATTAAAAGACAATATTGGAGAACAAAATGGATGGATAGGAATTGGTTTTAATCGAGATGATAACTTCTTTAAGGATAATGTCTTTCATAAATTAAGTTATCCTGGTACTGAAGATCCATCAGATTCGACAAGAATTTTCAATGGTGATACTTTATACTATAATTATGGGAAGTTACAATTAATTACTTATAGTTCGCTTGGATACGGAATTACCGGTATTCCTGGTTAAAGCGGTAGTTCATTATTTTATACGAATAACAATGAATATTATTCGGTCGGGACACAAGTTTGGTCTGCCAATTCTCGTCATATTAGAATTAACAATGTAATATTTTATTCATTTAATTCAATCATTGAAAATACAATTTCATCATTTGAAAACGACAATAAAATTGTGGATAGTTATTATTTATCAAATGCTTATCCTAATCCATTTAATCCCACAACAAATATTAATTATATATTACCTAAAAATACGAATGTAAAATTGAGAGTGTATAATATATTAGGAGAAAACGTAATTACCTTAGTAAACGAATTTCAATCAAAAGGCAAATATAATATTAAATTAGATGGAACTAATTTATCTAGTGGAATATATTTTTATGTTCTAGAAGCAAATGATTTTATTCAAACGAAAAAAGCAATGCTAATAAAGTAAGTATAACTAACAAATCAACTTGACCGCCGTTCCGGTTCGGCGGAATTTTGTAAAAAATGGGTTTGGAATTTCAGTTTGGCATTTAGTTGAAGGGAACAAGGTTCAGAAAAATGAGTCGCAGTTTTTGCTGAATAAAATTAAAAACTGCTCCGGTAAATTTACCATTCGTTATTTTATAAAATTGTAGTTTGGGGCTGCAAGTTATTTGCCACGCCGTTAGCCGGTATCCTAAATTAAAAATTTATGAAAATACTTTTAAAACATTTTGCGTTTATAAATTGTGTTTTGATCTTTTTAAAAAAGAAGGTTACTCGTGATTAATCGATATTCACTTAGATTTTTTTTAATTTCTATTTGTTTCCTATACCAGTGTAGTATTAATGATTCACCTAACAAATCTGAAATACCAGAAGGTAGATTTGTCTGGAAGATATGTAATGATAATGAGATATATACAATGGAAAATTTAACTATTATGGACGATTCATTAAGTTTAGGAAATCTGTCTCCAGGTAAGTGTACGCAATATTATAAAGGAATAAATCAGGGAAATAACCCTCTCAATTGGGTTCAATACAAACAGAATAATGAAATTTTTGATTTTATTTATTTAGAAAGTCTTTTAGTAACCAGAGGACTTATAGATAGCATCAATATTTATAATTCACCAGGAAGATATTCCTATCATTTTTTATATGATTCTTCGCTATCGTATAAAGCCTGGGTAGAAATAGAAAGGGAAGCTTATCACTAAATGGCTAAAGAATAATTAAATTAGCGGCTAACAACCGTATGCAGGCGAACTTCACTTGGGGCGGTGAATGGACGAAGGAAGCATTCTGCAGACGTTCGTCGCCTGATACGGAGCGTTAGCCACGTAGAAGATAATTTGGATATGAAAACAAAAATACTGTTAATAATCTATTTATTTGTATCAAATTATTCCTGTAGTTCTCCAACTAGTCCAGGAGATCAAAAAAATTTTTTAAATAGTTTTTCATTGGGTGAAAAATTAAAATATATATTATTGCTAGGTGAAAATTATCGATCTGATAGAGATGATGATTTCTACTATACTGGCGATACACTTGAATTAACAATTTTAGAGATTTCAGAGAATTACGTAAAGATATCAGAACAAATTTCACCCAATTCAAATATGATAATAAACGATGAAAATTATTATTGGGGAAAAAAAGATTCTATCTATATAAATTATTGGATAATTAGAAATGATTCCCTTCTTCTTCATTCTGATAATAATTATCTCAAAAGTCATTTAATGTATAATCCTGAATTATCATTAAAAGATTTCAATACCAGTGAAGTTGAGTTCATAGGCTGGAAAACCACTGCTCCTTATATTGAAGGGAATGATTCCTTCTACATTACTAACTACACTCTATTAGGCAATTTTTATGAAAAACTAAATATTTATATAAATAATGGAGCAATGCAAGTGGACGGACCCGGAAACACAACTGTTTACAGTAATATCTATGGCATTGTAAGAACAAGTATATATTCTTGGTGGACAGGCCAAGGATTAGGATGGGATAGACTTTAAAATATAATCTTTATAAAAGTGGCTAAAACTATACTGTAACCGACACCCGACACACTGGCTGGAAGGTAAACTGGCAAGAAATAAATTGTAGCTTAAAACCGACTTCGATCACATTAAGGTTTATAAAGGTTTATAAAATTCGTTTAATGGTATCTTTGGACATATTTAACTAAACTATTTTTTTTTATTATTTGCTTCTGGGGATAAGGTGGATTAGTCAACCCACCTATTAACAAATATTTCGGTGGGCACAGATGGGATTCGTGTTAACAAACATTAACAATAAAAGCTTACTTAATTAATAACTATCAAGAATTTCTGTCATGAAAATTGTTTCCAAATTCAAATTCTTAATTTTGATGATAGGTATAATGCTTGAATTAAATACTGCCATAGCACAAGAAACTACGATTATTAACGACTCCCTTTTTTCACAAGTTTTAAATGAGCAACGTAAAATAGAGATTCTCTGTCCTCAGGAATATAAGCCTGAGTCTGATACCAAATATGATGTTGTCTATTTGCTTGACGGTGAAATGCACTTCGATATTTTTTCATTCATCTATAAGTTTGCCAGGGATGAAAAACTGCTTCCTCCGCTGATTCTGGTCGCCATACCAAATACTTACACTAATAAGGGAAATATGCGTGACCGTGATTTTTTACCCGAAATAACATTTGAAAATAGTAAGGCAGGCGGAGCCAATAATTTCATTGCCTTTCTCAAATATGAACTTATCCCCTTTATCGACAAGAAGTTGTCTACAAGTGGAGACAACAGTTTGTTCGGTCATTCCCTTGGCGGATTGTTCACCTTTTATGTTCTGCTTAAAGAGCCGGATTTATTTTCGAATTATTATTGTTCCGATCCTGCATTCCCCTGGAATAACAGACGTATAATAACCATGACAGTAGAAACTTTCAAAAATACTGCTGAACTTAACAAAACTTTATGGATTAATGGAGTTGAGGACACCTATAGGAATGTAGGTATTCAAAAAATGGATTCAGTTTTAAAAGAATTAGCGCCCGAAGGGCTTCGTTGGAAAATTTCAATTTATCCGAATGAAACTCACATGTCTGTTACTCTTAAAGGTATTTATGATGGATTAAAATATACCTATGATGGTTACAACTCAAAGAAATTGGTAGAATTTCACCCTAATAATGGGTCGCTGCTGGAAGGAAAACCTGCACCAGTATTTCTAAATGGGAGTTTTCCAAATGTATATTATACTACAGATGGATCGGAACCTGATACTTCCTCCAAAAGAGCTCCACAAATGATCGAAATTACTGGTCCTGCTGAGTTGAAAGTGAAATGGATTGGAGAAAATAAAAAATACATCACTACTTCAAATGGAAATTTTGAGATTAGTAAGGTTTGGCCAGCTCTTCAGAATGTAAAAGATATTAAGACAGGTGGTTTACGCTTCTCGTATTACGAAGGGAAATGGAAAACTTTGCCGGATTTCACCAAACTTAAAGCTGTTAAAACGGGTATTGCCGACAGTTCGTTCAGTCTTGAAAAACTTACCGCCAAGTCAAATTTTGGATGTGTTTTTGAAGGATATCTTAAGACAGACATAGCTGGATATTATAGTTTTGCTCTTTGTTCAAGTGATGGATCGAAGCTCTTTATTAATGGGCGTGAAATAATCAATAATGATGGACTGCATGGAAGTGATTGGTACAAATCATATGTGGTTCCATTACAAAAAGGTTTTTATCCTGTTCGCTTAGAATATTTTCAGAGCGAGGGTAATCGTCATTTGGATTTATTATACTTGACACCAAATACACACGAGACTGTGAATGTAAAGTTTGAGATGATGTATTTCAAATAGTTTGAAAATATTACTTAGCTGGATTCGATAGGTTTTCTTTCAGGAAAATAAAACGTTTTTAATCACATAGTATAGCACGCGACTGACTCAACGGTTTTCAAGGGTTTGTAGATTGTTAAAAGGTCAGTTTAAACTAATTGGAAATCGCATCGTAATCCTACACAATTCCATACCATCAAACATTATCTGCACTCCGCTTGCTATCAAGCGGAGTCGTCTATCAAACTTTGAAAAATGTTATTAATCTACACGTCGTGCACGTACACCAAAATCTACATTATCTTTTATCCAATCAAAAAACCGCTCCTGATTTTCATACCTTGTGTCTGCCATCAGAATATTCGGCTCTTTCCAGGATTTCATAACCTGGGCATCCTGCGTCCAGATTTTAACCCGCTTACGTGAAACTTTGGTCTGCCAGTCTTTTCCCACAACTGCATCGGTATAAAGCAGACGGATGGTAATATTTCTTGCCAGAAGTTCCAGCGGCTTCACAATTATATCATTAAAATCCGCTTTTTTCTTACCCCCGGTAGGAACATCAGGAATGCCATCACTTATCATTACAATAGATATAGGTTTCAAAATAAGGTTGCGGTCTCTAACTGTCCGAGCTACCTGATCAAAGAAGGCATTATAATCGGTAAAAGGATTGATTTTATTATTCGGGAAACTCTTTTTAAGTTGTGCCCGTATTTCATCTATAGATTTATTTTCAAAATCGGATATTGGGAAAAGTGTTTTCGGTTCATCTTTCTTTTCACCACCTATCGATCCTACAAAGAGAACACTGGGAACATCCAGTCCGCCATATCCGTTAAGGTGAGCATAAATATAATTCGCGAGGAAATCTATGGAATCATCAAAATATTTTCCCTGTAAAAATGATCCACTGATATCAACACCAATAAACATCGATAACCTTGGTTTGGGATCACTGCCAAGACCACACGAATTAAACGAAGTTATTATACTTATTATGATAAATAATGGTAATATTTTTTTTATTAATCTCATCAATAAATTCTCCTAAAGTATTATTAAAATAATGCAATCATTAAGCTACTTCTACCTTCTTAGCTTTTGGTTTTGGAGGTGAAGCTTTTAATAAGACTTTTGAATCCATTATAGCCGCTATGTTTTTAAATGGTAATTCGAATAAATGACTACTTGAGATTAAGAGGGTGAAAAAATTAATCGCTGCTGCAAGCACCTGTAACGGAGGCAGAATAAAAGCGCCAAAGATCTCTTCACCTTTTTTCTCGATCCATTCAGTATCGGCTTTAATTTTCTTCATAAAATCAGAGCTGAATTCAACTGGCGGAACTTTTGCGGCAGCTTCATCATTAGCTTCTTTGAGTTTTAATCCCTTACCCTGAATAACAGCCATAATGGCTGGAGTACCGTGCGATGCAAAGAGAAACCAGGATACACTACGGATACCGAACCATGCAAAGCAGGATATGGCTAATGTCCAGAAAATACCTAATTCAAAATTATCAGATTGTTGTGCCAGCCATGGTGATAATGCATCAACAAATTCACGATACAGGAACATCACTTCAACAAAAAGTACAACAATTTCGATCACGATGATACGGGCTAATGTAGTCATGTTTTTGAGCTTAGCTGCTTCTACCAGAGTAGCTAATACAGCATAACTACCAAGTACTATAAACAGCAGGAATATGAATAACGGTATGCGGATAACGAATTCTGATAATTGCTCGCCGGTAATATTTGAGAAGGTATCAATCACTAATGGTGTAGTTACGTATGTAAATATTGTGGCTTCAATCAGGCACCAAAAAATTGTTAGGGCAACCGCAATCATGGGAACATTGGAAGTAATCACCCTGTTTCCTAAGTTTCCCATAAATCTGAAAGGAGCAAACAGGATTTCCTGAATTATATACCAAACCTGAAGCAAAAGAATTTTAACGAGATTTGCTAATGCTACAACAAATATAAATGCGAATTTAATCATCCCGCCCCAGAAGGAAATGATAGATTTTCCCAAATCCCACCAGGTAATTAATAAAGATGAGATAAATCCCATACGGTTTTTCCGGAATAGCGCTGATACGATACAAGCTATTGTTATCCAACAGCCTAGAATTATTGCCAGAACAGGCAATAGTAAAAAAATGCGTTTTCCTGCCATTACCCAAAAAGCTTCATCAGCTCCCCAAACATAAACGATGAAATAATTCTGGAAAAAGAGTGGAAAAAGCAAAATTGATAAAACAACTTTTAAGATACCACCTGGTTCATTAAACATAGTTCAATTTCCTTTTTGAAAATTATACTAATAAATTAAATTCCTGATTAGATATTCAGATTGCCATTCCTGAATTGAGAATATTGGAATATTCATTTTAACCCCTTAGTTGGCAATATCCATGCCAGTAATCAGCGTACGATTAATTGTGAAGTTTTATCCTTTTCTTGATAGAAAATTGGTAAAAAGTACATCCAATGAACTCTTAAAATTGTGCTAATAATATCTGGTAGATTATCAGGAATGGCGAATATCTTAGATTGATTGTTGTTTTGAATATTAATTAGTAAATATTGATTAGTCTTTTATAAGCAGTAGATCTTAAACTACATTAAAAGTTTTGATTTTAGCTAATAACAGAAAGTTTTACTTATTGAATTAATTCAGACGAAAAAGCAGTACGGTGACGACAAATTTTGAATTCAAGCCGACAACATTATATTAGTGAGATAGATTAAAACTTTAACTTCGTTGGTTTTGTTCAACAAAGAGGTAAAGACTTTTATTTTAAGCTAATTAAGGCGCCTTACTTAAAGCAGAAATTAAAATTGTGTTTTTTTGTAAATTATAAATAGTCCTCTGAAGTTTAGTACTTATATTAATGAATATTCAGGATAATATATTAGATTGACTTAAATTTTGAGGATGATCTGTGAAAAGGAGAAAAGTATGAAAATCGCAATCGGGAGTGATATGAAAACCCACCTTACAGATGTTGTTGTTGATGAACTACGGAAGAAAGGACATGATGTTGAATTCTTTGGCGCATTGGTTAAAGAGCCTGCCTTGTGGTCCCGGGTTGCTGTAGAGGTAGCAGAAAAAGTTTCAACTGGTGAGTATGATCAGGCAGTTCTATTTTGTTGGACGGGAACAGGTATTAGTTTAGCGGCGAACAAGGTTAAGGGGATTCGAGCGGCACTCTGTCACGATGCAGAAACAGCAAGTGGAGCGCGAAAATGGAACGATGCAAACATTCTGGCTATGAGCTTGCGTGCAGTGTCAGAACAGGTTGCAAAAGAAATACTTGAGGCCTGGTTTAACACATCACCTAGTACTGACCCTGAAGATGTCGAGAGTCTCAAATACCTAAATGAAGTGGAAAAGAGATTTATGATTCCATTAAAAAATCATAACAAAAATAAACTTGAGAAAAAATAATTTATTAAGACAATTTTAATTGCGAGGCAAGTAAGTCTTTTGAAACAAAGCCGTTGTTGATAAATTTTACTTCATTGGTCTCAGAGAGAACAACTGTTGTTGGAACAGTTTTTATATTCAGTTTCTTTACTATTTCGTTTTTCTCAAGAGCATTAACAGATATCAACTTAAATTTTATTTGTTCCTTTTTTAATTCTGATATAGCTGGTTTTTGCAAATTAAAACATTGAGTACATTTTTCTGTCCAGAAGTATAATATTGTTGGAAATCCGGAATTATCATTTAAAAAATCTAATTCAATATTCGTTTTGTCCGGTTTGTTGCTAAAATATTTTCGTAAAATAAAAAATATTCCCGACAGCACTAAAACTAATAGTATCAATCTCTCAGACATGTTGTTTCCCCCCTATTTTATTTGAAAAAACACCAAACCTGTTTAATTGAAAGTAAATAAAACAGCCGGCACAAAAATTCAGCGTTAAATTTATAAATGCCAGAGCAAGAACTAATAGCGATAGGGTCCAGCCTATAAATTGTTGATTTAGATATTTTAATAGTATGAATGATATTGCAAGAAATATTCCACCCAATCCCTGAGCAAATAGATGCTGGGTATTATTTTCCTCAACAATATCCGGTTTAATAATTCCGTAACGCTTAAATGAGTTAAAATAGATCAGCTTAAATAAACCGACTTTTGGAAAAAGTGTTCCAATCAACAGGATTAAAGCAACAAATGCTATCAACCAGGTATAGTTAAAAATAAAGGCAATGGCTGTGAACACAACGATTGCACCCTGATTAAATTTTAAAGCCGATCTGTCAACTCTGCTAATTTTTTCCTGCATTGAATTTTTCTCCTTCATTATGATTTTTAATTCTATTTTTCATTTCGAGTTTAAAACAAAAAACCCGCTGTGTTTTGCAGCGGGTCTTATTATTTTTTAATTTTAACTGTTACTTAATCTTTTACCATACCTTTTAAATAATTTACCGCTGCATTGTTATAACAAGTACAACAACAAGCGCAACAAGATTTCTTTATGGTATATTTATTATTGATGATCATTTAATTCATTTCTTTGTTTCTACAATATAATGATATTGAATCTTTACTATAAAGTCAAGATAAAATTATTTATTAAACCGTTATTGTGAGAAACCAAAATTTGATGGAAATATTGCAAATCTTTTAATTAAGATTTATTCTGTCTGAAAATGTTTTATCCCTTAGTCCAGATCGACTTTCCCGGTTTTAGTCTTGTAGAGGAAAACCAGATTAGGTGGAAAGAACCGTTCGAACCACCAATCCTGATATTCTTCAGGAATCGAAATAATCTTAATCTCATCCTCAGTAAAATTATTTTGGATTGCACTATCAACTAAATCAGAAATATTATTTAAATATTTTATCATTTGATCAATACTCGTCTTATTACCGAGAGGACCATGACCCGGTACGATATACTTTGGATTTAGTGTTTTCAAATAATTAAGATATATAATCCATTCATCAGGAGAGCCGTCACCGAGCCATGGATGATGATTAATAAAAATTACATCACCTGAAAATAATATTTTCTCATCTGGAAGCCATAGTACAACATCACTTTTTGTATGAGCTTCACCTTTCGATATAAGGATTGCATTTCTTTCTTTACCATGAATATCCATCGAATCCTTTAGTATAAAATTCGGGAGTGTGATTGTATATTCAGTAGCAGACTCTTTTATTGCTTTATAATAACCAAGCCACATTTTCAATTGTTCAACTTTAGCCGAATCTCTTTCATCAGATAATTTTTGCTGGGTTGTTTCAATTCTCTGATCAATAACCTTCGCTTCCCATTCTAATTCTTCCGGTTCATATTCTTCGATTAAGTCTCTGGTTATTTGGGAAGCAATTATATCAGCATCTGTAAAAACCTGGTTTCCCCTTATGTGATCTGTATGAAAATGACTGTTAATAACATATTTAACTTTGTTACCTGTCAGAACTTCAGCAGCTTGTTTTAAATCTCGTGCTGCAATCGGTGAAATGAAAGTATCGAAAACCAATGTTTCATCACCTAGGTCAACTATTCCCGAATTACCTATAGCATAACCTCCGGTTTTACTTATTGCTGCATAAATACCTTCGTCTAATTTTTTAATTCTAAAATGATCCGACTCAAATGATTGAGCCCAAATGTTACTTATAAAAAACGTCACGAGGAATAATGATTTTATAAATTTCATATTACATCCCTTCAATATTTATGAAAGAATCTGAATCTGATTGATAAATAATTTTGGCTTCAATTATAAAAATTTATTTAATGTAATAAAATTTTTTAGTTAGTCTACCAACCAAAGTGAATCCATTATACCTTTAATTTTCAAGAAATGAGTTTTGTGATTGCCAAATGCACAATAGAAATCTGAGCACAAATGAAACTGTAACCGTAAATAAATCAAGTTAACCAGCATGATTAAATTTAATGAATTTGTTAACTTTACAAATACGCAGATTTCAAAAATCCAAACCATTTGATGATTAATGATTAAAACAAACATAGTAGTTGGTGTAGACATTGGCGGTACAAATACAAAAATGGGATTTGTCGCTAAGGAGGGAGAATGCATAAATGAAACAAGATTTAAGACTCAAGATTATCCCGGACCGGTAAAATTTTTTAATCATTTAGTTAGCTGTATAACTGATGGATACAATAAACTAAAGAATGATTATAATCTGATCGGCATCGGCATCGGAGCACCAAATGGAAACTACTATAGAAAAACAGTTGAGAATCCTCCGAATCTAAAATGGGGTATAGTCGATGTTGCTAAAATAGTAAGT
>Ga0075306_1000298_pt1 | contig 10499 bp, 8 predicted proteins | sample Joice_CattailNLC_FD_120074 | JGI IMG/M metagenome (GOLD analysis project Ga0075306, IMG submission 120074) | Natural and restored wetland microbial communities from the San Francisco Bay, California, USA, that impact long-term carbon... | ecosystem: Environmental > Terrestrial > Soil > Wetlands ... | reverse complement strand
TTATGTTATATCAGTTAAAATTATCGGCTGAACAAAAACTTCATTGAAAAACTATTGATTAGAATCATGAGAGACTTTCGCTGAGTTCATAAAATTAAGCTGTTTCGAAAGCTAACTTACCCCTAAAGCACCTTTTATAATCGGGAATAAAGCACTACAATTTTCCATCTCCAACAAAGTAAAATGGTATGGTTGTTGTTCCAGCATTTATTCTTGAAATGATTATTCTCGTTGGTATTATTAAAATTTTGTATTACTTTCATTTTCATTATTTATAAAAAGTAGACTTTTCCCAATATTCTCATATGATCATACACAGATCTGCACCTCTGCTACTTATCATTGCTTACCTTTCATCTCCTATTATCAATGCACAGGATGAGCATAACAGTCCATTTAATTTGGATGAAACAAGAGAAGCATTATTATTAGGTGCAGGTGCACTTGTGGGTGTAGCAGGATTAACATTAACTTTAAATTTGCAACCACTTACTGTTGATCAAGTAAATGCTCTTAACCCCGCCGACGTTAATAGTTTTGATAGATCTGCGATAGGGCCAATAGAGAAAGAGAGTACCGAAGATATTTTACTTTATGCTTCGTTTGCATTTCCATTAAGCTTTCTTGCCATTGAAGAAACACGAGATGATTTTCCTAAACTTTTATTAATGTATGGTGAGGTTTTACTTATTTCAGGTAGTCTTAATGGAATAGTAAAGGGAATTACAAAAAGGACAAGACCTTATGTATATTCGGATGAAACACCAATGGATGATAGAACAACAACAGCAGCACGTGTTTCATTTTATTCCGGGCATACTTCTCTTTCTGCTGCAATTACATTTTTTACAGCCAATGTTTTTACAAGTTATATCTCTGATAAGACTACCCGGATAATAATATGGAGTGCGGCAGCTCTATACCCAGCAGTAATCGGATATTTACGCGTTGAATCTTCTAGCCATTTCCCTACAGATGTAATCGTTGGATATATTGTTGGTGCAGGAATTGGATTTCTTATTCCAGAATTGCACAGAATACAAAAAGAAAATAATTTTTCCTTCAACACAATGTTATATGAAGAGGGAGGAGGATTAGGAATTACAGTTAACTTCTAATTATGTTATTAGTTATATTATTCCTCGATTAACAATACGGCTGATTCAGGGAGAAGTCGTAAATTAATACCACAATTTCACCTCAATTCTTTTATTAAATTAACATGATGGGATAGAAAACGGACTGAAAAAGAAAACATTATGGAACACAATTTGTTCAACAATTTTAATAAAAATTGCGAAACATTTTAATAATTACCACAAATATTTTTACATTTCTCATGTAACAATCAATCAAATAAATATTTAATATAAATGGATTCTTTTATTAAGTTTTTAATATTATTCTCACTATCATTAGTCATATTACTTTCGTGCAGCAAAAACAATCAGAACACGATAAGTGGCGAAGTGGTTTACCCAAAACCTATTACTTTAACAGAAGAAGCTGTTGTTAAAATCCAACTTCTTGATATTTCAAAACAAAATGAAAAAGTGAAGGTTATTGCGGAGAAGATTATAAAAAATCCAGGGCAGATCCCAATTGCGTTCGATATTCAGTATAATCCCGGAGATATATTGCCAATTAACACTTATTCTTTAAAAGTAATTATAGAAGATAATGGTTCCCTTCTCTTCACAACTGATACAATGTATCCGGTAATTAACAATGGTATCGCAGAAGGTATAAAATTAAAAGTAGTTCCAACTGATAGTAAGTTTAAACTTGAAACAGAAGGTGTGAATAGCACAACACAAAAATTTAATGTAAACACCCCAACAGAAATTGCTGCACTGGTAGATGAGATGCAATTAGTTACCGGCAAATGGTACATGGGAGAAGCCAAGTCTACTTTTCAAGCGTACTATGCAGGAGATGAACTTAAGCTTATTATCGAAAAGATGGATATGGGAGAATATGGATCATCGGAGTATAGATATTATTTCAAAAATGGATATCTGTTTTATTATGAACAGAATGGCAAGCGGACAGCTCCGAATTCTAAGCATCCGGATGAAGCTGATAATGTAAACGTAGTTATGCATTTTGATAAAGAGGGAACACTTGTTGCTTCATCAAAAAAAATAAACTTTCAGCCCGTTGAATTGCACGATATTGAAGCCCCGGGAGTATTAAAACATTGTGAGGTTTTGGTGGCGATATCAAAGAATAATTATCAATTAGCTAAAAAATAATGATTATAATCTTCTCGCTTGAATAGAACAGAAAAATATAAATTGAATATATTTCTCACCCTATGAAACTTAACAAGCTAAAAATATCTTTCCCAAATTTTAATCATAATTGTTTTCAATCTTTAGTCTTAGTTATTTCCGCATTTCAAGTTCTTTTTAATATATTTGTCACAACAAATTTGAATTTTTTATCCTGTTTAGGAACCATTCTATGTCCGCAAATATTGATCAGCTTTCAATTAACACAATCAGATTTTTAGCCGTTGATGCCGTACAAAAGGCAAATGCCGGTCATCCCGGGATGCCTATGGGGTGTGCACCGATCGGTTATCTGCTCTATACAAAGTACATGAATCATAATCCCGCCAACCCTAAGTGGTTGAACAGAGATAGATTTATTCTATCTGCCGGTCACGGAAGTATGCTGCTCTATTCGCTTCTTCATCTTTGCGGATATGACGTATCACTGGATGATTTGAAGAGTTTTAGACAATGGGAAAGTATCACTCCCGGGCATCCTGAATACGGTTTAACTCCTGGCGTAGAAACTACAACAGGTCCACTGGGACAGGGGTTTACAAACACTGTGGGGATGGCAATCGCAGAAGCGTATCTTGCATCAATGTTCAATAAAGATGGCGCAAAAATTTTGGATCATTATTTTTATGGTATTTGCTCGGATGGCGATATGATGGAGGGGGTTTCACACGAGGCAGCTTCATTAGCAGGACATCTTAAACTAGGTAAAATCATTTTCTTTTATGATGATAACAGTATTTCGATCGATGGCAGTACATCACTTGCATTTTCTGAAGATGTTGGAAAAAGATATGAAGCGTATAACTGGCAAGTGCTTCGGATTGATGATGTGAATGATCTTTCTCAAATTGATATTGCCATAGCAGCAGCACAGAGTGAAACATCAAAACCAACTTTGATTATAACCAAAACACACATTGGATATGGAAGCCCCAACAAACAGGATACTGCAAGTTCACACGGATCACCACTTGGTGAGGAAGAAGTAAAACTCACCAAAGAAAATTTGAATTGGCCTACTGACAAACCTTTTTTTATTCCCAAAGAAGTGACTGAACATTTTAAACCAGTAAGATTGAAAGGGAAAAAATCTGAGGATGAGTGGAATAAACTATTTGAGAGTTATAAAGCCAAATATCCTAAAGAAGCAGCGCTTTTCATATCGGTAATGAATGGGGATTTTGGAAATAAATGGAAATCAAAACTGCCGTCATATAAGAATCCTTCAGAAAAAGTGGCAACCCGTTCTGCATCCGGAGATGTACTAAATTCAATTGCGGAGTCATTACCAACATTGATAGGCGGTTCCGCAGATCTGGCACCCTCGAACAACACTATGTTAAAAGGCATTAAAAAGTTCTCAGCAGAAAACAGAAGCGGGAGAAATTTTCACTTTGGTGTAAGAGAACACGGGATGGCAAGTATCTTAAATGGTATGGCTCTTTATGGTGGAGTAATACCATATGGTGGAACATTCCTCGTTTTCTCTGATTATATGCGTCCGGCTATTCGACTGGCCTCTCTTTCCGGAATAAGAGTAATATATGTTTTTACACATGATAGTGTCGGTTTAGGCGAAGATGGACCGACACATCAACCTATTGAACATATTGTGTCGATAAGAGCAATCCCTAAAGTTTTGGATATCCGTCCAGCAGACGCTAATGAAACAGTAAAGGCATGGGAAATTGCTTTAGAGCATAAAGGCAGTCCGGTTGCACTATTTCTAACCAGACAAAAAATACCCGTTATTGACAGAAAAAAGTATGCGGATTCAGATAATTTGAAGATGGGTGCATACATAATTAGAGATGCAGGCGATGATCCGGATTTAATATTGATTGCCGCAGGCTCTGAAGTTGCAATTGCGATTGAAGCAGCAGAAAAGCTTATAGATCTGGATATACAGGCAAGAGTTGTTAGTTTCCCGAGCTGGGCATTGTTTGAAAAACAGAGTACTGATTATAAAGAAAAAGTTTTCCCTCCATCAGTTAAAGCAAGAGTATCAATTGAAGCCGGGGTGAAACAGGGCTGGGAAAAGTATGTTGGGCCTCATGGTGGCTCAATCAGCATCGAAAAGTTTGGGGCGTCTGCACCGTATCAAATAATATTTGAAAATTATGGGTTTACTGTTGAAAATATTATTGCCACTGCAGATAATGTTCTGAAGAAAGTTAAACAATCTATTGAGTAAATTTATTCAGTGAGATTAATGTGGTTTCCACACCTTTTTATTTCTTCGCTCAGTAGTAAGTTGTTTATCTAAGCCTGATTTCTATTTAAAATTTGTTGGATATTAATCACATCAGTGAAAAAGGTAATCGTTCTTGGCGGGGGAATGATTGGCAGTGCAATAGCTGCTGATCTTAGTAATGAATTTGATGTTACAATATCTGATAGAGATGCTGATAGATTACAATATTTACAAACCCTCCATAAAATAAACACAATAGTCTTGGATTTTTCAAAAGAACTTGATTTAAGTGAATTACTTAAACCTTACGATTTGGTGATCGAAGCGGTGCCGGGTAATATTGGTTTTGAAACTCTGCAAGCAATCATATCGGCTGGTAAAAATGTTATAGATATTTCATTTTTTGGACGTGATCCGTTTGATTTATCGGAACTTGCCAATGATATGAAAGTTACTGCTGTTGTAGATTGTGGAATCGCTCCTGGATTGAGTAATATAATTCTTGGATATCATAATGAGCGAATGAAAATTGACAACTTTAAATGTTATGTTGGAGGTTTACCATTCAAACGCAATTGGCCTTACCAGTATAAAGCGTTTTTTTCCCCTACAGATGTAATTCATGAGTATCTACGTCCAGCACGTTTTGTGATTAACAATAAGGTTGTGACTAAAGAGGCCCTCTCTGATCCGGAATTTATTGAAGTTGACGGAATTGGAACATTGGAAGCATTTAATACCGATGGTCTGAGAACATTGTTGAAAACAATGAAGATTCCCAATATGATTGAAAAAACACTACGCTATCCCGGACATAGGGAGATAATGCAGATATTAAAGTTTTCAGGATTCTTTAATGAGCAAGAAATAAAAATAAAGGATCAATCTATTCGCCCAATCGAAGTAACTTCAAAATTATTATTCCAGTTATGGAAACCAGAGCTGGAAGATGATGAATTCACGGTGTTGAAATTATTAATTAGTGGTACTGAAGACGGTGAAAGAAAAGAATATACTTACAAGATCTTTGATCAATTTGATGAAGAGACGAAGACAACCTCAATGGCTCGAACAACGGGCTATACTTGTACTTCTGTTGCACGACTGTTATTAGATGGAGGCTTAAATAAAAAAGGAATTTTCCCTCCTGAATATATTGGGGCAATTCCGGGTTATTTTGATAAGATTGTTTCGATGCTAAAGAAGAAGAAAATTAGAATTAGTTCTTCGGAAAAACGTATCCCTATGGTTTGATAAAATTATTACATTGAAAATGAGAGCAGGATCTAATTAATTATTAAACGAATTTTCCTGTGCCAAAAATCTTATCATTACTTACTTTATTCATTTTACTTCAAAGTAACATATTCGCACAAACTGAAGATATTTTTATCCCTTCTTTGCGAGATACTGTTCTGAGATATCAGGGAATAAATCCAATAATAAGATACCCCAATGATTTTTATTATTCCCACAACTTTTCTGTATCTGAATCTGAACAACTGATTGAAGGGAATCTCTCAACATTGCAATTGCGAACAGAGTTAGCTTTATCATACCCGGCTGCATTCAATACAAACTCTGCTGAAAGTTCTGATTATTTTTTGTCACCATTCTATAACCAGTACTTAGAAAATTCAAAAATAAATACAATGAGTTATGTTTTGGGATTAGCTCAAACTGCAGCTATAGGATATATGGCTTATATTCATATAAAGAAATATGGTTTTTGGAAATAACTTGCAGAAATTTTAAATATTCTCTTTTTCTAAACAGCACTGCAACAGTTCAATCAACCAAACATCCTCAGTTTAATCCATTTCCATAGAAGTTGGAAATATGGGAGAACATAATACTTTTAACTACGTCCTAATTTATAATTTCCAAATAAATTTAGGATACAAACAGCATGAAAAAAAGATTAACTGTTTTCATCGGATTATTATTTCTAATAATATTAGTCTTCGCCTTTCAATTCTCAATTTCTAAACCAACCATAACTACCCGTATGAATACACAGATCTCTAAAATTGACACATCTGATTTAGATAGGGAAGAATTAAAAAAAGAAATGGGACAGCTAAAAAATGATATTAAAGCGATTCAAAAGGAGAAAATAAAAATAAATTTTGATAGCAATAAGTTTAAAGAAGAAATCAAAAAAATTGCCGTTGAAATGAAGAAGTTAAGGAAAGAAGATTTAAACCTCGAGTTTGACTTCAATTCCGAGGAATTTAAAAGTAATATGAAAGCTTTAACTCAGGAATTGAAAGATAAACAAATAGTATTAAAAGATTTTGATATTGATATGTGTGAAATTCATGAACAGATGAAAGAATTAGATAAAGAGTTGAAAGATATAAATATCAATTTGAAGGATATGGATATTGAGTTAGAAAAATTAGATGACTACATGAAAGAATTGAAAATCGAAATGAAAAATGATGGACTGATTGATGATAAAAATGAAGACATAAGTTTGAAAATAAATAATAAAGAAATGATTTTAAATGGTGAGCACATCCCTGATGATCTTTTTCAAAAGTACATTGAATTATATAAAGATCATTTTGGAAAAGAACCAGATGATAATTTAAATATTCATATACATTAATGTGTAGTATGTAATAGTGGTCTTTACTTAATGATATCTTATCATAAAGTTTTCCCCGATTACATAAAACAGAAGAGTCACGGTAAATAACATACAAGTAATTACTATTATTAAATTTGCAATTTTGGGTGTGATTGAAATTGCGCTGTGAATTCTTCCACTTTTCATAGACACATTAATAGATAGCAGAACCATAATATTTAGAAGAAATGCCAGAGCCAGGCCACCAAGAAATATAATTGGAGAAATGAAATTAAAAATTTTTAGTATATCCGTATTCAAGTAGAATACATCTAATGGCTCGGCAAGGAAGGAAATTCCAAATCCATATTTTAAAATATTTGCTGAAACAAAATATACCGCCGGCATCATTATAATTATCCCAATGAGTACAGTTCGATTAGAGTCTAACCATGATGTGGGTAAATTATATCCGAGAATTGATATCATACTACCTGTGTTAGGAATCAGGTCGGTTAATTCTCTTACATCAATATCAAAAGCTGATGCAAGTGATAAAAGGGATTCTTTTGAACACTTCCCACTTAACTCAACTCTTTGAACTGTTCTAAGACTTAATGAAGCAACAACTGCTAACTGTGATTGTGACCATGAACGTTCTAAGCGTAGTTCTTTTATTTTATTTGCGAGCAGCATACCATTTATTTTCAATCTCCATTTGTATGTGAAACAGTCGACAATATAATAACTAAAACAATTACTTAAAACTTAGTTCTTGTGACATATGTATGACAGTTTTGTGACTACGTGTATGTTCTTCTTCCAGTGAACGGGTTTTCATATTTAATCTCCCCAAGCACTTATCGATTAAAAGTAACTTCCCCAGTCGACAGATAAAGTATTCTCTGAGGTTTTTTTCAATCTGAGAGTGGAAAGGGAGGAAAAGAAAAATAAAGGGAGGTGTAAACCTCCCTGACCCTTTATGCGATTTCGCAACCTCCAATATGATGATGTGAGTCGTGCTTAGCTTCCTGTTCTCGTCCTATACAAAAAACATACCTTTTAAAAATAGCAAAGTCAATAATTGTTAGTTTGATTACTCTAAGGTATATAAAGACCAGCAATTTATGCTTGTTTGAGGTGTCTTTCTTCCGGGGGTAAAAAAGACTTATTGATAGTGAGGGGTGGTAGTGCAAGATTTCATTTTTGGGGTTATATGGAATCTTGTTCAATTGTTTTAGCATCAACTAATGTAGATGTTAGAGGTTTTGCATGAGAGTTACAGAAAAGTAATTTTTATCTTTTGCTTTGGAAACCTTATGTTATTGTTTATGCAAAATAACACTAGACCGTGTTCCGTTTATAGCTACTTTAACAACGTTGGAATTCTTTGGTTGTTTTGCTGTTTCTTTTACTGTATCATATCTCTGAGCTAATAACACATTGAAAGGTCCTAAAAGGAGAATAAATACAGAATACCAGTAAATACGAAAAATTAAAACATGCTTAATTTCAGATTCTAATAAAATTTAATTTTGCGTTCTTTTATACTAATTTAACTTGACAATAATAATTTTGTAGGTGAATAAAAAATTGGAGAGGTATATAATATGAAGAAATTGTCCCAGACTCAATTTATGATAATGAGTGCTGTTATTGGTATCATCCTTGTCGCATTGGTAGTTGGACTGTCTGATCAGCATGAAATAAGCGTAGATGAAATTCAGAGTGCAGAAAAAATAGTCAGGATTAAATTCAGTGAAGCTGAGCGCGACTCTATGGTTGATAATCTTATAGCAAATATAAGTAGCTATAGATCGATAAGGAATTTTGAACTGCAAAATTCTGTTGTTTCTTCGCTAATATTCAATCCATTACCAACCTCGTTCGAATTTAATAGTATACAGGAACCACTGGTGTTCAGTGATTATTCCGGTACTAAATTACCTGAAAATTTGGATGATCTTGCCTACTATTCAATTGGACAATTGGCTGAACTATTACGCACACAACAAATATCATCAGTTGATTTGACGGTGTTTTTCTTATCAAGATTAGAAAAGTACGGGCCAAAACTTGAATGTGTAATAACTTTAACTAAAGAACGAGCTCTTATACAAGCTTCACTTGTAGATAAAGAAATCACAGAGGGAAATTATCGAGGATTATTACATGGAATTCCATTCGGAGTTAAAGATATATTTGCTACTAAGGACTATAAAACTACATGGGGAGCGACTCCGTTCAAAGATCAAATGATTCCCGAAGATGCTGCCATAATTACAAAACTGGAAGAAGCCGGGGCTGTACTTCTTGTAAAACTAACTATGGGTGCATTAGCATGGGGAGATGTTTGGTATGGTGGAAAGACAAGGAATCCCTGGGATATTACAAAAGGATCTAGCGGTTCATCTGCAGGTTCAGCTTCAGCTGTATCAGCAGGGTTAATTCCCTTTGCAATTGGAACGGAAACCTGGGGATCGATTGTTTCACCATCAACTGTTTGCGGCGTTACGGGATTGAGACCGACTTTCGGTAGAGTAAGTCGGACAGGAGCTATGGCATTAAGCTGGTCCATGGATAAAATCGGACCAATTTGCAGGAATGCTGAAGATCTTGCTATTGTATTTAATGAAATTTATGGACCGGATCATATAGATGAAACTGTGTTCGACGCACCTTTTAATTACACAAAAAATATCGATCTGAATACACTGAAAATTGGTTATTTAAAAAACGATTTTGATAAAGATTATGATTTTCATAAAAATGATTCTTTATCTCTTAATACACTAAAAAACCTTGGAGTTGAACTGATTCCCATTGAATTACCTGAATTTGATGTTAACGCACTATCAATTATACTTTCAGCAGAGGCAGCTGCCGCATTTGATGAGTTCACTAGAACGAACAAAGATAAGAAGCTTGTAAGGCAGGGAAAAAATGCATGGCCAAATGAGTTCCGTTCTGCAAGATTTATTCCTGCTGTAGAATATATAAATGCAAATAGGATACGTTCTGTAATTATACAGGAAATGCAAGAAATAATGAATCGTGTGGATGTTTATCTTGCACCATCCTGGGAAGGAGATAATCTTCTTCTTACAAATTTAACAGGGCATCCTTGCGTCGTTTTGCCTAACGGATTTTCTGACGATGGAACACCTACCAGCATTAGTTTTATTGGAAAATTATTTGATGAAGGAACTTTAATTGCTGTTGCAAAGGCATATCAGGATGCGACAAGTTTTCATTTAGAACATCCTGATTTGAACTATTAATGTATAATCTGACTGCAGAAATTTTTGTTGGGTAATATTTCCCGGATTGAAAGATTTTATAATAAATGATCAAATTGTAGGAATTTAACATTATATAATTTTGTTTATCCCTGAAAGACTCGACTTGTATTTGCGTATTTTTTATTCTAACTTTC
>Ga0075306_1000297_pt1 | contig 10548 bp, 7 predicted proteins | sample Joice_CattailNLC_FD_120074 | JGI IMG/M metagenome (GOLD analysis project Ga0075306, IMG submission 120074) | Natural and restored wetland microbial communities from the San Francisco Bay, California, USA, that impact long-term carbon... | ecosystem: Environmental > Terrestrial > Soil > Wetlands ... | reverse complement strand
TGGCCGGCATCGCGCCGCGCGTCTTCCTGATGCGCAACGTCAACGACGAAGCCCCCACGCTGTTCCGCACCCGCTGGGCGCTCTCCTGGCTGCGCGGGCCGCTGACGCTGCCGGAAATCGCGCGGCTCATGGCCGGCCGCAAGCAGGCCCCGGCCGCTCTGTCTGCCGGCGCCGCCGAGAAGGCGCCGAAACCGGCTGCGCGCCCCGCGTTGCCGGCTGGCGTCGAGGAACTCTTCCTCGCCGCGAAGCCCGGCGAGGGCGCGCTCGTCTACAGGCCGCGTTTCGCCGCGACCGCGGAACTGCACTACGTCGACAAGCCGGCCGGCGTCGACAGCTGGACCCGCAGCGCCTGGCTCGCCCCGCTCGCCGACGGCGACGGCGCGCCCGACTGGGCCGAAGCGACCGCAGTGCCAGGCCTCGACGCGGTGACCGCGCCCGGCCCGGTGGACGGCGCCGCCTTCGCCGAGCTGCCCGCCGCCGCGCTTGCCGAGAAGAACTACGCGGCATGGGGCAAGGCGCTCGCCGCCTCGCTCTACCAGGACGGCGCGCTCGAGCTGCTGGCAGCGAAAGCGCTCAAGCTCACGTCGACGCCCGGCGAGAGCGAGGGCGATTTCCGTGCCAGGCTCTCGCAGTCCCTTCGCGAGCATCGCGACCGTGAGGTTACGAAGCTGCGCGAGAAACACGCGGCAAAGCTCAAATCGCTGGAGGGCCGGCTGCGCCGCGCCGCGGACCGTGTCGAACGCGAAAAGTCCCAGTACAGCCAGCGCAAGCTCGATACCGCGATCTCGATCGGCACGTCGGTGCTCGGCGCCATTTTCGGCGGCCGCAGCGCCGCGACCACCCGGGCGGGATCGGCCGCGCGCTCGGCGGGTCGTGTGTTCAGCGAGCAGGGCGATGTCGCCCGCGCGGGCGAGAGTCTCGAGGCGCTGACCGCCGAGCGCGACGCGCTGCTCGCTGCCATCGAACAGGAGGCCGGGTCGCTCGCCGCGAGCCTCGATCCGGCCAGCGTGGCACTCGAAAGGATCCGCATCGCGCCGCGCAAGTCCGACATCGCCGTCGGGCGCGTCGCGATCGCCTGGGAGCCCTGGCGCGCAGGACCGGACGGCTTCCCGCGGCCGGCCTCGACGCTGTGAAACGGCGCGCGGACCGGCTGGCGGCCTGGCCCGCGATCGCGCTGCTTGCGCTCGCGACCACCCTGCTTGCCTGTGCCCGGGAGAACGGACCGCCGCTCGGGACCTATCGCGCGGTCGTCCACGTGGACGGCGGCGACCTGCCATTCGGCCTCGAACTCGCACGCGAGGACGGCGCGGTGGTCGCCTACCTCGTCAACGGGCCCGAGCGCGTGCGCGCGACCGACGTGCGCCTCGACGGGGACACGCTTGCGATCCAGATGCCCGGCTACCAGCAGCGCATCGACGCCAACTGGCGCGACGGGCGCTTCGAGGGCACGCTCCGGCTGCTGCGTCCGCGCGCCGTTTACCGCGACCTGCGCTTCGTGGCGATGCCAGGCGAAGACTGGCGTTTCTTCCCGAAGCCCGACGCGGCGCCGATGGATTTTTCCGGGCGATGGGCGCTCACCTACGTGAGCGAGGACGGCACGCAGTCCGCTGCGATCGCGGACCTCACGCAGGCGGGCCACGTGGTCACCGGCACCGTGCTGCGCCCGAGCGGCGACGACCGCTACATCGCGGGCGAGGCGCGCGGCGACACCCTCTTCCTCTCGCGCTTCGACGGCGGAACCGCGTACCTCTACCTCGCGCGGCTGCGCACGGACGGCCTGCTGGTCGGCGACCAGTACACCGGCGGCGGCTCGCACGACACTTTCAGCGGCAGGCGCGATCCGGCGGCGAGGCTCGACGACCCGGCCGGCCGTTCGGCGCTCAGGGAGGGCGCGCCGCGCCTCGAGTTCAGCTTTCCGGACGTTGACGGCAAGCTCCATGCCTTTCCCGGCGAGCGCCATGCCGGCAAGGTCGTGCTGATCACTGTCGGCGGCAGCTGGTGCCCGAACTGCCACGACGAGGCCGTGTTCCTTAAGCAGCTGCTGGCCGGCCGTCGCGAGCGCGGGCTCGAGGTCATCCAGCTCATGTTCGAGCGAACCCCGGACTTCGCCAGCCAGGCCGAGGCGGTGCGCGACTTCGTGGCGAAGTTCGACATCGACTACCCGGTGCTGATCGCCGGCACCACCTCGGACGACGACGTACTGAAGAAACTCCCGCAGGTCGCGGCGTTCAAGGCCTACCCGACGCTGTTCGCGATCGACCGCAAGGGCGTGGTGCGCGCCGTGCACACGGGCTTCATGGGCCCCGCGACCGGCGCCCGTCACGAGGAGCAGAACCGCGAGCTCACGGCGCTCGTCGATGCACTCCTGGACGAACCGGCCTGACATGCCCTCCTTCGACGTCGTTTCCGAAATCGACACGCACGAACTCGCGAACGCGGTGGACCAGGCGAATCGCGAGGTCTCCCAGCGATTCGACTTCCGGGACACCGGCGCCAGTTTCGAGCTCGCCGGGCACCTGGTCACCCTGCACGCCCAGGTCGACTTCCAGCTCAAGCAGATGCTCGACATCCTGAAACTGAAGCTTGCGAAACGCGGCATCGACATCGTCTGCCTCGAGCCCGGCGAGCCGGAGATCGCCTTGAATGCCGCGAAGCAGGCGCTCGTGTTGCGCCACGGCATCGATGCCGAAAGCGGCCGCAAGCTCCAGCGGCTCATCAAGGACTCGAAACTCAAGGTCCAGGCATCCATCCAGGGCGACCAGCTGCGCGTGACCGGCAAGCAGCGCGACGACCTGCAGGGCGCCATGGCGCTGCTGCGGAAAGCCGGCCTCGACCGGCCGCTCCAGTTCAAGAATTTCCGCGACTGAAGGCCGCATGCGCGCGGTGTTCCTGGATTTCGGCACGGTCAGCGGCGGCGACCTCGACACGCGCACGCTCGAGCGCGCACTGCCCGGCATCGCGCTGCACGACAGGACGCCGCAGGCCGGGGTGCCGGCGAGGATCGCGGGGCACGAGGTCGTGCTGGCGAACAAGTCGGTCATCGACGGCGCGACCATCGCCGCGAACCCGCAGCTGAAGCTCGTCGCGCTGACCGCGACGGGCGTCGACAACGTGGACGTCGCGGCCGCGCGCGCGGCCGGCGTCGCAGTCTGCAACCTGCGCGACTACTGCACGGACTCGGTCGCCCAGCACGCCTTCGCGCTGCTGCTCGCGCTGACGCACCGGGTCGCCGACTACCACGCGCTGGTCGCGGGCGGACGCTGGCAGGCGGCCGGGCAGTTCTCGGTGTTCCCCTACCCCATCCGCGAGCTCTCCGGCCGCGTGCTCGGGATCGTGGGACACGGCGCGCTCGGCGGCGCCGTCGCGAAGATCGCGCGCGCATTCGGCATGCGGGTCGAGGTCGCCAACCGGCCGGGCGGCACGGCGGTGGAAGGACGCCTGGACCTCGACGTGATGCTGCCGCAGCTCGACGTGCTGTCGCTGCACTGCCCGCTCACCGATGCGACGCGCGGGCTCGTCAGCCGCGAGCGGCTTGCGCGCATGAAGCCGGACGCCGTGCTCATCAACACGGCGCGCGGCGCCCTCGTCGACGCGCGCGCGCTCGCGGAGGCGCTCAAGTCGGGTCGTCTCGGCGGGGCCGGCATCGATGTCCTCGAACGCGAGCCCCCGCCTGCGGGCCATCCGCTCCTGGATCCCTTGATCCCCAACCTGATCCTCACGCCGCACGTCGCCTGGGCCGCACGCGAGGCCCGGCAGCGGTGCCTCGACGAGCTCGCGCTGAACGTCCAGTCATTCCTCTCGGGCGGCCGGCGCAACCGAGTCGACTGAACGCGTTCACTTCATCGCCCGGCGCGCGGGATCCGGCGCGTGACGAACGCACGGACATCGCCGCCGGGACTCCGCTCGTTCGCTCCGCCGGAACTTTAGTCGCTCACTCGCGGGTCCCGGCGGCTTGTCCGCGCGAGTCGATACCGCGAGCCGATTTCGCGCGCCGGACGGGTCCCCGAGCGAGTGACTAAGTTCCGGCGGAACGAGCGAGGGTCCCTGCCCGGCGCGAAGCCCGCGCTGAGCAGTCCATATTGTACATATGTGCAGTGATTGACACTGTGTCAACGACCGGGTAGGGTGCGCCAATGAGCTACGTCGCCGTCCGCCGTGAGGAAGAGAAGGAACGCCGCCGCGCCGAGATGGTGGATGCGGCGGAAGATCTGTACGCGAAAGTCGGCTGGGACGCCGTCACCATGGACCGCGTGGCGAAGAGCGCCCGACTTTCGCGCGCCCTCCTCTACGTGTACTTCCGTGACAAGAATGACCTCCTGCACGCGATTACCGAGCGCTCGCTGGTCGAACTCCGCCAGCGCTTCGTCGCTGCGGCGGGCGAGCACGCGACGGGCATCGACCAAGTGCAGGCGATCGGCCACGCCTATGTGCGCTTCCAGCTGGAAAAGCCCTACCGGTTCGACGCCTGCACCCGCTTCCATGCGCACCAGGCCGAGGGCTACCCCGCCGAAGAGGCCTGTGCCGCCGCCGGTGATGCCGTGATCCGCGTGATCGTCGAGGCGCTGATGCGGGGGCAGGCGGACGGCACGATCCGCAGGGACATCGGCAATCCGGTGCAGGTCTGCCTCATGCTCTGGGCGTTCACGCACGGGCTCATCCAGGTCGCCTCCACCAAGACGGTGGAGATCGCGCGCCAGGGCGTCGACGTTCCGCAGCTCATGGACGGCTCGTTCGCAATGCTGCGCTACATGCTTGCTGCGAAACTCGAACCGTGATTTTTTGGCCCGTGAATTGACACATGTCTAACGCCTCGACACTTGCTCAATGCTGGCGCGCTGGTCTCGCCCTTCTCGCAATCGCGGCACACCCTGCTACGGCGCACGCGCAGGAAACGCCAGCCGTGCTGCGCGTGACCGACGCGCTGGTCGCCGAGGCGCTGGCCGCAAACCTGGGCCTCGACGAGCGCGCTGCAAACGTGGACCAGCAGCTCGCGAAGCTCGACCAGGTGCGCGCCGAATACCTGCCGCAGATCGACCTGAACCTGCGCTATTCGGAAGCGAGCGGCGGCCGCACGATCGAAGTGCCCGAGCTCGGGCTCGACTTCAGGTTCCTGCGGGAGCGCGAGCAGGACTCGTATGTCCGGCTCACGCAGCCCATCTACGACGCGAGACTCGCGGCGGAAAGACGCGGCGCGAGCCACCTCTATGACGCCGCGCGGCACGGGCTCGAGGCCTATCGGCTCCGGCTCGCCCGCGACGTGCGCCAGGCCTACTACCGCTGGCTCACGGCGCGCACATCCATCGGCGTGCTCGAGGCGACGGCTGAACTCGCGGCCGAGAACGAGCGCGTCAACGACAGCCTCTACCGCAACGGCAAGGTGACGCGCGACTTCAAGCTGAGCGCCGAGGCGGAGCACCTGGAGATCGCGCAGCAGATCCTGCGTGCCCGCGCGGCCATGGACCTTGCGCGCCGCTACCTGAACCTGCTGCGGAATGCCCCGCTCGAGCGCGAGCCGGAGGCGGTCACGGTGACCGACGCCGACCTGCCCGGCCTCGCGATGCGAATGCCGGCGTCCCGCAGCGCAGCCCTCGAGGAGCTGGCCGTCGGCCGCCGCGCGGAGCTGCGCGAGCTCGATTCGGGAATGGCAGCCGCATTCGAATCGGAGCGCGCGGCGCGCGCGGCCTTCAAGCCGCAGCTCGCCTTCGCGGTGGACGCGGGCACCCAGGGCGAGGAATGGGACTACAGCGTGGAGGATTCCTACGTCCTAGCCTCCTTCATCGTCCGATTCAACCTGTTCAACGGCGGCGGCGACCGCGCCGCGATCCGGCAGGCCCGGGCGCAAGGCTCGGAACTCGCCGCCGGCCGTGCGCTCGCGGAGCAGCAGATCCGCATCGAGGTGCAGCAGGCGATCTCGGACCTGGAGGTCGCCGAAGCCTCGCTCGAGACCGCGCGCCGCCGTGTCGAGGCGGCCGAGGCCGCCCACGCCATCGTCGCGAAGAAGCGCGACCTCGGTCAGGTTTCGTCGGCCGAGTACCTCGACGCGCAGCGCGCGCTGACACAGGCGCGGCTCAACGGCAACGTCACGCGCTTCCAGGCGCTCGAGGCGTTGGCAGAGGTCGAATACGCGATCGGAGGCAAGGAGCAGACATGAGGTACAGGGAGTTCCCGATCGCAGCGGTCCTGGTGCTGGCCCTCGCCGGTTGCGGCAACGGCACCGAGCCCGCACCGGCGAAGGCCGCGGCCCCGGTCCGCGTCGCAGCCGTCGAACAGGCGTCCGTCGCGGAGTCGCTGCGCGCGATCGGCGTCCTGGCGCCGGCCGAAGAAGTTCGCCTCGCGTTCAAGACCGGCGGCGTGATCCAGTCGATCGCCGTCGAACAGGGCGCCGTGATCCGGAAGGGACAGATCCTGGCGACGCTGGCGCAGGACGAGGTGGCCGCGAAGGTCGCCGAGGCGCGCGCGGTCGCCGGACAGGCGGCGCGCGACCTCGAGCGCGGCAAGGCGCTGCTCGCGGACGAGGTCGCGACGCGCGAGCAGGTCGAGACGCTCTCGACCGCGAACGAGGTTGCCGCGGCGCAACTGCGCTCGGCGCTCTTCAATGCCCGCCACGCGCGCATCGAGGCGCCCGAGGACGGCGTGGTACTGCGCAAGCTTGCGGAGCCCGACGAACAGGTGGCTTCAGGCCAGCCGGTGCTGGTCGTCGGCAACACGTCCGCCGGCTGGATCGTGCGCGCCTCGCTCGCCGACCGCGACGTCGTGCGCGTGCACGACGGCGACGCCGCCGAGGTCACGCTCGACGCCTATCCCGGCCGGCGGTTCGCCGCCCGGATCGTCGAGATCGCGGCCGCCGCCGACCCGCAGACCGGCACCTACGAGATGAAGGTCTCGGTCGACCCGGCCGGCGCCCGCTTCGTACAGGGCCTGGTGGCGAAGGTCACCGTCGCGGATCCGGAAGCCGGCAGCGTCGCGGTGGTCCCCGTCACCTCGCTGCTCGAGGCCGACGGCGGGCTCGCGACCGTCTTCGTCGTCGCCAAGGGCAACGTCGCCCGCAAGGTCTCGGTGCGCACCGGCCGGCTGCTCGGAGAGCGCATCGAGGTCGTGGCCGGACTCGATCTCGGCGACCAGGTCGTGACCGAAGGCGCCGCCTGGCTCGACGACAACGACCCGGTCCGCGTCCTCGGTGGCGCCTGAGCACGGCGATGAGCCTCTGGTCCTTCGCGGTCAGGCGCTGGCAGTTCACGCTGGTCGTGTTCGCGCTGCTGATCGCGACCGGGCTCTGGGCGCTGTCCGCGATCCCGCGTGCGGAGGATCCGTCGCTCAGGTTCCCGGGGTCACTGATCGCCGTCCACTACCCGGGTGCCGACCCGGAGGACGTGGAGCGCCTGGTCATCGACCCGATCGAGGACGCCCTCTCCGAACTCGAGGATATCAAGCGGCTCAGCAGCACCGCGCTCGACGGCCTCGCGCTGATGGAGATCGAGTTCGCCCACGGCACCGACCCGGACCGCAAGTACGACGCGGTCGTGCGCGAGATCAACGTCGTGCGGCCCACGCTGCCCGCAGACGTGTTCTCCGTCGAGATCCGGCAGTTCACCCCGGGCTCGGTCAACATCGTCCAGCTCGCGCTGGTGAGCGAGACGGCCGGCTGGCGCGAGTTTGCCAAGCACGCGGAGAACCTCGAGGAGCTCATCGAGACCGCACCCGGCGTGCGCCGCGCCGAGACCTGGGCCTACCCCGAACCGGAAGTCCGGGTTGCCATCGACCTCGAACGCCTCGCGAGCGCGCGCGTATCGCTCGGCCGGGTGATCGCCGCGGTGCAGGGCGAGAACGAGAGCATCCCGGGCGGGGCCGTGGACGTGGGCCTGCGCCGCTACAACCTGAAGACCTCGGGCAGCTACGCCTCGCTCGAGGAGATCGGCAACACCGTAGTCGCCGCGCGCGGCGAGAGCGTGGTGCGCCTGCGCGACCTCGCCGAGGTCGGCTGGAGCGCCGCGGAAGAGCGCTATACCGGGCGTTTCAACGGGCAGCGTGCCGTCTTCGTCACGGCGAGCATGAAGGACAACCAGAACGTCTTCGACGTGCGTGAGGCCATCTACGCGCGGCTGCCGCAGTTCGCGGCGGGGTTGCCCGACCACATCCGGCTCGAGTATGGCTTCGACCAGTCGCAGAACGTCGACCGCCGCCTCTCGCGCCTGCAGTTCGACTTCACGATCGCGATCACGCTCGTGGTGCTGACGTTGCTGCCGCTGGGGCTGCGGGCCGCCGGCATCGTGATGGTCTCGATCCCGCTCTCGCTCGCGGTCGGGATCACCGCGCTCTACCTGTTCGGGTTCTCGTTGAACCAGCTCTCCATAGCGGGTTTCGTCGTCGCACTCGGCCTGCTGGTCGACGATTCCATCGTGGTCGTCGAGAACATCGCCCGCCACGTGCGGCAGGGCATGTCGCGGCGCGAGGCGGCGATCGCCGCCACGGACCAGATCTGGCTCGCCGTGCTCGGCTGCACGGTCACGTTGCTGCTGGCCTTCGTGCCGCTGCTGTTCCTGCCCGAGAGCGCGGGCGACTTCGTGCGTTCGCTGCCGGCGGCCGTGCTGTTCACGATCACGGCGTCATTCCTGGTGTCGCTCTCGATCATCCCGTTCCTCGCGAGCCGCCTGCTGCGCGGCGGCGCGCCGCGCACGCCCCGGCAGCCGTGGCTCGCCGCCGTTTACGCCAGGGTTCGCTCGTTCGTGGACGGATCCGACGCGATCTCGGACCGGCTGCTCGCCAGGCTGATGGGCGTCATTCACCGCGTCTACGGCCCGGCCCTGCGCTGGGGGCTCGCACGGCCGCGCACGACGCTGGCGGCGGCGCTCGGCGTGTTCGCGCTCTCGCTGCTGCTCGTGCCGGCGATCGGGTTCAGCCTGTTCCCGACCGCGGACATCCCGCAGTTCCGCGTGCGCATCGAGGCGCCCGACGGCGCCAGCCTCGCCGAGACCGACAGGGCGCTGCGCTTCGTCGAGGAGCGGCTCGCCGCGACCGGGGAGCTGCGCTGGTGGTTCTCGAACCTCGGGCAGGAGAACCCGCGCATCTATTACAACGTGCTGTCGCGCAACGCCTCGGCAAACATCGCCGAGGTCTTCGCCGAGGTCACGGACTTCGATCCTGCCCGCACCAACCGGATGCTCGACGGGTTGCGCGAGGAGTTCGCGGGCTATCCCGGCGCGCGCATCAGCGTGCACCAGTTCGAGAACGGCCCCCCGGTCGCGGCGCCGATCGAGATCCGCGTCATCGGTCCCGACATCGAGACCCTGCGCCTGCTCGCCGGCGAGGTCGAGGCGCTGATCTCGTCCGTCCCGGGAACGCGCGACGTCATGAACGCGGTGCGCCTGCAGCGGACCGATCTCGACCTCAATATCGATACTGAGAAAGCCGCGCTGTTCGGCGTGCCGGCCGTCGAGGCCGACCGCACCGTGCGCCTCGCCGTCGCGGGCCTCGCCGCGGGCAGCTTCCGCGAGCCCGACGGCGACGAGTACGACATCACGCTGCGGCTGCCGATCGAGGGCCGGCCGACGCTCGACCTGCTGCGGTCCGTACAGGTGTCCTCGGCCACCGGCGACCAGGTCCCGCTCGCGCAGATCACGAGTCCCGAGCTCACGACCGCCGCACCGCTCATCAAGCGTTACAACCGCGAGCGCGCGGTGACCGTCACCGCCTGGCCGGCGACCGGCCATGCAACCGACGAGCTGACGCGCAAGGTGATCGCGGGCCTCGACGAGATCGCCTGGCCGCCCGGCTACCGCTGGGTCGCGGCCGGCGAGGTCGAGGCACGCAGCGAGAGCTTCGCGGGCCTCGGGGTCGCGATGCTGGTGGCCGTGTTCGGGATCCTGGCGGTGCTGGTGCTCGAGTTCGGCAGCTTCCGCTCGATGCTGATCGTGTTCGGCGTCGTGCCGCTCGGCATCACCGGGGCGCTCGCGGGCCTGTTCGTGACGGGTTACACCCTGTCCTTCACCTCGCTGATCGGCATGATTGCCCTGGTCGGCATCGAGATCAAGAACTCGATCCTGCTGGTCGACTTCACGAACCAGTTGCGCGCGAAGGGAATGGCGCTCGACGATGCGATCGCCGAGGCGGGTGAAGTGCGATTCCTGCCGATACTCCTGACCTCGCTCACGGCGATCGGCGGCCTGATGCCGCTCGCAGTGCAGGGCTCCGGGCTCTACTCCCCGCTCGCGATCGTGATCATCGGGGGGCTCATCAGCTCGACGCTGCTCGCGCGGCTCGTGACGCCTGTTATGTACAAGCTGCTGCCGCCCGACGTCGAGTTGCACCCTGCCGCGGTGCCGACACCGGTCGGCGCCGCGCAGCCGGCCTGAGCTGCCGCGATCAGGCGTGCAGCCGCGCGATCAGGCGGTAGACGGCGATCAGCGTGCCGGCCGAGAGCAGGCCCAGGAACGACGCGAGCACTTTCAGCGCCGTGGCGCGCAGGCGCGCGGCATCGCCCAGCAGCACGGGCGTATCGCGAACCACTTTCGCTCCCGGCGCAGGAAAGCGCCCCGCGCGGCCGACGCGCGC
>Ga0075306_1000296_pt1 | contig 10569 bp, 10 predicted proteins | sample Joice_CattailNLC_FD_120074 | JGI IMG/M metagenome (GOLD analysis project Ga0075306, IMG submission 120074) | Natural and restored wetland microbial communities from the San Francisco Bay, California, USA, that impact long-term carbon... | ecosystem: Environmental > Terrestrial > Soil > Wetlands ... | reverse complement strand
GTACGAGGCAAGGGTGATCGCATGCAACGCGAGCTGCAAGGTGCTCTTCGACCGGCTGCCCGACCCGCAGCACCTGCCCGCGGATTTCCTGAAGCACATCCGCGATTACCGCACGTTCTCGACGGCGTTCAAGATCAACGTCGCCGCCGAGGCGCCGCCGCGCTACGCGGCCTTCGACGCGACCCGGTGCGGATTTGCGGCGCCCAACTATGCGCATATCGGGCCTGACGTCGATTACCTCCAGGCGGCCTACGAGGACGCCTGCCAGGGCCGCTACTCGCGCCGGCCGTTCATCACGGCAGTCGTGCCGACGACCGTCGACGACACGCTCGCCCCGCGCGGCAAGCACGTGGTCAACCTGTTCGGGGGCCACGCGCCCTATGAGTTGAAGGATACGAATTGGGAGGCAGAGCGCGCCGGGTTCCTCAGGAACGTGTATGCCACGATCGACGATGTCGCGCCCGGGTTCAGCGACGGCGTCATCGCCGAGCAATTGTTGCTGCCCCCGGATATCGAGCGGATCATCAACACGCCGCACGGGCACATCTTTCATGGCGAGCTCGCGCTGGAACAGCTCTTCTTCCAGCGGCCTGCCCCGCACTATGCGGATTACCGGTCGCCGGTCCGGGGCCTCTATCAGTGTGGTTCGTCGACGCATCCGGGTGGTGGGGTTTCAGGAATCCCGGGACACAATGCGGCCCGCGAGATCCTCAAGGACTGGAAGGCGCTCCGTGACTAGCGCCGGCGCGAACGTCGTCGCGGACGACTGGATCGACGCCCTGATCGAGGCGCAGCGGCCCGGTCACTCGCTGGACCAGGCCCTCTATCTGGATCCGGCCGTGTTCCGGCGCGACCGGGAGCGCGTGTTCGGCAACCACTGGATTCTTGCCGGGCACGTTTCGCAGATCCCCGGGCCTGGCGATTACCTGCTGTTCGACCTGGCCGGCGAGTCGATCATCCTGATTCGCGACCGGCACGGCGCCGTGCGGGCGCACTTCAACGTCTGTCGCCATCGAGGCAGTCGCGTGCTCCTCGAGCCTGCCGGGAGCTCGCGCACGCTGGTCTGCCGCTATCACGGCTGGACTTATGCCTGCGACGGAAGCCTCCAGGCGGCCCCGCGCATGCCGGAAGGATTCGATGCCGGGGCGCATGGCCTTCAGGGTTGCAGCTTGCGGATCCTCGAGGGCCTGATGTTCGTCAGTCTTTCCCGGGGATCAGGTCCCGATCTCGATGCCGTGGCTGCGGGCGTGACGCCCTACCTTCGGCTGCACGGCATCGCGGACGCGCGCGTGGCGCACCGCGAGATCTACCCGATGCGGGCCAACTGGAAACTGGCGGTCGAGAATTACCTCGAGTGCTACCACTGCAAGCCCGCGCATCCGGAATACTGCGGCGTCGAGATCAAGGCCGACCGGATCGGCGACGGCTCCCCGGCGGCAATGGCCCGCTACGAGTCGCGCCATCGGGAGTGGCTTGTGCGCGCAACGCGCCTCGGCACGACGCTGCCGGAATTCGGCATGGAGCTGCCGCTCGACGAGCGGCTGCCACGCGCCCAGTTCGGCGCCGCTTATCGCGCGCCGCTGCGGGAGGGTTTCTCGAGCGCCACGCGGGACGGCAACCCGGCGGCGCCGCTCATGGGCGGCTTCCGGGATTTCGACGGCGGGGAAACGGCGCTGGGAATCGGACCCTGCACCTATATGCTCGCCTACAACGACTACGCCACGTTTTTCCAGTTTGTCCCACGCGAGGCCGAGGGCAGCGACATCATCGTCACCTGGCTGGTCCATGGCCCGGCGCGCGAGGGCGTGGACTTCGACCGTGACCGCCTGGCGTGGCTGTGGACCGTGACGACCGAACAGGACAAGTCGATCATCGAGGCCAATGCCGCCGGCATCCGCTCCAGCCGCTACGCGCCCGGGCCGTCATCCCTCCTCGAGCAGGATCTGGACGGGTTCCGCGAGTGGTACCTGGCGGTAATCGGAACGGCGGGCCGCAGGCAGCGGCTGGCGCGACGCGGCGGCGGCCGCTACTTCGGGATCTGACCGATCCGCCGCGAATCCACTAACATGGCGCGTTTGAACGCGAACGTACCGCCATGCCCGTAATCACCCTGCCTGACGGCAGCCAGAAATCCTTCGATCGCCCGGTCTCCGTCGCCGAGGTCGCCGCGTCCATCGGCAAGGGCCTCGCGAGAGCCGCGCTGGCCGGCGCGGTGGACGGGCAACTCGTCGACACTTCGCACGTCATCGAACGCGACGCGACGCTGCGGATCGTCACGGCGAAGGACCCCGAGGGCATCGAGATACTGCGTCACTCGACGGCACACTTGCTGGCGCAGGCCGTGCAGTCGATCTACCCGAAGGCCCAGGTGACCATCGGTCCGGTCATCGAAGACGGCTTCTACTACGACTTCGCCTTCGAGCGGCCGTTCACGCCGGAGGACCTCGAGCGGTTCGAGCAGAAGATGCGCGAGATCGCCAAGCCCTACCAGCCCGTCCGCCGGCGCGTGCTGTCACGCGACGCGGCGGTCGCGCATTTCAAGTCCATCGGCGAGCACTACAAGGCGGAGATCATCGCGGCCATTCCGGCCGGCGAGCAGATCTCCCTCTACGGCCAGGGCGAGTGGGAGGACCTGTGCCGCGGCCCGCACGTGCCTTCGACGGGCAAGCTCGGCGCGTTCAAGCTGACCAAGGTCGCCGGCGCCTACTGGCGCGGCGATTCACGCAACGAGATGCTCCAGCGCATCTACGGCACGGCCTGGGCGGACGAGAGGCAGCTCAAGGACTACCTCACGCGCCTCGAAGAGGCTGAAAAGCGCGATCACCGGCGCATCGGGCGTGAACTCGACCTGTTCCACTTTCAGGAGGAGGCGCCGGGTGCGGTCTTCTGGCACCCGCACGGCTGGGCGATCTTCCAGCAGCTCATCGCCTACATGCGCGAGAAGCAGGCGGCCGCCGGCTACCAGGAGATCAGCAGCCCGGAAATCATGGACCGGGAGCTTTGGGTCCAGTCCGGGCACGTGGAAAAATTCGGCGAGAACATGTTTCTGACGAAGACGCCCGACGAGCGCGTCTACGCCATCAAGCCGATGAACTGCGCCGGTCACGTGCAGGTGTTCCGGCAAGGACTGCACAGCTACCGGGAACTGCCGCTGCGCTACGCGGAGTTCGGCAAGGTGCACCGCTACGAACCCTCCGGCGCGCTCCACGGGCTCTTGCGCGTGCGCGCGTTCACCCAGGACGATGCCCACGTCTTCGTCACCGAGGACCAGATCGGAGACGAGACCGTGCGCGGCATCGAGCTGATGATGGCGATCTACCGCGACTTCGGCTTCGACAACGTGCGCGTCAAGTTCGCGGACCGGCCGGAGCGCCGCGTCGGCGACGACGCGACCTGGACCAAGGCCGAGGAGGCGCTCAAGGCGGCCACGCGCGCGGCGGGCATCGAGTACGAGTTCAACCCGGGCGAGGGCGCGTTCTACGGTCCGAAGCTGGAATTCGTGCTCAAGGACGCTATCGGACGCGACTGGCAATGCGGTACCTGGCAGGTCGACCTGAACCTGCCGGGACGCCTGGGAGCGCACTACATCGACGAGAGCAGCCAGAAGCAGGTGCCGGTCATGCTGCATCGGGCGATCTTCGGCTCGCTCGAGCGTTTCTTCGGGATCCTGCTCGAGCACCACGCCGGCAGGTTGCCCGCCTGGTTGTCGCCGGTGCAGGCGGTCGTGATGAATATCAGCGAAAAGCAGGCGAAATTCACGGTCGAAGCCTTCGAATTCCTTAAAAATCAGGGGCTTCGGGTCGAAACCGACTTGCGGAACGAGAAGGTGGGCTATAAAATCCGCGAGCACACGCTGAAGCGTGTCCCGTACCTGCTCGTCGCAGGCGATCGGGAAGTCGAGTCCAGGCAGTTGGCCGTGCGCACGCGCTCCGGGAAGGATCTGGGTGCCATGCCCCTGGAAGAGGTGGCCGCTCGGATCGCCCGGGATGTGGCGAGCCGCGGCCTTGATCATTTGGAGGGCTGAATATTTCGACAACGAAACGCGTAAGGCGCAACGAGGAGATCCTTGCGCCGCAGTTACGCGTGATAGGCGCCGACGGGAGTCAGGTCGGCGTGCTGAGCCGCAGCGAGGCGCTAGCGAAGGCCACCGCTGAGGAACTGGATCTCGTGGAGGTTTCGCCGACTGCCGAGCCGCCTGTCTGCCGGATCATGGACTTTGGAAAGTACCTGTTCGAGCAGAACAAGAAGGCCCACTCCGCGAAACGCAAGCAGAAGCAGATCCAGCTCAAGGAAGTGAAATTCCGGCCGGGCACGGAAACGGCGGATTACCAGGTCAAGCTGCGTAATCTGATCAAGTTCCTGACGGCTGGTGACAAGGCCAAGGTAACCATGCGGTTCCGCGGCCGGGAGATGGCCCACACCGAGGTCGGGCGCAGGCTCCTCGACCGCCTGGTGGTCGATCTCGCCGATTACGGCGCGATCGAGCAGCACGCGGCGATGGAAGGGCGCCAGATCACGATGGTCATATCTCCGAAGAAGAAGTGACCGGCGGGCGACCGCCGATACGCCTCCAGCCCGCGCAAGCGGTGTGAAGAGGTCATAAAAGGAGACGATCGATGCCCAAGTTGAAAACCAACCGGGCTGCGGCGAAGCGTTTTCGCAAGACGGCGAAAGGCTTCAAGCGCGGCCAGGCGAACCGCCGCCACATCCTCACCAAGATGACGAAGAAGCGTAAGCGCCAGTTGCGCGGCTCGACGATGGTCCACGAGACCGACGTCGGCCGGCTCGTGCGACTGCTGCCCCACGTCTGACGCGCGGAACCCAGGAGTGATGTGACATGGCAAGAGTGAAACGAGGCGTCATCGCAGGACGCCGCCACAAGAAGGTCCTCAAGAAGGCGAAGGGCTACTACAACGCCCGGCGCAAGGTCTATCGCGTCGCGAAGCAGGCGGTCATCAAGGCCGGCCAGTACGCTTACGTGGGCCGGCGCCTGAAAAAGCGCGACTACCGCGCGCTGTGGATCCAGCGCATCAATGCGGCTGCCCGCGGCTTCGGCCTTTCGTACAGCCGGTTCATCGCCGGTGTCCAGGCGGCCGGGATCGAGATCGACCGCAAGGCCCTCGCCGACATCGCGGTGCACGACATCGCGGCCTTCGGCGCGATCGCGGAGAAGGCGAAAGCCGCACTGGCCGCGAAGTAGCGCGTCCCCGGGGGCTCGGGTGAAGGACCTGGAGACGCTGGTCGCACGTACGCTCCTCGAAGTGGCCGCGAGCGAAGATCTCGCGGCCCTCGAGGGCGTGCGCGTCGCGGCACTGGGCCGCAAGGGCTCCGTGACCGAGCTGCTGAAGGGGCTCGGCAGCCTGCCGGCTGCGGAGCGAAAGACTGCCGGCGCGGTCATCAACGATGCCAAGGCACGCATTGCCGGGGCGCTCGACTCGCGGCGTGCCGCGCTCGAAGCAGTGGCGCTCGAGCGCGAGCTGGCGAGCGGCGCGATCGACGTGACCCTGCCGGGGCGGGGCCAGTCGGTCGGCGGGCTGCACCCGGTGACGCGCACGCGCCTGCGGATCGAGACGATCTTCCGTCGCGCGGGCTTCAGCGTGGCGGAAGGTCCGGAGGTCGAGGACGACTTCCACAACTTCGGGGCGCTCAACATCCCCGCCAATCACCCGGCGCGGGCGATGCACGACACGTTCTACTTCGGCGACGGGCGTCTGCTGCGCACCCACACCTCGCCGGTCCAGATCCGGGCGATGAAGCTGCAGGGGGTGCCGATCCGCGTCATCGCCCCGGGCCCGGTGTACCGGCGCGACTCGGACGTCACCCACACGCCGATGTTCCACCAGGTCGAGGGCCTCGTGCTCGACCAGGACGTGAGCCTCGCGAACCTCAAGGCAGTGCTGGCCGGCTTCGCCGAGCAGTTCTTCGAGAAGCCGCGCGGGCTGCGCTTCCGGCCCTCCTACTTCCCGTTCACCGAGCCTTCCGCCGAGGTCGACATCCAGTGCGTGCTGTGCGACGGCGCGGGTTGCCGCATCTGCAAGCAGACCGGCTGGCTCGAGATCCTCGGCTGCGGCATGGTGCACCCGAACGTGCTGACCGCCTGCGGCATCGATGCGACGCGCTGGCAAGGATATGCATTCGGCATGGGCATCGAGCGCCTCGCGATGTTGCGCTATTCCGTGAATGACCTGCGCATGTTCTTCGAGAACGACCTGCGCTTCCTCGCGCAGTTTAACCGGGGCTGAAGCATGAGAATCAGCCTCGCCTGGCTCCGCGAATGGGTCGATTCCGGCCTCGAGCCGCCGGAACTCGCGGCGCGCCTGACGATGAGCGGGCTCGAAGTCGAGTCGATCGAGGCCGCCGCCGGCGATTTCCAGGGCGTCGTGGTCGGCGAAGTGCTCTCCGTCGCGCGTCATCCCGATGCGGACAAGCTGACGGTATGCCAGGTGGCGGGCGGCGGAGCCTCGCTCCTCCAGGTCGTGTGCGGCGCGGCCAACGTACGTGCGGGCATGAAGACGCCGCTCGCGCTCGAAGGCGCGATCCTCGCCGCCGGTGCCGTCATCCGCAAGACCAGGCTCCGGGGAGTCGAGTCGCACGGCATGCTCTGCTCGGCGCGGGAGCTTGGCCTGTCGGACGAGCACGAGGGCATCCTCGAACTCCCGGACGAGCTCGTGACCGGCACGCCGCTTCGCGATGCGCTGGCGCTCGACGACACGATTCTCACGCTGAAGGTCATGCCCAACCGCGGCGACATGCTCTCCTTGCTGGGCGTCGCCCGCGAGGTGGCAGCGGTTACCGCCCGCAGGCTGACGCCTCCCGTGCTGGAACCGGTTGCCGCGGTCACGCGCGAGAAATTCGGCGTTCGCCTCGAAGTGCCTGCTTCATGTCCGCGCTTCGCGGGCCGGGTCATCCAGGGCGTCAATCCCGCTTCTCGAACGCCGCTGTGGATGCGCGAGCGCCTTCGCCGCGCGGGTATCCGGCCGATCCGGCCCGTCGTGGACGTCACGAATTACGTGATGCTCGAGCTCGGCCAGCCGCTGCATGCCTACGACCTGCGGCGACTGAAGGGGCACATCGAAGTGCGCATGGCGCGGGCGGGCGAGGCGCTGCTGCTCCTCGACGGTCGCGAACTGGCGCTCGACCCGGCGACCCTCGTGATCGCCGACGGCTCCGGGCCGGTCGGGCTCGCGGGGGTCATGGGCGGCGAGAAGAGCGGCATTGCCGCAGATACGGCGGACGTCTTCCTCGAGGGTGCGTTCTTTCCGCCGGACACGGTCGCGGGCGTCGCGCGCCGTCATGGCCTCGCGACGGACGCGGCGCAAAGGTTCGAGCGCGGCGTGGATCCGCGCGGGCAGGAGCGGGCGATCGAGCGCGCGACCGAGCTGCTGCTCGCCATCGCAGGCGGGCGGCCGGGACCGGCCGTGCTGACGCAGGAGGAAGCCTCCCAGCCCAGGCGCCCGGGCGTGACGCTGCGCCCCGAGCGGGTCGCCAGCCTGCTGGGCGTTCAGATACCGCGCGCCGAGATCGAGGAGATCCTGCGCCGGCTCGGCATGCAGGTCGCCGGTGCCGGCGAAGTCCTGGGCGTCATACCGCCGAGCCACCGGTTCGACATCGCGATCGAACAGGACCTCATCGAGGAAGTCGGCCGGATTTTCGGCTACGACAACATCCCGCGCACCGATGCCAGGATGCCGCAGCGCCCGCAGCCCGCGACCGAGCGGGCGGTGACGCGCGAGCGGCTCCGGCTGCTGCTGGTCGATCGCGGCTACCAGGAAGTGATCACCTACAGTTTCGTCGATCCGCGCCTGCAGCGTCGGTTGTTTCCGGGACGCGAAGCGCTCGCACTCGAGAATCCATTGTCGGCGGAGCTCTCCGAGATGCGCGTTTCGCTCTGGCCGGGCCTCGTCGAGACCTTGAGGTTCAACCAGCGGCGGCAACAGGAGCGCATCCGGATATTCGAAGTCGGCACGCGTTTCGAGATGCACGACGGCCGTCTCGACGAGAGCCAGGTCATCGCGGGGCTCGTGACCGGCACCGCGTTCCCGGAGCAATGGGGAACGGACAAGCGCGCGGTCGACTTCTATGACCTCAAGGCGGACGTCGAGGGACTCTTCGCGCTGACCGGCCGGCAGGCCGGAATAAGTTATGTCGCGGAGATGCAGGACTGTCTGCATCCAGGCCGCAGCGCGGCCGTCTTCGATGAAGCGATCCGTGTCGGGTGGATCGGGCAGCTGCAGCCGGAACTCGCCCGGGCACTCGACCTGCGTGAGGCGCCGTGGCTTTTCGAGCTTGGAATAGACCCGAGCTTCCGGTCGGAAGTCCCTGTATTCAAGGAGATTTCGAAGTACCCTGCTATTCGCCGCGATCTGTCGCTGGTCGTCGATGAAGCGGTGACGCTGGACGAACTGCGGGAAAGTGTTAATTTGGCGGCAAAAGGCCTGCTACGCGAGCTGGCAGTGTTCGACGTCTACCGGGGGAAGGGGGTAGAAGCCGGTCGAAAAAGCATCGCTTTAGGCTTGATTTTACAGGAAACTTCTCGCACCCTTACTGATGAAGAAGCCGATGCCGTGGTAGCCGCGGTCATCGAGCGCGTCAAGGGTGACCTGAAGGCGGGGATCCGGGAATAGTCGGAATGGCACTCACGAAGGCGGAAATCGCCGAGGCCTTGTTCAACCAGCTTGGCTTGAACAAGCGCGAAGCGCGGGAGCTCGTCGATCTCTTTTTCGAAGAGATCCGCGCGGCGCTTGCGACCGGCGGGCAGGTGAAACTGTCGGGCTTCGGCAATTTCGACCTGCGCGACAAGAACCAGCGTCCGGGGAGGAATCCCAAGACCGGCGAGGAGATCCCGATATCCGCGCGCCGCGTCGTGACGTTCCGACCAGGACAGAAGCGGAAGGCCCGCGTCGAAGCCTATGCTGGAAGCAAGTAACAACAAGGACCTGCCGGCGATCCCGGCCAAGCGCTACTTCACGATCGGTGAGGTGAGCGAGCTGTGCGGCGTGAAGCCGCACGTGCTGCGTTACTGGGAGCAGGAGTTCCCGCAGCTGAAGCCCGTCAAGCGTCGCGGCAATCGCCGCTACTACCAGCGCCAGGACGTCATCACGATCCGCCAGATCCGGAGCCTGCTCTACGACGAGGGCTTCACCATCGGCGGGGCGCGCAACCGGCTCGACGGCGACGAAGCGCGTGAGGACAACACGCAGGCGCGCCAGGTCATCCGCCAGATCCGCGCCGAGCTCGAGGAGCTGCTCAGGATCCTGCGGCGCTGAGTCCGGCTCCCGCCGGATCGGCTATCATGTCGACGTCGGAGCGTGGCGCAGCCTGGTAGCGCACTTGCATGGGGTGCAAGGGGTCGCGAGTTCAAATCTCGCCGCTCCGACCAATCAAACCGGATTGCGGGCCGTGATGAACCAGGTGCTGGAAGGCGCCCAGACGCCGTCAATGCGCTCGTAGCGCGCGAGCGTCTCGCGCAGCGCCTCCACGACCTGCGGCTTCAGGCGCTCACCCGCTGCGCCGGCCAGCCGGATGATCTCGCCCGCCGGGCCGAGGGCCATGGCGAATTCGACGGCATCGTCGAGATTGCGGCCGATGCAGATGTCGGTGTCGTAGCGTTCGAACGCGACCCGGTCGAATCCCGCGACCTTCATCATCGCGCTGACCATGTCCGGACCCGACATCGAAAAAGGCCCGGGGCCGCAATGGACCTGGTTGGCTTCCTCGTGCGACACGACCGGTACGATTTCGCGCACACGCAGCTCCGCGTCGTGCAGCCAGGGATTGTTCTCGCGCTTGCGCCAGACGATCTGCGTCAAGGTGCCGCCCGGCCGTATCGCACGCCGGATATTGTGCAGCGCCGGAACCGGCGACATGAAGAACATCGTCCCAAAGCGCGCGAAGGCATGATCGTAGGGCCCGCCCAGGTCATCGTCCTGCACGTCGGCCGCGAAAAAGCTGGCGTTCGTTGCGCCGGCGGCCTCGGCGTCGCGCTCGCTGGCATGAATGAAGTTCTCGGCGCAGTCGACGCCCACGGCCTTGCCGCCGGGGCCGACCTGGCGGGCGATCGCTATCGTGCAGTCGCCGAAGCCGCAGCCGACGTCGAGGACGCACTCGCCCGGCCGGTACGGGCTGCGCGAAAGGAATTCGTTGCTGTGGCCGGAGAGCCCCGCCACCAGCAGGTGCTTGAAGCGCAGGAACTTGTCGAACAGGACGGTGTTCCAGGCTTCGACGACGATTTCGTTGTCGTGCAGCGTCGTATTCGCGGCATTCATGGCTGGCCAACCTCCTCCGGCGGCTTCACGCCGCGAAATGTCCAAAGCAGCAGCAGGTCATAGATGATTTTCAGCGCGCCGCAGATCACGAGAGGCGCGGCCCAGTATCCCGCCGCCATCAGCGCCCCGGCAAGCGTCGGGCTCACGGCAGAGGCGAGCCCGCGTGGCACCGACGTAACCCCAGCTGCCGCGGAACGCTCTGCAGGCGAGACGCCCGCCATCCCGGAGGACGAACGCGTCGGCACATCCATTTGCGAGAGGGCCGCGCGCGCCAGCAGCAGCGACAGCGCGACGCCGAGGTCCG
>Ga0075306_1000295_pt1 | contig 10586 bp, 7 predicted proteins | sample Joice_CattailNLC_FD_120074 | JGI IMG/M metagenome (GOLD analysis project Ga0075306, IMG submission 120074) | Natural and restored wetland microbial communities from the San Francisco Bay, California, USA, that impact long-term carbon... | ecosystem: Environmental > Terrestrial > Soil > Wetlands ... | reverse complement strand
GGACAAGTTCCAAGACCGGCCCACGATGCAATGGTCGAAGAAGCCGCTTGAGATAGGAGCCCGTGCCGGATAAAAGATCGGTTCCCGCGTCGGAAATGTCGAAATCGAACCCCCGAACAATCATCTCTTCGCGGATACCGGACCAGAACGGGCACTCCCTGATCTTCGTCCGGCAGGAGCACAGGTAGCGGTCGACATCCCCCAGGGAGGTCAACTTCAGTTCTCCCGCCGTGCAGATCTCCGGGTGGCTTCCGAGAAGAATGGCCAGGAGGGTGGACCCCGAGTGGCTCGCGGCGAGCAGGTAGACCAATCGGGTCTTCATCCTTTACTCGGCTCGCGGGTCCAGAACATGCCGTCATCCGGCTCAGGGATTTCCTTCTTCTCCCAGGAGAAACCGCGGGAGCGCTCCAAATATACGCGGAGCATCAACCCGATCGAACACCACATTCCTATCGCACCCTCCCTCGGGTAAAACGTCTGGCTTCCCATGGAGGCGATCAGGAGCGCGAGAACCAGGGCACAGGTTACACCCCCGATCGACACGAAAACCGGATCCCGGGAATCGCGGAAGAGCGAAATTCCGTGGTGAAGGATGACTATATAGAAAGGAACCACAAGCAGGAACCCCACCATCCCGTTATCCAGCAAAACCTCCAGGTAGGCATTGTGCGGATGCGGAAAGTCTTCTCCGTAACGATCCCAAATCATCCCGGCAAGCCCGGTCCTCTGCATGGCCATCCGCCCGTATCCGAAAACCGGCGCCTCCTTGATCTTCCCGACGACATAATGCCACGCGATATTCCGGCCGGCCGTCACGGTATAAAGATCGGGGCCCTGCAGGTCGTGGCTTTGGAAATCGCCGATACCCGGCTTAGTGTCGCGGGAGTTCTGTGAAAACCCCTGCGCCATCCTTTCCCCAACGCCCGGAACGACCAGGATGACTAGCAGGATGGTGATCGGAACCATCAGCAGGATCCTCTTCCATCGGATAAGCCCGAGGGTAAGACCAACCAGGCCCCATGTCACATACCCCATGCGTCCCCCCGTGAGAGCCTGTGCATATGCGAGCGCGAGGAACGTGATGATGATCAGGACGCGATGGCTCTTGGCTTCCCCCAGGACGACAACGGCGATCATGGCCCATGAAGCGCCGGCCAGCATCATCGACAGGTTGACCCGGTGATACCCCACCTCGTTCAGGAGGATTTTCAGACTCCTCGCGCTGAGATTTTCGCCGCTGATGGCAACGCTCGGCGGCATCCATCGGATCACCTGGATGCCGAGCAGAAGATATACGGCGAGAAAGCAAAAGATGGCAAGCGTGAAGCGGGATCGACTGCGGCACCCGTCGAAGAGCAACAATCCCGGAATGACCCATTTCACGGAGTTGACCAGGTCTTCGCTGATCAGGCCCGCGGCTGGGTGGGTCAGGAGAAACGCATGGTCCGTCACCATGCGGAAAAACCCTGCGACAACGACCGATAGGTACATCAGCAGTAGAATCGTTATGTGACGCGGTAAATCCCAGGAGAGTTCCTCCAAGCGGCGGTTCCAGGCCCACGAAACGAAGACGACCGCGAAGAGGATGTTCCAGGGATTCAGCCCCTGTACCCCGAACATCGTTTTCGGCATGTCCGGATGTTCGAGGACGGCAGCGAGAAGTATCAGCCCGCAAAGCGCTTTGAACCAGTCTTTCCAGGCGTAGACCGCCACCCCGAAGCAGAAGCCGTATAGCAGCGCAAGACGGACCATCGGATATTACGGGCTACCCGCGCCGATGCGCGGACGCCGCTTGAGGAACTCGGAAACCACCATTGCGCAGAAGAGGGTGTTCGTGATCAAGTACCTGCGCCAGAGTCTTCCGGGCTCCTGCTTCAGCCTGTAGAGCCACTCCAGCCCGAGTCTCTGCCACCCGTCGGGTGCGCGGAGCACCTTCCCGGCGAAAACATCGAAGGATCCCCCGACGCCGTGGCAGACGGGGACGCCGATCCGATCGCTCCACCTCGCGAGGAACTTCTCCTTTTTCGGGGAGGTCATCGCCACGAGCAGGATGTCCGGTTTCGCCTCCGCGATCTTTTCGGCGATCCCTTCCTCTTCCTCCTCCGAAAAGTAGCCGTTTTGCCTGCCCACCTGCCGGACGTTGGGAAAGTCGACGGAAAGTCGCGATGAAACTGTGTCCAGCACATCCTGCGTCGCGCCCAGACAGTAGATCCTGTACCCGCGAAGGTTTCCCCTCCGAAACATCCCCATCATGAGGTCGATGCCGGCGACGCGTTCCGGCAGCGGCCGGCCCAGCAACCGGCTGGCCCAGACCACGGAGATCCCGTCCGCGAGGATCAGGTCCGAGGCGAGAACGCTGTCGCGGAGGAGGACGTCCTTTCTCATGTTCACGATCTTCGCCGCGTTGACCACCCCGATCTGCATCTTGCCTCTTCGCGCGATCGTCTCGTCGATCCGGTCGAGCGCCTCCTCCATGCGCATCGCGTGGATCGGGATGGAAAACAGTTGCCGGACGGGGGCCAACGTCACCGTCCACGACCCTCGGCTTCCCATCGTTCCGTACGGACCTTCGTCCACGCGTGCAGGAACCATCCGGGGTGATACGGGCGGTCCTCGAAATCGATGGAAACCGGGGGACAGATCATGTCCAGGGCGGGAACCCGGAAGGAAGGGTGTATCCTCGTGGCGAGCGCCTGGGCATACCTTGAAAATTTCCCCGGTTCGCGACGCGCCACCTTCCGCCATACCAGATCGGCCTGCGTGTCGACCAGGGATCCTCCATGGAGCTCGGGGGAACTCGCGAGCCAGTCGAGCCCCCGGCCTATGGACGGACGGAAATCCAGCCCCCCGGCTTCGTGAAGGTCGAACAGGGCCATGGGGGCCATGGCGTCCTGGTGGATGGCGTAGACAGGATACGGCTCGACGACTTCCCCGGTCCTCCGGTCGTAATGCCACCACCATTGCCCGGCGCTTCCCTGTTTCGCGCATATTTGACCCGCGCACCGCCCGGCGACGTCAAGGGCCGCACGGCTCCCGGAAAGTTTATGGTAGAGAGCCAGCGCCTGGATGGGGTAGACCATGTCCGCGAAGCAGGAGACATGAGACCTCGCCCCCCCGCCGTTCTCTCCAACCAGGTGGGGGAAGACCCCGGACCGGTCGTTGAACGACGCCATGAGTCGCATTGCAAGTACTTTCCGGAGTCTCTCGCTCGAGGAATCCGGATCGTTGCAAAGCGCGGCCAGGGCCCAGGCGATCTCCACCGCGGGATGGACTTTCCTCGATTTCTCCAGATGGACAAGCCTCTCCTTAAGGCCTGCGCGGTCGGGGTACCCGACCGCGCAGGAGGCCCAGAACGCAAGGGCCACGTCCCCCAGGTTGTCGGCTTGTTGGATACCATCGGCAAGGCGCCCGCAGACCTCCCCCAATTTCCCGCCGGACAGCACGGCGGAGATCACGGGATCCTCTTCGCCGGCAAGGCCGATCAGGGTGATCGCCGTGTAGCGTCGACTCGTCCCCTCGGGAACAATCTCCCGCCCGGCTTGACGCACGCGGAAAAGGAAAAGACCGACGTCCGGTCGATACATTCGCCTCAAGCCACGCAGGGCAATCTCCCGGATCCCGTTGATGATACTTTCCCCGAGCCTGGGATGCGGTCCCCCGACCGCGATACCGTTTCGCGTTGCGTTTTCAGGCAATGCCACACCGTCTCCCGATGTACCCCGCTCTGCCATGCGACCGCTTCCCACCCGGCTAAACCGCGCCGGTGCCTCGCAATACGACGGGGATGGTCTTCAGTAATATTTTCAGATCCATTTTCAGCGACCAGTGGGTAATGTAGTACAGATCCAACTCCAGCCATTTCGAGAAGGGCAACAGGCTGCGCCCGGACACCTGCCACAAACAGGTGATGCCGGGTTTTACACTGAAGCGTTTCCGCTGGATGCCCTTGTCGAAAAGATCGACGTCCCGAATCGACATGGGGCGAGGGCCGACAAGGCTCATCTCTCCGCGGATCACGTTGAAAATCTGAGGCAACTCGTCGAGGCTCTTCCTGCGCAGGAAACCCCCGACACGCGTGATCCTCGGATCATTGGTGATCTTGAATATCGGCCCCTTGGCCTCGTTCATGTGCTCGTATTCCTTTTGCATCCGATCACTTCCGTCAATCATCGTCCTGAACTTCAACATCGGGAAAAGACGCTTGTTGAGCCCGACGCGTTGCTGGATAAAAAATACGGGGCCCGGAGAATCGAGCCTGATGGCGATGGCGATCGCCGCCGTCAACGGCAGCAATACCGGCAGCGACGCCGCGGATATCACGAAGTCCATCACCCTCTTCAAGAGATCTTTCCACTCGTCGCGGGAGACGGGATGGAGCGTAAGCAATGGAAGGCCGGCGAATTCGACCAGTTCCATGCGTGCAACCTGGACGTCGAACACGTCCGCCATGACGCGGAACCTGACGCCCTCCTCCTCGCAGGCAAAGGCGATCTTTTCGACGTCGGGGATCATGGCTCGGGGGATCGCCAGGATCACTTCGTCGATGACGTGGTTCTTGAGGACCGAGCTGATATCGTCCACGACTCCAAGGACTTCGGCGCCGGACACGTTCGTTCCGACAAGGGATTCGTCGGTATCCAGGTGACCGACGATATGGAGGCCCCACTCCGAATTCTGCTGCAGCGCCTTCGACAGACGCACGGCCCGGTTTCCCGTGCCGATGATCAGGACCTGCAGGTAACTGCTGCCATCCCGCAGGGATCTCCGGAAATGCCATACGACCCACAGGCGAATCCCGAACAGGGCAAGCGAATCCAGGAATGCGAACATGATCACGATGGCCCTGCTGACATATTGGATCTTGAAGACGAACAGCAGGGTGAGAAGCAGCGCAAGGCTCGTCGACACCGCCCGGACGACTGCCCATCCGTAATCGAACCGTGAGAATTCCCGGGGGCTCCGGTAGGCGCCGAAGTAGACGAGGAAAAATGACCAGATCGCGAGCACGAGCGGCAGAAGAGCCGCGTGGGAGAGGAAGTTCGCCGGGTTGTCCTTGCTGATCGTGCCCCGGATCCAGTACGCCAGGAGAAACGCCAGAACCGTCAGGAGCAGGTCGGTCGTGGTCGTGATGTTCCGGATCCGCTGCGATTTATCGTTGAACATCTTTTACTGCTCTTGATGCTTCACGTAATATTGGCCGTAATAGCGCCTGTAATACCGTTCCGTGTGTGGCTCCACACCGTTGAGCACTACTCCGAGCAATTTCTTCTCTCCGATGTCTTCCAACGCCTGACGGAACAGATTATGTGGTGTGTAGCCAAGCCGGTGGACGAGAATGACTCCGTCCACGAGGTCGCGAATGACGAGAGTGTCCGATACCGGGGCCATCGGCGCCGTGTCCAGAAGGATCACGTCGTATTGATGGCGAAGTTCCTCAAGCAAGGTCCTGAATTTATCCCCGGAAATCAGGCCCCACGGATTGATGATCCGCTTCCCGCTGGGGATCACGTAAAGTCCCTGTGCGATGACAAACCGCAGGACATCTTTCAGGTTCGCCTTCCCGTCCAGCAATTCCGACAGACCGGGGGACGACGGGAACCGCAGCCCCTTGGCGAGATCCGATTTCCTCAAATCGAGATCGATGAGAAGCACCTTTTTCCTTCCGGTGGAGGCAAGGTTCGAGGCCAGGTTCACCGACGAGACGGTCTTCCCTTCCCCTGAAATGGCGCTGGAAATCGCGACGACCTTGCAACCCCGCACATCGACAAGGTATTCGAAGCGGGCGCATAAATTCTTGTACTGCTCGGTGAAGATCTGGTCCTTGTTCTGGAAGAGGGTGTGGCGGTCCGCACCCTTCGCTTCCAGCTTCCAGTCAAAATCGAGGAACGGGATCTTCATTCACGCCTCTCCTAGAAATTCAGGATGGTCCGGATCTTGTCGCGGTAGACCAGCAGGAAGATGGAAAACGCCATGGTGACCGTGATCAGTCCACCATAGACCGCCGCGCGTCGCACGGCCACGTCCCGGCTATACCCATCCTCCCGGAACGTCGGGATGTAGCCCAGGATCGGGACCTTGTAGAAGTGCCGGAAGTCGCGAACGTCGCGCAGCCTCTTGTCCATAACCTCCGAGACGATCGCGCCGCCGAATCCGAGTATCAGGGCAAACAGGAAGGAGACCCCCATCACCATCTTCCGGTTCGGCCGAAACGGCTCCTCGGGCAGGTTCGCGGGATCGAGTATCTGGAACTGCGTTCCCTTCTGCCGTTTCTCAAGGTTCTGGGAGACATCCGCCTCGAGTTTCTTCTTCAGCAGGTCGTCGTACGACTTTTTCTGATTATCGTAATCGCGGACCAGGGATATCATCTCCTGTTCCCTCCGCGGAGACTGCGCTACCTTCGTCTCTATGGAGGAAATGTTTGTCCGGATTTCCCCCCCTTCTCTCTTGAGGGAGACGATTTCCGAAGTGGTCGCCTTCAATTGCGCCTTCATGCGGCGGATCTCGGCGTTCTCCAGCGGAGTTCCCGCAGTGGATACCGGGGGGGCCTCCTTCGGAACATTCTCCGCCGATTCGGCGGATCGACGATCCATCTGTTCGATTCGTTTCTCGAGATCCGTCACTTCACGCTTCACACGAACGACTTCCGGGAACTTCTCGGTATATTTCGAGGTGAGCACAGCGAGTTTCTCCCTCTTCAGGGCAACCTCGTTTTCAAGGGATTGGAGCGGATCCAGCGGGGATGCGACGACCGGGGTCCCGTTATCGGATACGCGCGCCAAGGTCGATTTCTGGAGCAGGGAGATCTGCGTCTGGAGAAATTCTTTCCGCTCCTCCAAGATACGGGTGCTGGTCTCGTTGTTGCGAAGACGATCCTGGAGGCCCGCCAATACACGTAGATTCGCGTCCACCTGCTGCGGCAGCTCGCCCATGTACCGAATCTTGTAGTCCTTGACTCTTCGCTCCATCACTTCAAGCCTGTCCTTGGTGCTCTTGAGTTGTGACTCAAGGAAATCGGAAGTGCCGACGGCCTGATGTTCCCGCGTTTTCAGGTTCTCGTCGATGAAGAGAGAGGCCAATCGCGCCGCGGCATGCATCGCCTCATTCGGATGCTCGTACAGGAAGGACAAGGAGAAGGCCTCGCTGCTATTACGGCTTTGCCCGTAAACGACCTCGATCTGTATCCTTTTGCGCATCCGTGCAACCAGGTCCTCGGATGTCAGTTCCCTGCGCTCCCCCTTGAAGAGGTTGAGTTCGTCCATCACCTTCGTCAACGTCGTTCGACTCATCAACTGCTGCTTGATCGTGGCCAGCTGCTTGTCCACCCTTGCGCTGACCGTCGATCGAACATAATCCTCGGGTACGGTCTGGGGGATGATTAGAATCGTAATGCTCGATTTGTAGAGCTCAGGGGTTGTGACGCAGTAGACGCTGGCGGCGAACAGGATGATAAGAACAGAGAAGACGATCACCCATTTCCTGCGAAGGAAGAGTTTCCCGTAGTCCTGCAATTCCATTTTTGGACGAAGTGGCATTGAATTTCCTAACGTCGCCGCCGGGGGGAGGCGATGTCAAATGTTGAAAAACGGAATTCCGGATGGGCTACCGCCCATGTTGCATACACCGATTACCCTCCGCGATGGCCATGATGAAGTTGATTCCAGCCATATTTAGCCCACCTGTATTCTTATCGGGCATAATTAGAGCAATCTTCATACCATCAGGGTGTCTTTTTTTTTCTCGTTTCATTCCAGACACTTCTCGATATTGCCCAACAGTGGTCATGAGGAATTATTCTCCCAAAGCCAATATTGGAGGAAAACCCTACCTAAAAGAAGGAAACTGTTTCCCCTTCTTTCGCTTGAATATCCCAATTAACGGAAAATAATACGCAATCCCGACGACTTCAACGCGGAACGGCAACTCAATGCAATCGGCTCGTTTGTTTCGTGGAAACCAGTGTATCCGTTTTTTCCGCGCCCGTGTCGGACGATTGGGTTCCTTCGGCTTCATCCACATTCATGGCCTTCACCGCAAAGGATTCGACCCCTTCCGGGGGATTGAAAAACACAACCATGAACGGCAATGATCTGCCGACCGGTATGTCCCGATTCGCGTTTCCCTCACCGTAGCGCATGCCGAGAAATCCTTCGATCCTGACCCGGTTCATGTGGATCATCAACGATTCGTCGATCAGGTTTCCGGCGAACGATTCGCTTTGCAGGATCGTCTGGTTATCCTTGTCCAGCAGCGTGGCACGGATGCGGATCCCGTCGCTCACGGCTTCCCCCACGTTCGTCACAACCCCTTTGACGACGTAAAGCGACTCGCCCGTGGCCTGCTTGTTGAACTGCCCTTTCAGGTTCTGCACTTCGTACAACGGATATCTGGAGGCTCTTTGCGCCGGCGCAGGAAACACGTGACCCGACGGTTTCCTGTCGGAGTTCCCGTCGACATGGTCAACGTAATAAAACGCGCCTCCGGAAAGCAGGAGGACGGTAATCGCCGCCGCGATAAAGAGAGGGTGTTGATACACGGGACGAGGTCGAGGGTCCTTCCAGGCTGGGCCTGCCTCCCGGTCCTCCAACGAGGAATCATCTCCTGAGAATTTCCGGTCGACCGCCGCCCCGGACGGAAGCCGGAACAGATCCGCCACCTGCTGCGCATGCTTCCCGGAATTTTCCAGCGAATCGAATCCGGGGGCCGATCCGCGGACAGGGGGAACTTCATCCTGAAGGGAGAATCCGGGATCGGGCTCGATCAACGCGGCTTGGTCGCCCCCGGCGGCATATCGCCCCGGAGGGACGAGCGAAATCATTTCCCCTTGTGCCTCTGCCCGGATCGGGGAAATCTTCGTATCGATGTCGCTTTGCGGCGGAGAGGAGGTCACCTTTGGGAGAGAAAACGCCGGTGAAATCGCAGGTGAAGCCGGAGGCAAAATCGCAGATGCGGCCGGGGGTGAAATTTGCTGGTCGACCGGAGGCGCAACCGGGGGCATGGCAGGACCCACCACCGGATCGATGATCCTCGGCGCTGCCGGGTTCCGCACGAGGATGCGCTCTTTGCAGCGGGGGCATTTGACAAGTGCCCCTTTCGCGCCCTTCAGCAACACCTCGTCGAAGCGGAACCGGGAAGAACAGGATTCACATGTGATCAGCATGCTCATAAGTCACCTGTATCCTGTCGGAACCCCCAATATGAATATAGGAATATTCCCCTTGAAACGCAAGGATTTCTATTTGTCAAGATTTTTTCGGGCCCCCGGGGAGGAAAGCGCGGGTCGGGAACTATCTGGTCGTCGGGGTGTATCGATCCTTCAATCCCACGATCCGGTTGAACACCGGGGCGCCGGGTCTCGAGTCGGCCTCGTCGGCGATGAAGTATCCGTTCCGCACGAACTGGAACCGGTCCCCGGGAGCGGCGGACGCGAGGGCGGGTTCGACGAGGCACCCCCGCAGCAGCTCGACCGAGACCGGGTTCAGGAAGTCCCTGAAGGTCTTCCCCTCCTCCACGTTCTCGGGGTCGGAGACGGTGAACAGGCGGTCGTACAGGCGGGCCTCGACCGGCACCGCGTGCGCGGCGGACACCCACTGGATCGCGGTCGTCTTCTTCCGCTCGCCCTTGGCCGGAGCGCCGAGCGATTCCGGGTCGTACGAGCAGCGCAGTTCCGCCGCCTCGCCGGTGGCAGGGTCGAGGATGACCTCGTCGCAGCGGATGAAGTATCCGCCCATGAGGCGCGTCTCGCCGCCCGGCCGCAGGCGCCGCCAGTCGGACGGCGGATCGGCGGAGAAGTCGGTGCGCTCGATGAGGATCTCGCGGGCCAGGGGGACCGTGCGGTTCCCCTCCTTTCCGGCATCCTTCGGCCACAGGGGGATCGCAAGCGTTTCCACGCGGTCGGACGGCCAGTTCGTGATCGTCGCCTTGAGGGGGCGCAGGACGGCCATCGCGCGGGGCGCGCGTGCGTTCAGGTCGTCCCGGATCGCGTCCTCGAGCAGCTCCATGCTGACCCGGCTGTTCGCCTTGTCCACGCCGATGCGGGCGGCGAACAGTCGGATCCCCTCGGGGGCGTAGCCGCGCCGGCGCATCCCGGCGATCGTGGGCATCCGGGGATCGTCCCAGCCGGAGACGAGCCCCTCCTCCACCAGCTGGAGCAGCTTCCGCTTGCTCATGACGGTGTAGTCGAGGTTCAGGCGCGCGAACTCGTACTGCCGGGGGCGGGGCTCCGGAAACAGATTGTCGACGAGCCAGTCGTAGATCGACCGGTTGTTCTCGAACTCGAGCGTACAGATGGAGTGCGTAATCCCCTCGATCGCGTCGGAGAGCGGGTGGGCGAAGTCGTACATCGGGTAGAGGCACCAGGCGTCGCCCCGGCGGTAGTGCGTCGCGTGGCGGATGCGGTAGAGCAGCGGGTCGCGCATCTTCATGTTCCGGGCCGCCATGTCGATCTTGGCGCGCAGGACGTGCGCCCCGTCGGTGAACTCCCCCGCCCGCATGCGGGCGAAGAGGTCGAGGTTCTCCTCTACGGACCGGTCCCGGTACGGGCCGTGGACGCCCGGCTCCGTGATCGTGCCGCGCCCTTTCCGGATCTC
>Ga0075306_1000294_pt1 | contig 10591 bp, 9 predicted proteins | sample Joice_CattailNLC_FD_120074 | JGI IMG/M metagenome (GOLD analysis project Ga0075306, IMG submission 120074) | Natural and restored wetland microbial communities from the San Francisco Bay, California, USA, that impact long-term carbon... | ecosystem: Environmental > Terrestrial > Soil > Wetlands ... | reverse complement strand
CCAGAGTTTTAACAATGGGTCTGTCAATAACCTGTATTTCAAACTGATCGCTGCTGATACCTTGTGCATAAGCATAATACTTAAACGTACTTCGCACAGAGGTTAAAGTTAGATTATAGATGTTAGATGAATCCAGTGTAACCCTTTGGAGACTGAAGATGGTTTCATCTTCTTTTTTTATAGCAATTGTAATTTCCCCGGGAGCTTTACCCTTAACAGATACTGAAATATTAACATCTTCCCCTTTGGTTATTTCTTTATTTCCGGGTGAGACAATAAAACTGAAATCAGGTGGATCTACAAATTCTTTATCATAATTAATTAATCTATAAGATGCTGCCTGCAAGCCCGGTATAAACGAAAACATTATAATAACCAAGAGCATTGCACTACCAAGGTAGATAATATTTCGCTTAGTTTTATTAAAGTTTATAATAGATTCAAATTTTATATTCTTTGTACTGTTGTAAACTTTTTTAAATGCGGCATTTATTAAATTGGTTGAATACCAGCCCTTAATATTCTTTGATGAAACAAGCTGCATTGAATTTAAGAGGTCATCCTGAACATTGGGAAAATGCTGACCAACATCCTGGGCTACTTCCTGGTAAGATTCTTTTCTGAAAATCTTAAAGTATCTGAGAACAGGAATCAATAATAAATATGCTGTTGATCCTGAGACCACAATGATTACCAGGTAAATTAGAAACGTTCGGAAAGATGAATTCAGGTTAGCAGCTAGCTCAAATAATGAAAAGAATGTTAAGAACATCAAAGCAATAAACATAACAACCTGGAATCCAAGCAGAAATTGCACTAAATATTTTTTCTTGCAAAGCTTTTCCAGCTTTCCAATAACTTCCTGGTAATATTTAGTGTTTGTTTCCATTATTGAGATAACGCCCACACTACAATGTTTGTTCCAAATTTTAATGCTTCGGTTCTTTTCTCAGGTGGATCGTTATGTACACTTTCATCTGTCCAGCCATCACTCGGGTTAGATTCGTAAGTATAGTAAACTGCAAGTCGTTTATTAATAAATATTCCAAATCCTTTGGGTGGATGATTATCATGTTCATGAGTCTTGGGTGGACCATATTCAAAATAGTATAACACATTATACAATCCATAATCGAAAGGAAGCTCCACAAAATCTTTCTCAGGGAAAACTTTCTTCATTTCACGTCTTACTGCTTTATCCAATCCATAATCATCATCAATATATAAAAAACCTCCATTCTCTAAATATAATCTAAGTCGATCAGCTTCATCCGGTGTAAACACAACATTACCGTGTCCGGTCATGAATAGAAATGGATAAGAAAAAATTTCGTCAGATGATACCTCAACGAATTGGTATCTCGCATCAACCTGTATGTTAGTATTCTGTTGAACAAAATTTAGCAGATTAACTTCTGCCGACGGATCATTATACCAATCTCCACCGCCATTGTATTTTAATCTCGCTAACTTAAAGTCATCATCACTCTGTGGATATACTAATCCAACAGTACAAAAGAAAAGTACAATTGTGTTTGTGAAAATCATACTTGAAAAAAATTTATTCTCCCAATAATTTTAGTATCAATTTACAAATTAAGATGTGATGAATAAATGGTAATTTAGTGCCGCATAATAAATATTATTTGAGGAATTAAATGGCTAAAAAATATTGGCTTTTCAAATCAGAACCCGGCGATTTTTCCATAGATGATTTAAGCAAGAGCCCTGGAAAAACAACATATTGGGACGGAATAAGAAACTTTCAGGCACGCAATTTTATAAGAGATGAAATGAAAAATGGCGATGGCGTTTTATTCTATCACAGTAATTCTGATCCGCTGGCAATTGTTGGCATCTGTGAAATTGTGAAAGAGGCATATCCGGACTACACTCAATTTGAACCAAAGAATAAACATTTTGATCCCGGATCATTAAAGAAAGATCCACGGTGGTTCATGGTCGACATTAAGTTAAAGGAAAAATTTAAAAATCCGGTTACATTAAAGGAACTAAAAGAAAATCCAAAACTTAAAGACTTTAGATTAATTCAGCGTGGTAATCGTTTATCAGTTTTTCCGGTTGATAAAAATGAATGGGATGAAATAAATAAGATGAGTGAGTGAAAATTTAATTCTACAGAGTTTGATAATTAAATCCCTAAGATTTGTTTGCACGAATAGAAAACATCATCGGGATAATATTTTCCATTCCTTTAATCCTCCACCAACCGTCCTCACCTTTTACAGAATTTGAAAATACATTATAAACACTAAATGGAAATTCGTGAACAAATTCTATCTTCAATCTGTTTTGAACTAATGCATTGATGACATCACTTAATGGGTGGTTCCAACCATATTCGGATTGCTTCAATGGTGCATCAGTATCAGCATAAGTTCCTTCAACCTCCTCCTCAATCACTCCCTGATTAAAATAAGAATATTTAAATTTTGTAAAGTTATTATCAAACATCCATACCATATTGTGAAATTCTACAATATAAAATATCCCACCCTGTTTTAAATAGTGAGAGATAAGTTTCCCCCATTTGATCAGGTCAGGCAGCCAGCCAATCGTACCATATGAAGTAAAAACGATATCAAACTTTTCATCAAGATTCGATTTTAAATTATAAATGTTTGAGCAGATAAATTTTGCATCAAGTTTTAGTTCATCTCTCAATAAATTAGCAGCATAAATTGCTTCATCCGAAAAATCAACTCCGGTTACATTTGCTCCCATCCGTGCCCAGGAAAGAGAATCCTGCCCAAAGTGACATTGAAGGTGCAGCATCGATTTTCCTTTAACATCGCCTAATTCTTCAATCTCTATAAAGTTTAAGGAAGATTTGCCGTTCTTAAAATCTTCAAGGTTATACATCTCTGATTTTAAATGGAAGGGTGTTTTTTTATTCCACGCATTTTTATTTTGATCAAAGATCTCTTTATATTCCAACAAATCTCATCCTTACCAGATAGTTGATAATAACAAACAATAACCAAAAGAAAAAGATTCCCGCTTTCGCGGGAATAACAAAGCAATATTTTCAAAATTTAAGCAGTCTTTGCTTCTGGTTTAATCCTCCAGGCAAGAACCAATCCGGCAAAGAACCAGGTTAAAATTCCATCGGCAACATTTACTAGCGTATAGCCGAGAGGAAATTCCCACCAGTTCCATTCAGAAAACGGAAACACAAAGCCTGCAAACAAACCAAGGAGTACAACAAATGTTACACGTCTCCAGAATGATGGTTTTTGTGCAAGGGTCATAAAAAGAAGTACTGCTGCTAAAAATGCAGATATGAAGTTTAAAATAAATCCGTTTATAAACATCATTATATCCATTGGTTTACTACCATTAGGATGATAAACCATAAAGGTAATTGGTCCGTCCAGATGTTTTTTTGCCCACTCTTCATTTACAGCTTCAGATTCTTCCGGCGGGAACCCGGGATAGAGATATATTCCAGTTTCGCTTATAGTTTCTTTCATTTGTTTTGTGATTGATTCATCAGGAAAATTTTTAAGATCAATCATATGCCAACCGATTACTGCCCAGGAGATAAAAGACCATACAAAAATTACAACAGCAGCCAGTAAAGTTGGAATAATTATTTTACTCATAACTCCTCCTAAAAATTAGTTGTTAATTACTCCTCCGTTTCGTCTGATGCCCTATCTAAAATAGATTGCGGTAAGGATTTAGAGGTTTTTGCACCCAGCAATTTAATTTTTTCAGCCCGATTAACAAGGTTTCCTGAACCATCAGTTAATTTATTCATTGCAGTCATATAGCTTTTCTTTGCCTGATCCATCCTGCTGCCAACATCAACCAAATCATCAACAAATCCAACAAACTTATCGTAAAGTGCGCCGGATTGTTTTGCAATTTCTAATACATTTTGATTTTGATGTTCCTGCTTCCAAATATTTGCTATAGTTCTAAGCGTAGCTAGCAAAGTAGTAGGACTAACGATAATTATATTTTTATCATAAGCTTCTACATACAAATTATCACCATATTGTACTGCTAAACTAAAAGCAGGTTCAATCGGAACAAACATTAAAACAAAATCAAGGGAACCATGATCAAACAATCCTTGATAGTTTTTACCGCTTAATTCCTTTACATGCTTTTTAACAGAACCAATAAAAGACTTTAAGTGCATATTACTTTGTTCATCGTTTTCTGCAGACACAAAGCGTTCATAGTCAACAAGTGAAACTTTTGAGTCAATGATTATTTTCTTCTCTTCAGGAAGGTTAACAATTACATCAGGTCTTTTCCTGCTTCCACTTTCATCGGTATAAGATTCTTGTACAACGTACTCTTCACCTTTTCTTAAACCTGATCTTTCAAGAATCCTTTCCAGTTGAATTTCTCCCCAATCGCCCTGAGCTTTAGTATCACCCTTTAACGCTTTAACAAGATTTTGTGCATCGGTGCTCATCTGTAAATTCATTTCTTTAAGAGATGTTAACTGCTGTCGTAATGCAGCATTTCTATCTATGCTTTCTTTATTACTTTCCTCAACTTTATTTTGAAATTCTGTGATTCGTTCTTTTAATGGATCTAAAATTTCCTGAAGATTTGACTTACTTTGTTCGGAAAACTTTGAAGTCTTTTCATCAAAAATCTTATTAGCAAGAATTTCAAATTCTTTTGTAAACTTTTCCTGCAGCTTCTCTACCTCCTCTTTTTGTTCTAAAAGTTTTTTTTGAAGATTTGAATAATCTGCTTGAAGCGACGAAAGTTTTGAATTCAATTGAAGAACTTTTTCTCGTTCTTCATTAAGTAAAGTTTCACTCTCTTTGTTTTGTTGATCCGTTATTCTGTTACGCTCTTCAAGTTTTACACTATTATTCCTTAAGAGCAACCAGGCGATAATGCTTCCAATTAACAGACCTATGATCAGATATATAAATTCCATTCTCTAAAAAAAATTGGTTAAATATAAAATCATTTGTTACTCCAGGCTCCCGATTTCTTTCTCAACCTCCTCTAAAATCTCACAGGATTGTATAAGTTTTTTCATTTTATTGTGATCGTTATATAACGGTCTATCAATGTCCAGGAATTCAACATGTCTACGAATCACTTCTTTTGCTTTCCGTACACCATCGCCAAAGTAATGATTACGAAAATCCAATGCCTGTGCAGCCGCCATAAATTCTATTCCTAATATCCCGTAAGAGTTATCAATAATTTGTGAATTTTTAATTACCGTATTCATTCCCATTGATACAAAGTCTTCCTGATCTGCAGCAGCTGGAATGGATTGAATTGATGCAGGTGTGGAGAGTATTCTCTGTTCTACTATTAAGGAATCTGCTGTGTACTGACTTAACATTAATCCTGAGAACATCCCTGCACCTTTTGTTAAGAATGCGGGTAAACCTGCACTTAACGCGGGATTGTTCAACCTGTTCATTCTTCTTTCACTTAAAACACTAATCATTGTTACAGCAGCTCCAACCATATCCATTGGTAAAGATACGGGTGAACCTTGAAAATTTGCACCAGTTAGAGTTAACTCTTCTTCAGGAATGAAAACGGGATTATCACCAACACCGTTCAGTTCTATTTCTACCTGTTCCTTTGCAAATGCCACTGCATCGTGAGCTGTACCAATAACTTGAGGTGTTGAACGCATAGAATATGCATCCTGCACCTTAGAATCAATTTTTCCTGTGTACAAATCGCTGTTTTTAAAACATTTAGTCATTGCACGACTACTTCTTTTTGCCCCGGGAAACCCTCTTAACTGATGTAATCTCTCATCATACGGTTTTAAATTTGCGAGTAACGCTTCAAGGGACAAAGTGGCTGCGATTTCTGCCTGCTTAAGCCATCTATTAATATCATAAAGATGAAGTGCACTTATTGCAGTTATAAAATTACTGCCATTAATCGTTGCCAAACCATCACGAGCCTGTAAGCGGGGAACTTCAATACCTGCCTTCTCTAAAGCTTCCTTGCCGGGTAATCTCTCGCCTTCATAAAATGCTTCCCCCTCACCCATTAGAAGCAGTGCTATCTGAGACATTGGAGCCAAATCTCCACAAGCAGCAACCGAGCCTTTCTCGCATACAACCGGAGTGACATTTTTATTAAGCATTTCAATAAGAGTAAGGGTTATTTCCGGTCTGCAAGCTGAATTCCCATGCGCATGCACATTTATTCTTCCCGCCATTGCACCTCTGACATATTCAATTGGCATTGGCTCACCTATACCAGCAGCATGATTATAGATAAGATATTTTTGAAATTCCTTTACTTGCTCATCACTTAAAACTACTTCAGAAAATTCACCGATGCCTGTATTTACTCCATACATAATTTCTTTAGCTTTGATCTTTTCTTCAAGCATTGCACGGCAAACTTTAATCCTTTCAAGTGCCTGTTTTTCAAGTTCTACTTTTTCACCAAACCTTGCGATACTTACTAATTTTTCAATCGTTAATCCCGATCCATTAAGGATAACCGGCATTCAATCCTCCATAAAATATATATTTTTATAATTGGAATTTAAGAATAGAAAGGGAGAAAACAGAAATAAAAGGTCGAAGATAAAAAAGATTGCTTGTTAAATAATTAATGCTGGCAAAATTACCAAATTGCTCTCTGAGCCATCCTAATCTTCCATTCCATTACACTCTCCAGGAATAATATCCCGTTTATCAGGAAAGGGTCATCTTTAAATGTGATACGAATTTCACTTTCACTCTCTGCCTCATAAATGATTACAATACGGTCGTAATCAGCGATTGGACCGGTTATTATCACTTTACCTTGAGCAAATAATTCATCAACAAATTTTACATGTTCGCTCCAGAACTGCTGCTTCTCAATTTCTTTTGTCCCATCCCAGTTGGGTCCGGGATCAAAAAGCAGTATAAAAGTTTTTTTCATTAATATATTCCTAATTGATCAGTTATTCTTTTTTTATTTGCAGTTAGTGATTTTGAAAACTAGTTTGGCTTTAAATATCAAAATAAATTTAGCTGATATTTAATTTCCTTTCAACAGGGTTGATAGATTTTCCATTGCTCAGTAAAAGTTTATTTATTTTCTCTGCATTAACTTTATTTGAACGGAATTTTATTATCATCTGATCATCATGGTAACGAATGGCCAGAACACTTGCAAGATTATGGATTTGCGATGCCAGTTTTGATTCATTATTAGCAATAGTTATTTCTTCCTCCACAAAATTACGCTCCACTATTTCTATAATTATCTCCTTCAGTCGGGAAACGTTCAACCCCTTCTGTGCTGAAATGATTACACAATTTTTGTATGTACTTCTAACATATTCTATCTTACTTTTGTCTTTAACCAAATCAACTTTGTTAAACACTTTTATTTCAGTTTTCGAACCACTTCCAAATTCCTTTAACGCTCCATCAACAACTCTTATATGATCTTCATAATAAGTGTGTGAAAAATCAATTATGTGTAAGATAATATCTGCAGTTCTAACTTCACTTAATGTGCTTTTAAAAGATGCCACTAAATTTGGAGGAAGTTTACGAATGAATCCAACTGTATCACTAATCAATATTTTTTCAGAGGTTTCCAGTTCAAATGTTCTTGTTGTAGAATCCAGAGTGGCAAATAGTTTATCTTCAGCAAATACATTCTCAGAAGTCAAAAGGTTAAACAACGTTGATTTTCCAGCATTTGTATATCCTGCAAGTGCAATTTTTATTTGATCTTGTCGACCGCTGCTTTGAGTATCATGCTGTGTTTCAATCTTCTTTAACAAAACTTTGAGATGACTAATTCGGTTACGAATCAACCGGCGGTCTGTTTCTATCTGGGTTTCTCCGGGTCCCTTTGTTCCAATTCCACCGTATTGTTTAGATAAGTGAGTCCACGCTCGTGTAAGCCTTGGTAACATATATTGTAGCTGAGCAAGTTCAACCTGTGTTTTAGCAATTTTTGTTTTCGCTCGCAATGCAAATATATCAAGTATCAGTCCGCTTCTATCAATAATCTTTCTATCAAACAACTTTTCAAGATTTCTTACCTGCACAGGAGTAAGATCATCATCAAAAATTACAAGATTAATATTATTTGTTTCAACAAGCTCTGCCAACTCTTCAGCTTTTCCCCTTCCAAGATAAAAAGCAGGATCAAATGCAGACTTAGCTTGAATAATTTTGAATATGGTTTCAGCCCCGGCAGTGTCAGCAAGTTCTTCCAATTCGTCTAAATGCTCTTCAACCATATATTTAGTTAAAGAGCTGGTTTTAAGAGCTACAAGCATCGCTCTTTCTTTAATTTGTGTTGTTATTTCTATCATTCAGTTACTTCGGTTAATTCTTTTTTGGCTGATCTAGCTATAGCCATTTCCACAAGAGCTAAAATTAATGCAGCAATCAAAAAATACCTCCAGAGTTCAGAACCAAACCTCGCCTGAAGAATCACGTTTGCCGGATCTTCTCCTTTTTTAATTCGTACATGATCCCCTTTAAAACTTATTCGAGATAAGTAATCATCAAATTCCGAATCGGAAATATATTTTACATTAGATTCCAGAGGATCAGTATTAACGCTAATAATTTCCAGAAGTCTTTGGCCAGAATAAATACTGTAATTCCCCGAAACATAAGTATTGTTATACGATATGAATTCATAATCATTAACATTTAAATTTATAAGATCTTCGTTTCTATCGGGATTTTCAATTTTTATCTGCGGCAATAATCTATTTGCAATATGTATATTTAATGGTTCACCGGCGATATATACTATATCTGTATTTCTTTTCGCTGAAAGATAGTATATGGATTTATAAATGAGTGGAGCAAAAATACTTTTTAACGGAAAATCACTCCATTCGAGTACGGGTGCTACATTAAATATAAAAATCTTACCATTTCCTATTTTATATTCACATAAAAATGATGAGCCATCTAATAATGTAATCAGACTGTTACCTTTGCCCTTTGGAGAGATTTTGTAATAATTATTTATCTGTGGTGATTCAATTTCTTTTTTTTGATCATCCCTGAATATATTTTGAAAAACCGGGTGGTTGAAATCAATATTATCAAAATCGACTGGATCTGTATGGCTATCCGAACTGACTACAACTGAGGTTGGTGAAGGTAACTTCAATTTATCGTTCAATTTTTGAAATCCAGCTAAATCACTAACGGAGGAAGGGAAAACTGCTAAACCGCCGCCTGATCTCACATACTGTGTTAGATTACCAAAACTTAAATCCTTATATCCACCAAATAAAAAAACCAAATCGTAGCTACTTAACTGTAAGGAATTCATTTTACTGAAGTTATATTCTGTTATTTTGAGGTTTCCATTCTCAACTGCAGGTTGCAAGGCCAGTTTTATAAATTTAGTATCAGTTACATTTTCAGAAAGTAAAAGAATTGAAACAACCTCAGGGATGTATACGGTTGCAAACCTTTTATTATCCATATCTATGTCATCATCTTCAATTTCTGCAGATGCATCAACGTATCCTGTTTGTTCTGTAATTCCTTCAAGAAAAACCATTTTTGTTTCATCAGGATTAAGATTTATACTTTGTTGTGCAGAGCGTTTACCGCCAAGAAATAACGAGACAACGAGATTATTTGCAATCTGTTCGGAATAGTTGGTAATTGTAGCTTTAAACCTAATTGGTTTATCCTTTTCAAATATTTTAGTTGTTACCTGTAAATCATCTATACTAATATTATACTTTACCCCATCAGCAAAGTCCAAAGAATAAAGCCTTACCTGGTCCTTTAAAACCTGATTTAAATTTGTGATATTCTCATCAATCGCAATTCTATTTCTTTGAAAATCTGTTAACAGGTAGATTTCTTTATTAAAGTTTTTTGATTGTGAGATAAAATACGATGCAGCAATCAGTGCCGAATTTATTGTGCCAGTTGCACTGGATATTTTTAACTCATTTAAGCGTTCCTCTAACGAACCAATATTTGTAGTCAGAGGTAATTCAAAATCCTTGTCTCCCGAAATGAGAATTAAACCAACGTCATCTCCTTCTTCCAGCTGTTTCAATAATCTTTTAATAGTTTCCTTTGCCTGATTAAAATATGAACCTTTTTGATCAATAACGGACATACTGAAAGTATCATCGAGAATAAATATAGCAGTGGTTTTAGCTGCCGAGGTTGTACCGCCTATACTCACACCTTCTAATGTTGGTCTGGCAAATGCTGTGACTATCATGAGAATTATTAATACACGTAAAGCAAGAAGAAGCCATTGCTTTAACCTTACTCTTCTGATTTTATTTTTCTGTAATTCTTTTAAAAAAATCAAAGTACTGAACTCTATAGTTTTAAGTTTCCTTAGGTTAAGCAAATGGATTAAAACGGGAATGGAGGCAGCAGCGAGTCCAATAAGAACAGCAGGATTTAAGAAGGTCATTAACTATTAATTATATCTAAATAAAATTGATAAATAAAATTTATCTGTTGTTTTTATCAAATTAGTAATAACTAAATCATAATACCACATAACAATTATTCAACATTTTGTAAAAGATGTGCCAAAGTGTCAATTCAGTAATTGAGTAGTAATTTAGGTGGTATTGTAAATTGTATGT
>Ga0075306_1000293_pt1 | contig 10591 bp, 7 predicted proteins | sample Joice_CattailNLC_FD_120074 | JGI IMG/M metagenome (GOLD analysis project Ga0075306, IMG submission 120074) | Natural and restored wetland microbial communities from the San Francisco Bay, California, USA, that impact long-term carbon... | ecosystem: Environmental > Terrestrial > Soil > Wetlands ... | reverse complement strand
TACTTGCTGTGCAGGGAGATTATACTCTTATATTATAATATTGATCTAACAGATGAAGGCATAATTATGAGACAAAAACGAAACAAATATAGCTTGAAACCAAAATTGTTTGTGGTACTCATATTTCTAATATCTAATAATTTTATGTTTGCCGGAAATAAAACCTGGAATGGTTCGACTGGTACTGATTGGAATGTAGGTGCGAATTGGAACGGAGGTAACGTACCTAATATAGGGGATAATGCAATTATTCCTTCCGGACTCGCAAACTATCCAATAGTTACTAATGGTACAATCGATATTAAAGATATTAATATTGACGGTACCGGAAGTTTAACCATTACGGGAGGAACTGTTAATGCGGTTGGCGAATTGGAATTTCTTAAAACCACTGCTCCCTATGGAACTGTAACACTATCTGGGGGCACGCTCAATGTAAAAAATTTAAAGTTTGCTGGTGCAGGTACATTTATACAAAATGAAAATGACGGAATCTCATTGTTGACAATTTCACATGATTATAAAAATGAGGGTGGTGGATCTTTTAATTCAACTGGCGGAACAATTCAATTTACTGGTTCAGGTGGAAGAGCGGCAGATTTCTCAACCGGCACAAATCAATTTTATAATATTATTGTCGATGCAGGAGTTGATCCAAAATTTGATAATTCTGGTGGTGGCATCATCAGTGTTGCAGGTAATTTCACAAATAATAATTCTTCATTGGATGTAACAAATTCGGTATTTACATTTAACGGCACGGGCGATCAGCAGATATCCAGCGCTTCCACTACTGCAGATGTCTTATCTACATTTGGTACATTGATAATTGATAAACCATCAGGCACAGCCCAATTATTAACCGATATAGGAGTAGAGACTACCTTTACTCCAGTATCAGGAACTTTGGATCAAAATGGAAAACAATTTTATGTGGGAGGCTCAAGCACACCTTTTCCGGTTGAGCTTGTTACATTCAGTGCTAATATTAGTGATTTTGGAATTATCCTGAATTGGTTAACCGCAACGGAAGTAAACAATTATGGTTTTGAGGTTCAGCGCTCTAACAATGCAGATAAATGGGATATTCTTGGCTTTGTTGAAGGACAGGGGAATTCAAATTCTCCAAAGGAATATATTTACACTGATGCAGTCGTAAGTTTTGCAGGAACCTATTACTATAGATTAAAACAGATAGATAATGATGGAACTTATAAATATTCAGTAAAAATAGAGGTTGATTTTAATTCACCTAATGATTTTAAGTTAAACCAGAATTATCCCAACCCGTTCAATCCATCTACTACAATTAGTTTTTCTTTACCAGTCTCAGGTAATGTTAGTCTGAAAATATTTAACGCGTTAGGTGAAGAAATAACCAGCCTGGTAGAATCATTTTTGGAATCAGGTGTGCATACTTTCAATTTTAATGCTGAGGGGTTAACATCCGGATTATATGTCTATCAATTATCCACCAGCAATGCTATTCAAACACGTAAAATGCTTTATTTAAAATAGTTTCTTGGTGATCTGAAGAACTATATACTAATTGGCAAATAATTTACCAACCGTTACAAATTATTCGTTTAAATACAAAAAACCGAGACTAAATCTCGGCTTTTTGTCTAGTAGCGGGGACAGGACTTGAACCTGCAACCTTCGGGTTATGAGCCCGACGAGCTACCAATTGCTCCACCCCGCGATGTAAAATTTTCAGAATTTAAATATAGCACAACTTAATAGCGAAGTCAATTCTATTTAACAGTAGTAATTCTATAATAGTCTTAACAACTTAATATTAAATATAAAAAAAGGAGTATTTGTATACTCCTTTTTTCAAATCAAACAATTGATATTTCTCAGTTGTTAACTTCTAACTAGTTCTATTGTGGTTTTTTTTCTCCAGGGAATTTCTTTCCTAAAAGTAATTGATCCGTTTTTTGGAATATGGAGTTCTATGGCAATGTTTTGAGAAAAATCCAGGTGTAATTGATTGCTGTTTTTTTTCAGTAACCTCTTCTTGTGCCCTCTCTTCATAAAGTAAAATCCAAAGTAAAAGTTCTAAATAAATTTTCAGTTCGGTTTAATATCGATTCTTAATTTCTGATACAAAACTGTTTATAAATATTTATTAAGTCAACAGTTGTATAAAAAAAATAGTAACTAATTTTATTTATAAATGTTTGATGCTATGATTTTTACTGTTTATATTCTTTTAAAATAGAAAAGCCCGACAATTGCCGGACTTTTCTTCTTCGTGGAGGCACAGATGATTAGTCAGTATGTGCGAATAACTTCTCAATTGTTTGTTCGTTAGTTTTCCTGAATTCCTCTCTCATAAACTCATTATAAAATTTGCTTGCCAGCTTACTTACCCGTTTGCTATCATCAAACTTAATTGCCTGTTTAACGGCATGTATAGCCATAGGGGTACCTATTTTATACAGTGCGAGTGCAGCTGAGATTCTAACCTCCTCATTTTCGTCGTTATGCAGCACTCTCATTAAAGTAACTACAGCGGAGGAAATTTTTAACTCTCCAAGCATGTACGCGCTGCTGCTTTTCAATCCAATATTATCTGAATTCAATCCCATTAGTAGACTTGCGACTGTACTTTCACCAACTTCATTTTTGTGATCACCACCTTTAGTTAATGATGATGACGGAACCCCTAAAAAGAAAACTAAAATTAGAATGATCGTTGTAAAAGTCTTCATCTGAAGCTCCACGATTTTTTTGGTGAAATGTTTTATTTAATGTTAAGACTAAAAGTTGTAGGAATTGTTCTAAATATGTTACAAATGGAATAAACATCTTATTAATGGTATATGCGTGATTTAAGCGATCTTATTGTAAGTTAGATGATTGCAATTATTAATGCTGGAATTGTTAAAGGAAATTAAGAATCAAAAATTCGGGCAGATAGGAAATTTTAAGCAGAATAATTCACTGCACTGTAGTTCTATTCCCTCAAAACTGCGATTACTTATCATAAGCTCTGAAAAACTATAATATTTTTTTTATTTAATTACCAATTAGGTAAAAATTCCGCCGTTCGTCCGTAAATTATTGGAGTTCACTGAATATGTAATAAATTATGCAGTTCAAATAATTCATTTATGATAAAAAAACGGTGGTGCAATGCATTTTATTCGAAATTCATCAATATTTGTCATCTCTTCATTACTCTTTCTAAGCGCGTGTAATCCAAAGTCTTCAGAATTTAAACTCAGTTATGAGAAATATAAACTTGATAATGGCCTGGATGTTATCCTTCATAAAGATTATTCAGACCCGATAGTATCGGTAGCTATTCTTTATCATGTAGGTTCTAATCGAGAGGTGAAAGGAAGAACAGGTTTTGCCCATCTATTTGAGCATATGATGTTTCAGGAATCTCAGCATGTAGGGCAGGATCAATTTTTTAAGAAAATACAGAACGTTGGCGGTACTCTTAATGGCGGAACCTGGAAAGATGGAACAGTGTATTTTGAAGTTGTTCCGAAAAACGCACTTGAATTGGCACTTTGGTTGGAATCAGATAGAATGGGATTTTTATTAAGCACTGTAACACAGGAAGCATTTGAGAATCAGCAGGAAGTTGTGCAGAATGAAAAACGGCAGCGATATGATAATCGACCCTACGGTCAAACAGATTACGTGATTGATAAATTGATGTATCCAGAAAATCATCCTTATAACTGGCAGACAATTGGTGAACTGGAAGATCTTCGGGTTGCCTCACTTGCAGATGTACATGAATTTTACAAAAGATGGTACGGACCTAATAATGCAACTTTAGTTATTGCAGGTGATTTCGAAACTGAACAGGCGAAACAGTTGGTTGAAAAATATTTTGGGGAGTTAAAATCATCAGATGAAGTTGAAAATCTAAATCCGATGCAAGTAATATTGGATGAGTCAAAAAAAGCCTATTATGAAGATAATTTTGCAGAATCTCCTGAAATAAATATTGTGTATCCAACAGTGCAGCAATTCACAAAGGATTCCTATGCACTCCAATTTCTTGGCGAATTACTTGCCGGTAATAAAAAATCTCCAATTTATAAAGTAGTTGTCGAGGAAAAAAAACTTGCTCCTTCTGTATCTGCTGATCAGGAAAGTGAAGAGATTGCCGGAACATTCAGGATACGGATCAGAGCATTTCCGGACAAAAATTTGGGTGATGTTGAAATTGCTGTTGCTGAAGCATTAGCAAGATTTGAAGAAGAAGGTTTTTCAAAGAAAGATGTAGAAAGAGTTAAAGCAAAATTGGAAACCAATTTCTACAACAGTATTAATAGTGTATTATCAAAATCATTTCAATTAGCTTATTATAATGAGTTTGGAAAGTCACCAGATTTTTTAACGACCGATCTTCAAAATACACTGGACGTTACGAAGGAAGATATTTTAAGAGTATACGATAAGTATATCAAAGATAAACCAAATGTTGTTACTAATTTCGTTCCCAGTGGTAAAACCGAATTGATCGCTGCTAATTTGGAAAAATATAATATCGTAGAAGAGAGAATTGAGGATCAGAATAAAATAGCCTTGCATGAAGGTGAGCAAGTTGCGGGTGATCAAATAAAAGTGGAGAGGATAGAATCCTCATTTGACAGAAGCATCGAGCCCGAATTGGGTTCTGATCCCTTAATAAAGATTCCTACAATCTGGAATGATGAATTATCTAACGGACTTAAGATATATGGAATAGAGCAAAATGAATTACCTCTGGTTGAGTTTTCAATTACACTAAAAGGCGGCATGTTGTTGGATGAAATGAACAAAATTGGTGTTGCTAATTTAATTACCGACCAAATGATGGAAGGAACTAAGAACAAAACGCCGATTGAGTTAGAAGAAGCGATTGATGATCTCGGATCAAGTATTTCAATGTTTACAACCCAACAATCAATCGTCATAAAAGCAAACTGTTTGTCTTCTAAATTTAAGGACACGTACAATTTAGTGGAGGAAATATTATTTGAACCGCGATGGGATGAGAAGGAATTTGCAAGAATAAAAGATAAGACCATAGAAAATATAAACAGGCGCAAAGCAGATCCTTCTGCTATTGCAGGATTTGTTTTTAATAAAATGATTTACGGTGAAAAGAGTATCCTCTCAAACTATACAATGGGAACGGAAGCTTCGGTTAAGTCAATTACTATTGATGATTTAAAAGAATACTATAATAATTATTTTTCTCCGGAAGTAGCCTCAATTACAATTGCAGGTGATATCTCACAAAGTACTGCTTTAAATACATTCAAATCCCTTGATAAAAAATGGGAAGTAAAGGACGTTGTTTTACCAGCAGTTGAAATCCCGGAAAAATCAACATCGCAATCAATATATTTTGTTGATTTTCCTGATGCAAAACAATCAGCAATCAGAATTGGTAATCTGGGATTAAGTTATAATAATCCTGATTTTTACAAAGCTTATGTAATGAATTATAAACTCGGCGGTAGTTTCAACGGGATAGTTAATCTGATTTTGCGTGAGGAAAAAGGTTATACTTACGGAGCCAGAACATCATTTAACGGAAATCTTTTTCCCGGAACTTTCGTTGCATCTTCAAGTGTCCAGTCAAATACAACTTTAGAATCTACACAGATATTCCTTAACGAGATGAATGCATATAGAGAAGGTATTTCCCAACAAGACCTTGAATTCACAAAAAATGCATTGATTAGATCTAATGCCAGAAATTTTGAAACTTTGGGCGCATTAAGAGGAATGCTGGATAACATTGCTATGTATGATCTTCCTTTCGATTATTTAAAAGAACGCGAACTTGAAGTAAAGGAAATGACATTACAGGAACATAAAGCACTTGCGCAAAAGTATATTGACCCGAGTATTATGATTTGTGTTATTGCCGGAGATGCTAAAACCCAGGCAGCACAGTTGCGGGCTCTTGGTATTGGTGAACCTATACTTGTTGATAAGAATGGCAATATCGTTCAATAGGTGCTGACAAATGTTTAGACTCAATAGCTGCTCAATTTATGTTGTGCAGCTTTTTTTTGATCTCTAAATTATTGAATATAAGTCTTTATCTGACTAATTTGAAGATATTCTATAGTGAAGAATTGTATCTTATAAAGAGATTTATATGAAAGATTTTTTCAGCGTACGTGAAGTTGCCAAACTTCTAAATGTTAGCCGATCCGGAGTGTTATACCAAATCAAAACAGGCAAGCTAAAAGCTACTATGGTAGGCAAGATTTATATTATATCGCAGGAAAATTTTGGTGATTTTTTAAAGCATCACAAAGAAGAAAAAAAGAAGAAAAAGAAACGATCAAGCCAAACAAAGTTAAAGTTTGATTAGCATTCTAGTCATAACTAAACTCTAATAAGCTTCCGATATTTTTTCTGCTGTTCACTATCCATAACTGAAAAAAACAGATAATTGTCCTTATCCTTCATTTCATCGAATTTAAATCATAAATTAAACTCTAAAAATTAAATAGGGACAGAAAAATTATATGCCCACACATCTCCTTAGCAAATCCTCCTTTATTAAAGGTCTTCAATGCGATAAGCACTTATACCTTTATAAATACCACTACAAAGAAATGGATGAACTTTCAGAGATGCAAAAGGCAATTTTCCAGAGAGGGACAAATGTCGGTGTTCTTGCACAGCAGCTATTTCCCGGCGGGATTGATACATCTCCTAAAAATCATTTTGATTATAATAGTTGTTTAAAGAAAACAACGAAAGAAATTAAATCCGGTAGTAAAATTATTTACGAAGCCGGTTTCCAGTTTAATGAAGTTCTTGTGATTGCAGATATAATTGTAAAAACTAAAAACAGTTGGAAAGTTTATGAAGTAAAAAGTTCAACTTCGATTTCAGAAACATATATAAACGATGCTGCTCTGCAGTATTATGTCATCTCAAACTCTGGTTTAAAGATAAAGGACTTTTCAATTGTATACTTAAACAATCAGTATATCCGAAACGGGGAGTTAGATATAAATTCTCTGTTTATTGTTGAATCTGTATTAGAACATATTTTCCCTTTACAGGATTTTGTAATGGAAAATGTTGAAAGGTTAAAGAAAGTACTATTAAAAAAACGAATTCCAGATATTGATATCGGTGAACATTGTTATAATCCTTATATATGTGGATTCTATAATTACTGCAGGAAACACATCCCCAAAGACTCAATATTTGATTTGAGCGGTATGCACTTAAACAAAAAATATGATCTTTATCGGGATGGAATAATAGAACTAGATGATGTTCCCGAGGATTACCCATTAACTAAAAAAAATAAACTACAGCTTGAAGCGTATAAAAGCGGGAAAACAGAAATAGACGCTGATTCAATAATGGATTTTGTTGATGATTTAAATTATCCGCTTTATTTTATGGATTTCGAGACATTTCAGCCGGCTGTTCCTTTGTTTGATAATTCAAAACCATACCAGCAGATACCGTTTCAATATTCTATTCATTATAAGAAAACTAAAAATTCTGAGATTGTTCATTCGGAATTTCTTGCTGAAGCGGGAGATGATCCGAGAAAGAAGTTTATAGAAAAATTATTAGAGGCTACAAAACAACCTGGAGATATTGTTGTATATAACAAATCATTTGAGATTACAAGATTGAAAGAAATAGCGAGAGACTTCCCTGAATATTCTGAAGAAATTGATGAAAGAATTTCGAGAATTAAAGATTTGATGGTGCCTTTCCAAAGGAATTATTACTATGCACCAGAAATGAAAGGTTCTTATTCTATAAAATATGTACTACCTGCTCTCTTACCTGAACTGAGTTATAATGAACTTGAGATTAATGAAGGCGGACTTGCATCAATTGCATTTGAAAGTTTATTTAATGAAACAGATATGATGAAAGTAGCCGATACAAGAGAACAGCTTTTTGAATATTGTAAACTTGATACACTGGCAATGGTAAGGATTTTAGAAGAATTGGACAAGCTGATTAATAATATTAATTAATTTAATATGATTTATTTCAACAACATCCTCCACCATCATAAAAGAATCTTGATTCTGAAATGTATATATCATCTCTTCCTAAACTACTGAGTGCTTTTGCAGTTTTATCACACACAGATAATGGCTGGTTCTGGATTAAGATATGTCCTTTATTATCGTCAAATAAATCCTCACTGCCATAGTAGATTGCTGTCTTTCCTGTAAATACGCAAGGACCATCTTCTGGAATTGGATCTTTGATGGCACAGATTTCTACACTCTCAATAAAAATCAGTTTGTCAGTTTCATAATGGTCAGGATCTAAAACCCGGTAAGGTCTCTTTGCTCTTACTTCAATTGTACCGAATCCAATTGATGTTAATCTGTTTATATATTCTGATAAAGGAATTGCACCGCTAAGACATAGTGCCCGTAATCTTTCATCATTTCTTAACTGTTCTGGTATGTGCATCTCACACACAGGATCGGATAGTATTAATCTGCCATTTTTCTTTAACACCCTGTACATTTCTTTTAATGCTTGTTCTAATTCTTCCTCGTGAAAAATATTAAACAAGCAGTTTTGAGCAGCAACATCGATAGTATGGTCTTCAATTGGAAGGTATAGCGCATCACCATCACGAATATCCGCAAAGTCGGAACTAAACCAAAGATTACTTTTTTCTGCGGCAGCCAAATTTTCAATACAGGCTTCCCTCATTTCTGTAACAGGATCTACTCCGATAATGGCACCTTTTCTCCTGCTAAAGTATGCGAACTGGAGAATTTCCATTCCTCCACCTACACCTACATATAATATGTTCGGACTGTTAGATAAATCTCTAGGATTTACAGTGCTGCCACAACCATAATTCATTTCCAACATAATATCAGGAATATTTAAGCCCGGAAGCTGCCAAACAGGAGTAGTTGTACAACAAAGACTCTTCTGAGGATTGAGTGCTGCTTCTTTATATACTTCATTTGTGGTGGATAGATATCCTTCTTTCATCTTTTCTCCAATTATTGAATTACACAAAGGTAAATAAAAAGAAAATAATTGAAAGAACTAAATTTTATTGGTCATTGATGAGACATAAATTAAATTTGTACAGTAACAGTTAAATATTATAAGAGGCATATTGTGAAAATTGAAAATTCAAACTTTCTCATTACCGGAGGCAGTGCCGGGATAGGCAAAGCAACTGCAAAAAAGATAAGAATGAATGGTGGTAATGTTGCAATAACAGGGAGAGATGAACACAAATTAAAAAAAGTTGCTAAGGAAATTGGTGCTTCACCTATACATGCAGATGTTTCCAAGATAGAAGATATTGAAAAAACTTATGAAGTTTTTTCTCGTGAGTTTGAGAAACTTGATTGCCTTATAAACAATGCGGGTATTGGTGGTATGAGAGCGGAACTAACGGATGTAGAATGGGATACTTTTGTAAAAATCTATTCAGTAAATGTTTTTGGTGCCGCTATGATGGCAAAGAAAGCTGCTCAAATCTTTAAGAAGCAGAATTATGGTAACATTGTTAATATTGCATCAACAGCAGCTACAAAGGGGTATCCGACCGGAACGGTGTATTCTTCATCAAAATTTGCATTGAGAGGAATGACAGAGTGTTGGCGGGCTGAATTGAGAAAGTATAATATTAGAGTAATTCTTATAAACCCAAGCGAGGTTATTACTGCATTCGGTGATCCGGAAAGAGCTGAAAGAAAAGAAGTATCTAATAAGTTAAGAAGTGAAGAGATTGCACACACGATTGTTTCAACACTTGAAATGGATGACAGAGGTTTCATACCGGAAGTAACTATCTGGGCAACCAATCCATTTTGATCTATGTTAATTGTGAAATCAAAAAAATATTATACTAAAAAACATTTATTTTCAGAGTGGAAGAGAATGTATTCTTCAGGGATTTGCTATGAATAAAATCGAAATTCCTAAATGGCTGGAGTGGGCACGTGAGATACAACAATTGAGTCAGACAGGTTTAGCCTTTGCTAAAACCGAGTACGAAATGATGAGATATAAAAGACTGATTGAGTTAACAGCAGAAATAGTTGAATATCATACTCATCTAGATAAAAGTGAAATCGAAAAAGTATTTATGAAGCAACCCGGATATGCAACACCTAAGATTGATGTTCGGGCTGCAGTAATAAAAGATGATAAAATTCTATTGGTGCAGGAAAAATCAGACAATCTGTGGGCTATGCCGGGCGGATGGGCTGATGTAGGGAATATCCCGTCTGAGGTAGCAATTCGGGAAACAAAAGAGGAAAGTGGCTTTGATGTGAAACCGAGAAAAATTATAGGTGTGTATGATGCAAATAGAGTAGGAGGACAATTAGAATTTTTCCACGCGTTTAAAATTATTTTCTTTTGTGATGTTATTGGTGGGATGGCAACGACAAGTGATGAAACAATAGATGTAAAGTATTTTAGTTTTGAAGAAATTCCACCACTCTCAATGAACAGGACAAATAAAAACCATCTTGAAGAAATTCAGCTTCATCTTAAAGATAGTAATAGACAAACATATTTTGATTGAAAAACTCATTAATAAAAATTATGGATTGGGAGGTGAGGGTTTAGCTTGTCG
>Ga0075306_1000291_pt1 | contig 10603 bp, 8 predicted proteins | sample Joice_CattailNLC_FD_120074 | JGI IMG/M metagenome (GOLD analysis project Ga0075306, IMG submission 120074) | Natural and restored wetland microbial communities from the San Francisco Bay, California, USA, that impact long-term carbon... | ecosystem: Environmental > Terrestrial > Soil > Wetlands ... | reverse complement strand
CGTCCACGACCTTCATCGACCACTCGAAGTACCCGGCTCTCCGCTCCGTAGACCAGTGGCTCGGCGGACTCGCGAGCAACTCGCGCAGGTTGCAGAGCTTGTCCGCGAGCTTGACCTGCTTGGCGCCATGGCTGAGCCGCCTTGCGCGGCTGATCTGACGCTTCTTTCGCACCTCTTTCGGCAACCGCTTGTCGTCCGTCAGCTCCGCCACCAGGTCCGCGACCCGCTCACCGAACTCCTGGACGAGATCGTCGTGAACCGTCAGCGTGTCCTCGATCGTGTCGTGCAGCAGCCCCGCGGCGATCACCTCTGCGTCCGTGACGCCGCCCTCTTCGTTCAGCGCCCGCGCCACCGCGAGCGGGTGCTGGATGTAAGGCGCCGCGTCCGCGCCCTTGCGCGTCTGCCCGCGATGCTTCTCGGCCGCGAAAACGGCCGCTTTCAGGACCAGGTCCAGTTTGTTCATGCGCCACGCACCTCCGTCAGGCGCGCCACGCCGGCATTCCTGCCGCGCCGCGCGCGGGTTCACCGGCCGCCATCGTCGGCAGCCGGCGTCATCAAACTCGGGGTATCCGAATCGAAGGAATTCACGTTTGCCTTGCGGCCGTGTGCTCCGTTTGCCGGAGGAACCACCGTGCCCATCAGGTCGGTTGGCGGGGGCGGCTGCCCCACTCGTCACAGGTCAAATACTAGCATTTTTCCCGCAGGAAATCGAGTCGGCGGGAAAAGGGGACGCTCACCTTTTCGAGGTGAGCGTCCCTGCCGGGATCACCTCGAGCGCACGACCACCGTCCCCGCCAGCTTGTCGTGCCAGCCCTGCTTCCTCGCGTCGAAGCCGACCCAGATGAAGCCGAGCAGCAGCACGATCGACGAGAGGTAGTACGACAGGTAGCGGCCGATGAACTGGCCGGTCGACGGCGTGCCGCCCGTCTTCGCGTCCACGATCTTCGCGCCGATCGCCATCTTGCCCGGCGTCGCCTGGCGCCAGACCCAGAACAGGATCACCACGACCGCCGGCATCAGGCCGTTGATCATGATGTTCGCCGGGCTGTCGAGCATCGCGAGATCGCTGTAATCGACGCCGCCGTAGAACAGGCGGAAGACTGGCACCAGCACGATCGCCATCAGGATCGAATCGATGATGGCGGCGCCCACGCGCGCCCAGAAACCGACGTACTCCGGCAACGGCTCGTTCATGTCTCCCCTCCCCTTGATATCCCCGCCACCGCAACGGCACGGGCGGCCCCTAGAATAGCGGTGTCTTCGCCCCGGTTCACCTTATGCCCCAGCTCATCGCGATAGTTCTCAAGTGGCTGCTGGGCAAGCTCGGCCTGTTGCTCGTCATCCTCGCCATCCTGCTGGTCGGCGCCCGGCTCAAGACCGAGTGGGACCAGCACCGCGCAACGCAGGGTGCGCTCGAGCAGCAGGAGGCTGTGCTCGACGGCCTGCACGCCGACCTGCAGTCGATTGACGTCGCGCTGGCCGCCGACCAGTCTGAATGGCGGCGCGAAACCGCCGAACGGATGCGCGCGCTCTGGGACGAGCTCGACGCGCTCAACGATCGCATCCTCACCTCCGAACGGCAGTCGCAGGCCGCACGCAGCGAGTACCTCGACCTCGCCCGCCAGGCGCAGTCGGCGCGCAGCGCCGCCAACCAGGCTCAAGTGAAGCTCGACGCACTGGAACGCGGTTACTGGTGGTGGGACAGCTACCTGCAGCCGGCGAAGCTCGTCGAACTGCAGGCGGCCCGCGCGAGCCATGCCGCGCTCGACCGCACGGCCCGCGCGCTCGAGTCGGCCCGCGCCAGGTCCTCGCAGGCCGCCGCCCGGATCCGCCGCGAAATCGCCAGGCTCCAGGCCCGGCAGAAAGTGCTGCTGAATACGATCGAAGATCCCGCGCAGGCGCAATCCCCCCGCCACGAATCGCTCGCCGCGGCACGTGACCGCAAGCAGCAGGAGATCGAGGCCTTCGACGCCGTGCTCGACACGGAACGCGCCCGCGTCGAGCGCAACCCGCGCGAGCGACTGATCGCGACGATCAAGTCCCGCATCCCGATGGCGCTCGGCATCCTCGCCGGCATCCTGCTGCTGCCGGTCGCCATCAAGGCGCTGTTCTACTTCGTGCTCGCGCCACTCGCGAGCCGCCTCGGGCCGATCCGCATCCTGCCGCACGACGACCCGCCGTCGTTGACGCGATCGGCGACGTCCGCCGTCTCGGCAACCGTCGAAATCCAGCCAGGCCAGGAGCTGCTCGTGCAGCCCGACTTCCTGCAGAGCAGCAGCAAGCCCGCGGTCAAGCGCACGCGCTGGTTCCTCAACCCGCGACTGCCCTTCGCGAGCATCGCCTCCGGCATGTTCGCGCTGACGAGCGTGCAGCCGGAAGGCGAAACGCCGACGCGCGTCATCGTCTCCTCGCAGCGCGACCCGTTCTCGGAGATCGGCGTCGTCGCATTGCCGGCGGGCGCCGCAATGGTCGTTCACCCGCGCGCTTTGGCCGGCATCCTGAAGCCAGCCGGCGGGGCCGCGCGCATCACGCGGCACTGGCGACTCGGCAGCCTGCATGCCTGGCTCACGTTGCAGCTGCGCTACCTCGTGTTCCACGGGCCGACGACGCTGCTGCTCAGGGGTTGCCGCGGCGTGCGCGCCGAGGCGCCGCTGCCCGACCAGCCGCGACTGATCAACCAGGCCGCGACGCTCGGCTTCAGCGCCAACCTCGAATACCGTACCGTCCGCTGCGAGACTTTCGTGCCCTACCTGCGCGGGCACGAAGCGCTGTTCAACGACCTGTTCGCCGGCGGCCCGGGCTGGTTCGTGTACGAGGAGATGCCCGCGCGCGGCGGGCGCTATGGCATCGCCGGGCGCGGACTCGAAGGGCTCACGGACGCCGTACTGAAAGCCTTCGGCATTTAAAGGGGACGCTCACCTTTTCCTAAAGGTTAGCGTCCCCTTTAACGCGAACGGACGACCACCGTCCCCGCGAGCTTGTCGTGGAAGCCCTGCTTCTTCGCGTCGATGCCGACCCAGATGATGCCGAGCATCAGCGGCAGGATCGACACGTAGTACGCGAGGTAGCGGCCGATCAGCTGGCCGGTCGACGCATTGCCGCCGGTCTTTGCGTCGACGATCTTCGCGCCGATCGCCATCTTGCCGGGCGTCGCCTGGCGGTAGATCCAGAAAAGGATGACGGCCACGGCCGGCAACAGCCAGTTGATGAGGAAGTCCGCGGGCCCCGCGATCCAGCCGCCCGCGCCCATCCAGTAGTCGGGTCCGTAGATCCAGGTCACCAGCGGCGCGCAGATGATCAGCACCAGGATCGTGTCGATGATGGCGGCACCGACGCGGGCCCAGAAGCCGACGTATTGCTGTCGTGGTTCCTCCATCTCAGCCTCCCGCCTTGCCGATGTCCCCAGGCTTCCGCAGCATCTTGTCCACCTCGCCGAGGTGCTGCTCCTCCTGCATGATCATCTCGCGCGCGTATTCCTCGACCTGCACCGACTTGTCCTTCACCTGCTCGAGCAGCTTGTAGTAGAGCGCAAGCGCCTCGCGCTCGTGCTGCAGCGATTCGCGCAGGATGTCGCCGATGTCGTGCTTGTGAGTCTCGAGCAGCGGGCCGATCGCGAGCGAGGGATGCTCGCCGAGCTGCGTGATCAGCTCCCCGGCCGACGTCGCGTGCGCCAGCGACTCGGTCGCCTGCCCGCGCAGCCAGCCCACGATCGGGATCCGGTTGTAGCCGTAGGTCATCAGCGAGTAGTGCGTGTAGCGCACCGTGCCCGCGAGCTCGTACTCCATGATCTTGTTCAGCGTGGCTGCGACGGCCTTGACGTCGATCTTCATGGGGTGCTCCTCGTCAATGGCGGACCGGCGGACTATAACGCCGTCACATCGACTTGGGAAAAGGCATAATCCCGCCGTCCGCCCAGGGAGCGCACCATGGTCAGAAAGCTCTGGACCTTCGTCGCGATCGTGATCGCCGTCGTCGCCCTGTGGACGGCGTTCACGCTGACCTGGTCCTACTCCGCCGGCGAGCGCGCGGGCTACGTGCAGAAGTTCTCGAAGAAGGGCTGGATCTGCAAGACCTGGGAAGGCGAGATGGCGATGGTGACGATGCCCGGCACCGTCGCGGAGAAGTTCTACTTCACGGTGCGGGATGACGACGTCGCCGCGCAGATCAACGCGACCGTCGGCTCACGCGTCGTGCTTACCTACGACGAACACAAGTGGATCCCGTTCTCGTGCTTCGGGGACACGGGGCACTTCGTGACGGGCGTCAAGGAATCCGCAACGGACCCGATCCAGCAGTTCTAGGCGGCGCACGCGCCCCAAGAAATCCGGCTAACCCCAGGCTGCTTATGTCCGACTCCGACTGGACGCGGCAACACGATTGCTACCATTGGGCGACAACCGGCCGGTTGGCCATGCCTGCGGGGGGCGGCGCATGACACGGGCGACAGCACGTTCCGCTGCCACGCTTCTCGCGGCGATGCTAATGCAGTCCTGCGGAGGCGGTGGCGGCGGCGGAAACAACGGCAGCAGCAACCCGCCGCCTCCCCCACCCCCGCCGCCCCCGCCGGACAGCAATCTCATCGAACTGTTCGCCAACGAAACTTCGAACTACGCCATCTCGAGCTTCTACTCCGCCGAGGATGCGTACTTCGCGATGCTCGTTCTCGGCTGGTCGGCGCGGGACCTTCAGGACAACCAGCTCGAGTCGCTGGTGTTTCAGTGCAGCGCAGGCGGCAGCGTGACCCTCAGCGTCGACAACGCAAACGACAATGATGTCATCGACGCGGGCGACACCCTGACGGTGGCCTATGCAGCCTGCAACGGCAATGTCACAGGGCATTACTTGCTTCAGGTCACCAATGCCAGCTTCGACCAGGGCATCCTGACCGCTCTCGCGGGCGCCGTCAGTTTCGAGATCGATTTCATCGGCAGCGCCGACGCTGCGCTCTCAGGCACCGGCGACTTCGCCTTTACGGTCACCGCAACCACCCTGAACTGGCTCGGGACGGATCTCCGCGTGACATACTCGAGCGGCGGCCTGATGGAGACTTTCGACGACGCGCGCGTCCGGAAGATCTACCGCCACAATGGAACCCATTCGTTCGGCTTCGACGGCACGGTCGACAGCGACTTCGTCGGCGGGCGCTTCACGGTGGAGACCGAGCAAGCGTTCGAGGGTGTCGAGGGTGAGTGGCCGACGAGCGGAAAGCTCGTGGTCGGCGGCCGCAACACCTCGACCGTCAGCTATGCACCCGGCCCGCAGCCGCAACTCGTCTCCGTCGAGATCGACGCGGACGGCAACGGCGTCGTCGACGACCTGGCGCACATCCTGGAATGGAGTGCTATATCGAGCGGGTTCGGCTTCGGCGTTTCCGAAGACGTCGACGTGCCGCCGCCTTCCAACGAACCAGACCTCATCGGCAGGCGCATTGCGCTGGGAGCTGCCGCCAAGGACCTTGCCGTGAATCCTTCGCGCGGGCAGTTCTACGTCACGATCCCGAGCCAGAACGAGTTGCTCGTATTTTCGGCGGACACACTCGAAGTGGTTCGACGGGTGCGGCTGCCGTCGCGCCCGTCCGGGGTCTCGGTCTCCGCGGACGGTAACGAGGTTATCGTCGGGCTGGCAGGCTCCGGCACCATCTCGATCCTCGATGCCGGCACCTTTACAGAGACGCGCATCCAGGTCGCGCCGCAACTGGAGAGTTCGGAGGTCTACCAGGCGGTCGAGACCGCGCCCGGCATCCTGTATGTCAGCAGCGGAACTTCGGGGTCCGTGAATCGCATGGCCCGCGTTGATCGCGCTGCAGGCACGGTGACCCCGGTCGCGGCCACGGGCTACGCCGAGATCGAACTAATTGCCGTGCCGGCGCAAGGCGTACTCTTCGCTGCCGACGGCTTCCAGGCTCAGACGCCGACCGTGCGCAAGCTGGACGCGAGTGTGGCGGACTCGCCGCTGCTGCATTTCGCGACTCACGAGATTGGCGACCAGACCCACCGCCTGAGCCTCGACGCGACCGGATCGCGGCTCCATCTCGCCAGCGGGCTCGTGCTCGATACCGGCGATCTCTCCCGGATCGGCCGCATCTCCGCGGGCGTGCCGCGCGTCTCCGGGAGCGGCATGGAGGTGTTCGTCGCCAGCGGGGCGCGCGATTTGTACGTACACGATGCTGCCTCCCTGGCGATGATCGACGCGCTCGAAACCGATTGCTGGAGAGCCCCGGCATCCGGCTCGTTATTCGGGGCGGCGCAGCGCCTGATGCCGTCGCCGGTCGACGGCCAATGGCTCATCCTCGGGGAGTCGGCGCTCTGCGTCGTCGACTTCCTTAATCCCGAGATTCCGCCCGGCACCGGCAATCCGGGCGTACCGCCGGAACCTCTGCCAGTCACCACCGTGGCCTCACGCAAGGTGCACTGGAGCAGCTCGATGTTCGACGCGGAGTACGACGATGCGCGCAAGCGGCTGTATGTCTCCTTGCTGACCGCCCAGGAACTCGTGACGATCGATGCCGAAAACGCGCAGATCCTTTCGCGCGAACCGCTGGGCCACACGGCACGCGGCATCGACCTGAGTCCGGACGGCTCGACGCTGGCGATCATGTACAACGACAATGGGCGGATCGCGTTCAAGGACCTGGAAACCGGCACGATCTCCACGCGCAACATATCCGGGCTTCTCGGCACGCCGGCCGGGTACGACGTCGTCTGGCTGGACAACGACATCCTGTTCGCGAGCGCCGACCCGCCCTGTTGCGAAGAACCCTACGAAGCCTACCTCGCACGGGTGAGCCGGTCCGACCCCAGTGCCGATCGACGCTCGGCGGGCGGCGTCGGCGACCTTTGGACGGCGGAGCTCGCAATCAGCCCGGATGGCCAATCGCTGTTCCTGAATCGCGGGCCCAATGAGGCGCTGAAGGTCGACCTCACCCTGCCCGGCGAGCCGATCGTGCGTACTGCCACCCAGAGAACGGACGGCCTGATGACCGGCCAGTTCGGACACCCGCGAATCTCGCCGGACGGGTCGCTGATCGCCTACTCGAACGGCCAGGTCCTGCGTACCGACAGTCTCGTCCGCGTCGGCGAGATCCAGACTGGCCGGTCAGTATTTTCACCGGACGGTGCAACGCTTTTCGGAGCATTCAGCTCGTTCGTCGATCGCTACGATGCATCGACATTCGCGCCGTTCGATCGCCTGGCGCCCACCGACAACTGCAATCAGGCCTTGCGGTTGATTGCGACTGTGGACGGCTCCCAGGTCATCAGCGCGAGCCTCAACAACGCTTGTTTCTTCCTGCTGAATGAGCCGGTGACGACGGCATTCAAGGTGAAGGCGAACATCGCCTATACCTGCGGCACGGCCTGCATGCAGCGGAATCTGCGCAAGAAGTCCGCCGCGGACTACCGGAACACGCCCAACTCGCGAGGGATCCTCCGGCCGTTCAGTCCGTAAGCCGGTCAGTCTCCCGAATGAACCCGACCACGTTCTCCCGGAACTTCCGTCCCGACGGCTCGTGCAGGTACATCATGTGGCCCGCGTCGTACATGTTGACGCGGATCCGCGCGCGCGCCTCGGGCGTCAGCCGAAGGTGGTCGAGGTTGTACTTGAGCGCGCCCGTCGGCGTCGCGAGGTCGTAGTAGCCCTGGTCGATCAGCAGGTGCAGGCCGGGGTTCATGGTCATCGCGTTCGCGAGCGCCGGGATCAGGTTCGTCACCGGCACCTGGCCGTTCTCGTCACCGTCCGTGCCCGGCTGCTTATGGCGCCAGTCCCACTTGTTGTAGAGCCCGCCGGAGATGACGTAGTTGTCCGGCACGTCGAATTTCAGCTCGGTGTGCAGGTACTCGCGGAAGGCCGCAGTGTACGCCGGCCCGACCGCCGGGAAGAACGGGTCGTAGTCCATCTCGGCGTTCAGCGGATTCAGCGACGGGCCCGAGAAGCGCGCGTCGATCCGGCCGGCGATCAGGCCGCGGTCGCGCAGCAGCTCCTGCAGGAACTGCTGGTGCGAGACCCGCAGGTCCGCGCGCAGCCAGTACTGCATGCTCGTGCCCGTGTAGCGGCCGAGCTTCTCGGCCATCGCCTGCTTCTCCTCGGGCGAGATCGCGTGGCCCTTGAGCAGCGCCGGCGCGTATTCGTCGATCGCGAAGCGCTCGACCTCGAGCGCGTAGTCGCCGACCGAGGCCGGCTTGTTCGGGATCGCGTCGTAGTACCAGGCGGTCGCCGCGAGCGTCGAGAGGTACAGCACGTGCGGCAGGTCGATCGCCATGCCGTCGTTGCCGGCGACCTGGCCGAAGTACGGCGACACCAGGATCAGGCCGTTCAGGTTCATGCCGAGCTTCGACTGCAGGTGGTCCGCGAGCCCCGCGCCGCGCACGCCGCCGTAGCTCTCGCCCAGCACGTACTTCGGCGAGCCCCAGCGGCCGTTCTCGGTGACGTAGCGGCGGATGAAGTCGCCGACCGATTCGATGTCCTGGTCCACGCCCCAGAACTGCTCGCCCTTCGCCTCGCCGACCGGCTTGCTGAAGCCGGTGCCGACCGGGTCGATCATCACCAGGTCGGTCGCGTCGAGGATCGAGTAGTCGTTGTCCACGAGCTGTACCGGTGGCGGCGGCGCGAAGCCGCCGTCGTTGACGACGACACGCCGCGGGCCGAGCGCGCCCATGTGCAACCAGATCGAGGCCGAGCCCGGACCGCCGTTGAAGGCGAAGGTGATGGGGCGGCGTTTCGCGTCGCTGACGCCGTCCAGCGTGTAGGCGATGTAGCCGAAGCGCGCGATCGGCGCGTCGGTCTTCTTGTCGTTGAGGATCAGCCAGCCGACGGTGGCGGTGTATTTCAGGACCTGGCCGTTGAGGCGCAGTTCGTGCTGCGTGCGCTGGGCGCGGGGCTCGGGCGGCGGGGCTTCAGCGGCCGATTTGTCCGCGGCCGGCGCCTTGGCTTCCTCGGCCGCGAAGGCCGGGCTGCCTGCAAGCGTCAGCGAAAGGAGTGCGATCAGGATGGAGTGCTGCATGGGGCCCCGCCTCGTGGAAGATGCCGGAGGGTATTAGGGTCGGGAGGGCGGCTGCAAGCGCGGCGGCCGCCCAAGCGGCGCGCACCGGCGGGTGCTGGTTATGGAAAAAAGGGAAGGCAACCTTCGCATTGCGCTGGTTGCGAAGGTCCCCTTTCCAATTTGACGGACCGGCACCCCCGCGGCCCACGTATCATCGATACCAGCCAGCGGTTCAGCCGGCGTTCACCCGGCCGGCCCGATCATGGAGCCGTCATGAGAATGCGCCCTGCCCTGCTGCTGCTCGCACTCGCAGCCTCCAGCCTCGCCTGGGGCCAGGCGGCCGATACGCCCGCACGCATTGCGCGGCTCTCCTACGCCGAAGGCCCGGTGACGTTCCAGGGCGATTCGGAATCCCCCACATCCACCCTGCCTGACCGGCCGCTCCTGCCCGGCGACCGCCTCACGACCGGCAGCGGCGGCCGCGCGGAGCTGGCGCTCGGCACCGCGACGATCCGGCTCGACGAGGGCACCGAGCTCTCCGTCGTCGACCTCGAGGCGGAGGCCTTGCGCGTCGAGTTCAGCGCCGGCACCGCGGTCGTGCACCTGCGCGAGCTCATCGACGACGAGTCGTTCGAGCTGGTCACCCTCAACGCCACGATTGCACTGCAGACCGCGGGTGAATATCGCGTCGATGTCATGGGCGACGAGGCCACGGCACTCACGGTCCGTCATGGCGACGCGGAGGTCGCGACGGCCGGCGGACCCGTACGCATCGCCGCCGGCCAGCGCGTGCGGCTGGCGGGACGCGACGTGACCGCGCAACTCACGACGCCGCTGCCGGCGGATGCGTTCGAGGACTGGGTCCTGGAGCGCGAGGTGCAGCTCGCACAGGACGAGCCGCCCGCGCGCGGCCAGCCGGATGGCTACTACTACGAGGACGAGGCGCTCGACGACTACGGCGAGTGGTACGACGAGCCGAACTATGGCCGGGTGTGGATGCCGTCCTATGCCTATGGCGGCTACGACCCGTTCCGCTACGGCCACTGGCAGCAGGTCGGCTTCGGCTGGAGCTGGTACGACCCGATGCCATGGAGCGCGTACACGTTTCACAGCGGTCGCTGGGCGTACCTGAATCACCTGGATCGCTGGTGCTGGGTGCCGTCGCGGCGCGATCGCCATCACCGGCGTCACGTCGCGCAGGACACGCGGCCGTACCGGCAGCCGACCCGCGACCGGCGCCCCGACGACCAGCGCGACCGACCGGCAGCCACCTCCGCCGCGCTGCCGCTGCGCCTCGGTGCCGACCGGCCGACCACGTTCGGGCAGGCCGTGCAGCCTGCCAAGCCGGCGCGCGGCCAGGCGCCGACACCCCCGCGTGCGCCTGCGCCGGCACCGCGCGCGAACCCCGATCCGAGCCCGTCGCCGCAGAGCGCGCCGGCAGCGTCCAGCGGCGCGACGACCATGCGGCCGGCACAAGCGGCTAAGGCGGCGAGGTATCCGGCGGCGTCCGCGCCGGCGAACTCGAACAAGTCGCGGGAGTACGGGACGATTCGGCCGCCCTGAAGGCTTTGCAGCGTTCTTGATGTTGCAAATCGCAACATCAGTTCAGCGCGCCGGACTTCCATT
>Ga0075306_1000284_pt1 | contig 10818 bp, 4 predicted proteins | sample Joice_CattailNLC_FD_120074 | JGI IMG/M metagenome (GOLD analysis project Ga0075306, IMG submission 120074) | Natural and restored wetland microbial communities from the San Francisco Bay, California, USA, that impact long-term carbon... | ecosystem: Environmental > Terrestrial > Soil > Wetlands ... | reverse complement strand
CTTCACTGATTCTTAATAATACCGTGCTTGTACAGGGAAAGGATACAATACTTTACTCAGAAAAAATTGAAGTACGTACAAGTCCGCTTAAGTTGCTATTCAAAACGATTTACTTCAGAAAAATCGAATTGTCAAAAGCGAAGATATCGTTGCTAAAAAATGAAACAGGCGAATTAAATATTTCGAAGCTTACTGAATCATCCGGGGAAGAAGTAGTGCGGGACACAACCAATTCGGAATTCGCTTTTAATATTCAGGTTGCTGATCTGTCTTTGAACGATGTTGAATTTAATTTTCAAACGACAAAAAATAAAAACAGCACAAAAATTTACGATACTTTTAATCTTGAAGATTTAAGGTTGAAGAATCTTAATCTTTCTATGGATGCATTTGCAAATATTAGTAGCAAAGAAATTTTACTGAACATAAATAAATTTTCGTCTGAACCAAATCTAAACGGGTTTGTTTTAAATAACCTTTCTGGAAATTTTCATATTCTAAATGATGAAATTTCAGTTAATGGGTTAGAAATTAATACAGATCGTTCAAATATCTCTTTAACGGCTCAGGTGAAAGATATTCCGATTTTAAAAGACGAAGAAATAAAAATTGAAGATTGTCCTCTCACTATCAAATTAACTGCAAACAAATTCAACTTCGATGATTTAACAAATTTTATTCCAGCAACCGAGTTGCTGGAAGGCTCTTTAAGTACTTCTCTTAATGCTGAAGGTACACTGAATGATCTTAGAGTGAACAATTTGGATGTTGCTTTTCGGAAAACACATATAAACTTGAACGGAAATCTGAAAAACATTCCTGGTGGAGACCAGATGCTGATAGACGTTATTTTTTCAGATACTTACTTTAATCCCGACGATCCGAACATGCTTTTGCGAACAATAGATATTCCTGTTTATGCTGATTACGGTATTTTAATATTTGATTCACTTTACTTTAAAGGCAAACCTCTTCAGTTTAATTCCGGGATGTATGTATCAACTGAAAGAGGAAATTTCGATGGTATTGTTAATATGGATCTTTTTGGCAAGGAGATGAAGTACAATATTGTTCTATTTACCCAACGTTTGGATCTTAGTCCGGTTATTAATATCGCGACAAACTTAAATAGTCATGTTATTCTGAAAGGTCAAGGAACATCGCCGGAGAATATGAATAATGAATTACACTTTGCTGCAAATTGGTCTGAAATAGAAAACAGAAACTATCAAAATTTGGATTTTAAAATGCTAGCTGCTGATGCTAATCTAAACTATACCCTGAATTTTAAATCTGATACCACTTCAGGGATTTTATCCGGTGAGATTGATTTTAATAATCCCAACAATCCATTATATAATATTGATGCAGCTTTATATAATGTTAATATATCTGATATTATCCCGGGAGTTGAATCGGAAAGCGATTTAAACATCAGTATATCAGCTGAAGGTAATGATTTTGATCCGGATAGTTTGGAATTGTTTGCAGTCGTTTCGGTTGATAGCAGCACCATAGATGATATTAAATTAGATGGTATTAAATCAATAGTTGATATAAGAAAGCATCATGATGGCGGTAGACTGGTAAATGTGGTCTCGAATCTGGCTGATATTACATTGACGGGAAATTTTTCGATTTTGGATATAGTATCGTTGATTGAAGCGGAAGCAAATCTAATTACTGATTATATTGATTATACTGTTACTAAATTAAATCCCACCTCAGATACAATTTCGACTGAAACTGAACATGAATATCGTTTACCCGATCGGAAAGTTGATATAAATTATTCGGTAGAGTTCAAAGATTTTGAATTACTATCACTGTTTTTGGGGGGCGTTGATTTAGAGATTGATGGTGATATTAACGGAAAGATTAATAGGACAGGAGATTTAATATCTGTTCTTGTAGAGATGGATGTAAATTATTTTAAATATTTAGAAGGGGAAGAACTATACTTTATTTCAGATATGGTGTTGAATACGGAAGTTTTAAATGACTTCTCAGTTAGTTTTCCTGAAGCCTTTAAGTCAGACATAGATTTGTCAATTCATCAACTTTTTCTCACTGAAAAATTTTATGATATTAGTTTACATACAAGCATATCAGAAAATAAGCTTGCATTAAAGTTTAACAGCCAGTTGAATGATTACCTTACTACAAGAGTGAGTGGCAATGTTGAATTGAAGAACCATATTGTAAAAATATTACTTGATTCACTGTTTGTTAGATATAACGAGTTTGATTTGGAGAACAAAGACTTAATTGATATATCCTATTCTAATGAGCAAATACAATTTAATAATTTTATAATGACTCATTCACCTGGAGATGTTGAACTCGAAGGGTTATTCTCATTAACAAAGGATCAGAATCTTTCACTTAGAATTAATGATATTTCTGGAAAAGATTTAACTCGAGATGTATTTCTGATACCACGAAAATCACGATTTGATTCAAATATTAATCTTGAGGCTATGTGGCAGGGAACTGCTCAATCTCCTCTATTGGATATGAATTTTACTATGGATACCGTTAAAGTAAGTAATATTAATATTGGTTCTTTAATTACTTCTGCAAATTATAAAAACGGAATGCTAAGTTTTAACGCAGCTTCTTTGGATACAACGAATAACATTGATTTTCCTAATCTTAAGGTTAATGGGTCACTTCCAATTGATCTTGCAATTCTGAAAAGTGATTCAACTATTTCGAACAATGATGTTTATTTCAATCTGGAGGCAAATAGATTTGCACTTACTAATATTGCAGGACTAGTCCCTTATGTTAAAGACTTAAAAGGAAATTTAAATTCAAGTATTAATGTTAGTGGTACAACTGATAGTTTAAGGTTTTCAGGTGGTATTAATTTAGACAATATAGCTTTCACTGCAAACGGAAATAATATTAAATACAAAGCACAGGCAAATTTGATATTAGATGATGAATACATCACTATTAACAAGTCATATTTAAAAAATTTAGACGGCACAAAAAACGGGGGAACAATCTATGTGAACGGTAAAATTGCTCATAAAAATTTTGAAATTGTAGATATAGATGCTCATGCTAAGGGGCAGTTAAAAATATTGGGTATCGAAACCCGTGCAGTAAACCAGTCTATTTTCGGTGATTTAACGATTGCTACGAATGATGATTTAAATTATAATTTCAACAATGGTGAAAACTCAGTAACAGCGGATATTATTATTAAAAAAGGGGCAGATGTAACCATTTCCCCAACTCGTTCAGCTTTTTCTAGTACAACTGATAAGTATATTTATGAATTTAAGCAATATGCAACCGAACTTGATAATGAAGCACTTATTGACAGCTTAATCCAGTTAAGCCAACAAGTAAGTCATGGAAAATCAACTGAACCATCAAAACCAAAAAATATTAACCTTCAACTGAAAATAAATGTTGAAGATGAAGCCAAAATGGTATTTGTGCTGTCCCCTGAATTTCAGCAAAATCTGACGGCATATCTTGGTGGGAACTTTGAGTATAGTATTGTAAATGATAATCCAATAGCACAAGGTGAGTTGGTTTTATTAGATGGTTCAAAACTAGAATTTATCAAACCATTTGAAGCATCTGGAACCGTACGGTTTTTTGATGAAATAAATAACCCTTATCTTAATGTTACAGCAACATACCAGGATTATTACCTGCCCACTGATTCTTTGGGATTAGGCAATCCTGAAAAAGAAGTTGAAATAAGAGTTAGACTTGAAGGGCCACTGAAAGATTTAAATAAAAATTTCATGCAACAAACAGGTAACATTAGCGTATATGTGCGTGAAAACAGCACGAGTGATTACCAACTGGATGCAACCAAAACTCCATCCGATGCAATGATGTTTATTATCGTTGGGAAATTTACTGATGATGCTACAAGTCAGGATAGAAATGTTGCTGCTTCTACTGCAGCATCATTTGCAGGTTCCTTAATTGGTACAATTTTAAATGAAAGTTTCGGGGATTACGTCCGGAGCGTCCGTGTTCAGCAGGTTGGTGCAGAAACTAAATTCAGTCTCATAGGGAAAGCCGGAGAGGTTAGATATGAAATAGGCGGAACTTCCCAAGTGTTTCAGGATATTACCCGTGCTAATATAAAAATTGAATATCCACCGATTTCATCATTAAGAAATCTAGTGTTAAGACTGCAGAGAAGAGATCCGGTTCAAAGTTCATCAACATACTCTGAAATGATAAATGAATTCGGTGTAAAATACAGGTTTGATTTTTAATGCGGAAAAAGGTTGAAAGTTTCTTTAAACGTAATCCCGGCAAGGCATTTAAAAATAAGGAAATAGCGGAAAGACTTGATATAAATACTACTGAGGATTATACCCTTCTAAAAAAAATCCTGCATAAACTTATTAAAGATGGATACCTTTTTAGAAAAGGTAAAAGATATCAAATAAATCTCTTCCCTAATAGCAATAAACTTCGCGGAAAATTACAAATCCATAATAATGGATATGGTTTTGTTGTGCCTGACAGCAAAAAACTTGATGATATTTTTATTTCTGCAAGAAATATTGGAACTGCTTTTGACGGTGACATCGTAGAAGTGGTTCTTTTTGCAAAACAGAAGGGGAAAAACATTGAAGGACAAATTATAAATGTAATTGAAAGAAAAAGAAAAGAAATTATAGGCACGCTTCATAAGTCAAAATCATTCTATTTCGTAACTCCGGACGATTTTCATTTTCAGCGTGATGTATATATTGACAAGGTAAATTTAAACACTGCAAAGCAAGGAGATAAGGTAATAGCAGGTAATATTAATTGGGATACATCAATGCTTAATCCGGAAGGTGTAGTAATAGAGGTCTTAGGGAAAAAAGGTAATAGGTACACTGAAGTTGCATCATTAGCAAGAGAATATAATCTACCGTACAAATTTTCCACACAAGTGTTAAATGAAAGTGAGAAAATTGAAATCATTCTTCCAGAAACAGAAGCAAAAAAAAGATCGGACTTTAGAGAAGTAAATGTGTTTACGATTGATCCTATCGATGCAAAAGACTTTGATGATGCATTGTCTGTTCAACCATTAGAAAACGGTAACTTAAAGGTAGGAGTTCATATTGCTGATGTCAGCCACTATGTAAAAAAAGATTCTGAGCTTGATAAGGAGGCGAAACGGAGGGGGAATAGCATTTATCTTGTTGGCGAAGTCATTCCTATGCTTCCTGAAAACTTGTCGAATGGTATATGCTCTCTTGTTCCGAATAAAGATCGGTTAACCTACTCGGTTGTATTTGAAATATCAAAGCAGGGAAAGATTGAAAAATTTGAGATTGTTAAATCCATTATTAATAGTAAGAGAAGATTTACTTATGAAGAAGTACAGGAAATTATAGATTCGGGAAATGGTGATTTTGCTCACGAAATTATCTTGTTAAATAATCTTGCGAAGATATTAAGAAAAAGAAGAATTAACGAAGGAAGTATTGAATTCCATAAACCTGAAGTAGCGTTTGAACTGGATCATGATGGGAAGCCTGTCAATGTTATTCGAAAAGAGTTAAAGGAAAGCAATATGCTGATTGAAGAATTCATGTTACTGGCGAACCGAACGGTTGCACACCATTTCTTCAAACCGAACTTATCAAATGGAAGGGCTTTTGTATATAGAGTACATGATAAACCGGATCGTGAAAAGATAGAAGAATTTTCAAGGTTCGTTAAATCGCTCGGTTACAATTTTAACGCAAAAGCTTTCTCTGACTCAAAAGAAATTCAGCGATTAATTAATCAGGTAAAGGATTCTGAAGAAAATGCCGTGATAAACGAACTTGCAATACGTTCGATGGCTAAGGCAATTTACTCCATTAAGAATATCGGTCATTTCGGATTGGGATTTAAATACTATACTCATTTTACTTCACCTATACGCAGATATTCAGATTTGATAGTTCATCGATTGGTTCACTTATACAATCAAAAAAAATCCGGAATAGATTATTCACTTGAACAATTGCGTGAAATTAGTGATCATATATCATCTTGTGAGAGGAATGCGCTAGAAGCCGAAAGACGCTCTATTAAAATGAAACAAGTTGAGTTCATGATGGATAAAATTGGTGTAGAATTTAATGCGGTCATTTCTGGAGTTACATATTATGGCATATTTGTTGAAATTACAGACATTCTGGCTGAAGGCTTAATCAGAGTAAAAGACTTAGAGGGAGATTTTTACGTTTATGATGAGAAAAAATATTCATTAATTGGAAGATCTAATAAAAAAAGATATCGATTAGGAGATAAATTATTGGTAAAACTTGTACGAGCTAACTTAGATAAATTCGAACTAGATTTTATAACTGTTGAATAATTAGGACAATATTATGTTAAAGAAGACATTATATCTCTTTACTATAGTGTTTCTAGCACAAATAATTTCGCTCGCACAGTTTGGACAGAACAAAGTACAATATAAAAATTTTGATTGGTATTATATTCAAACAAAACACTTTGATATTTATTTTACTGACCAGGGTGATATGCTTGCTGAGTTTACAGCTAAAGCAGCTGAAGACGCACTTACGAAAATCCAGGCTAGCTTTGATTATGATATAAATAACAGAATCACAATAATTATTTATAACTCTCAGAATGATTTTCAGGAAACAAATGTTACCGATTCCTATCTGAGTGAAGGAATTCAGGGCTTTACAGAGTTATTCAAAAACAGGGTTGTAATACAATTCACTGGTTCTTATAAAGCCTTCAGACATCTCATTCATCACGAATTATCCCATGCTGTAATTAATGATATGTTTTACGGCGGCTCATTACAAAACATTATTTCGAATAATATTTCTCTCCAATTACCACTGTGGTTTAACGAGGGAATGGCTGAATATCAAGCGCTGGGTTGGAACATTGAAGAAGATATGTTTATTCGAGACGCAGCAATTAATGAGTACTTACCAAACATTCAAGAGTTAAGTGGATTTTTTGCATACCGTGGAGGTCAGGCTGTTTTTTATTATATCGCAAAAAAATACGGCGAGGAAAAAATTGGAGAATTTAACCCCGCCCTAAAGGGTGTTGGGAATTTAAATGCAGCATTCAAACAAGTTATCGGTTTGTCAATTGAAGAATTGAATGAACGCTGGAAAAAGGATATTAAGCGAACTTATTGGCCCGATATTGAAGTGATGTTTGATCCTGACGAATATGCCCGGAGACTAACCGATCCTAAAGAAGATGATGGTCGTTATAACACAAGTCCTGCTCTATCACCCAAGGGCGATATGATTGCCTACATAACAAATCGTGATTTCTTCTTCAGTCTTTATTTGATGGATGCAAATTCCGGGGAAGTAATAAAGGAGTTGGCAGAAGGAAATATTTCTCCTGATTTTGAAGAGCTCAATATAATCAGTCCCGGTTTATGCTGGTCACCGGATGGGAAGAAAATTGCCATATCGGCATTAAGTCATGGATATGATTTAATATATATTATCGATGTTGAAGATGAGAGTTTCAATACCATTTCCTTAAAATTAGATGCAATAAATGGGATAAGCTGGTCCTGGGATGGAAACTACCTCGCTTTCGTTGGTCAAACTGCACGTCAGTCTGATATTTATACGTATAATCTTCAAACCAAGGAACTTATTAATTACACCAATGATATATTCAGCGATAGTGATCCTGTATGGACTCACGCAGGAGATAAGATATATTTTGCCTCCGATCGAAATGGATATCTAACAGAAAATTCAATCCCACCAGGATTTAAAATTTATAATTATGATTATGGTCAGCAGGACATTTATGTAGTTGATGTAAATACAAAAGAAGTTAAGAGAATTACAGATATCCCAAATAGCAACGAATCGTTTCCCCTGGTTAGCGAAGATGATTCTGAAATTTTATTCATTTCAGATAGGAGTGGTATTAATAACATTTATAAACAAAAAGTTGTTTTTTCTGAAACAAACGAGAATAAAAACAGTATCACAAATTTTAAGGCTATTCCGGTAACAAACTCTCAAAGCGGACTTTCTCAGCTTACGGCTTCAGAAGATGGTAAAAAAATAGCTTTCACTACCTTATACGATGCGTCCTATAATATCTTTCTAATGAATAATCCGTTTGAAACAGAATTGGATATAGATAGTTTACCCCTGACTAAATACAAACAAGGGCTGTTTGATATTACAACGGATAGACCCAAGTCTAAAGAAGTAGTAAATGAACCGGTAAAAGAAACTGAAGAAGCTGTACCTGACGAATCTCCTTTCTTCACCGGAAATTTTATTGATACGACCAAAACTAAAGATGATTCCGTGAAAGTAGATTATGATAAATTTGTTTTTGGTGGGAAGAATAACACTGATTCTACTGATGGAGATACCGTAAATGTGGCTTTTAATCCCACGGATAACTTGGATGCTCAAGGTGATTTCAAGGTAAATAAATACAAAGTTACTTTTGGTCCTGATTTAATTTATGCTAATGCTGGTTACAATACTCTTTATGGATTTGTTGGAACTACCGTAATTAGTTTTAGTGATGTTCTGGGCAACCATAGATTGATTGGAATAACCGGATTACAAATTGATCTTAAAAACAGCGATTATGGATTAGCTTATTATTATCTGGCTAAGAGAATTAATTGGGGAATTCAGGGATTTCATACTGCAAGATTTGTAAGACTATTGAGAGGTTTTTCCTCCAACTTATTTAGGTTCAGAAATTTCGGATTAGCAGGTTCAGCCAGCTATCCATTAGACAGATTTGAAAGATTCGAGATTGGTCTGAGCTGGCTTAATATAAAAAGTGAAAACTTAGATCGTTTAGATGAACAACCAGATAATGTTTCATTTGTAGTTCCTTCTGTGAGTTATGTTCATGATAATATACTTTGGGGTTACACAGCTCCAATTGAAGGAACACGTTATAGATTGGATGTATTAGGTAATCTTGGTTTTGACGACCCCACGAAAAGTTTCTTTTCCTTCCTATTTGATTATAGAAAATACTTCAGATTTTTTTATGATCATTCATTAGCTTTTAGACTTTCGGGTGGATTTTCTGAAGGTAATAATCCTCAAAGATTCTTTATCGGTGGAATAGATAACTGGATAAACAGAACTTATGCAACTACGGAAGTGCCGATAGAATCGGCATCGGATTTTGCCTTTTTAACTGCAGCCTTACCTCTTAGAGGTTACGATTATGCGGAACAAGTTGGTACAAGATATACATTAATGAATATTGAATTAAGATTTCCACTCATTCGTTATCTTTTAACCGGGGGACTTCCTCTCCTGTTTAATAATATCCAGGGTGTTGCATTTTTTGATGTTGGAACTGCCTGGACTAAGAACGAAGAGCTTAAATTATTTAAAAGAGATGAGTTTAATAATTTCGTGACAGATGATTTGCTTATGGGTACGGGTGTCGGTGCCAGAATATTCTTTCTTTACTTTTTATTAAGGTTTGATGTGGCTTGGGCTTATAATGTTCAAGGTTTTTCACAACCCAAGTTTTATTTCTCTCTCGGTGCAGATTTTTAGGAATCAGAAGAATATATTATAATGTTAAAGTTTGAATTGCAGAAAACAGTTCAAGCTTTATTTTATACGTAAATGCAAAGGATTTTTATTTGTCTTTATCTTTAATATTATCCTTTTTTGTATTTGGTGTCTCCTTGGTTTCATCTTTTTTAGTACTGTCCGATTTTGTTTCACTCTTTGATGTCGATTTTTTATAATCGGTTTGATAAAAACCACTTCCCTTAAAAATAGGTCCCGCACCTGTACCAATTAATCTTTTTAATTTACCATTGCATTTATAACATTTAGTCACTGGTTCCGCAGACATCGATTGAAATAGTTCAAAACTATGGCCACAATTCAAACATTTATAATCATATGTTGGCATAACAATAATTTAAATTTAATTAATAAGACAAAAATCTAATGAAAAATTCTTATTATTTCCATAACTTTGATGCACCACTATAACATTAGATTCACTTAATTTTATTTATGACATTTTCAATATTGTACTCTAGATCATAGTATGAAAATATTTCATAGCATTCTTTGTTTTTCAATAATGTTGGTTTTCACAGCTTGTTTAAATTATGAACAGGATGTGAATCTTCATCCGGATGGATCAGGGCGAATGAAAATAGAGTACTGGATGAAGTTTCCCGATACTGAAAGAAGAGACTTAACTGATAATTTAGGAATTTTCAATCCGGATTCAATACGTAATGAATTCACTTCAAGTCACAGTAAAGTTGAGAACGTGGAGGTTTACGTTGACAGTATTGATACTACAACGCATGCTATTGTTGAGTTTTCGTTTGATAGAATTGATTCACTAAATAATACAAAAATGTTCGCTGATTCGAAGTTCCGATTTAATGAAGAAACCTCAGGTCAAATTGTATTTAGCCAGAACATTTCTCCTATAGCAACGGGATTTGGTATAGATGCGGATAATTTTAAAGTGACGTATCGGTATACACTCACAGGTACAATTATCAGTAACAATGCACATCAAGTAGAAGATAATACACTCACATGGAATTATTCATTAGCAGATATTGGAACTGGTAAATCAATTAATGTTACTTTTAAACCATTCAAACTTGAAAAGACACCAGATTGGATTTATATGCTGTCGGGAACAGTACTTGTACTTGTTATATTTTTTCTGTTCAGGAGGAAAAGAGGATAGGATTAAAGATGTATTTATTGACTAAACTTAGTCATTTTGTTATATTTGTTTTCTGTTTTTTAAAAAAACTCAATTGATATTTTACTCGCGTGT
>Ga0075306_1000283_pt1 | contig 10847 bp, 9 predicted proteins | sample Joice_CattailNLC_FD_120074 | JGI IMG/M metagenome (GOLD analysis project Ga0075306, IMG submission 120074) | Natural and restored wetland microbial communities from the San Francisco Bay, California, USA, that impact long-term carbon... | ecosystem: Environmental > Terrestrial > Soil > Wetlands ... | reverse complement strand
CTTACACAAAAGAAGAGCTAATTAATAACAACGAATATAATTCAGGTGTATTTGCATTCAGATACGGTAAACTTGTAAATATGATTGGTGAATTGAAGAGTAATAATGTACAAAGTGAAATTTACTTAACCGATCTAATTGAACTTTTTAATGGAAAGGGGTACACAGTTGCTGCTGCAAGTCCGGGAAAGAATTATGTTGTCATGGGTTTTAACACACAGGAAGTTCTAAAAGAAATGAATGAAATTGCAAGAAAGATAAATGAAAACAATCGATAAATTAATTATGCTTGAAGATAGAGAGGTATTAGTGAACTATTTTGTAACGGAATGGGAATCCAAGTGAGTGAATACTCAATATTAAAATAAAAAAGGCCAATCAGAGATTAAAAGCTTTTCTAGAATTAATATTAAATATCAGATATTACTTACTTTTCAATTTCAGTAGTGGTTAAACTGTTTAGGTGTCTTGTAAGCTGGGATTTTTTTCTTGCTGCAGTGTTCTTTTTTATTTTCCCCTTATCCACGCTTCTATCTAAAACACTTACAGCTTCTTTGTATAATTTTTCTACTTCTTCTTTATTGTTGGAAGAAAAAACCTTTTTTGTACTTGTTTTGATCTTAGAGGTTATGGCTTTGTTTATTTCTCTTTTTCTTTCAGAGGAACGAATTCTTTTCTTTGCCGATTTATGATGAGCCATTAATTACTTATCCTTTGCATTTTTTCTTTAATAAACAATTATAAATATAGCATTATCAGTGTTTGAAATCAAACTGTAGTTGGGTAATTTTCCCACTCACTAGTTGTGATTTTATGATAAAAATAAACGAAATATATCACTCAATACAGGGAGAAAGTTCAAATACTGGACTTCCCTGCATTTTTGTGAGACTGACTTACTGCAACCTGCGCTGCACTTATTGCGATACCGCATATGCGTTCTACGATGGAAAAGATAAATCTATTGATGAAATTATTTCCGAAGTGAAGGAGTACAATTGTAACCTGGTTGAAGTTACAGGTGGCGAGCCACTATTCCAGACTGAGTGTTATGATCTGTTAGCAAGACTGTGCGATGAAGGTTTTGATGTTTTGCTGGAGACCGCAGGTAATATGCCTATTAAAAATGTTGATCCCAGAGTGAAGATAATTATGGATTTTAAATGTCCTTCAAGTGGAATGGAGAAGAAAAATTTATACGATAATACCAACTATATAAAACCCAAAGACGAAATTAAATTTGTAATCGGCAATCGTGAAGATTATGATTGGACTAAAGAAATTATGAGTAGATATAAATTAAACTCTAAAAGTGAAATCTTATTCTCTGTAGTTTTCGGGGAATTGGAACCAATTACTTTAGTTAACTGGATTTTAGAAGATAAACTTGATGTCAGGTTTCAATTGCAGATGCACAAATACATCTGGCATCCTGAAACAAAGGGCGTCTAATGAAAGTAGCAAAAGAATTCAGATGGGAAATGGGGCATCGTCTTCCTGAACATTTCGGATTATGTAAAAATATTCACGGTCATTCATACAAGTTGATCGTTGAGTTTGAAGGTGAATTAGATAAACAGGGAATGATAATTGATTTTTACGATGTTGAAAAAATAATAAATCCAATTATTGAGAAATTAGATCATGCCTTTATGGTAAAAAAAGATGATGAAGCTACAATTAAATTATTAGAAAAAGTGAACTCCAAAAAAATTGTTGTTGATTTTAACTCAACAGTAGAAAATATTTCTAAATATCTTCTGTCAGAAATAAAAAAAGTATCATTTCCCCCAAATGTAGGTTCTGTAAAAGTGAGAGTCTATGAAACTGCTTTCGATTATTCAGAAGAAAGCATTGAACTTAGATGAGACGAAAACAAATTGTTTTTTGTTCGGAAATATTTTCTGTAAGTTTAATCAATCCCTTACCAGATAAATCATCATAATAAAGGAACAATCAATTAATACGCAATCAAAAAATGCCGTAACTAAAAACGGTTTTGGAACTGCACCTGTTTTTTTTACAGCAATTTCTACCATCCTTGGTGCAATTCTTTTCCTGAGGTTCGGATTTGCCGTAGGTACACTGGGATTTTTTGGAGTTCTATTAATAATACTTATCGGGCACTTGGTTACAATACCAACTGCACTCGCGATTTCTGAACTGGCAACAAATCAAAAAGTTGAGGGGGGAGGTGAGTATTTTATTATTTCCAGATCGTTTGGATTAAACATTGGTGCAACTATAGGTATCGCTCTATTTTTAGCTCAGGCAATAAGTGTTGCTTTTTATGTTATTGCGTTTACAGAAGCCTTTCAACCCTTATTTGAATGGGTAAAAAGCACGTACGGGTGGGATCTGCCCCGGCAGGTTATTAGTATTCCGGCAATGGCTGTTCTTTCTATGCTTATAATATTTAAAGGTGCCAATTTAGGTGTAAAGGCATTGTATGTAGTTGTTGTCATTTTATTTGTTTCACTAGTAAGTTTCTTTCTCGGCAGCCCGATCAGCGATTCCGATTCCGTGGGAGTATTTAATAATGCTTTTAGTGATCCACAAAACTTTTTTGTTGTTTTTGCAATTATTTTTCCTGCATTTACCGGGATGACAGCTGGCGTGGGTTTATCCGGAGATTTGAAAAATCCGGGTATATCAATTCCACGCGGTACGCTCTTTGCAACACTCGGAGGTTTTGTAGTTTATATTTTTGTTATTTATAAACTTGCTATATCTGCAAGTCCTGAAGCACTTCTTTCCAATCAGCTCATTATGTCTGATATCGCCTGGTACGGTGCAATAGCAATACCGTTAGGATTAGCTGCATCTACAATCTCTTCAGCAATTGGTTCATTTTTGGTAGCACCCCGTACTCTACAGGCACTTAGTACTGATCGAAGCTTCCCTCTGCAGTTTGTTAATAGAATTCTTGCAAAAGGAAAAGGGGCACAAAACGAACCGAGAAATGCTTCCATAGTTATAGCAGTTATCGGGTTTCTATTTGTAGCCCTGGGTGATGTTGATGTTGTTGCTTCGATTATAACTATGTTTTTTATGGTTACTTACGGATCCTTGTGCTTAATATCATTCCTTTACCACTTTGGATCAGATCCATCTTACAGACCCACATTCAGATCAAGATGGTATTTATCGCTTATAGGATTTTTAGCCTGCATTATTCTAATGTTTCAGATAAGTACTCCCTTTGCATTACTTTCAATATTAGTTATTGTACTCATTTATGTATCTTTAAGCTGGTACCATAAAGACAGACAGGGATTAGAGGCTATCTTCCAAAATGCAATTTTTCAGCTTAGCAGAAATGTTTTTGTTTATTTACAAAAGTCCAAGAAATCTGATCTCAAAAAGAACTGGAGACCCTCCGCAGTTTGTCTTTCCAAAGATACTTTTGTAAGAGATAAAGCTATTAATCTATTAAGCTGGATTTCTTACAGGTTTGGCTTCGGCACCTATATTCATCTTATTGAAGGATATTATTCAAAATCAGCATTAGCTGATGCAGAAAAAGATCAGGAAAGATTAATAACCCAGGCAACAATGATCAAAAGTAATATTTATATAGATACTATGATCTCTCCATCTTTTACATCTGCAGTAGCACAAATTGCGCAGCTTCCCGGTCCATCGGGAATGGATAATAACATGATGATTTTTGAATTTGATAAAAATAATCCATCGGACCTTGATCAGATAATTGAAAATCTTGCACTAGTACAGGCGGGAGATTACGATGTTTGCATACTTGGCTCTTCGGCACGCCAAATAAATTTTGAAAACGGTATTCACGTTTGGTTAAAGAACTGGGATTTTGATAATGCCAACCTGATGATATTATTGAGTTATATTCTTCTTGGTCATCCAGATTGGGAAAAAGCATTTATAAAAATTTATAGTATCTGTAGTGTAGGTGAAAAGGAAAAAGAAACTGAAAAACTGAACGAGCTTGTTCTTTATGGAAGGCTGCCCATATTTGAAAAGAATATCGAGGTTATTGAAATGAATGAAGGAATGAATTTCAAATCACTCGTAAATGAGTATTCCGCAGAAGCAGGTTTAACGATTATCGGTTTCCAGGAAGAACTATTAAAAAAGGAAAGTTCCGAATTTTTTGAAGGCTATGAGAAAATTGGTGATGTGCTCTTTGTGGATGCTAAGGGTTTAAAAGAAATAAAATAGAATTTTTACTGTTAGGACACCAACTTTTCCAGTTTTACAATCTCATCTCTTAGCGAAGCAGCTTTTTCAAACTCCAGATCTTTAGCAGCTTCATGCATCTGTTCTCTTAACTGGTCAATCAAATCTTTTTTCTGATCGTTATCCATATATTTTAATACGGGCTCTGCAACCTTAGCAAATCCAAAATCTTCTTTATCTTCTTTCTTCCTTACATCCGCAATAGAAGTTGAAGAAAGGATCTCTTCCATAGTTTTATAGATAGTCGCTGGTTTTATTTTATGTTTTTCATTGTATTCTGATTGGAGTTTCCTTCTCCTGTTTGTTTCAGTTATTGTCTTCTGCATTGATTGAGTAATTATATCCGCATACATAATAACTTTGCCATTTACATTTCTTGCGGTTCGTCCGGCAACCTGCATAAGAGATTTTTCACTCCTTAAAAATCCTTCTTTATCAGCATCAATTATTGCAACAAGAGAAACTTCCGGAAGATCGAGACCTTCTCTTAATAAATTCACTCCGACTAAAACATCAAACTCTCCTATCCTTAAGTCGCGCAAAATTTCAACTCTTTCAAGGGAGTCTATATCACTATGAATGTATCGAACCCGTATGCCAATTTTATCTAAATAATCGGCTAAATCTTCAGCCATTTTTTTAGTAAGTGTTGTAACTAATGTTCTTTCTTTTCGAGTTACCCTATCGCGAATCTCAGAGATCAGGTCATCGATTTGTCCAGTAATTGGTCTGACTTCAATTGGAGGATCAAGAAGACCTGTGGGACGAATTATTTGCTCGACAATTACACCACCGCTCTTTTCTAATTCGTAGTCTGATGGTGTGGCGCTAACAAATATCACCTGGTTTATCATCTTTTCGAATTCTTCAAACTTCATAGGTCTGTTGTCCAAGGCGGAAGGAAGGCGGAATCCGTGCTCGACCAAAGTTTCTTTTCTTTTTCTGTCGCCATTATACATTGCACGAAGTTGAGGAACCGTTACATGGGATTCATCTATTATTAATAAAAAGTCATCTGAAAAGTAATCAAACAAAGTATAAGGTCGTGTACCTGGTTCCCTGCCATCCATATGCCTTGAATAATTTTCAATTCCTGAACAATAACCTATCTCTTTCATCATTTCAATATCAAACCTTGTCCTTTGCTCAATTCGTTGAGCCTCAACGTATTTTTCTTCTTTTCTCAACACAGCAAGTCTTTCTTTTAGCTCCTCATCAATACTGTGGACGGCTTTACGAAGTTTATCTTTATCTGTCACGAAATATTTTGCAGGATAGATTGGCGACGAATCAATCTCACGTATCAACTCTCCTGTAGTGGAATCTATAACAGATAGTCTTTCAATTTCATCATCCCATAGTTCTATGCGTAATGCTTCTTCATATTGATACGCAGGAATAATTTCAACAACATCTCCACGGGATCTGAATGTACCTCGCGAAAATTCCGAATCGTTTCTTGTATAGTAAATATCTATTAAGTCTCTTAGCAGTTTCTTCCTTTCAATTTTCCCTCCTTTTTTTACAAAGATAATTTTATCCGCATATTCCTGAGGTGCGCCGATTCCATAAATACAGCTTACACTTGCAACAACTATTACATCAGACCTTCCTTCAATCAGGGAAGTGGTTGCCTTCAATCTAAGGCGATCAATTTCCTCATTTATTGAAAAATCCTTTTCAATGTATAAATCGCTTTTAACCACATAAGCTTCCGGCTGATAGTAATCGTAATAGCTTATAAAGAATTCAACTGCATTGTTAGGAAAAAATCCCTTAAACTCTGAGTAAAGTTGAGCGGCAAGTGTTTTGTTATGTGAGATGATAAGCGTTGGTTTATTGAAATTCTTTATCACATTTGATATGGTAAAGGTTTTACCACTTCCTGTTACACCTAATAGCGTTTGGAACTTATCACCGTTTTTAATACCCGCAACTAATTGATCAATGGCCTCTGGTTGGTCTCCTGCGGGTTGATAATTTGAACTTAGCTCAAACTTTTTCATTCGCATTAATTAAGTAGCACATCATGCGCGTGAAAGTTATCTTTATTCAGATGACCCCGTAGCACAATTGTTTCAGCAGACTCAATACCGGACGGAATGTGATCGGCTTGAACTAATACCGTTGTTCCTGCCTTATCTATAACGTAAAAGCTTGCGCTACCATCTTTATTATTGTTAATTCCCCTGTCTATAAGAATTTGTACTTTGATATCCTTAACAGCGGTATTGTTCGTGTCAAAATCTGTAAACGAACCAAGTCCTTCTTTGGGGGAAAAGTACACAACGTATACTAAAGCAATAACTATTATAATTAACAATGGCAATATTAATTTTTGAATAATTTTCATTTTCTCCAGATTATTATTGAATTACAAATTTAGTAATATTTAATTTCTCTGAAAATGAAATTAAGATGACTCGATCTTTCAGCTATGTATATAAAATAAAAATAATTGTTATTATTTTTTTAACTGAACTATGAATAAACAAATAGTGGAGGCAGATATTATTATTTAATGATGAAATTAGGCTTTTCAGATAGACTGCTTTGGAGAGCGGTCTAATAATAAAATTTACAAAATCTATTTTATTGCACGTAATTTAAAGAAAACCTCTTCAGGTGAAAATAATCCTGCGAGGAATCTTTCATAAATAACCGGTTCAAGATTAACAAAAAAATCCAGCCATTTAAGAACGGGAAAATGAGAAGTTATAAATTTTTTTTCAATAACTTCAAACTGTGCTTTACCTTTATAGTTTGTACGATGTTTAAGTTTCCACTTCTCATAAAACTTTAATTTTTTATTTCCTATATATTCGTAGTTATCAAACGTTCGGATTGAAAAAGGAATTTTATGATCCGGTTCACCAAAATATTTAGTATTTAAAAAGAAGGGAGCATATACAATTAATACACCGTCTGGCTTTAGTATCCGATATATTTCTGTAATATATTCGTGAAAATTATTTAAATGCTCGAGAATATGTGATGCAAAAACTTCATCAAAGAAGCTATCTTCAAAAGGATAAGGAAAACTATTTAAATCATGAATCCTGTTCCCACCATAGTCAACAACATCAAGATTAATATACCCATCCTTTATATCATTCCCGCAGCCGAGATTTAATCTATTCATTATTTCTTAATTTGTATTAACAAAATACTTTAAGCGGATAATTTAATTACGCACTGAATTACATGTGAAATTTAAATAAATCGAAAAGAATTATATAACTAGCTTTAGAAATAAAAAAAAGCCCGGCGTTTTACCGGGCTTAAGGAAATAAATATTTACAACTTGAATTAGTTCGTTGAAACAATGGGATTATCAATACCTGAAATTAATATTTCCTCAACTTTCAACTTTTTAACACCATTTGTTAAAAGATCAAGTTCCTCAGCAGCAGCCTTAGAAAGATCAAGCTGTCTGCCAGGGATATATGGACCACGGTCGTTTATCCGTACAATTATTGATTTCCTATTTATTGGATTTGTTACTTTCAATATTGTTCCAAACTTTAAGGATTTATGCGCAGCTGTAAATGCTGTTTGGTCATAAATCTCTCCATTTGCAGTAAACCTGCCATGAAATCTTGGACCGTACCATGATGTCCTCATCGTCCCAAGATCCACATACCGGATGGTCGATATATTTACATTACTATTTTCAGGAATCGGAATAAACTCTTCAGTTAGAGTTTGTATTTCTGTAGTGTCCTTCTCATTATTAATAATAGTAAAACCACCTAATCCAACCACGGCAAGAATCATTATTATATTACTTAGCGACTTCAAGAATCACCTCGATTTTTTATAAAATTCATTTAATTATCAATATCAATTGATGTAATATTTCACAAACAACGAAATAGTTACATTGGAGAACTTATCGTAGATTTACCTAATATTTCGATTCTATAACTATTTTAGACAGCTTTCGATATCAGGAAAATTTGTTTTGGAATTTGTGCGATTTTTATAAGCCTCCTATATCAAAAATAAATCATTGATATGTAAAAACCAATTTAATTTCTAAAATTATTAAAATACGTTTATCACATTTCCGTTTTTTTATTTATCTTAAATTATGCTTAATAAACAACAGATTCGATTAAAAAAGGAATTAACTCTTTTTCACGTATTCGCAATTGCTACGGGCACCACTTTAAGCGCAGGATTCTTTCTGCTGCCCGGACTTGTTGCAAATTATTCAGGCCCGGCAGTACCATTAGCATATTTAATTGCAGTTCTTCCTTTAATCCCGGCAATGTTTTCCATAATAGAATTATCTACAGCTATGCCAAAAGCTGGAGGAGTTTATTATTTTTTGGATCGAACATTGGGTCCGTTGATAGGAACAATTGGTGGTTTTGGCACATGGGCGGCACTTGGATTAAAAGTTGCTTTTGCACTTATCGGAATGGGTGCATATATAAAATTATTTTTCCCTTCTTTGCCCATTGTCCCGGTGGCTGTTACAATAGCATTAGTATTGGGTTTCATAAGTTTGTTCGGTTCAAAAAAGAGTGGAAAGCTGCAGGTTATACTTGTTTCTGTTTTACTTTTTCTTCTTTTAATATTTATAGCGGATGGCGTACCTAAAATTAATCAGGATCATTTCAAAGATTTCTTTAACTCTGGTTGGTCAAATATATTTGCAGCCGCAGGATTGGTTTACATTAGTTATGTAGGGATCACTAAAATAGCCAGTCTCTCCGAAGAAGTAAAAAATCCTGAAAAAAATCTTCCCATGGGTATATTTCTCTCGTTAGGAACCTCGGTATTAATTTATGTGCTTGGCACATTAATCATGGTTGGAGTAATTCCTCTCAATATATTAGAAGGGGACTTAACTCCGGTTGCTACTGCAGGCGAAATTATGCTGGGAGAGACAGGGGTTGTTCTTTTTTCAATTGCTGCCTTGTTTGCGTTTGTATCTGTTGCAAATGGAGGCATGCTTGCTGCATCCAGATACCCACTGGCCTTGAGTCGCGATCATCTTCTTCCGCGTTATCTTTTAAAAATGAGTAAATGGGGTACGCCATTCTATTCAATTATAGTTACAGTTGGAACTATTGTTCTTATACTGATATTGTTAGATCCAATTGGAATAGTCAAACTTGCCAGCGCTTTTCAGCTTATGGTATTTGCATTTATTTGCTTAGCCGTTATTATAATAAGAGAAAGTAGGATTGATGCATACGATCCCGGATACAAATCTCCCTTTTATCCATGGATGCAGATCCTTGGGATGATCCTTCCGTTTGTTCTAATTTTTGAGATGGGACTGATGCCGTTACTTTTTAGCTTTGGCTTGATATTAATTGGAGCTGCTTGGTATTGGATTTACGGGAGACCTAAAGTGGTAAGGACGGGAGCGATTTATCATTTATTCGAAAGAATGGGAAGACTGCGTTATGATGGTCTGGATAGCGAATTAAGAGGAATTTTAAAAGAAAAAGGGTTGAGAGAGGCCGATCCGTTTGATGAAATTGTAGCCAGAAGTTTAGTTATTGATTTGGAAAACAAGGAAGAATTTGAAGATGTTGTTATAAAAGCGTCTCGCTGGATATCAAACTTTGTAGAGAAGTCATCTGCAGAAATTGAAAAACTATTTTTGGAAGGCACCCGTATGGGTGCAACGCCTGTTACACATGGGATTGCACTTCCACATATTCGCTTGGATGGATTAGAGCAAGCAGAAATGGTAATTGTTCGTGGTCAGAATGGAGTACACATTAAATTCAAAAATCCTTTAACAGATTTTTCAGATGATGAGGAGGATGTTCAGGCTGTTTTCTTTTTAGTCAGTCCAGAAAAGGATCCCACGCAACATTTGAGGATTTTAGCACAAATCGCAGGCAGGGTTGAGGAAGATACGTTCGATGAAGAGTGGAAGAGTGCTAAGGATGAGCAGGAAATAAGAGAAGTGTTAGTTCACGAAGATCGTCTTCTATCCATTATCGTTCAGGCGAATTCACCATCTGAATCGTTGATGAATAATTTACTGAAGGATGTAAGATTCCCGGAAGGTTGTTTGGTAGCTATGTTAAGAAGAGAGGGTAAGACAATAGTTCCAACGGGTAATACAATAATAAAAGAAGGAGATCGGCTAACAATAATAGGTGAGCCGAAAGGTATGACGGAACTTAAGAAATTGTATACAGAAGTTAATTAATAAGAATATTCGAGTATTAGAATTTGTGTTTTATTCTTATCATACAGCAATGTTGCGAACGATTATTATAAGGGTGTAGTAATATTATTTGGAAGCGTAACAAAAAAGCTAATATAAAAACCGTATTGATGAAATTACTATCATGATTTTTATTGTTTCAAGTTCCTGCCTTATTAAATGCTTTGATCTATCACTGCAAAGGTTTTAAGATTTTTTTGTCCTGGGGTTCAATACCTATTTTTTTCTTTTACACTGCATATCTTTTTGTGTTCTCCAAATCCAACTAGTAAAAGTTTCAAATTATAATTATTTGATCTTCAATTTTGTTAATAACATTGTTTTTACATCGTTTTAGCTATTATTAAGGCATTATTGTTGGTATTTAATGTAAAGAAGTCTTCTTAAGAAATTGGAAATAGACTAAATCGAGAAGAAAAGTAATCAATTTTCT
>Ga0075306_1000281_pt1 | contig 10862 bp, 8 predicted proteins | sample Joice_CattailNLC_FD_120074 | JGI IMG/M metagenome (GOLD analysis project Ga0075306, IMG submission 120074) | Natural and restored wetland microbial communities from the San Francisco Bay, California, USA, that impact long-term carbon... | ecosystem: Environmental > Terrestrial > Soil > Wetlands ... | reverse complement strand
GTCATCACGCTGAGCGACAGGGCAAGCGGCGGCATGTACGAAGACCGCAGCGGCCCGAAAATCCGGGAAATGGTGGATTCGTTCTTTTCCGCAAGGGGTCAACAATTTGAAATCGATTCCGTCCTCATCCCGGACGACGCCGACGCTTTGCGGAAGGTGCTGGTACGACAAAAAAATGACGGCGCCGATTTCCTGTTCACCACGGGCGGAACCGGAATCGGCGCGAGGGATATCACCGTCGAGGCGGTTTCCGGCATGCTCGACAAACAACTCCCGGGGATCATGGAGCTGATCCGTGTGAAATACGGCATGGAAAAACCGAATGCGCTGCTGAGCAGGGGGGTCGCCGGCACCATGGGGAAGACCCTCGTCTACACGCTTCCCGGAAGCGTGAACGCCGTGACGGAATACATGCGCGAAATCACGAAAACGATGGACCATTCCCTGTTCATGCTGCACGGGATCGACAAGCATTAACCCATGAAAAGGAAGATCATCCTCGGGCTTTCCGCCTACCTGGTCCTCTTCCTTTTCATGGGTCTCTACATCGTCTACGCGATCCAGGTCGGCACGACCCGGCTGAACGATCTCATCCGGCTTCACCAGGTCGAGATCCTCCGGGAGCAGTTCCTGTTACAGATCAAACGGGTCCAGTCCGACCTCGCCCTGCAGCATACCCACCACTCGAGAAATCCCGAAATCGCGATCCGCGACATCCGGGACATCGAGCAGGTGATCGGAGCCTGCTTCGGCTGCCACCACTCCGGGGAGGTGCAGGCCGGCATCGACGACCTCCGGGGCAGCACGCACATGTACGAGGTCGCCGTGAGCCGGGTGTTGACCCCGCATGCGGGTGTCGTCGGGCATTCGCGAGAGGAGGACATGGCGTTTCGGGCCGGGGAGGTGTTGATCGAGAAGATCCATGCCATGGTCGCACTCACCAACACAAGACTCAATGCAAAGACGGAGAAGGTGCTTGGGGATATCACGCGCTCGAAAGGCGTTCTCTACGTTCTCCTCGCCATGGGGCCGCTGTTGTCCCTGGGGCTGGCCGTGGTCTTCATCCGCGGGTTCACGAAGCCCGTGAACACGCTTCTGGAGGCGACCCGGGTCCTGAAGTCCGGGAACCTCGACCACAGGGTGGACGGCATGAAAGAGGAGTTCGGCGAGCTGGCGTCCTCCTTCAACGACATGTCGGGCTCGATCAGGGAGCAGATGATTCGAATGCGGGAAGCGGAGCGGACGCTGGCGAAAGCCAACCGGGATCTGAAACTCGCTCAGGAGCAGATGGTGCGGGCCGAGACGATGGCGGCGCTCGGCACGCTCTCCTCGGGGATCTCCCACGAGTTGAGCACGCCGTTGAGCGTCATCCTGAACATGACGCAGCTCATGAAACAGGAGGTGAAGGACGACCCCGCGCTGCTGAAGGACATGGAGGTCGTGGAGTACGAGGCGAACCAGGCGATCAAGGTCACCCGCAGCCTGCTGGGCTTCGCACGGAACGCGAAAACCAGAAAAGAGCACGTGGACGTCAACCGGATCCTGGAGGAACTTTTCAAGATCCTCGAGTTCCAGCCCGCGGCGAAATCCTTGAAGCTGAAAGTGGAACCGGCACCGGACCTCCGTCGCATCCACGCCAATTCGGGCCAGATACGGCAGGTGTTTCTGAATATCATCCTGAACGCCATCCAGGCGATGCCCGACGGCGGGGAGCTCGAGATCTCCACCGGGAGAGAGGTATCGGAAGGCAGGGAAGGGGTGATGGTCACCATCAGGGACACGGGAGTGGGAATCCCCAAGGGGGATCTCCAGAGCATCTTCCAACCCTTCTTCACCACCAAGGAGGAAGGGACGGGGCTCGGACTCGCGATCAGTTTCGGCATCGTCAAGGAGCACGGCGGCACCATCGAGGTGGAGAGCGAAGTCTTGCAGGGAACCACCTTCCGGGTCTTCCTTCCGGAGGGGACGCCCCCGGAGGCAGGAACATGAACCGGATGATCCAGATCGTCGAGGACGACCCTAACCTTGCGATGGTGTTGTCCCGGGTGCTGACGAAGGAAGGGTGCGAGGTGGCCGTCGACCACACGGTGGCGGGGGGGAAGGCCCGGCTGGAAAGCGGGGAGGCCCCCGGCCTGATCCTGACGGACATCTACCTGCCCGACGGCAAGGGACTGGAAATCCTGGAGCACGCGAAGGCCATCCACCCGGACGTCCCGGTCATCGTCATGACCGCCAACGCGACCGTGGAATCCGCCATCGAGGCGATGAAGAAGGGCGCCTACGACTACCTGCTGAAACCTTTCGGGGTGGACGAGCTCGTCTTCACCGTCCAAAGGATTTTCCGGTGCACGGAGCTGCGTACCGAAAACCGCTACCTGAAGGAAGGTCGGAAGAGCCAGTTCTTCGATACCGGGATCCTGGGGAATTCCGGACAGATACGGGAGATCATCGCGGTCGCCGCCAACGTCGCGAGCAGCCGGGCAAGCGTCCTGATCGAGGGGGAGAGCGGAACCGGGAAGGAACTGATCGCGCAGGCGATCCATTTCCTCGGCGACCGCGCGGAGAAGATGTTCGTCCCGATCAACTGCAGCGCGATCCCCGACAACCTCCTCGAGTCGGAGCTGTTCGGGCACGCAAAAGGGGCCTTTACGGGCGCGACTGAAAGCAAGCAGGGGCTGTTCCAGTTCGCGCAAGGGGGGACCCTGTTCCTGGACGAGATCGGCGACCTCTCCACGGCGCTCCAGGCGAAGCTCCTGCGGGTACTGCAGGACGGGCGGATACGGCGCGTGGGGGATTTCAAGGAGATCGATACGGACGTCCGGATCGTGGCCGCCACGAACAAGGACCTTTCCTCCCTGATCCGGAAAGGGGAATTCCGGGAGGACCTGTATTTCCGGCTGGCGGTCATCCCCATTCGTGTCCCGCCCCTGCGGGAGAGGAGGGAGGACATCCCGATCCTGACGGCGCACTTCCTCAAGATGTTGTTCGCGGGGAAATCGCCGGAGATCCGGTTCGAGAAGGAGGCGATTTCCCTCCTCATGGAATACGACTGGCCCGGAAACGTGCGGGAGCTGAAAAATCTCCTGGAAAGGCTCGCCATACTGAAGCAAGGGAAGGTCATCACGCCGAAGGACCTGCCCGCGGAGTTTCATGCGCTGGAAATCGTTGTCCCCCAGTCCGACGCGGGGATTCTGAATTACCGGGAGGCGAAGGAGAAGGTCCTGCAGGAGTTCCATCGGGGATTCGTCGAGACCACCCTGAAAAAACACGGGGGAAACGTCTCGAAAGCCGCCGAGTCCCTCGGGCTGGATCGGGGGAACTTCCAGCGGATCCTCCGGCGGTACGGGTTCCATGCGTCCGAATATCGCGACGAGGGGTAGTGCGTCAATCGGGTGACCGGATGAGTCAAAAATGCCCGGTTCCCCTCCCGCCCCTCCGGCGGGGTACTTCTCCCATCCTCCCAAAAGTAAAAGGACTCCCTCCGCATCCGGAGTAGTGCGCGAAAGGGAACACTCCTTGCTGTCTCCATCCCATGGGAAAGATCCTTCTACTCGAGGACGATTCTCACTACCGTGAAATCATCGAACGGGTTCTCTCGGGCTGCCACGCCTGCCGGATCACGTCGGTGACCACGGAAGCGCAGGTGTGGGAGGAACTCTCGAAGGAAGATTTCGACCTGGTCCTCCTCGATCTTTATATCGATGGCCGGAGGTGCTGGAAGACCTTGAAGCGGGTGTTGAATCATCCCGCCAGGCCGCTAGCGATCGTCCTCTCCTGCGAGGATACCCGGAGGAACGAGGAGTATGCGGTCTCCCTCGGGGCGTACGCCTTCCTCTCCAAACCCGTTAATTTCGTCCGTTTGAAAATGACCGTCGAATCCGCGCTGCATGCGGAATTGCCGGACGCGCCGGTAACGTCGGAGCCGCCGGGCGCACCCCTCGAATAACGGAACATCGAGTCTTCCGCACCCATCGGGTGCGTACTTCGTGACGCACTCAAAATCACTGAAATAGAAGGAGTAAATGCGAAAAGGGTGCGTCCGAACCGTCCCATGCCCGCTTCCGCCTCACGTATAACTGGCTGAAAAGGAACAGATTTTTGATGGCACGGCGATTGCTTTTACCCGGACTCATGAAATCCGCACGCTTGCGTTTGAGAGGTGGATTCACCCAAGAGTTCGCAAAGTAAGCACAAAAAGAAAAAGGGGCGAACAATGAGGATTATAAGAATCGTGGTCATTCTGATTGCTGTTGCATGCGTACCGATACTTTCCCATGCGGCAGAAGGAATGGTGACCAGTTCGACCCAGGCGCTCTGGTATAACGATTTCCAGTCCCAGGACACGGACCAGAACGATATTGCCCAATACCTGAAGCTGGATGTAAAGAAGCTGGACAAGGAAGGAAAAATCAACCTGCACGGGTACGGCAGGGTAATCAAGCAAACTTCTACCAGCGTTGAGTCTCGTCCGGAAATAGCGGAGGATACCTACGGGAGAATGTATTACTTTTACCTGGATTACCGGGATGCCATCAAAGACCACCTGAATTTCAGGGCGGGCAGAACGTACGTCAACGCGGCGGCGGTTTCGGGGACCATCGACGGACTCTACCTCAATTGCAGGAATTTAGGTCCGGTGGGAGTCACCCTTTTCGGCGGCCGGAACGTGCTTTTCGATAATAAAACGGAAGTCGGCACCGGCGGGGACGCGATCATCGGGATGAGCGTCTATCTGGACACGGTGAAAAATACCCACATAGAGGCAAGCTACGGCAGGAAATACAGCGATTCGGACCTGGCGCGGGAAAACGTCGGCCTGGATTTTTCCAGCACCCCGCTCGAGAAAGTCAACCTGTACGGGAGGATGCAATACGACACCATCGGGGACACGATCGAGGAGCTGCTCTTCGGTGCGAAGGTGGCCCCCGTGGAGAAACTCATCCTGCGGGGGGAGTATTTTCAAAGCCATCCCACCTTCGACAAGTACTCTTTCTACAGTTACTTTGACGTCAACGATTACGACGAGGTGAGCATCACCGCCGAGTACCAGTTGACCAGCAAATACCGGGTCAGCGGCAAATACGCCCGTGAAGATTTCGGGGACGATGCAACGGCAAATCTTTATGGGATCGGTTTTCTCGCCCGCCCGATAAAAGACCTCACCCTCAACGCGTCCTATGAAAACAGGAACGGATACACCGGCAAGCTCAACGGCTTCCGGGTTAACGGGGTGTACACGATCTCCAAAGCGGCGATTTCGGCCGGGGTCGATTACGACGATTTCCACAGGGAATCCTCCCGTGATGGAACGGCGAAGAAATACTGGGCGGGCGTCAATTACGCACTCAACGATACGTTCAGCGCCGTCGCGAGGGTCGAAGAAGACATCAACTACAATTTCGACCACGCGTATCAAGGCTTCGCGGCCCTTAACATCACCTATTAAACGTGCGAGGGGTGTCTATGTCGAACAACCGGGCATTGAAAATAATACTGATGTCGTCGGCCTTTCTCCTTGTGGCCGCCTGCCTCTCCTTCGCGAAAACGAGCCACAAGGAATACAGGGACGCCTCGCCGGAAGATTGCAGGGAGTGTCACACCGGATCCGGGGTACCGGAGAACCACGGCGCCTTTTTCATTGACACACACAGGGTGTTGGCGGAAAAGGCGCCCAGCAACTGCGCGGATTGCCACCCGCAATCCTTCTGCCTCGACTGCCACAACGGGGGTGGGGTCACGCCCGATCAGCGGAAGAGCCTCTCGAGGAGAGGGGAGTACATGCCGAAGACGCACCGGTCCGATTTCATCTCCATCCACCCCGTAAAGGCGGCGGACAACCCCCGGCACTGTTACCGCTGCCACGAGGTGACTTTCTGTTCGGACTGCCACAGCCGGCAGATCCAGCAGGACAGGAACAGCATGGACATCAAGCCTCACGGGCCGACATTCGTCTCCCCGGGCGTACCGAATCCGGCCTGGGTGTCTGACCATAGCGCCAGCGCGCGGAGGAGCCTGCAGTCCTGTCAAGGATGCCACCCGCAGAAGGCCGACTGCACCAACTTCGCATGCCATCCGAATCTCCAGGGCAGGTAGCCGAAACGTCGAATAACGGAGAACCCACTCTGATCCAAAAAGGAGGATGGAAATGGCGGTCATAAAGAAAGCAGGTTCCTTGAACACGGGAGAGATCGTCGTTCCCGCCGGGGTAGCGGAATTTATCCACAAGATCGTCACCCGGAGGGAATTTCTGCAGGTCTCCGGGGCCCTGGGGGTGGGCGTGGCCACGTTCAGCCTCCTGGGGTGCGGAGGCGGCACGACCTCGGATTCCACGCCGAGGCAGGTTTACGTTGCGAACGCGCAGGGGATGATCGCCGCCGAGCCGAGCCGCTGCGTCGGGTGCCGGCGCTGCGAGCTGGCGTGTACCGAATTCAACGACGGAAAATCGATGCCGTCGATCTCCAGGATAAAAGTCGGCCGGAATTACAATGTCGGCCCGTCCGGTCCCACGTTGGGGATCGGCCGGCAGGAAGGCAACTGGGGCAACCACCGCCTCGTGCAGGATGTCTGCCACCAATGCCCGCATCCGGTTCCCTGTCAGCTGGCGTGCCCCCACGGTGCCATCGAGGTCGTGCCCCCGGTCAACGCCAGGGTCGTCGTCGCCTCGAAGTGCGAAGGCTGCGGCATCTGCTCGAAAGCATGCCCATGGGCGATGACCTCCCTGGACGGCCCGGCCGATGGCCCGGGCACGAAGGCGACCAAATGCCTCCTCTGCGGGGAGTGCGTGAACGCCTGTCCGGTGGGAGCCCTGAAATACGTGGCCTGGCAGGATCTGACCAAGTCGTTCCCGCCGCGCCAGGTCGTTCCCGCGTCCATCCAACTGGCGGCGAACGTCAAGGATACCTGCAACAAGTGCCATTAGCGAAGGGATACCGGAAAATTATCGTTATTAAAGGAGGCAGATAATGGGCGGATGGACCGGAAAAGTGTTACGGGTCGACCTTTCCACGGGGATCATCACCAAGGAGGCCACGACGAGGTACAAACCCTTTCTTGGGGGCACCGGCCTCGCGTACAAGGTCTTGTGGGACGAAGTGCCGCCGGGGACGAGGGCCTGGGACCCCGCGAACCGGATCATTTTCGGCGGGGGACCGCTGACCGGCACGGGAACCCCGCTCTCCGCACGCGTCTCGGTGACAACGTTGTGGCCGATGCATCCGCAGGAGCTGCCGGCGACCGGGCACATGGGAGGGCACTGGGGTCCCGAGCTCAAGTACGCCGGGTACGACGCCCTCATCGTCCAGGGGAAGGCGGCGTCCCCGGTCTGGATCTACATCAAGGACGACGTCGTCGAGATCCGTGACGCGGGGAGAATGTGGGGGAACGGCATTTACCGCGCCAACTCCGACATCATGAACATCATGGGCTCGGATGCCCACGTGGCCGCCATCGGTCAGTGCGGTGAGAACCTCGTGCGCGCATCGAACGTCATGTGCGACCGTTCCCACTCGGCGGGGGGCGTGGGAAGCGTGATGGGTTCCAAGAATCTGAAGGCGATCGGCGTCATCGGCACCGGCTCGGTGAAGATCGCCGCATCGAAAACCGAGTGGAAGGACCTTGTCCATTACCAGCACACCCTGCTCGGCGCCAACTCGGGGGGGGTGGTGCCCAACACGTTCCAATCCTGGCAGCCGGACGGCTATTACGGGGGCACGCGCTGGACGGCGGCGAACGGCCTGTACTGGGGCGCCGCCACCCCGCCGGTCCACACGGGGGAATGCACGGCCGACGACCTGAACAGCATCGGGCTGCGCACGTTCAAGGGATACGCGGACTTCGGCGCGGGGGTGGGGGACAGGCACACCGTGAAAATCGGCGGGTGCCACGCCTGCCCGATCCGCTGCCATATCGCGACCGACGTCCCCGCGCTGGAAGCGTTCGGCTTCTCCCGCTACCAGGTGAACACCTGCAACGGCAATTCCTCCGGGTCCGGCTTCACGACCGGCATCGCGAGCAGAACGGAAAACGCCATCACGTCCTCCCAGGTCGGCGTCGCGCTTGCCGACGACTACGGCTGGTGGAGCGACTACGGCATGGCCCAGGCGGACTTCAAGTTCCTGGCGACCGCACTGGATGAAGCCCGATGGCTGGAGCTGGAGGTGGGGGACGTCGCGGCGGCCGCGAATGCCGGCAGATCGGTCTTCCAGGTTCGCCTCCCCGCGGCGGAGTGGACCAGGGTCTCGCCCCAGCTGGCCAAATTCGCGGGCGCGGATTTCTCGGGGAAGATGCAGTTCCTGATCTGGCTCCTCCCGGAAATCTCGAAGAACCTGATGGCGGACGGCACCCCGGCGACGTATGAAAAGATGCTCGCGGGGCAGGCCCCGACGGGGCCCGGAAACGCCACCCTGGGCGCGTACATCGGCGTGGGGGCGGGGCGGCTGGAACAGCTGTGGCCGGAACTGGCGGTGGAGCACCAGCTCAATATAAGCGGCGGCAACTACATCAAGCAGGGGCACATCAAGCACCACTTCACCGAGTCCGCCGGCACGTCCCAGGCCTCGGCCCTGATCAACATGCTGTGGAACCGCGATCCGATGTGCCACACCCACACCAACTACACCGGAAACGGCCTGCCGCTGGCCCTGCAAAACGAGATCTTCGCAGAACTTTTCGGCCCGTTCTCCGGTTCCGGCGATGCCATCGACGGCGCGACCCCTACCCCCATGAACCAGGCCAAGGCGGTCTTCGGGTACATGTCGATCATCTACCTTGAGCTGCACAACTCTATGACCCTGTGCAACTACACCCTTCCCGGGTGGGCCTCGCCGCTCAAGAGCCGCAACTACCGCGGGGATATCGACATCGAAGCGGACTTCTTCTCGGCGGTCACGGGCGAAACCGTGACACGGGCGGACATGGAGAGGACCGGGTTGAGGATCCTCACCCTCTTCCGGGCGCTCACGGCCCGGTTGATGAACGAGAGGGACATGCGCAACAACCACGACCAGTTGCCGGAATGGTCTTTCCACCCGCATTACACTCCGCTGGACCATGACGACATGGAGATCGCGAAGGACATGTTCTACGACCTGTGCGGCTGGGACCGGGCCACCGGGCTGCCGACGTTGGCGACATACACCGCCCTGGGCCTGGGCGATGTGGCCGTCGCCATGGCCTCCGCGGGCCTGATGCCATAGCAGGGGCAAGCCCCCGGCGAATGCCGGGGGCTTGCCGGTTTCGACGTAAGATCAACGATTGCGGGAGATGGACCCATGAAAACCGACGATCCCGAACCGGCAGCCGCCGAGAAGGTCCGGACCGAGTTCGGGGAGGAAAAATCCGCCGAAGCCGGGAAAGGCGCCCCGGAGCCGACGGTCGAGGAGATAAAGGCCAGGATCGCGGAGAAGGTCCGGGCGGACGGAAAAGAGCGCGCGGCCGTGACCCCGTCGGAAGCGGTGTTCGCCCTCGTTCCGGGTTCGCAGCAGGACAGGATCACCGCCATTCTGGACGGGATGGCCGCCGACGGGCGCTATGCGGACATCAAGGCCGTGACCACCGCCTCCGGCATGGTCTTTTTCGTCTCGAAGACGTACATCGGCGCCGATGACGCGATCGCGAAGAGCCGGGTCGAAGAGGTGAAGTTCCTGCTCGCGGAAAAGGTCCGGTCCGACTCCCGGGACGACGTGAAGCTCTCGTCCGTCGCCGACCTTCAAACATTGGCCCCCGAGATGGAGCAGGACCGGATCGTCGCAATCCTGGATGCGATGCAAAGCGACGCGAGGTACGCGGATATCAAGCCGGTAGCCTCCCCGAACGGGACCGTCGCTTTCCATTCGGACCGGCATATGAGCGGCTACTACGCGGTTGTCCTGAGCCGGGTGGCCGCGAAGGACCCCGTTGCCACCGTCGCCGCAATGGTCCGTGACGAATCCAGGATCTACCCGCGTCCGACCTGCATCCAGTTTTTCATGGAACCGATGTTCGGGATCCCCCCGTGCGACCTGAAAGCGGTTTTCGACGAGATGCTGCGACAGCCGGCATACAGCGATATCAAGATGATGGTCCATCCCGAAACGGGGGGAGTCTACGCATATTCCAGCCAACACATGAGCGGGGACGCGGCATACAAGATGATGCATTGGGTGGAGGTCGTGAAGGACGCGAATCCGTAGCCTGACCGGGGAACGTGCGCCATGGGGAAAACGGTTACGTACCGAAGCGGAAAGCTCGAGGCGGGTGAGACGGAGGTCGTCCGGGAATTCCCCCTGAAACTCATCGTCAACCACCGGGAGATCGCCACCCTGATCTGCTCCCCCCACGATCTCCGTTTCCTGGCGGCGGGGTTTCTCCGGCTTCAAGGTTTCGTCCGGACCGTCGATGATTTTCTCACGCTGAGCGTCTGCGACGATTTCGGCGTCGCCAACGTGAATATCCGGGGGGATGTGCCGGACAAGCTGCGGCCGGTTCTCACCTCGGGATGCGGCGCCGGAATCAGTTTCGCTTCAAGTCCCTCCCCTGAAGCCCCGTCGAATCGGCGTAATGCGTCGTCCCATGCGGTTCGGCCGTCCGAAATTTTCGGGATGATGGAGCAACTGTCCCGCCTGGCGGAAAATTACAGATCCCACGGCGGGATTCATTCGGCGGCGGTCGGCGCCGGTGCCTCCATCCTGCTCTACGCGGAAGACCTCGGGCGGCACAATACCCTGGACAGGATCGCCGGGGAGGCGCTTTTCAAGGGCGTCGATCTTTCCGGCACGATGCTCGTCACCTCCGGCCGGGTTTCCACGGAACTTGCGGCCAAGGCGGCAATGCTCGGCATTTCCCTGATCGCCTCCCGCACCTCGCCGACCGACATGGCGGTGAAG
>Ga0075306_1000279_pt1 | contig 10940 bp, 10 predicted proteins | sample Joice_CattailNLC_FD_120074 | JGI IMG/M metagenome (GOLD analysis project Ga0075306, IMG submission 120074) | Natural and restored wetland microbial communities from the San Francisco Bay, California, USA, that impact long-term carbon... | ecosystem: Environmental > Terrestrial > Soil > Wetlands ... | reverse complement strand
TTGAAAAAACTTACAGTAACTTAATGAAAGCTGATTCAATTCCGGAGATGATGCTCGTCATAATTGTAATTGCAGCAGTTCCGGCGGTATGCGAAGAAGTGATGTTTCGGGGATATATACAAAAGAGTTTGGGATTTAAAGTAAAACCATTTTGGGCAGCGTTGATCACAGCAATATTTTTTGGTTTTTATCACTTCAACCCATACGGATTATTACCTTTAATCTGCCTGGGTTTGTATTTTGGCTTTGCTGCTTATATTAGTAATTCGCTTGTTGTGCCTATCTTCCTTCATTTTCTTAACAACTTTGGTGCTGTAATTCTTTATTATATTATTGGTGATGACCAAATGGTAAATTCTGATATTACCGGCTCTGAAGAAATAGGATCAAATATTTTTCTTTTTGTTACTCTTACTATATTGTTTACTATTATTATTATTGCGATAAAAAAATATTATTCGAAATTCAAAACAGTCTAGGAGGAACAAATGCCAATTTGTCCAAGCTGCAATTATGAGTATGTAGAAGGAGTTACAATATGTCCTGATTGCAATCAACGAGTTGTTAAAAAGAAAGATCTTCCAAAATGGGAAGAACTAAGCGAAAATGATTGGGTGCTTGTTTATACCTCGGGAAACGAAATTGAAGTAGAGATGATAAGAGCGAATTTAGAAAGTGCTGGTCTCGAAGTAAATATTTTATCACAGAAAGATCATAATTTCCCTACTCCTGGTGATTTATCAATTATAAAGTTATCGGTCAGAAAGAACAACGTCCAACAAGCATTAAAATTCATACAGGATAGTAAACAGAGACAAGATGAATCTTCTGACGAATAATGTCCCTAAGTAATACAACAGTAAGGATTATTGTTGCTGTTATAGCTATACCTGTAATAGTTTTTGTCAGCTACATAGGAAGTTATTACTTCTTTGTTTTTACTCTTGCCATAGGAATTATATCTTTTTATGAGTTTTGGCTGTTTGTCCGGAAGAAAGAGATCGATGCAAATCTTTTTCTAGGGATCTTTTCTGTTATACTACTTATCACAAATAACTTTAAAAACTTTGTAGATTTTTATGCTCTGATATTATCAGTTGTTCTACTGTTAACAGTTGTAGAGCTCTTCAGAAAAAAAGGTTCTGCTATAGTAAATCTTGGTACAACTCTATTTGGAATTTTATATATAGGTCTGTTCGCATCTTCACTTGTATCGATCAGGGGATTTTATCCGGTTGAATATAATCGGGGCGGATTAATTATACTTTCAATCTTATTCTCAATTTGGATATGCGATTCTGCGGCTTTTTTTGTTGGAACTGCTATTGGGAAACATAAAATGTTCCCCCGGGTCAGTCCTAAAAAAAGTTGGGAGGGGACACTATTTGGACTTTTATTTGCTGTAATAGCAATGATAACTTCTAAAGTTGTTTTTCTCGGTTTTGTGGCATGGCAAGATGCGATATTAATCGGACTAATAGTTGGAATCGTCGGGCAGATAGGAGATCTGATTGAATCATTACTTAAGCGTGATGCCGGTGTTAAAGATTCATCAGATTTTATACCGGGTCATGGGGGTGTTTTCGATCGTTTTGATTCTCTTCTTTACACAGCACCCGCAGTTTTTCTTTACATAAAATATTTTAGCAAATAAGATCTATTACTTCCTGAAGAAATGAATAAAAATAAAGTTAGTGTTGTAACACTAGGTTGTTCTAAAAATACAGTTGACACTGAAAGATTGATGAGACAACTGCAGCTTAATGGAATTGATTTGAAAGATAATCCTGAAGATGCTGATACATTAGTGATTAATACTTGCGGATTTATAGAAGCTGCAAAAGAAGAATCAATTAATACTATTCTGAACGCTGTAAGGTTAAAAAATGAGGGGAAGTTGGATAAGGTTATTGTAGCAGGATGCCTTTCTGAAAGATATAAAGATGATTTAATGAAAGAGATACCGGAAGTGGATACCTACTTTGGTACTGAAAACTATGAAGGCATTGTAAATGAACTTGGAGGTGAACTTAAATATAATCTCCTTGGTGAAAGGTTTATATCAACACCTTCTCATACAGCTTACCTAAAAATATCAGAAGGCTGTGATCATCCCTGTTCATTCTGTGCCATCCCGATTATGAGAGGTAAACATAAATCAAAACCAGTTGAAGAGTTGGTAAGAGAAGCGGAATACTTAGCTGCTAATAACACAAAAGAACTTGTTATCATTGCTCAGGACACAACTGATTACGGCAAAGATATTTATAAGAAAAAATCACTTGCTGGTTTGCTTAGAAAATTAAGCAATATTGAAGGAATAGAATGGGTCAGGATTATGTATGCCTATCCATCAAGATTTCCGACCGATGTTCTGGAAGAGATTGCTTCCAATCCGAAAATTTGTAATTATTTAGATATACCGCTACAGCATATTTCTAATAATCTATTGCGTTCGATGAGGAGAGGAATAACCGGAAATCAGACCAGATCTATTTTGCAGAAAATAAAGCAGGTGGTTCCTGAAATTACATTAAGAACAACATTCATTGTTGGTTATCCAAATGAAACCGAAAAGGAATTTATGGAATTGTGCGAATTTGTAAAGGAAACGCAGTTTGATAGGCTGGGAGTCTTTACTTTTTCAGTTGAAGAAAACACAGCAAGTTATATATTGGGAGATAGTGTTCCTCAGAGCTTAAAAAAGGAACGTAAAGATATATTGATGGAAATTCAAAAGGAAATTTCCTTGAAAAAAAATTCTGAGTTCGTTGGGAAAAAACTAAAAGTATTAGTTGAAGGTGTCGAAGGAGATTTCTATATTGGACGATCATATAGAGATGCGCCCGAAGTTGATGGTGAACTTCTGCTTCCGAAGAAAAAGAACAAATTAGAAATTGGTGAATTCTATAATGTACAGGTTACCGACTATAACGAATATGATTTGTTTGGTAAGATATTTATTTAAATGGAGTTACAAATGAAACGATTTAACATATTTATCGCAGTGGTATTATTCACAAGTATTATTTATGGTCAACATAATAGTAATGCTTTATATTCCCCGGGAAAAATTAAGTACTACGAGGACTTTTTAAATTTTAAGGATGATGATGGAAAGGCTAAAGTTGACCTTTTCATTCAAATGCCTTTCAGGGAAATTCAGTTCGTACGAACTACAAGTGGGTTTGAAGGTGGTTACTCAGTAACTGTTTCAGTCTACGATGAAACATCGGAAAATTTAGTATTGGAAAAGATCTGGAATGAAAAAATTTCATCTCCATCGTTTGATGAAACATCTGCAAAAGAAAATTTTAATATAAGCCACCGCTCAATTAATTTAGACCCAAACACATATTTCATCAAAACAACTGTAATTGATAATGAATCTAAACAGGAGTATGTTGCGGAAAATTTATTCACGGTAAAAGATTTTGAATCTGAACCATCCCTAAGCGATATCCTTTTAATTTCGAGTAATACTGTTATTAATGGAAAAAGTAAGGTAATACCAAATATTTCCAGAAATGTATCAAATAATGAAAAAGAAATAAATATGTTCTTCGAAATTTACTCCGACTCGCAAACTGATTATAAATTAGAATATGTAATTATAAATAAAGCAAAAGAAGTTCTTTATACAAAAGTTGATACTCAGGCAGTAAATAAAGGTAAAACACAAATTTACGATACACTTGAGGATGCATCCTTAGGTCTGGGTAGTTATCTTTTAACTGTTACTATCAAAGATAAGGATGACCATAGTTTGGTTGCAACTACCAAACCATTTTATTCTCGTTGGGTTGGATTACCTTCATCCGTTGAAGATATTGATAAAGCAATTGCACAAGTAGTTTACATTGCCAACCCAGAGGAAATGGAATATATGAAGTCTGGCAAGACAGAAGAAGAGAAAACGGAAAGATTTCTTGGTTTTTGGAAAAGTAAGGATCCCTCACCTGGCAATGATCAAAATGAAGTATTCGAACAATACTTTAGCAGGGTAAGTTTCGCTGATAAAAACTTCTCACATTACCAGGAGGGATGGAGCACAGATCGAGGGATGGTATTTATTATACTCGGAGCACCTAATAATATTGAGAGGCACCCGTTCGAGTACAATTCTAAGCCCTACGAAATTTGGCAGTACTATGAATTGAATAAGAGCTTTGTATTTACTGATCAAACCGGATTTGGTGATTACCGTCTTGTAACACCTATGTATGGTGATCTCTTCCGATACCGTTACTAATAATTTAAAATATAAATCGATCATTAAAAAGGCTTGCTGAATATCGGCAAGCTTTTTTATTTTCAGATAAGAATTATCATTAATTAATTTCATCCGATGATATTAACCGTTACTTTAAATCCTTTATTAGAACAACGCTTTACTTTTGAGAAAATTATTTCCGGTTACAAGAATAGAAACGGAAAGTTAAATATTGCTGCCGGTGGGAAAGGAATTAATGTTAGCAGACAGTTAAATAAATTAAAACTAAAGAATACTTCACTAACATTTTCTGGTGGCAACTATGGTAAACTTTTTAGGGAGTCGGTTAGTGCAGAAGGATTGAACGTTGCTTTCATTCACACAAAATCTGAAACCCGCATTTGTTCTGTAGTAATAAACTCGGATAAAAAACCTCATTACTATTTTGGAGAGAATTCAAAAATCTCTAAAGATGAAACGGAAAAGTTTATCATTAAGATGGAAAAGATGATAAGAAATTGTGAGATAGTTATCTTTTCGGGAAGTTCTCCATGTGAAGAAACAGAAATAATATACCCAACAGGCATTGAAATAGCGAATAATTATAATAAAATATGTGTCTGTGACACATACGGTGGTCATCTTGAGAATTGTTTGTCTGCTTCACCTCATATAATGCATAATAATGAAGAAGAAATTAAAACCTCACTTAATGTTCGTTTAATTAGTGAAAATGATAGAATAACTCTTTTAAATAATCTTTACAAAAAAGGAATTAAACAGGTTTATTTAACCTGTGGGGAAAAGAATTATTACGCTTCCAATTTTGACTTTCATTATAAAGTAACAGTACCTAAAATTGAAACATTAGATCCGACAGGAAGCGGAGATGCTTTAGTTGCAGGAATTGTATATGGATGGCACAATAATATGAAGTTCGAACATCAAATAAAATTTGCCACTGCTCTCGGTGCAGTGAATGCAACTATGTTAGATGTTTGCAGTGTCTCATCTGGTGAAGCGAACAAAATCTTAGATTCAGTTACGGTTAAACCTCTAGGCAAAAAAATGAAAATACTTAATGATACACCTGATTAAATATTTTCTATTAACATTGGCTATTCCTTTTCTCTTGTATTCACAGGTGATTGACGTTTTGGAAATTAACGGCAATAGCACGTTCAGTGATTCTGAAATAGAATCGTGGGCAGGGATTGGCAAAGGAACACGACTTTATTCAGGGATATTGGACACATTGGAATCGAGGATTGCGTATAATCTAAGTTTGAATGGGTACTTTAATCCTGAGTTCAGCGGAAGCAATATGGAATTTTATTCTGACTCTCAACAAGTAAAAGTGATTATGTATGTTGATGAAGGTGGACCTTCCTACATAAGAAATGTAGTTGTTACAAGTAACGATTCCCTCTGTTTAAAACCTTTTATTCCCATATTTAAATTCCTTCAGGGACAGATACTTGATCAGACAGTAATTAAAGATTATATAAACGATGCATTAACCAAGCTTGAAAATACTGGGAATCCATTTGCTGTATTCACAATTTCAACTATTCATTTTTATTATGATTCAACAGATGAAAATCATTATGCAGATATTTATTTAAATCTTGAAACAGGTCTAACGAGTAATATCGATAAAGTAGAAGTGCAGGGAAGTTCATCTACAAAAGATTATGTTATTGTCAGGGAGTTGCGTATTGAACCGGGTGAACCATATTCACAGGAAAAGATTGAAGAATTTCCAAAGCGTTTAAACCGTCTTCGCTTTTTTGAACCGGTTTCTACTCCACAATTCTACGTAGACTCTGATAATAAGGGAGTTTTGGTAGTTAATATTAAAGACAGACAAACAAATAATTTTGATGGAATTATCGGTTATATTCCGCCAGCTGGAGATGTTGAGTCAGGATATATAACTGGACTTTTAAATGTTTCGTTAAGAAATTTGTTTGGTACCGGCAGGGCTGCAGCATTTCGATGGAGAAAAATTGACAGGTATTCCCAGGAACTTGAATTTAAATATCTTGAGCCCTGGCTTTTTAGTTTTCCACTCAATTTAAATGCAGGTTTTTTCCAGCGACAGCAGGATACTACATATGTTCAAAGAACCTTAACTGGTGGATTAGAATATCTTGCAACTGAAGATGTTTCGGCAGCAGTTTTTATCACTTCACAATCAACTATACCAACAGTAAGAGAGGATACTGTATTCACAGTCTACAATTCCACTGCATTTACAACCGGCGTAAATTTAAAAATTGATACACGCGATGACCCTCTTGCACCAACAAGTGGAATATTTTTTAATAATTTTTACGATTTCAGTCAAAAAAGAATTAATGGACCGCAGGAATTTATAACTCCTGAAACACCTACTGAAATAAATCTCCAGCGCTTTGAAGTAACTCTTGCTTTGTTTTATCAATTTTTTCAGAGGCAGGTTTTGGCTTTTAAGATTAATGGCAGGGAGTTAAGAGGTCCGTTCTTTGAGGAAAGCGATCTCTATTGGTTAGGCGGCACCCAAACCCTAAGAGGTTACAGAGAGGATCAATTTAGAGGGAACAGAGTATTTTGGATTAATCTCGAGTATCGTCTCTTCCTGGCAAGACGTACATATACTTATTTATTTCTGGATAACGGATACTATCTCAGAAATGCAGAAGAGCGGGCAAATATACCCAAACAGGAGGGTTATAAAATTGGTTATGGATTTGGATTAAATCTTGAAACCGCAATCGGGATTTTAGGTGTCAGTTTTGCCTTAGCCAAAGGAAATTCCTTCAGTGATGGCTTAATTCACTTTGATATATTGAACGAATTTTAAGCTTTTTCTCTGTTATCTTTCATCTATCCTTAATTTTGATTAATATCACAAAAAATTAAATTGGTTTGTAGTATTATCATCTCCAATTAAAGAATTGAAATTGAATTAAATCATTTGGTGAAACTTATGGAAACAAAAATTGATACTCATACATCACTAACATCAGGGGATAAAATATATCTGTGCGAAACTGTTAAATCTTTTCCATTTAAATCCACATTAAGTTTTGAGTACCTGATAGAATTCTGGAAAAAGGAAGCAGAAAGTTCCAATAAATTAAGATCAGATCACGCTAAAAATTTATTAGAGCAATTCTTTAGATATCCTAAACTGAGCGGATCAATAAGTGATTTGAGCATATTGGATAATCACACTGATTTAATTGAGCAACTTATGTCTGCAATCTATCCTCCATCAAGATGGGAGACTCAGATTAGTACCAGTAATGCTCCGTTCCAGTTTCAGCCATTTTATTCTTCACCATTATTTTACAAGATATTTGGAGTTGATGCGAAAGGTAATTTTGGAAATGCTGAGTTTAGTGAGCACGATATGCTTGCCAGCAAGATTCTTTCAGCATATCTAATGATTCTCAAAAAATTTTACGGTAAAAAGCTTAAAGTGGATCATCAGTTTATAATGGCTGTTAGAAATGAATCACTGAAAAGATATTTTAAGATTGATGTGGATCCGCAATTTGTAAATATTAAGGCAGTCGGGGAACCACCACAACTTGGTGAAGAAGAATTAAATTATATTCTTGAAGATGTTTCAAATCTTGATAGATGGCGCGAAGTAATTCCAACTGAGAGTTTTGAGTTTGTTGGTTTCGTTACCATTACTGCCACAAATGTCACTGATCAGGAAACTATGTCTCAGCTTAAATATGATCTGTTGGAACGTGCATCAATAATTTCAACCGATAGGTTTTTAGAATTACAACAAAAACTAAGAAGCTATCTGAGAATGCCGGATATTAAGTTAGGATTGGCAGCATTTAGTGGTGAATGGAAAATGATGTTAGATTATGGTAATAAGATTGGTCTCAGTTTTATTATGAATGAAAGAATTAAAAGTTCTTGCGAAAATATAAAAGACTCAATATATGCTGCTGCATTTAGTGATAAAGAACCAATAATAATAGATGATTTGACAAAATTAGAAAATAGAACAGTAGTTGAAGAAGAGATTATCAGACAAGGAATTTTTAACATAATAATTGCACCGCTCTATTATAAAGAAGAACTTGTCGGAATATTGGAGCTTGGTTCCCCAAACAAATCAGAACTTAATTCGTTGGTGGTGAAGAAATTAAAAGAAGTTTTATCACTCTTCTCAATTGCGGTAAGCCGCAACATTGAAGAAATGCAAAATAAAATTCAAGCTTTGATAAATGAAGAATGTACGGCAATTCATCCTACAGTTGAATGGCGTTTCAAAAATGCAGCGTTCAAACTATTGCATCAGAAGGAAAACGATCCGGGATCCACAATGGAAGAGATATTTTTTGAGGATCTATATCCTTTATATGGATTATCCGATATAAGAAACTCTTCCATTCACAGGAACGAAGCTATTCAGGCTGATTTGATAGAACATTTAACTTTGGTAAACAGAATCCTCGCATCATCACACAGTAAAAAACCTCTTCCCATTTTAGATGAATTACGTTTCCTGACAAATACTCATATTGATTCTCTTTCCAAAGGTCTTAATTCTGGTGATGAATTGACTATAATAAAATTCTTGCAGGATGAAATTGCTTCAGCTTTTAACATGATCCGGAATTTTGATCCGTCAGTTGTTCAATTAATAGATGATTACAATTTGAACATTGATAACGAAACAAAATTATTGTACAGGAAAAGAAGAGATTATGAGGAAAGTGTTTCAAGAATTAACGATGTAGTTGGCTCATATTTAGATGAAGCGCAACTGGAAGCCCAGGAAATGTATCCGCATTATTTTGAGAAGTATAAAACTGATGGGGTTGAACATAGTATATACATCGGTCAATCGCTTGTACAAAATAAAGATTATAGTCCAATGTATCTTAAAAATCTTAGGATTTGGCAACTGCTTGTATTATGTGGAATTGCCCGTGAGACTGATAAATTAAAGCCTCAGTTAAAAGTAAAGCTCGATACCACTCATTTAATTCTGGTACAGAATAATCCACTCTCTATAAGATTTCGCTATGATGAGAAAAAATTTGATGTTGATGGAACTTATAATATTCGGTATGAAATTATGAAAAAGAGAATTGACAAAGCAATAGTGAAAGGATCAGAAGAGCGACTAACCTTACCTGGTAAGATTTCCGTAGTTTATTCGCAATCCTCTGAAGCAAACGAATATAAAAGATATTTTGATTACCTGAGAAGTAAAGATTTTATTACAGGTGAAGTTGAAGAGCTTGAATTAGAACCGCTGCAGGGAGTCCAAGGATTAAAAGCGCTGCGTATAAAAGTAAATCTAAATACGAACAATCAAACTAGGTCAAATATTAAAGTAGATGTTAAGGAGGCTGTTAAAAACATTCGCGAATATGTGAATTAGACAATTAAATGGCAAAGGGATATGAAAAGGATGGTTTAAAAGTATATTGGGATAAAGACAAATGTATTCATTCAGGAAATTGTATTAGCAGTTTAAAATCAGTTTTTAATCCTCAAAAAAACCTTGATAAATATGCAAGGGGCAGATGACGATGAAATTATCAGAGTTGTTAAAAATTGTCCATCTGGAGCCTTAAGTTACAAAATGGTAAATGAATTGACTGGAGGAAATATATTCAGCCGAGAGAAGTGTCTATAAAGATTAATAGAGGTGGTCCTTACTTAATCAGGGGACAGGTTAAGATTATAGATAAAAATGGAACTGAAAAAATTTAGGAAAGAAGCATCGCTCTTTGACATTGCGGTGGATCTAAAAATAAACCTTTCTGCGATGGCACCTACAAGACCAGAGATTTTGACAAATAAAAGATTTGTATCTCTTACAATTAATCCAGAGAAAATATATATCATCGACACACATAACCACTGGAAGTGTAATTATATCAAAAAATGTCAGTCAGAGATTGTCGAGGACTGACATAACTATATATTATCCAGTCGTCTAAAATTAACTTCCTCCGAGCACCAAACTGTTTTAACGGTTTTACAAAACATTTCTTAATTTAGGTACTCTCATTAATTATTTTCAACTTTTACTCTGTATCATCCGATGATAATTATCTCAAAGCTCAATGCTTATATCTCTTTAATACGACCTGTAAATTGTATCATCACCTTTTTTGTTGTGATTGTTAGTGCAATAATTTGTGAAACAGAGGAATATTCTAATTACCTAATTTTACTGGCAGCCATTTCTGCAGGATTTACTGCTGCAGCGGGAAACATAATAAATGATATTTACGATAAGGAGTCAGATAAAATTAATCATCCGGATAGACCACTTGTAAACGAAACAATCTTAACCAAAGATGCCTGGATTGTATATCTGCTTTTAACAATATTTGCCATTTTGATGTCATATTATATTAACAAGGTTGCAACCGTAATCGTAATATTGACTTCAGTACTACTTTACCTTTACTCAATCAGGTTAAAAAAGATTCCTCTACTGGGCAATGTAACTGTTGCATATTTAACAGGTCTTACATTTGTTTACGGAGGTGTGGCTGTAGGCAATGTAAATGATGCATTTATTCCAGCAATCTTTGCTTTTCTGATAAATCTGATTAGAGAATTATTAAAAGATATTGAGGATATTGATGGAGATAAAAAGGTCGGACTTTCCACGTTTCCAATTAAATTCGGAACGAAGGTTACAATCTTGTTAATTGCTTCATTAACCATAGCATTAATTATAATTACA
>Ga0075306_1000278_pt1 | contig 10991 bp, 7 predicted proteins | sample Joice_CattailNLC_FD_120074 | JGI IMG/M metagenome (GOLD analysis project Ga0075306, IMG submission 120074) | Natural and restored wetland microbial communities from the San Francisco Bay, California, USA, that impact long-term carbon... | ecosystem: Environmental > Terrestrial > Soil > Wetlands ... | reverse complement strand
GGTCGGGACTTGGGCTTTATGTTTCATACGGAATTATCAAAGCTCACAATGGATTAATTGATGTTACAAGTAAGGTGGGCACCGGAACCCGGTTTGATGTTTACCTCCCTTCTTATGAACCGATGAAGGAGAAAAAACCACACCTTGCAGATAATATAATCTTGCTTGCTGATGATGAAGAGATGTTAAGCGACTTGCTTGCGGAACTTCTGGAGTCGAATGATTATAATGTAATAAAAGTATCCTCCGGGAAAGAAGCATTAAAGGTTTTAACAGAAGAAATTAAAGTTGATCTGGCAATTATTGATTACAATATGCCCGAACTAAATGGTTTGGAAACAATTAAAGAGATAAGAAAATTAAATTTTAACCTGCCGGTTATTCTCTCCTCCGGTGCGTCTGAACAACTTGATGGAATTGATTTTGACCAATATAAAATCAATGGCAGAATAGAAAAACCTTATGAATTTGATACAATGCTAACTACCATACAGCAGTTAATCTAACTGCTTGCTTCCTCATCAATCTTTATCATTTTAATGTTCTTCGTATAATCCGATAATATTGGCTCCCTTACAGCATTAAACTGGTTAAGCACATCATTTATTTCCTTTATCGCCACATCAATGTATTTAGTTTTGCTTAACATAACTTCTTTAGAAATCTCATCCTTTTTCAGTTCTCTTTTTATGGCTGCAGAAGATAGACTTAATAGCGTAAGGGGCTGTTTTATTTTGTGATTTGCTGTAACCACTGTTGCAAAATATGTATTTCGCTTCTCTGCTTCGACAAGCCGTTTATTAGTATCCGAAAGTTTAAGAGCAGATTTAACACGTGCTAATAGCTCAGTTTTGTTGAAAGGTTTTTTTATATAATCAAACGCACCTGCATCTAGACCATCTTTTGTGTCTTCAGCGTCTGTTTTTGCTGTAACCAGTATAACCGGAATATTTGATGTGCGTTCATTTTTAACAAGTGTTTTACAAACTTCTATTCCGTTAATATCCGGCATCATCACATCGAGAAGAATTAGATCTGGCAGTTCTGATTGTGCTATTTCAATCCCAGTTTTACCGTCATAAGCAGTAAGAACGGCGTACCCTTCGTTCTCAAGTCTTTCCTGAAGCAAAAATACGTTTTCTGGTAAATCATCTATAACTAAAATTCTTTTCATCTCACTCGACACTTATTTTTGAAAACAATTGATTTATTTTATAAGTTATTGTTGTAGAATCAACCGGCTTAGATATATAATCGTCAAACCCTTGATTAAGTATAATGTTTTTATCATTCGCCATGGCTCTTGCTGTTACGGCAAAAACTGTGAGGTCCTTCCAGTCCGGATTTTCACGTATCTTTTTAAGCGTTTGAAATCCATCCATTCGAGGCATCATTATATCCAGCAAAATTAGGTCTGGCTTAGTTTGTTTTAAGATGTTTAAGCATTCGACACCATTTTTTGCAAGTATTGTGTTATAATTACAAGCACTAACGATTTCATTCATTGTAAAAAGTGTATCGTCATCATCATCCACTATTAGTACCACTTCAACTTTATTGTTTTGTTCATTTTGCATATTGTCTTCGGTTAACCTGCTTTCTTCAATAAAGTTTTTGTTGCTTTGAAATGAATATGTTTCGGGGCATTTTTCGTGCTGTTCTAGTCTATCTCTCACAACTTTCAGTACATCAAGGGGGTGGCCTCTTGTTTTGACTGCTATGTTTTCAACAATGTTGTTTAGTGATCTTTTTTCTTCGGGCGTAATATCCTTTGCCGTACTTATTAATAGCGGGATATGCTTTGTTCTCAGATCCGATTTAAGCATATGGGAAAGTGTTATTCCGTCCACTTTTGGCATCATAAGGTCTAATATAACTAGATCCGGTAATACTTCTGCAATCTTATTAAACGCAAATTCACTGTCTCTTATAAACTCTATCAATATTTTTTTATCACTAAATTCTTTTTTAAATTTTTCAAATTCTTGTTCATCATCATCGACGATCACGATCTTTCTAATTTCTTTATTCGCAAGCCTTTCTAATCGTGAGAAAGCAGATAAAAACTTGTCCGGAGCAATTGGTTTTATAAAAAACTCAAATGCACCTAAACCATAACCAATCTGCTTATCGCCGTTAATTGAAACAAGAATTACAGGAATATCTTTTGTGACATCGTTTTCTTTTAACTCCTTTAAAGCAGTCCAGCCGTCTTTATTGGGCATCATTAAATCTAATGTTATTGCAAATGGTTGTTTATCAATTGCCTTCTGAATTCCGACTTTGCCATCTTCAGCAAAAATAACTTCATATCCCTTAGAGCTTAAATACTGACCAATTGTATATCTGACTTCCTTATCATCATCAATAACTAGTATCGGGTGTTTATTGTTTTTTATTAATGTTTGGATATTCAAACGATTGATTTTTTCCTTTTTATCTTCTTCAACTAATTTAAGCGGGATTGAGAAAGTAAACGTGGCTCCGGTGCCTGGCTTACTTTTAATTGTCAAATCACCTCCCATCAAATCTGCTATCTTCTTACATATTGATAATCCAAGTCCTGTTCCACCATATTTTCGGGTTGTTGATCCATCGGCTTGCCTGAATTCATCAAATATAACTTTTTGATCCTCTTCAGAAATTCCAATTCCGGTATCTGATACGTTGAAATATAATCTGTCTTCCGCTTCATGTATCTTAAACTTTATATTTCCTCTGTCAGTAAACTTTATTGCGTTACCCAACAAATTAATTAATACCTGGAGTACTTTACCCCTGTCTGTTTTCACAACAATCCGTGTATTTGCATCCTTCTCTATTTCAAATTTAATTCCCTTGTTTTCGATAAGCGGGTAAACCGAACTTGATGCTTCGTTAATAAGTTCTTCTAATATTACTTCTTCATAAATTAAATCCATCTTACCAGCTTCAATTTTAGAAAGATCGAGGATATCATTAATCAAAGCCATCAACCTGCGTCCACTGTTAAGTACCACTGCTAATCTTTCATGGTTTTTTTCATTGAGATCGGCTTTTTCCAAAATTAATTCCGTAAGTCCCAGAATTGAATTCATTGGTGTGCGAAGTTCGTGCGACATACTTGCGAGAAACTGCGATTTAAGTTTTGTTGATTCTTCTGCTTTATGTTTTTGATATTCTAATTCTTTGGCTTGTGTGGTTAATTCATTATGAAGTTCAACTAAAGTGTCGTTCTGTTTCTTAATTTTAATATTTTGTTTTTGATACTCATCATTAAGTCTTTTTAACTCACTTACAAAATTTTCAAGCTGCATTAATGCATTTGCATTAGTTAATCCGATTGCAAGCTGATCCTTTATTTTTTGCAGGTATTCTTTTACATCATTCGAAGGCTTTGCAATAGAGCCAAGCTCAAGGATGGATATTATTTTATTATTGTAGAAAACCGGAACCAGCAAAAGATATTTTAACTTTAAACTTGTTAACCCCGCAGATATTACGGGCAGATTCTCATCCGATGAAATTTCTAACACTTCCTTATCTCGCATGAGAAGTTCGTAAAAACCAAATTCATCCTTGTTAACGTTTTTTGCTCGATCATGTCCATATGAACTTAGTAATTTTAAATTGTCCCCTTCAACTATGTAGAGAGCTCCAATTAGAAACCCGCAAGTCTTAATAATTTTTTCAAGTGCTGCTTCCGAAATCTCCTTAAGTGTAGGATTTTGATTAATTAACGTTATAAACTCTGAGTATTCGGTCTTTGCCCTTTGGTTTTTTTCCAGTTCATCAAGCATTAAATTAAATGCCTGTCCAAGATTACCGATTTCATCTTTACTGCGTACTTTAATTTTATACTTAAAATTTCCTATTCTGGTTTTTTCTGTTGCATCGCTTAAATCGGTTATTTGTTTTCTAAGTTTGCTGGTAAATAAAAATGTTAAGATTAATGAAAGGGCTATTCCGGTTATCCCGATTATCACAAAGAGATCCCTCAAAGTTGACCTTAATTCAGCAGCTTCACCCATCTGTGTAAATATGAGGAATGAAATTCCATTATCATAAGCCGGGTTTATTGCTGGCTTATAAAGTGTTGCAAGAATATCACTCGATTCAGCACCTTGTGAAAAAACATCGAAGTTATTTTTATTATTCAGATACTCAATTGCTTGTGTTAATACATATAAATACTTCTTATTAATATTTGAGTTCGAAATGTCGGTAGGGGATCCGTTCCAATTAATTGCTAGATCCGAGTTGATTTTTTCTGCTAGATTATTAAGTAACTTCTCATCCAGAATTAATCCATAATAGAATAATTTGCCGCTTGGGCTATGATACTCTGAAACTATCGCGTAAGGATTACGTTCAAAGAAATGATCTAGTTTATAGGCAGTTTTGGGAGGGATAACATCTGGAGTAAATGCAGATCTGAGTATTCTTCGAGGATTATTAGTATCAATTTCTAATATAAAATCAAGATTTAGTGTGTTTAGTCTTTTCTTACTAAACGCACTGTTAACAGCCTCGGGGGTTAAGCTTAAATAATCGTCTTCAGCTTCAAGCAGTTTGTTTCTGTATGCATAAATAAAATTATTTGCTGAGTTGACAAGGCTTTGAGATTTTTGAGCAGATAGTGTTTTATACAGAATTGAGTACGAAGCTGTTGCAGTAATCCCCATAATTAATAATACTACAACAAAATTTATAAGAACTATTCTTAAGCTTAACTTCATACACTAGACTTCTCGCTGCATAGTTCTGCGTATCGTAATTAACAACTCATCAAAGTCGTATGGCTTGCTTATAAAATCACTCGCTCCAAGTTCAGCAGAGTGCAAAGCACTTTTTACATCGTCATATCCGGTAAGCACTATAGTTCGTACATCAATATTTTTAAATTCTAATTCCTGCAACAATTCAAATCCATTTTTACCCGGCATCTTAAGATCTAAAAAAATAAGATCAACAGAATTGTGATTAATGTATTCCACCACGCCTTCTCCGCTAAGGAGATAGCTAGTGTTATAACCCACTGCGGTCAGTTCTTCTGAGAGAGCCTCACACAGGTTAATGTCGTCATCAACAATTAATATCGATTCCATTACTAATTCATTTCTTCGTTTGAAGAAGATTCGTTTAGTTTATAATATTGAATCCTGTCCTGTTGTCTCTTTCTTTCAGATTTGATTAGATTTTTTGTGTCTGGATGAGCAAATCTTTCCTTTAACGTAGGCACTAATTCTGCTTTAAGTAATATTATCAATTCTTTTTTCCTTACTACGGTCTCATCACTGCCTGTTAAATATCTGATTCCAAATACCCACCATGGTAAGTCTTTAAGAAAAGGAATGCCGTTTCTTACAACTGTCTCCTCGTTGACAAACAATCCACCTAACACTGCTTCTTCCCCATCAAGCATTACTACCTGAGTTGTAGCATTTGTTTTCCTAATCTCGGTAGTTGTTTCACTTTGTGAGAAGGAACTCCGTTCAACAATGATATTCAATAAAATATAATCCAGACCTTCTTCATTTTGAGTATAAGGTGTTACGTCTATAATTGTACCTGTGGGGAAGAACTTTTCGACTGTATTACCTGCAAAATCTCTGGTTCTAACCGAAAAATCGGAACCAACCTGGATACTTCCTTTGCTCTTATCTCTTACTATTATACTTGGGCTTGATATGATTTCACCTAGTCCTTCCTCTTCAAAGAATTTAAATACTGCTGTTGCCTGTCCAAAGAAATTACCTATAGCAAAATCAGAAGTATATCCCAGATTGAACTCGGGTTGCAAACCTTGAGAACTTCCGCCAGAACCACCGTCACCAGAACTTTGAGAGTTTTCTGTTTCTGTTCTTAGCACTCCTGCTAATTCTGAACTTGAGCCGGAAAGTAGTACGTGCCAATCAATACCTATTTTCTTAGATTTTTGAACATCCATTTCAAAAAATATAGCCGATATTTTAACCTCTCTAGTATCAACAGATGCATATGTTTCTTGTGTGCGTGTTTCCTCTTCTTTTTTACTTTTTATAACTATCAGATCCTGCTTTTCTTCAAATTGAAGATTTGCATATTGAACCATGATAAGAAGGGCTTTATCATAAGGCATATTAACAATTTCTACTCCTATGGGATCCGTTCTTTCAACAGTGCTTACAATTCTTTTTCCGGTAGAGCTTTCGCTAACTTTGCTCAGTAAATCAACTGCCTGGTTAAAAGGTAAAGCCTCGGACATTGTAACAAGATCATCCGGATTATTATAGTCCTTGAATCTTCGTTCCCAGTATTGCTGCGGAAATATTTGCAATACAAGGAATAGAGAAAAAATGAAGTATATTATAGTTGTTTTCATGATTACACTCTCATTGGATTTTTTTATTATAATTGACGTTCCAGTTCAAGATTAACTCTTTCAATTATTCCACCTTTATTAAGAATGAAACTTGCATTGTTGGCTTCATAATCAATTTTTGTCAGATAACCGAGATATACCTGCTCACCCTCCCAAACCAGATATGTGTTGCCATGCGTATCTGCAACAAATGCGCCTTCCGGTATGAGAGCCAATAGTTTAGCCTCCTGTACATCGAGTAACTGGTCAACATTCGGTGGTATTTCATTTCTAATTAATGGATAAAAAGCGTCGTAAAGTGGTCTTGTCCTCAGATCATTTTCAACAAATTCTTCAGGTGCAAATCTACTGTCGTTTGAAAAGTATACTTGAACTATCATCTCAAAGTTTATTAGGAACTTCGGTATTCCTTCATCGTCAGTCTTAATAACATTCCCAAAATCGGCGGTTACTATTTTCTTAAGTTCTTTGCTTTGTTCTATCGAATAAATTAGCCTGTAAACTTCATTAAAAAATCCACTCCCCGTAATTTTATATTCGTATACAAAGAATTCCTTGTCTCGTTCTCTTTTTACAAATTCAATGTTAACTTGAGTATTATCGGAAAAGTTAGATAAAACGTTGTTGACAAAGTTGTAGAATTTAATTGATGACAGGTCCTTTGGTATATTAAATGTTCTGCTCGAAAGCACAGAATCTAAGATAGCAGAACGTTTTTTCAACGTTGCATACCTTTCAGCTAACTCGACCGGATCGTAGGAATTAGCTTCCAACTCAGCAAGTTTGTCCTTTTTTTCTGCGATTGAGCTGTTTTGAAACATAAAGATATAAATACCGCCTGTTACTAAAATTAGCAGTAATAAACCTACTATGCCGAATGTGCTCCTTAGTTTCTTATTCATTGTTTTTTCGGATAAGTTGATATATTAAATGTTAAATTAAACTTGTATGCATTTCTCTCCCGCAATGGCTCGTAAAACATACTGTTTAGTGTAGCACTTTCTACGGAGTATGCAAAATCTGTTAGTGCGTATCTTGACAAGGAATATCCTTCAGCGAGAATTGTTTGATTATCCTGGCGAGTAAGTTTTGTTAGCCAGATACTCTTTTTTGAACTTGTAAATCTTGACATATCACCCAGAACTTCATGCCATACACCGGCTCCTGCAGTGGCAGAATCCAATATCGCCTGAGTTTGATCGAAACTACTAATTTTACCTTGTAGCTCAGCTATTTTACCAAGCATCTGCTGATTCTGTCTCATTAATAATGTTTTTTCAGCTATTACTTTATCGAGTCTGGTTATCTCACTGTTGTTACTTAATATCTCCTGTGTTACTAAAAATGCGCAAAGGAAAAGGAATGGGAGAATTGCATAACTATGCCAGGCGAACTGAAAGAGCTTCTGTTCTTCTTTGACTGATTTTGGTAATAAATTAATTCCTTGATGAAATTGATTTAATTCATCATAGTAATCAATTGCAATTGAAACCGGTACACTGAAAGCTGAAAATATTTCCTGGGTCTCTTCATCAAGCTCTGAAAGATCAAGATCGTCAAACTCTAACCTGCTAACACTTGCTTCGGGAAATGTTCCGTAAAAAGAAAGAATGAGATTTTCGGAATCATCTTCCCCACAAACAATAATATTATCCAGAGAAGGTATTCCACCGGTTTCCATCTCCAGAAGAATTTTTGAAAAATAGACATCATAGGTGTGCAAATTTGAGGTGCCGATATCTAATGTTGTACCGATATGTTTTAATTTTCTTCCTTGAAGAAAAATTAGTTTTGTATATTCCTTGCCGATATAAACAATTAAAGAATGATCATCAGGAAAGAATTTCTTTTTCTTTGCTACATAATACGCAAGCGATATATCCGAACTTTTTACAGTTGGTATCTTATAGAATCTTCTGTTATTTTGACTTGCAAGTGAGTTAATTAAGTTTACACATGCTACATCACCGGCAATAAACACAGAAAGTAAAGACTTATCCGAAAGTTCAGTATAATCAATGCTATCCCTTTCAACAGAAACATTTTTTGTCTCTAAAATTTCATCTATGATTAGCTGCTTAAGTTTTAAAGGTTTTTGAGGTTTTGGACCTTCGTAAAGATGATAGTAAATAGTAGGCTCTGTTAACGCCGGTATAAATAAATATTTGCTTAAATTCAATCCGGCAAGAGCATTTTGAAGATCGTTTGCTCCGGTTGTTTGAAAATCACTTTCCAGTGAAGTGGAATCTCCATCAAGTCCTTCAAGTTGAAGAACGTCTCCATCCATACTTAACCCGCTAGATTGAGATTCAACCTCAACAGCAGAACGTGCAACACTTATTGAAGCTGTCCTGAGAACTTTGAGTTTATCAGATTCGCTATCTTTACTAATGACAGCTACTTTTGTGTCGTTTCCTTCGCAGTATATACATACAAGTGGTTTCATGATGCTGATAATATTTGTTGTATTCTAGTTTTATTGTTTGCGTAAACTATTGCTGTTTCGCGTGTTATCAATTTTTGCATATAAAGTCTCTTAAGGTCCTGTTCCATAGTAATCATACCTTGCGCTCCACCCTGATTTATCATCATATAAATTTCACTGGTATTGTTGTTTTTTATGGCTGCCTTAATGCTGGGTGTCATTACCATTACCTCTTTTGCCATAACTCTCTTACCATTAATAGTCGGTACTAGTTTTTGTGATATTACTGAAATAAGCACATCAGCCAAACGGTTACGTACTCTATCCTGTTCTAGCTCATTAACCTCTGCTATGATCCTATCTAATGACTCTGTGGCTGACGAGGTATGAAGTGTTGAGAACACTTTATGTCCAGTATCAGTAACTTCCAAAGCTGCCATAATAGTGTCCGCATCCCTCATTTCACCCACTACAATTATATCCGGATCCTGTCTTAGAGCTTGCACGATACCTTCTTTAAAGCTACGAACATCCCGACCAACCTCTCTGTGTTTAATAAGCGAGACGTTCGATGTATGCACATATTCAATAGGTGCTGCAACTATTATTACATGTGCCGGATCAAATTTATTGTGGTGATCAATAATTGAATCTAAGGTAGTTGATTTTCCAGAGCCTGTAATTCCTGTGATCAGCGTAAGACCAAATTTTATATAATTATGACTTAGTGATCTAACAGCGAGTGGGTGGAAGTCTAATGACGCCAATGGTCGAACAGACAAATTAATCAAACGCATATTCATGGCAAGCGTATCCAGATCAAAATAGGCATCTGCTCTGAATCTTACGTTTAGTTTTCGTTTTTCATAAAAGTATGTATAGCTAAAATCCAGGTTACGACGTTCTATTAAAAACCGTCTTTGATTTTCATTAAATAGGTTAACAATTATAGTTGCCGATTCATCCTCTGTAAATTGCGGCAGGTCTCTTACTCTCTCTTTAACACCGTGGATTCTCATCCAGATGTATCCTTCATTTCCATGACCCCCTATCTCAATATCTGAAGCTTCATTCTCAATCATCAACGTAAGTGTTTTATTAACAAACTCCCGTAATGCCATTTTTTTCTGATCTGATAGGTTGTCTGCATTTTCGGCAATATATTCAACTCTGTCCGGACCCATATAGGAAATTGGAATTTCACTTACAAAGTCTTGAAGAATTCTTTTTTCTTCATCTATTGTCAGAACGTTGGTCTCAAACAATGTAAAAATCACTCATTTTATTATTATCAAGATTTAATCTTTCAACATAAATTATATATGCTGTTATCAATCCTATGGCGTAACACATAAGTTTGATGCGAAAAATCAACTACTGAATCATTCATCCGTTGTAGATGAAAGTACTTCTTCAATTGATGACAATCCAAGTTTAACTTTGCTCAACCCAGATTCTCTAAGATTCATAGTTCCATCCTTAGCCGATTGAATTCTAAGACTTTCCTCATCAACTTCAGCGCCAGATTTGACGATTAGCTGTCTGATTGCCTTTGTAAAGTAAAAAGCTTCGTGTATTGCTAATCTTCCTTTATACCCGGTACCGCCACATTTTTCGCAGCCAACTGGGCCATAAATAGTGTGTTTTCTCCATTCGCTAATATTTAATCCTGCTGCTTTCATTAATCCTTCATCAAAATTACTTATGGTCCGTTTACAATTAGAACAAAGCCTTCTAATCAACCTCTGTGCCACGATGAGATTAATTGCGTAAGCGATCAGAAATGGCTCAATTCCCATTTTGAATAAACGAGAAACTGCACTTGGGGCGTCATTAGTATGTAAAGTTGAAAATGTGAGATGTCCGGTATTTGCTAGTTTTATGGCCGTTTCCGCAGTTTCTTTATCTCGCATCTCACCAACAAGTACAATATCAGGATCGTGCCTTAGTATAGATCTTATAGCTTGTTCAAAACCCATTTTAAAACCGATCTTAAGCTGGCGAGCACCTTCAATAACATATTCTACTGGATCTTCAACAGTAAGAACATTTACTTCGGGATTTACAACCTGATAGAGCGCAGCAACAAGTGTTGTACTCTTACCACTGCCTGTTGGGCCTGTAAGAATTACCATCCCCTGGGGTTGATTTATTGCTTTTACAAACACATCCTTATTAAATCCGACTAATCCTAGCTTATCAAGATCTTTTATTACCTTCCTG
>Ga0075306_1000277_pt1 | contig 11062 bp, 10 predicted proteins | sample Joice_CattailNLC_FD_120074 | JGI IMG/M metagenome (GOLD analysis project Ga0075306, IMG submission 120074) | Natural and restored wetland microbial communities from the San Francisco Bay, California, USA, that impact long-term carbon... | ecosystem: Environmental > Terrestrial > Soil > Wetlands ... | reverse complement strand
TAGCGCCCGGTCCCCCGGGGGAGAGCATGTCCGACAAACCGCCGCGGTCGCCGAAAGAGGAAGAGTACATCGCCTGCCCGTCCTGCACGATCCAGATTCCCGCGAGTGTCCCCGTCTGTCCCCACTGCCAGCAGATCGTCTTTCCGGAGGAGCGCAAGGAGCCCAGGCGTTCTGTCTCCGCGGGAATGCCGGATCTCGCCGCCCTGTGGGACCGGCACGGCAAGTGGGTCAAGCTGGCGGGACCGGCTCTCCTCGCCGTTCTCCTGCTGGCATTCGTGTACCAGGGATGGATCGCGAACAACGTGAAGGTGGAGCCGAATCCCTCGCTCCCGATCCAGGTCGAGAAGGAGAGGGAGGGGGATACGCTTGTCCTGCGGGGAACGGTGACCAACCGGGGGGACGACATCCCCGATCTCTCCCTCCGATCGATCGCGGTCATCGTGGAGTTCGTCTACCGGGACGGCCGCAGACAGAAGATGACGGTGTTCCCGAAGACGGAGTTCCGGGGTAAGGGGGCGCTCCTCCGCGGGGAGACGGGGAGATTCGAGGCGGCAGGTCCGGCAAAAGATCTCAGGGAGATCGTTCTCCGAAGCGAGATCGTGGACCTGGGGATGGGGCGGAAGCTCATCCGCCCCCGCGGGAGGTGAGCCACCGTCGCGTTCTCGGGCAGGCGGGGAGGAAGCGGGTCCGCGCCCAGCGGGCCAGCGAAGCCACGTCGTCCGCATCATCGATGTCGAACCCGACGGGGAGCAGGGAATAGGGGATCCCCGCGGCCCGGCACCTCCGGGAAACCTCGGCAAGAACCGTGTCCATCCCCCAGGCCACTCCCCGGAGCAGGGACGGGGCGTGGGAGGAGAGGGCGATCAGGTAGAACCCCCCGTCGTTGCATGGGCCGAAAACGGCGCCGGCCGAGGAAGCGAGTTCCCGGAAAGCGGCACGCACGAGCGGTGCGGATAGCGTCGGGCAGTCCGCGCCGACCAGCGCGACCCGGTTGCATCCCCGGGCGAAGGCGGTTTCGAACGCGGCAGCCATTCGCTGGCCGAGGTCCTTCCCCGTCTGGGGAACTCGCACGAAGCCGGAAAACGGATCCTGGTGAAAAAACCCCTCGCTTCCGGGCGGGGAGTAAAACAGGTAGCGTCGGGTCCGTGCCAACCGGGACAGTTCCTCCGCCGTGTCCTTCAGGAGACATGCGTAGAGAGCGGCCGCATTCGCTCTCGTAAAGGGTGGACAAAGCCGCGTCTTGACCACCCCCGGGAGGGGGGCCTTCGCCATCAGGATCACCGCCTCCTTTTCCATCACGGGGATTCCCTTCCTGTGGCCTCGCTTCGCACGGGGATCCTTTGTATCGGGTTGTCAACAAGCGATTGCCAGAAACCCGATCCCCGGGTACTATATCCACCTTTACCTTTTATCGCATGAGAGGAGCGCCATGAGGGAGAAAAAGGGGAGAATCCTGACCATCGGTCTTCCGAAGGGGAGCCTGCAGGATTCCACGATAAAGCTCTTTCGAAAGGCGGGGTTTACCATATCGGTGGGATCCCGCAGTTACATCCCGTCCATCGACGACGAGGAACTTTCCGGTCTTTTGATCCGCGCCCAGGAGATGGCCCGCTACGTGCAGGACGGCATCCTGGATCTCGGACTGACCGGCCGCGACTGGGTCATGGAGCAGAATGCCAAGGTGAAGGAGGTCTGTCCCCTCCAGTACGCGAAAGGGGGTTTGCGCCCTGTCCGGTGGGTGGTGGCCGTTCCGAACGAGTCCCCCATCAAACGCATCGAAGATCTGGGCGGCAAGAGGGTGGCCACCGAACTTGTCCAGTACACCCGCCGGTTCCTCCGGGAGAGGGGGATCGAGGCGAACGTCGAGTTCTCTTGGGGAGCGACGGAGGTGAAGGCCCCGCGTCTGGCCGACGCGATCGTGGAACTGACCGAGACGGGGAGCACCCTCCGAGCGAATAATCTGAGGATCGTGGACTCCATCCTGGAATCGACGACCGTCCTGATCGCCAACCGGGATGCATGGAAAGATCCGTGGAAACGAAAAAAGATCGAAAACATCGCGATGCTCCTCACCGGCGCCCTTCGGGCGGAGGAAAAGGTCGGGGTGAAGATGAACGTCAACCGCGCCAATCTCGACAAGGTGCTGAAGGTCCTCCCCGCCCTCCACACTCCCACGATGTCGTCGCTGTCCGAGGAGGGGTGGTTCAGCCTCGAGGTCATCGTGGACGAAAAAACCGTGCGGGAACTGATTCCCGTGCTGAAGCATTCGGGCGCTTCGGGCATCGTCGAGTATCCGCTCAACAAGGTGATTCCGTAGGCGAAACCGCAGATCTTCGGAAGGCGCTCGCATCCTCTCTTCTTGCGTACGGGGCAGCCGACCTGTCGACCGACCCCGTCCGGTTTCCCCACCGGTTTGCGGACCGCGCGGACGCCGAGGTCGCGGCGTTCGTGGCGGCCTCCTTCGCCTTCGGCAATGTGACCCGGATCCTGGCGTTTCTCGAGAGGATGTTCCGGGTCCTTGGTCCGTCTCCCCATGCGGCCCTGACGGGGGAACGCCCCGTCCCCCGGTCCCGTGTCGCGGATCTTTCCCACCGGTTCATCTCCCCGGCCGGAGTCCACCGTTTTCTCTTCTGCGTCCGGGCGGCTCTTCTCGCGCACGGCTCGCTGGAAGCCCTCTACCGGCGGGCCAGGGAGGGGGAAGACGGCGGGGCGCGCGTGTGGCTGGGAGGCTTTCTCTCCCGCTTCCGGGAGGCCTGGGGGGATGCGATCCCCCGGGAAAGGGATTTTCTGTTCCCCGACCCGCGCAAGGGATCTGCCTGCAAGCGGCACAACCTGTTCCTGCGGTGGATGGTGCGGGAGGCAGACGGGGTGGATCTGGGGCTCTGGACGGTTCTTGCACCGCGGCAACTGATTGTCCCCGTCGATACGCACATGGCGAGGCTGGGAAAGTGGCTGGGGCTCACCGCCCGCAATAGCGCCGACTGGGGGATGGCGGAGGAGATTACCGATGCGTTCCGGGCGGTGTGCCCCGAGGACCCCGTCCGGTTCGACTTCGTACTCACCCGGATCGGGATCCTGAAGGCCTGCACTCACGCGTCCCGGGGGACCTGCTCCCGGTGCCCGCTTGCCCCCGCCTGCTCGGGAGCGACGACGGCTTTTTCCCCAGGCGGGTAGCACGAGAGGTCTCCCGGGGAGAAAATGGTGTTGCCCACCCCCCTCCGCTGGGATAGATTTGGGGAGATACCTTCTTGCCCCGGCGCCACGGGACGAGCGGAGGGAAAATGCCGAATAAAAAATTGAAAATCGGGGAAATTCTCGTTTCTTCGGGACTGATCACGGAGGAGCAACTGGCGGCCGCGCTCAACGGCCAGAGGCAGCTCGGGGGCACGGTCGGGGAGAACCTCATCCGGCTGGGCTACCTCGACGAAGAGGTGCTGCTGAATTCCCTGTCCGAGCAGACGGGCCTGCAGCACATCAATCTTACCCGGGTGGAGGTCCCCCCCTCCATCCAGCGCCTCATCAAGCTGGACACCGTCCGGTCCCGGCGATTGCTTCCCATCGGATTCGAGGGGAAGAGACTCGTGGTCGGCATGGTCGATCCGACGGACCTGACGGCTCTTTCCGATGTGGAGTTCCAGTCGGGGCATTCCACGAAGCCGGTGATCCTGTCCGCCACCCATTTCGAACAGGCGCTCGGCCAATTCCAGATCGACGGGTACGGGGTGGAGCCACTGCGCCTCACGGGGGAAAAACTGCCACGGCAGATCCCGGCGGAGAGCGACATCAAGAGCCTTCTCAAGACGCTGGTCGTCTGGCACGGGCAGGACCTCCACCTCTCTTCCGGCGCCATCCCGTCCATCCGGGTGGACGGGGAAATCCGGCGCATGGACATTCCGGCACTCAAGGCCGCCGATGTCGAGTCGATGGTCCAGGAAATCCTCACGCCCGAACAGAAACGGATTTTCCAGGAGAATCTCGAACTGGATTTTGCTTTCTCCCTCGACGGGATCGGGCGCTTCCGTTGCAACGTCTACCGACAGCGGGGTTCTCTCGCGTTCACCTCTCGCCACGTCGTGGACAAGATTCCTCCGGCCGCAGAGCTTGGTCTCCCGGAGTTCCTACAGGAGTACGCCTTGCGGAAGCAAGGCATCATCCTGATTACCGGGCCGAACGGGCACGGCAAAACCACGACCATGGCGAACCTCGTGGATATGATCAACCGGGAACGGAAGGCGAACATCATCACCATCGAGGACCCGATCGAGTACACACACCGGCACAAGAACTCGAACGTGAACCAGCGGGAAGTGGGGACCGACACCCTCTCGTACGAGGACGGTCTCCGGCACATCTTCCGGCAGAACCCCGATGTCATCGTGATCGGGGAACTTCGGGACTTCGAAAGTTTCTCCATCGCCCTGTCGGCAGCGGAGACCGGCCATCTCGTTTTGGCGACGATGCACTCCAATAATGCAACCGCCGCCGTGGACCGGATCATCGATATCTTCCCTCCGGTCCAGCAGTCCCAGGTGCGGGCCCAGCTGGCGGACTGCCTCCAGGTGGTTTTCTCGCAACGCCTGCTCCGGCGTGCGTCCGGCAGCGGACGCATTCTGGCGTGGGAGAAGATGAGTTCCTCTCTCCGTGTCCGGAACGCCATTCGCGAGGGGAAGGTACACGTCCTGCGCGGCATGATGCAGACCAATGTCGAGGAACTGGTGAGCATCGACTGGACCCTCGCGGAGCTCGTAACTTCCGGGAAGGTGAAGTACGAGGAGGCGCTGAAGTACGCGGACAGCCACACATATCTGAACGAACTGCTCAAGGTCAAGGGAGCGTACCGGTAAGGCCGGGCGGGCGGCAGAGGAAGAGGATGATCGGCAAGAAGGTACGGCTGGAAAGAATCGTCGACCGGCACACCCGGAAAACGATCATCGTCCCGTTTGACCACGGCATGACCGTCGGTCCCATCCCCGGGCTCATCCAGATCCCTCCCGCAGCCAACCTCATTGCCGAGGGGGGCGCGAATGCGGCCGTCGTCCACCGGGGCGCCGCCATGTTCGGGCACCGGGGATACGGGAAAGACCTCGGGCTGATCCTCCATCTCTCGGCCAGCACGGCGCTTTCCCCGGATTCGAATCAGAAGGTGCTGGTGGCCACCGTGGAGGACGCCCTTCAGATGGGGGCCGATGCGGTATCGGTCCACGTGAACCTCGGTGCCGAGGACGAGGCGCAGATGCTTCGGGATTTCGGAACGGTTTCCACTGCCTGCCAGAGATGGGGGATGCCCCTCCTCGCGATGATCTACACGCGGGGACCGAAGATTCGTAACGAGTTCGACGTTCGGTACATCCGGCACGCGGCGCGCGTAGGGGCGGAGATGGGGGCGGACATCGTGAAGGTGCCGTACACGGGAAGCCCCGAGACGTTTCGCGAGGTGGTGGAAGGGTGCGCCTCTCTCGTTGTCATCGCGGGGGGCGAGAAAATGGGGAGCGACGGGGAAGTTTTCGAAATGGTGAAGGGTGCGATGGAAGCGGGCGGGGCCGGTGCCTCCATCGGGCGCAACGTGTTTCAGCACAGGTTTCCGGCATCGATGGTCCGTGCCATTGCGGCGATCATTCACGGCGGAGCGACCACGAAAGAGGCGATGGAGATCCTGAATCAGGCGGGAAAGTGATGGGCACGGAGTTGTGGGCGCGGGTCATCCCGTGGCAGAAGGAGGTTGCGATCGCGGCGCTCGAGTCGGGTGTGGAGACCCTTTGGGTTCCCGATGGTTGCGTAGGCAGCGCCAGGGAGCTCGGGCGCCTGACGGCGGTATGTTCCGAAGGGGACCTGCGCGAGGGGAGGGATTTTCGCGTCACCCGGATGCGCGGGAAGGAGGATGAGACGGCGGTCCTGTCCTCTCCCCCGGAGATGATCTGGGTGGTCCGGCCGGAAGAAAGGGAAGTGATACCCCTGGAAAACCTCGTGGCCCACCGGAGGAAGATTTTCGCGGTGGCCCATACCCCCGAGGAAGTCGCCTTGTACCGGGGGGTGCTGGAACAGGGAGTCCATGGCATCGTCCTCGAGACGGACTCTCCCCGAATGATGCGCCAACTTGCGTCGTCGGCCCGCGTCGAGGCGGGGACGGTGCCGCTTGTCTCCGCGCGGATAACCGAAGTGACTTCCCTCGGGATCGGGGACCGGGTATGCGTTGACACCTGCTCCCTGATCGAAGGCAGCCGGGGGATGCTGGTAGGGAACTCGAGCGCGGGGATGTTTCTCGTGTGCGCGGAAAATATTCCCAACCCGTACGTCTCCTCCCGGCCCTTCCGCGTCAATGCGGGGGCGGTACATTCCTATTGTCGGCTGCCCGCGGGGCGGACGGGATACTTGTCGGAGCTGGCGGCCGGATCCGAGGTGCTCCTGGTGAACGATCACGGGGAAGGGGAGCTGGCCTCCGTCGGACGGGTGAAGGTGGAGCGGAGGCCGTTGCTGCTCGTCCGGGCGGAAGGCCCCGGGGGTGCCCGCCATTCCGTTATCCTGCAGAATGCGGAGACGATCCGGCTGGTTGACGGCTCCGGCCGCACGGTATCCGTGGCGAAGCTGTCCGTGGGAGATTCCGTTCTCCTCGCGGAGGAGAGTGCGGGAAGACACTTCGGGGTGGCGGTGGAAGAGACGATCCGGGAAAATTGAGGAGGGAACCCTATCCGGGTGGTATGATGGATGGGTAAACGGCCGTCGGCCAGGAGGAATGCATGTTCGGACTCGGGATACCGGAACTCCTAATCATTCTCGTGATTGTCGTCCTGCTCTTCGGTGCGGGAAAGCTTCCGCAGATCGGAAGCGGCCTCGGGGAGGGAATTCGCAACTTCCGAAAGTCGATGAAGGACAAGAACGAAGTCGACGTCACTCCCACGAAGCCGGAAAATCCGGAGAACAAGGACAAGTAGGGTTTTTTCTGCCGGTCGCCGGAGTCCCGCTCCTCCGGCGGCACCTTTTTTAGTCTCCGTCCAGGGCTTCCAGCCGGTATTCCTCGATTCCCTCCGGGGGATTGAAAAACACCAGCATGAAAGGAACCGATTTCCCCGGAGCGACGTCCACATTGCTCAGCTTGTCCCCGAAGCGGTTGGACATGGCGGTTTCGATTGTCTCCTGATCCGCGGAGCGCAACCCGGTGATGATGTTCCCCCCGTACACCGTCTTCTCGGCGATCGTCTGGTGATTGCCGTCCAGCAATTCCGCCCGGATCCGGATTCCGCTTTTCTTCTTTCGTCCCTGGTTGGTGGCTACTCCCTTGATGACGAACATCCGCCCCGCCTTGTCGCCCGTCTCGTAGTACCCGATCAGGTTGCCTATGCTGTAGGGCTTTACGGACTCCTTTCCGCCCAGCCATAACGACTCCATGCTGGGGATGAGCGTGCGCAGGGTTTGCTGCCCGGTTTCCGTGAAGGCGAGGTACGCGCCTCCCCCCGCCAGAACCACGAACAGGAGCGCCAGGAGCGCGACGGACGGCTTCCCGGAGGGGGCTTTGGGCCTTGGGCGGATCGCGGGTTTCCTCTCGATTTCCATGGGTTCTGGCGACGGGATCTCCGGAGGGGGAGAATCCGGGACGGAGGTCTCCTCCGTGGATGTGCCTTCGAAAAGATCGGACAATTGGTCCTGGATCGTTTCCGCACGTGAATCGGCGGGGTCCAGGTTGTGGGCGAGAGACTCCGGGGAGTCCGGTGCCGGGAAAACGGGAGCGACGTCTTCTCCCTCGGCCCCGATGGGGGCATCACTCAGTCGTTCGGAGATGTCGAATTGTTTTCCCGGCTCCCTTGCCGCTTCCCCTCTCCTCAGAAAATCGGGGAGGGCGGTGTCGAGGTCCAGGAACCCCGTCGCGTGCTGGTCCGGGTGGTCCATTCCTTCTTCCGCCAAGGGTGGCGGATGCGCTTCCCCGCCCGCCAAATCCTCCGGACTTCGGACGGGCGTTTCCCCTGTCTGCTGGAGAGGGGAGATATCCCCCTCCTTCCCAAGCTCAAGCGGGGACGAGATGTCCTGAGCCTCTTGCAGAAGTGCTCCTTCTTCCGCGACAAGTGGGGTTTCCTGCCCGGTCTCCCGCTCCTTGCCCAGAATGCTTTCGAAGGCGGCGTCCACCTCGTCGCGCGTCAGGGTGGGTTCCGCCGGTTCCTCCGCGACGGGCGGGGGCTGTTCCTCCTCCTCGCGGAGGAGGGGACTTTCGATGTCCGCGGCGTCCTCTTCCGGCGTCCGGATTTGTCCGGTCGGCTCCTGCGCGAACGTCTCCTGGTCCTGTTTCCCATGGAGAAGCGCGTCGAGATCGGAAGCGATGTCGTCCCAGCGCGGCGGCGGTTCCTCCATCGGAGACTGTGCCAGGGTTTCCCGTTCTTCTCCTGCCGGGGCCGCCGGTTCCTCCGCGACGGGCGGGGGCTGTTCCTCCTCCTCGCGGAAGAGGGGACTTTCGATGCCCGCGGCGTCCTCGTCCGGCGTCCGGGTTTGTTCGTTCGGCTCCTGCGCGAACGTCTCCTGGTCCTGTTTCCCATGGAGAAGCGCGTCGAGATCGGAAGCGATGTCGTCCCAGCGCGGCGGCGATTCCTCCATCGGAGACTGTGCCAGGGTTTCCCGTTCTTCTCCTGCCGGGGGCGCGGGTTCTTCCGCGACAGGGGCGGGCTGTTCCTCCTCCTCGCGGAAGAGGGGACTTTCGATGCCCGCGGCGTCCTCTTCCGGCGTCAGGATCTGTCCGGCCGGCTCCTGCGTGAACGTCTCCTGTGCCTCTTCCTCCGGGGGCGCGGGTTCTTCCGCGACAGGGGCGGGCTGTTCCTCCTCCTCGCGGAAGAGGGGACTTTCGATGTCCGCGGCGGCCTCTTCCGGCGTCAGGATCTGTCCGGCCGGCTCCTGCGCGAACGTCTCCTGTGCCTCTTCCTCCGGGGGCGCGGGTTCTTCCGCGACAGGGGCGGGCTGTTCCTCCTCCTCGCGGAAGAGGGGACTTTCGATGCCCGCGGCGGCCTCTTCCGGCGTCAGGGTTTGTCCGGCGGTCGGCTCCTGCGTGAACGTCTCCTGTGCCTCTTCCTCCGGGAGCGCGGGTTCTTCCGCGACAGGGGCGGGCACCTGTTCGGTCTCACGCTCCCCGCCCAGAATTTTATCGAAAGCGGCGTCGACCTCGTCCTGCTTAAGGGGGGGGGGCGCCGTCTCTTCCGGGGCCGGAGACTGCGCCTGTTCGGTCTTACGCTCCCTGCCCAGAATGCTTTCGAAAGCGGTGCCGACCTCGTCCCGTGGCGGCAGGGGAGGTCTCTTTTCCGGCTCCTGGAGAACTGCCCGAAGATCGAAGTGTTCTTTCCCTACAGGTGAGGACTTTTGGGGTGGAGAGATATCGCTTTTCATTACGATGATCGACTCCCCACACTTTCGGCATCGGATGCGCGCTCCCTTCCCCTTGATCTTGGATTCATCCAATCGGAAACGCGCCTGACAAGCCTGGCACTCGATGATCATCGTTCCCCTCCGCCCCTGCTTCGTGTCCGGCGTTACTTCTACCCGACTATAATGGATTCGCGGTGACCTCTCAACCCCGATTCATCCCTTATGCCGCCTGGCTCCGAGGGCGCACAGGAGGATACCCACCTCGTACAGTGCGTAGATAGGGACCGCGACGAGGATCTGGGAAACGGCATCCGGGGGGCTTAAGACCGCTCCCAACAGGAATACGCCTACGATCGCCACCTTTCTCCCGCGGCGCAGAAGGTCCGGGGACAGAATTCCCACCCGTCCCGCGAGGAACATGACCAGTGGCAATTCAAACATCACTCCGAAAATCAGCAGAAGCCGAAGGATCAGTGAAAGCGCCTCTTTCATCGACGGCATCGCGACGATGGTTGATCCCCCGAAAGCGAGGAAGAAGGAGAATATCGACGGGGCCGCGACGAAATATCCGAACGCCATCCCGGAAAGAAGGGCCGCCGTCGAACAGGCGGAGAACAGAATAAGGACCCTTCTCTCCTTCCGGAAGAGGCCGGGGCTTATGAACTTCCATGCCTGGTAAAAGATCACGGGGCTTGCCAGAACGAATCCTCCCCAGAGCGCCAGCTTGAAATAGGTGAGAAAGGCTTCGGTGAGTTCGGTGAAGATGAGCCGGGAATCCACGGGGAGTTGCTTCGTCAGGGGGGCAAGAAGAATCTGATAGAGAGTTTCCGCGCGGGAATAGCAGAGAACGGTTCCCAGCCCCATGGCGACCAGGGAGCGGATCAGCCGCTGGCGCAGTTCATCCAGGTGCTCCGTGAGCGGCAGCCGGACCTCGGAGTCCGTTCCCGGTTCCGGCTTCATCTAGAATGGGAGGCCTTTTCCGTTCATCCCTTGGGGGGGGAAGGGGGCGGAGGAGATTCGTTCGCGGCGGACGGGGGAGGATCAATGCCTGTTGCGTCGCCGGGAGCAGGAGGGTCGGTGCCTGCCGTGTTGCCGGACGGGGGAGGGTTGGTGTCCGGTTCTTCGTTTTCCGATTCGCGGACGGCTTCGTCGATCCCCTTCCGTACCTCCTCGGACGCCTTCTTGAATTCGGCGATTCCCTTTCCGAGACTCTTGGCGAGGTCCGGGAGACGCTTCGGTCCGAAGAAGATCAGGACCACGACAAGAATGACGAGCATCTCCTGGAAACCGATTCCGAACATTTCCCGACCTCTCTTCCTTTCGGTACTAAAGATACTATACCGCGGGTCTCCGTCCAAATCCATGCTATCCGAAAGGATAACCCTCCTATCCGATCGGATGATTCTCCTCTGTGGGTATTTTTGGGGAAGGGGCGTATCCGGTTGTCTTTACTGAATATAATAAGGGAGGCACGGCTTTTGATACGTATCCCGGTGCTTCATCCCGGGAGACGCGAGTTTCGCCTTGTGCGCAAGGAGCCACGCTATTGTATATCGGTGTCGATGTCGGTTCGATCAGCGTGAAGTTCGCACTTGTCACCCTGTCTTCGGATTCCCATATCCCCGAGGCAATCCGCACCACCTTTCTCTCCTCCGAACCGGCGGCGCTTCCGGGAGAGGCTCGTGCCTATCTCCTCTCCTACGACCGCCTCCTCGGGGACCCGAAC
>Ga0075306_1000276_pt1 | contig 11068 bp, 11 predicted proteins | sample Joice_CattailNLC_FD_120074 | JGI IMG/M metagenome (GOLD analysis project Ga0075306, IMG submission 120074) | Natural and restored wetland microbial communities from the San Francisco Bay, California, USA, that impact long-term carbon... | ecosystem: Environmental > Terrestrial > Soil > Wetlands ... | reverse complement strand
CGGCTTGAAGCGCCGAGAGCGCCGCGTCGAGGTCCCGGGCGCCTGCGGGGAGGTCGTGACTCGCGAGCTCCGACCTGATGGCCTCCAGGTGCCGGCCGATCCGATGGTATCCCCGGCGGACCTCCGTCGGGAGTGCGTCGATGCGGCGCCACGACCCGAAGTAGATCGCGTCGTGCCCGGCCCGCAACGCCGCGTACGCCATCCCGTCGTAGGGACACCCCGGCGCTCCGCCGGGGCGGGAGCCGCCCTTCCGCGCCCCCCCCCGCAGCTCCGCGCCGCAGTGGGGACAATGATAATCGGTCCCCGCCATCGGGGAGATTATCTCAGCGGGAAGGGACCCCCGCAACGGGATTCATCCAGCACTTCAACGCGGCAATCGGGAGAGCACGTATTGGCGCAGCATCTGCGGGGAGATCCCCGGCCCTGCCCATTTCGCAGAGACACTCCGCCGCTTCCATGTCCGCGAAGACGAACCGCGGGTCCCGTTCGAGGGCCCGCTCGGCGTGATAGAGCGCCTCGGCCACCTTCCGGTCGATCTCGGTCTTGCCGCCGCGCACCAGCACCTCCACGTCCTTCCCGGCTCCCTTCCCGAGCTCCCTCGCCAGCTCCCCCGCCAAATGATAGGATCATCATTATCTCCGACAAAACCCATGGTGAGGCAACCAGGGAAAATCTGTTGATAAAACCGATTTACATAGTGGGAGTCTCTGCCGAATATCACGACAGTTCCACTTCCATCCTGCGTGATGGGGAGATAATCGCCGCTGTGCGGGAAGAACGGTTTACCCGAATAAGGGGGACACTTCCTTTCCAGAGCATGCCATCAAGTATTGCGAGGGATTATCAAACATGGTCATTCCGGACCAAGTAGTTAAATACATATTGTTACAAAGGACAGGTTATACGAAATTCCAACGTAATTTTGCGATTAAACTGATAAAAAAAATACTTCCCGGAAATTATAGACATACAATACTTGTCGACCTGGAAGTACTCTTCCGAAAAGGAGCTATAAAAAAAGATTATATTGCCGACATGGAAGCAGAATACTTAGATATTAAAAATTTCCTCCCATCGAAAGTGAAAAATTTACTGGATATCGGTTGCGGGATCGGAGGAATCAATATTTTCCTTTCGCAACATTACAAATCGCCAGAAACAACACATTACTGTCTGGACAAGACTCAAACAGATACTATATATTACGGCTTTAAGGAGAGGGCGGCATTCTACAACTCACTGGAATTTACAAAAGATTTTCTGTCAATGAACGGAATAAAAAAAATAAATCTATTGCTGGCCAACGAGAATAACACTATTGAAACCAATGAAAATTTTGATTTAATATTGTCTTTGATCTCGTGGGGCTTCCACTATCCGGTAGAGACTTATATAGATCAGGCGTACACGCATCTAAATTGTGGTGGCCACTTGATAATTGACATAAGAAAAAAAACACAAGGCTTGGAAATAATTAAAGATAAATTCGAAAACATTAAAACCATATCTGAAACAGAAAAAAAAATAAGAATATTGGCGATAAAAAAATAATCATACAATATCGTTATGCAAAATAGAATCGCAACTTACCGACAAAAAGAAGAAATCTTCTTCAATACATGGAAGTTCTATCCTGCAAAATCACTGCGGCTTCGGGCATTCCGGACCATCGCCGCACCTGCGTTGGCGGGGAGGACCTTGGATGTGGGGGGAGGGCTTGGCCCTTATCGAAAATATCTGCCCGGAGTTTCCTGTTACTCGGTTGAGATCAACCCTCTGCTCGCCCCAGATCTCGTCGGGTCCGCCTTGGAGTTGCCCGTATCGACGAATTCCATCGACGCCCTTCTGATGAATGATGTGCTGGAACATCTCCCGGATCCGGCCGCGGCGATCCGGGAAGCCTTTCGATGCCTTCGTCCCGGAGGGAAGGTATTCGCAACGACTCCATTCCTTTGGAACCTTCATTACGAACCCCACGACTATTACCGTTTCACCGGCTATGCGCTCCGGTATCTCTTCGAAAAGGAGGGGTTCGTGGTCTCCAGGGTGGAGCCGATGGGGCGGGTCTTTTCTTATCTGGCCACGCGCATCGCGGAAAAATGGTTCAACCTGGCGACGAAGCTCTTCTTCTTCCTGCCAAAACGGGCAAGGCGCTACGCCTCGTTCCCGCTCGTCGCCCCGGTGAACCTTTTCCTTCGTGCGACGGCCGGTTTGCTCGACCTGACCAACCGCCGCGATGTCTTCTCCTTCAGTCTGCTCGCGGAAAAGCCGCCCCCAGGATAAATCAGGAGCCGACCTTCGCCCTCCAGGCCGATTCGAGGACCTCGAGCGTCCCGCGGGTGTTCCTTTCCACCGGATGCGCTTCCGCGGTCCGGCGGGCCCGTTCCCCCATCCGCCGCCGAAGGTCGGACGAAAGAAGTTTCCCCATCCGGTCCGCGAGCGCCGGGGCATCGAGGGGATCCTCGAGAAGAAAACCTGACTCTCCTTCCCGGAGCACCTCGGATGCGCCGTTCACGGTTGTGGTCACGACGGGAAGTCCCGCGGCCATCGCCTCCAGGCAGGCGTTGCTGAACGGCTCGTAGACCGTCGGGAAGAGGAAGGCGTCCGCCCCGAGGAAGAGGTCGTCGACCCCCGCAACCGGTCCGGTGAAGAGAAGCCGGCCGGAGGCGGGTCCGGCCGACCGGACGTACGCCGCGGGGTCCCCCTTGCCGACTAGGACAACGCGGAACGGATCGCATCCACGCTCCGTCAGGAGCCTCGCGGCGCGCGCGATCGTCCCGACCCCCTTCCTGGCGAACCCGGATCCGACGAAGAGAAAAACCGTTTCCGCGTCCGGAATTCCGAAACGCGTCCGGAAGCGCATCCTCGCATCGGCCTTCCGGTCGAGAGGAAACCGCCCGATATCGATCCCGTTAAGGACCACGCGGATCTTTTCCGCGGGTACCCCGAATCGCCGGGCGATCTCCTCCCGCCCCCGGTCCGAGTTGGCGATGACGAAACGAAGCGCGGGGGAGCCGAACATCGCCCGCTCGAGATGGAGATAGGCCAGGTTGAGCGGGCGAAGATGGTCGAGTGGCCAGATCGCCGGGCGCAGGGACCTCTTGCGCAGAAGCCATTCGGCATGGACGCCGTCGCCCGCCCGGAAGACCTCCGCCCCGGGGACGCGCTCCAGGGAAAAGAGGAGCCAGCCCGGGTGATCCTCCGCCCACTCCCGGACGGCCCGGGCGAAAAGGAGGAGACGAAGGGGGACCGGTTGACGCGGGACGGAAATCTTCTCCACGCTCACCTTCCCGGCGCTGGAGCCGTCCCACGACGCGCAGAGAATTCGAACCTCCGCCCCGGCGTCGGAAAGCGCCGCGGCGAGCGTGTCCATATACCGCTCGGCCCCGCCGTGGGGGGAGTACCGGTGCCGGACGAGGGCGACCCGCATGCTACTGTTCTCCACGGGGAGAGAATCCCGGGAGTACCTCCTCATAGACCGCCATCACCTTTTCGGCAAGGTGTCGATGGGTGTACCGACCCCGCACCGTTTCCCGGCCTTCCCTGCCCATCGCCTCCGCCCGGGCGGAATCTTCGCGTACCCTCCAGAGCGCTTCCCCAAGGACGGCCGGATCCCGAAGAGGAACGAGGAAGCCGGTCACGCCGTCCCGGACAATCTCCGGAACGATCCCGACCGGCGTCGCCACGACAGGCAGACCCGATGCCATCGCCTCGAGGAGGGTGATCGGACCTCCCTCCCAGAGGGAGGAGAGAGCGAATACGTCCATCGCCCGGTACAATTCAGCAACGTCCCTTCGGGCTCCGAGGAAGAAGACCGCGTCTTCGATGCCGCCCCGGGTCGCCTGCTCCCGCAGTCGCGCCTCCTCTCTCCCGCTTCCGGCCACTAGGAGGAATGCGTTCTTCCCCCTTTCCCTGAGCACCCGGACGGCATCGAGCAGATATCGGAGCCCTTTCTGCTCCTCGAGGCGGCCCACGGTCCCGATGAGGAAATGCTCCGCTGAAATACCGAGCCTTTCCCGCGCCTCGGCACGGGTCAACGGGATATCGAACCTGCCCGGGTCCACGCCGTTCGGAATGACGACCACCTTGGAGGGATCCACACCGTCGTATCGGAGGATGTCGTTACGCACAGGCGCCGAAACCGCGATGATCCGCGCCGTCCTTCGGGCCAGCCATCGGTTGATGAGCCTGCGGTGCACCTTCGGGGAGGCGTAGGTATTGTGGATCGTGCAAACGGCGGGAACCTCCTCCCGGAAGGCAGCCAGCCGGCCGTAATAATTCGCGTGATAGAGGTGGGAGTGGACGAGGGATATCTTCTCCCTCCGGAGGAATTCCCGTAGCGTATTCGTAATTCTCCTGCCGGGTCCCCCCTTTCGAAGCAAACCCAATTCCGTGACCGGGACGCCTTCCCTTGCGATCTCCTCGCCGATGGGGCCGTTTTTCCCTATGCAGAGGACAACCGGCGAATAACGGTCCCTGTCCAGATGCCTGACCAGGTTCAGCAGATGGATCTCCGCCCCTCCCACGGGCAGATCGACGATCAAATAGAGCACACGGGCCGGAATCCCCTTACCTCCGGACAAAGACCGATTTCCGTTCAATCTCTCCCCCGCGCCGTAGGGTTCCCTGAACACATCATGATCCGGAAAAAGGTACGGCATCTCCATGCGTAAGATTTCGGTAAAGAGAAATCAACCGGTTTTCGTAGACTTCCCAGGAAAACTCTCCCACTCGATTCCGGCCCGAAGCCCCCATTTCCCTTGCGCGGTCCCTATTCTCAAAGAGAAACAGCAACTTGTTCCTGATCGACTCCGGATCCCGGACTGGAACGATAAAACCGTCCACGTCATCCCGTACCACGGACCCGGCGTTGGGGGTCGTTATGACCGGGAGGGCGGCCGACATTGCTTCGTAGGTTGTCTTTGCGCTCCCTTCAACGATGCTCGGAAGAACAAAGGCGTCGGCATGTGCGTAATAGTCGGCCGCGCCTCCCTTGGCGTGTCCGATGAACCGGATCGTTGGATTATTACGGTAAGGCCCAAGGAGAGGGGCGATCTCGTCGTGCACTTGTCCTACCACCAACAGCTCTCCGCCGGGGAGAGCCAAATCCTTCCACGCCCGCGCCAGATCCAGGAATCCTTTCCGCAGACAAACCGTACCAACGAAGAGCACACGGAATCGCCGCGCATCTTTCTCCGTCCCCGGGGAAAACTCCCCGAGGTCAACCGCCCGGGGGAACGTGACAAGCCGGTCAGCGGGGAACGCCTCTTCAACAAAGGATCTGTGACCGAATTCCGACTGGACGATGACCCGGTCGGCAAGTTGAAATTCCATTGGGGCCACGTGTGTTTCCTGGTATCCCCAATCGATTCCCCGCAACCAGCGGTGGCCCCCCTCCATCGGGAAGGGAACATCCCAGCGCTCGTACTCCTCCCGTAACAATCGTCGGATCGCGGCGGGATGCGGTCCGGGTCTCTCCAGAATGGTAAACGCGCCGCGCCGCTTCCCCTCGCGGAACGTTCGGAGACACTCATTCGTCCATCCGTGGAGGATATCGCAGCCGTGGCGGCGGACGTAACGTGCCGCCCTCCTGTCGAGCGCCATCCTCTTCAGGGTGTAGTAGTAGCGCGCCTTCAGGAACGAGGCCACCCTGGCAGGTTGGAACCGGATGGGGCGGATCAGGCTCCGCGGAATCTCCGTTTGACGATTACCGTAGCAGACGACGGCGTCGAGAGTCCCGGTGCGATAGGCCGCACGGGCCGTGTGGAACAGGACGTTCGATATCCCCGTTCCCCCCACCTTCGCGAAGCACGAAATGACGATTCCCATGGGACTCCGTCAGGGCGACTTCGTCAGAAGCCAGACGAATCGGTCGGCGAAGAGGGCCTCCCAACGTACCCCGACGGGGTAGACACGCCGCTTCCCGGTCCTCGCCTTGTAGAGGGTCAGCGTATCGACGAAAGGAAAGAACCCGTAGCTCGCGCACGCCTCCAGGCGGAGGCCGGCCGCCTCCCACTTTTCCTTGAGTTGCTGCTTCACCCAGAAACGGAAATGGTACCCCTCGTCGTCCGGTGCGCGACCCTTCAGTGCCTTCAGACGCCTTCGATAGGAGGCATTGTTCGGCGTCGTGAAGAGGACCTTCCCCCCCGGGACGAGGATACGCGAAATTTCGTGGAAGGCGTGTTCCGCCCGAACGAGATGCTCTGCGACCTCGATGAAAGCGATGCAGCTGAACGTTTCGGGCTCGAATGGGAAATCCCCGTTCAGGTCGACCGCCTCCGCATGGATCCCCCTCCGACGCAGTGCATCGACATTCCTCGGCGATATGTCGATGCCCGTGACCTCCCAGCCCATCTCTGCAATCCGCACGGCGACGCCGCCTCCACCGCATCCGACATCGAGGAGCTTCCGGTTGCCGAATGGAGCGGGAAGAATCCCGAGGGCGAACTCGTGCCACCGCTGGTCGATCCGGAAACCGCGTTCGGCATCGAGGACATCTGGCGGAACCGCCGGCATGGAAGTCATCGTTGGAGCAACCTCGAATGGAAGTGCCGATATCGGTTCATTAAAACAGCAATGGACGAAAAATGGTACGGCGGAGCCGCCGGGAAAACATCGATCACGCCGCCCCGGGCTCCTTCAGCGATGCCAACCGTTCGTAGAACCCCTCCGTCCTCTCGCACATCGCCGTCGACGAGTACCGGGAAAGGACGAGTTCCCGGCCCGCCGCCCCGAGGCGTTTCCGCAGCTCCGGATCGGCGAGAAGGCGCGCGATCGCACCCGCGCAGGCGGACGGGTCCCCGGCGGGGCACAGGAGCCCGGTCTTTTCGTGGTGGACCACCTCCGGGATCCCCCCGATGGGTGACGCGACGACGGCGCGGCCCATCGCCAGCGATTGCAGGATGACTTGCGGGACCCCCTCGAACCGGTCGGACGGGAGGACGATCACGTCGGAGGCCGCGACGATCCCCGGGATGTCCTGTCGATACCCGGTCATCGAGACGGCCCGGCCCAGATCCTTCCCTGCGATCCCGCCAGCGATCCGTTCCCGCTGCGGCCCTTCGCCCACGACCAGCGCCCTCACCGGGGAGCCCCCTTCGCGGAGCAGGCGGACCGCCTCGAGAAATACGTCGTGGCGCTTCCAGCTCCGCAGGACACCGATCACGGAGACGAGAGGCTCCCCCCGCCCGACGCCGAACTCGGCGCGGACCGCGTCGCCGGGAACGTCCGGCGAGAAACGATCCACGTCCACACCTGTGGGAATCGAAACGACGCGATCGGCGGAGATTCCGGCTCCGATGAGGTGCTCCCGGATCATCTCCCCGGTGGTGACATAGCCGTCGGGCCAACGGTAGATGAGGTTGTACCACCCCCTCCGGACCGGGACGGAGATGTGGCGCGTCCGAAGGAGGAGCGGAACGCCCGCGATCTTCGCCGCGATGGACCCCACCCACGAATCGATCCCGCTGTGGGTGTTGACCACGTCGACCTTCTCGCGCCGGAAGAGGCGGACCATCCCGGCGACCGCGGCGGGGTCGAACGAGGAGCGGATCGGCAGGGGATGGACGGAAATCCGCGCCTCCTCCGCCTTGCGCAGAATCTCCGCCTCCGGGCGGCAGACGACGACGGCCCGGTGTCCTCGACGGATCATCTCCCCGCATTCGAGAAGGATCCGGTGCTCCTGGCCGCCGAACCCGTCGGACCACTCCGTGTGGACGATGGACCATTTCACGACGCGCCCCCGAGGATCGGTCCCGCCGCGCCGGCCAGGACGCGGTCGACGGCCTCCGTGACCTGATCGAGGGATATCTCCTCCATGCCGGCGTTCTTCCGCCCTTCCGCCTTCCCTCTTTCGAGGCGATCCCACTCAATCTGCACGACGGCGTGCCGGCCGACATGCCGCGTTCCCGCCGGACGGTCCGGGGTGTATCCCCAGTCGATCCCTTCCCACGGCGCCCAGTTGAAAGCCCCCGTCGGTCCGAAGAGCGCGACCGACGGCGTTCCGACCGCGGCCGAGACGTGCATCGGCGCCGAGTCGACGCCGACGAACAGGCGCGCCGAGGCGATCACCGCGCCCAGTTCCTTGAGCGACAGGCGACCCGCCAGGGAGACGGCCCGTCCCCCGGCCCGTTCCCGGATCCGTTCCGCCTGCGCCACCTCGACGGGCGCCGGACCCGACGTCACAACGGGAGCGATCCCCAGGTCGGCGAGATGGGAGAGCACTCCCGCCATGCCGTCCTCCGTCCAGCACTTGAAGGTCCACCGGGAGGTCGGTTGGATGACGGCGAAAGGGTCACCCGTCGCGACCCCCGCCTCCAAAAGGATCCGGGCCGCATTTTCCCGGTCCTCGTCGGAGAGAGAGAGGCGCAGGCGAAGATCCGCCGGCGGAATTCCTGCCGCGCCAACGACATCCAGATCCCTCAAGACGGCGTGCCGGTAGCGGTCATGGGGTCCGCACAGGTGGGTGAAAAGGATCTCCTTTCCGAAGAACCCTTTCCGGTTGGGAGCGACCCCGACGCGGTACCGCGCCCCCGACAGCGCGGAAAGAATCGCGCCCCGGTCTCCCTCGGTGAGGTTTACGGCCAACCCGGGACGGAATGCCAGCAACGACCGGACCAGGGCCGCCTCCTCCTTCCACCGCCCGATCCCCCCCCCCTCCCTGCGGCGCCGGTGGAATACGAGGATTTCATCGATGTCCGGATTCCCGTCGAGCATCTGCTGCGTCCCCTCGTTTACCACGGCCAGTATCCGGGCGGAGGGGAACGCCGCGCGCAGCGCGTGGAAGGTCGGCGTCGACAGGAGCGTGTCGCCGATGTGGCGGAGCATGAATACCGCGATCGAGCGGAGGTCCCGCCCGATCAGGCTACCCGCCATCGGCATCCCTCAATTTGGCGTATTTCAGGAACGTGTACATGGCGTAGAGAACCGCCAGGCGGAAACCGAGCGCGCCGTCGAGGAACCCCCGTCGGAGGACGAACATCCGGAAGAAAGTGTGCGGGGGCCGGAAAAGAAGGTCGAACGTCGTCCCCCGAACCCCTTTCTTCCGGAGTTCCACGGCTCCAAGCGTCGAGTAGCGGTTCATCCGTTCGACGAAGTCGGAGGTGTCCATGTAGGTGTGGTGCAGCAGGTCGCCCCGCAGGGTGTCCACCTTCCCTTCGACCCGGACCACCTCGTGCACCGACCGGTCCACGAAGCGGCCCGCCCGGCGCCGCCACAGCCGGATCGTATAGTCGGGGTACCATCCCCCGTGGCGAACCCATTCCTTCCCGAAGAAGCTTTTTCTGGGGATCCGGTACCCGTCGACCCCGGGCTCGGACAGCGGCAGGGAGGCGATCTCCTTCGCCAGCTCCGGTGTGACCCGCTCGTCGGCGTCGATGCTCAAGACCCAGTCGTTCCCCGCCTTGTCGAGAGCACTGTTCTTCTGCGGGCCGAACCCCTTCCACGGCTCGGGGAACCAGCGGACCCTCGGGTCCCTGCGGCAGATCTCCTCCGTCCCGTCGACGCTGCCCGAGTCCACGACGATCACCTCGTCGACGAACGGGATCGACGCCAGGCAGTCGCCGATGTTTTTTTCCTCGTTCCTCGTGATGACGATGGCGGTGATCTTCATGGAGCCTTCCCTCCGGTGGACGCCGCGCCCGATCCCGCGATGCACTCCGCCATCGCCTCCGCGACCTCCGCGGCCTTGATGGTGGCGCGGCACTCGGCGTCCCGCGGGCACACCTTGTCCCCCTTGATCTGGCACCCCGTGCACGGCAGCGGCGCCTGGAAGAAGCGATGGTCCGGCCCCACCGGCGCCGCGTACCGGCCGTCGCTCCCCCGGAAGACCGATACGGTCTTCGCTCCGACGGCAGCCGCGAGATGCAGCGGCCCCGTGTCCGGGCCGATCATGTATCCGCACGCACGGTAGACTGCCGCGAGCGCCTTGTACCCGAGGCGCGGCAGCACCGCCACCCCCTGGCCGGCCAGGTACCGGATCGCGAGGCACTCCTCCCGCTCCTTCTCCGTCCCCCAGGAGAGGAACGTCCCCAGCGACGGGAAGGCCCCGCGGAGGAGCCGCACCGTTTCGGCCCAGAACGCAGGGTCCATCCGCTTCGTGTTCCAGGTCGTCCCGGGGTGAACCGCCAGACGCGGAGCCGCGCCGGGAAAGACGTCGAACAGCAACCGCTCGGCCACCGCGATTTCCCCCGGCGTGTTCGTCACAACCCCCACGATGTCTTCGGAGGGGATCTCCCCGCCAAACGGAGCGCTCGCGACGCGCAGGATCTTGCGAGAGACGTGCCGGTCCTCTTCCAGCGCTGGCGGATGGCGGTTCGTGAACCAGAGATTCTGGCGCTCCCGCACGGCCTCCCGGGGGAAGCCGTACCGGAGCGGCGCACCGGAAAGGTACGTCACCACGCCGCTCTTGATGTTCCCCTGGAGGTCGATGGCGAGGTCGTACTCCCCTCCGCGCAACCTGCCCGCGGCATGGATCGCTTCCCGCCACGTGACGGGGGATCCCAAGCGCCCCTTCCACTCCCGGATCGGCAGGGGAACCACCCTCGCGATCCCGGGGTTCCCCTCGAGAAGTTCCGCGAACCGGGTGTCGACGGCCCAGTGGATCTCCGCCTTTGGTGCCGCCCTGCGGAGATACGTCACCGCCGGGAGCGCGTGCACCACGTCCCCCATCGCGGAGAGCTTGACGATCAGGATCGTGCGGACGTCAGGCACCTTTGCTTGGCCCCCCCGGCAGCAGCTGCCGCGCGGCGTCGACCACCATCCCGGGGGTCACCCCGAGCATGCACTCGTGCCCCCGGTCGCAGACCCGCAGCCTGCAGGGAGAGCAGTCGACCTCCACCCGGACGACCTTCGCAAGCGAGGACCAGGGCGAGGTGCGCCGCCAGTCGGTGGGGCCGAAGATCGCCACGAGCGGGACGCCGAGAGCGGCCCCGATGTGCATCGGGCCGGAGTCGTTGGTGACCAGAAAGGAGGAGAGGGAGAGAAGCGCCATCAGTTCCCGCACCGTCGTCTGCCCTGCGAGATTGACGGCAGGTATCCGCATGGAGGCTTCGATCTCGCCGGCCAGCGG
>Ga0075306_1000270_pt1 | contig 11150 bp, 8 predicted proteins | sample Joice_CattailNLC_FD_120074 | JGI IMG/M metagenome (GOLD analysis project Ga0075306, IMG submission 120074) | Natural and restored wetland microbial communities from the San Francisco Bay, California, USA, that impact long-term carbon... | ecosystem: Environmental > Terrestrial > Soil > Wetlands ... | reverse complement strand
GATTTCGCGACCGACCGCGTCCACGCCCACGCAAGCGCCCCGCGCCGCCCGCACCGCCGGTACAGCAGGCGGGCGAGCGCCTGCAGAAGGTGCTCGCCGACGCGGGGATTGCCTCGCGCCGCGACGTGGAGTTCGCCGTGCGCGCGGGCCGCGTGCGCGTCAACGGCCGCCGGGTCCTCGAACTGCCGTGCCTGGTCGAACCCGCGCGTGACCTGATCGAGATCGACGGCGAGGTCGTCGACCTCGGAACCGGTGCGGCCCGCCTGTCGCGCCAGCGCCTGTACCTCATCCTGAACAAGCCCAAGGGCGTGATCTCGACCGCGCGCGACCCGGGCGGGCGCGTGAGCGTCGTGGACCTCGTGCAGAAGGCCGTGCCGCCCGGCGACCGCGTCTACCCGGTGGGGCGGCTTGACGCCGACTCGACGGGCCTGGTGCTGCTGACGAACGACGGCGAACTCGCGCACCGCCTCGCCCACCCGAGCTCCGGGATCACCCGGGAATACCGCGTCGCCGTACAGGGCGCGCTCGACGGTGCCGCACTCGCGCAACTCTCGAGGGGCCTGTACCTCGCGGATGCCGGCTCGCCGGACGGCGGCGCGAAGCGCGCGCGCATGAAGAACGTGCGCGTGCTGAAGCGACTCAAGGACCGGCGCCGCGGCGACCTCTCCCTGGTCTCGGTGACGCTCACCGAGGGGCAGAATCGCGAGATCCGGCGCCTGTTCGCCCGAGTCGGCATCAAGGTCAGGAGCCTCGAGCGGGTCGCGCTCGGCACGCTCAGGCTCGGGCACCTGCCACCGGGCAGGTACCGGCTGCTCGGCAACGAGGAAATCCTGCAGCTGCGGCGCTCGGTGCGGCTTGGGTGAGCACGTGATCTCGCACGACCGGCGCATCGCGGCCTCGCTGCTCGCCGTCATCGTCTTCCTGATCGTCTTCGGCTCGCTCTATCCCTTCAGCTTCTCGCTCGAGGGCGCCGAAGGGCTGGCGCGGGCCGGCATCCTGCCGCGCGCCGGCACGACGCGCAGCGACGTCGCGGCCAACGTGCTCCTGTACGTCCCGTTCGGCGCCTGCCTCGCCTGGCTGCTCGCCCGTCGCTTCGGCGGCACGCTCGCGGTGCTCGCGGCAACCCTGGCCGGCGCGGCGCTGTCGTTCGCGATCGAGACGGCGCAGCTCTACGAGACGCGGCGTGTTTCGAGCCTGGCCGACTTCGCCTGCAACACGACCGGCGCCTTTGCCGGCGCCTGCCTCGCGCTCGCGATCGCGCGCACGCGGCGAAACCTGCACACGTCGCGCTTCGCGGGCCTGCTGCGCCACCCGGTCGCCGCGGCATTGCTGTTCTCCTGGATCGGCTTCCGCCTCGCGCCATTCGCGCCCGCCCTGGATCCCGGCGAGTGGTCTTCGGCATTCGCGCCCCTGTTCGCGGACAGCGGTTTCGCGGCGACCGCCTTCCTCGCGCACGCGCTCGCCTGGCTCGCGCTCATCGTCGTCTGCGGGCGGCTCGCCCCGGGCCGAGCGGTCGCGCTTGCGGCCGGTGCGATGGCCCTGGTCCTCACGGGCCGGATCCTGTTCGCGGACATGGCACTCGAACGCGAGGAACTGGCGGGCATGGCCGCCGCACTCGCCCTCGCCCGGCCGCTCGCCAGCCTGCCGCGGGCGCGCGGCGCGCGCCTGCTCGCCGCAGCGCTGTTCCTGCTGGTCGCCTGGACCGGGTTGTGGCCGTTCGACTTCCAGCTCGCTCCGGACCGCTTCGCGTTCCTGCCCTTCGAGGAATCGCTATCGCAGTACCGGGCCGCGAACCTTGCCGACATGTTCCTGCGCTGCTTCACGAACGGGGCCCTGGTCTGGCTGCTGGCTCAGTCGGGCCGGTCCGTCCTCGCGGCGACCAGTCTCGGTGCCGGCGCCGTCTTCGCCGTCGAACTGCTGCAGACCTGGCTGCCCGGGCAGACCGCGGAGATCACCGACCCGCTGCTCGCCGTGTGCGCCGGCGGGCTCATCGCGGTCTTCGAGCGCGAGGACGCCTCCGCATGACCCGATGGCGGATCCCGCGGGAACATGGCCGGCAGGGAATGGTCTATGGTCGAAGCATGATCCTGTTGCCCGCCATCCTGCTGCTAGTCGCGATGCCTGCCGAGGGCCAGGCCACGGAACCGCCGGGGGGCCAGTCCGCGGCGCCGGCCATCGCTACCGGGACCGCCGAGCCGCCTGCGGCAGGCGAGCAGCGCCTGCCGGAGGCGACGGCCGGCGAGGCGCCGGCCAAGCCCGCCGTCCCGCGCCAGCAGCTCAAGATCCTCGCGCAGGATTCGCGCCTGGAGGCCTACCAGCAGTTCCGGACGCTGTACGAGACCTCGCGCTTCGACGAGGCGCTGCCCTACGCGCGGCAGGTCGTCGAGCTGTCGGAGCACGGCGAGGATCCCGACTACGAACTGCCGATCGCCTACAACAACCTCGGCGCCACGCAGTACCAGCTCGGCGACTACGCGGGCGCCAACGCGAGCTATCGCACGTCGCTCGACCTGCTCGAAGCCACCCAGGGCATTTCATCCCGGCGCCTGGTCGTGCCGCTCGCCGGGCTCGGCGCCGTGTTCGCGGCCCAGGAACAGTACCAGGCGGCCGCCGAGCTCTACGAGCGCGCGCTCGCCGTCAGCCGCCGTGCCGACGGTCTCTTCAACCTGCAGCAGATCCCGTTGATCAAGCTGTCCGCCGACAGCCGCTACGCGATCAGCGACTACGGCGGGGCCGAGCGCGATTACCTGTACGCGCTCAAGATCGCCGAACAGAACTACGGCTACGGCGACCCGCGCACCATCCCGCCGCTGCTCGAGCTCGGCACGTTCTACGAAGGCCTGCGCGAGTTCATCGCGGCCCGGATCATGTACATGCGTGCGCGGGACGCCGCGCTGGAGGCCAACCCCGGTTACAGCCCGGAAGCGGTCCAGGCACTCACCGGCATCGCGCGCAGCCACCGGCTGCAGTACACGATGGACCCCGACACGCTCGAGAGCCAGCAACCGGCACGCGACGAGGTCACCGGCGAGATCATCGGCAAGGTCTACAAGGAGTCGCGCGTACCACCTGCGGCGGCCGACCGGACCGGCCTCAAGGCCGTGCAACAGGCGCTGGAACTGCTGCGCACGACGCCGGAGCCGCCGCCCGAACTGATGACGCGGACGCTGATCGAGCTCGGCGACTGGTTCCAGGCCACCTCGCGGCCGGCCATGTCGATGCCGTACTACGCGGAGGCTGCGGCCCTGCTGGACACTCAGTCCGCGGCCGACCCGCTCGCAGGCCACCCGCTGCGCGCGCCGCGCATGGTGTTCTACCGGCCGCCGGTCTCGGCGAGCCGGGGGCTCAACACTCTCTCGGGCCGGTACATCATCCGCAAGACCGTCTTCAGCTTCGTGGTGGCGGAGGATGGCCTGCCGCAGGACATCACGGTCGTGTCCACTAACATGAACGAGGACCAGGTCAGCCTCTCGCGGCGCGCCGTCTCGAAAGCGATCTACAGCCCGCGATTCGCCGACGGCAAGGCGGTCTCGACCGCCGGCGTCACCTTCACGGGCGAGTGGTACGAGGAATACACGGGCGAGGACCCGCCGCAGGCGCCCGCCGAAACGCCGCCCGCGCCGTCCGCCGACGCCGAGCCCGCCTCAAGTCCCGGAAACTGACGGCGGCGGCTCCGCCGGGGCCGGCTGCTCCGAAGGAACCTCTTCAGCCGGCGGATCCGCCGGCGCATCCCTGGGCGCAGCAGGATCCTTCTGCCCGACGGGCCATCGCTGGGCCGGCGTGCGGTCATCGGTCGCTGGCGGGATCTGCGCCGGCGCGAACGGCCCGGGCGGCGGGCTCAGGGATTCCGGCGGCTGCGGCGGCGAGGCCGGCAGCGGGCTCCCGGCGCCACGCAGCAGCAGCCGCACGGATTCCTGGTCGGTCAGTTCCACCGCCACCTTGGCGCCCGCGTCGCGCATGGCGCGCTGGGTCGCGAGCGCGAGCGGCTCCTTGCTCACGAGCGTGCGCGCCTTCTCGCGCCCGTAGCCGGTGAACGCGAACGAGTCCACGCGCGCGCCGGACGCGTCGTAGAGCGTCAGCAGGTAGCGGATCGTGACGATGAACGCCTCGCCCGCGACGTCCTTCGGCGTCAGGAACGAGAATTCCTCGAACTTGGGCTCGAGCACGAAAGTGAGCGGCGGCGCGAGCGAAGCGACGCGCGAGGGGTCGTCGACGTGCACGATGTCGCGGAACATGGCCTTCAGCAGCCAGTCGAGGTTGGTCACGTGCGCGGGGCCGAGGGTGACCTCGTAGTCGATCTTGGCGCGTGTTTCCCGGTGCACGTACTCGCGGAACTCCTTCGAATAATAGACCCCGACCCGCACGGGCAGCTGCTCGAGCAGCGGCGGCGGCAGCTGCGCGCGCGTGTCGAGCTTTGTCGTCGTGCAGGCCCCGAGCATCCCGAGGCACAGGGCGGCAAGCGCGGCGCTTGCGATCGGTTTCATCATCATCTGCTCCGTCGAATGGCGGCCGCCTGACCCTCGGGCAGGCCGACGAACACCCCGCCGTTGCGGGCCGAAAGGATGCGCATCAGCGTCGCATATCGCATGCTGGTGTGCTGGGGATACTGGCCGGGAATCGGGAAGCCGAGCGAATGGATCCGCACCAGCCGCTCGCCGGTGCCGGCGGCACGGTTGATGCGATCCACCGTGTCCACGACCTCCTGGATCGACGGGCCCGTGAACTCGTCGCCGAACACGTAGATGCTGATGGGGCGGTCCTTGGCCCAGAAGGTGCGCACCGCGGCGATGATCCCCTCGGAAGGGCTGGAGTTGGAGAACGCCTGCCAGTTGCGGAAACGGTCGAGGATCGCCTTGCGGCGCGCCGGTGAGTCCGGGATCCACTTGCCGCGGTACTCGGTGAACATGTAGCCGCCCTCGTCGTCCATCACCTGGATGCCCTTCAGTTTCGGGTAGATGTTCAGCACCTCGCCGAGCTTCTGCTCGGCAAAGCGCCAGTTCTGCGACTGCATCGAACCCGAGGTGTCGACGATGAAGATGACGTACTCGCTGTCGATCGGCACGCCCGCGACCGGCTGCTCGTAGACCCTGCGCCGGCCGGCCTTCTCCAGCTCCTCCGACTCGTCGATCAGCGAGCGGCGCGCGGTCGCGAGCGTCTCGGTGAGCTTCTTCAGCGCGTCCTCCTCCTCGCTGCTCGCCTTGTGCTGTCCCTCGATCGACGAGAGGTCGCCCTGCAGGCGGGAAAGCCGCCGCTGCTCCTCCGTGAGCGTCGCGATGCGCTCGCGCAGCTCGCGTTCGAGGACGACGGAGGTGCCGCGGATGTCGAAGAGCTCCTTCTCCATCCGCTCGACCTGCTGGTCGAGGTCCTGCTTGCTCTTCTCGAGCGCGATCGGCTCGCCGAACTCGTTCAGGACCAGCAGCAGGATGATCGCCCCGAAGCCGCAGCAGATGCAGTCGAGGAACGACATGCTGAAGGTCTCGGTGTCGCGCCGCGTGCGCCGCTTCATGGCCAGTCCCTCGCCGGGCTCAGGAAGCCACCGCCCGTGACCCGCGCGAGCCGCCAGAAGTAGATCGGCGCCGACGGGTCGCCCTCCATCGGCAGCAGCACGATGCTGACCGGCGGCGACGGCGCGGGCAGCGACTTCACCGCGTCCTGCATCAGGTCCTCGCGCTGCTCCATGGTCACCAGCGTGCGCATCAGGGGCGGCTTGTCGCCCTGGGTCGGCAGGCCGTCGGTCACGAGGATCACGTTGTCCGGCGCCGGGTCGAGCTGGCGGATCACGGCGAATGCGTTCTGCAGGCTGGAGCCGCCGGTCGGCGCGGTGCGGCGCAGCGCCTGCAGCGCGGCCTCGACCTGGCCTGCGTCCTTCGTGTTGAGCCAGCGGCCCGCCGTGCCCTCGACTACCGGCCGCGGCGCCGTGTCGAAGGCGTAGACCTGGAACTGCGTCGAATCCGGCAGGCGCGCGGCGACCCACTCCACGGTATTCACCGCCTGGCGCCACTTGGTCGAGGCGATGCGCCGCTCCGGCGGCATGTTGCGCAGGCGGATGATGTTCACGAGCGTCTCGTCGAGCATGCTCGCCGAGGCGTCGACCAGCACCAGCACGCGCCGGCCGTCGACCCGGAGCGTCACCAGCTGCTCGCGGTCGAGCGGTGCGGGCACGGACTCCGGGGGCGCGGTCTCGCGCAGGCGCCGCGTGCCTTCCTCGAGCTGCTTGAGGTCGGCTTTCAACCGTTCGAGGCTCTCGCGGCGCGCCAGCGTGTCGTGCTCGTAGCGCGACAGCTCCTCCTCGGTGGCACGCAGCTTTTCCAGGATCTCCCGCGCGCGCCCGGCGGTCCGGTCGGTGCGGGTTTCAGTCGACTCGAGGGCGTTGCGCAGCTCCGCGAGCTGCTTGTAGCCATCGATCACCTCCTGCTCCAGCCGGCGCGCCTCGGCGGACAGGTCGGTGTTCTCCTGGATGCGATAGAGGCCCGCCTGCGCGGCGATGATCGTGTAGAAGAGCACGACCGCGCCGAAGCCGCAGGAAATCACGTCCAGGAAGGACATGCTGAAGGTGTTGGTCTGGCGGCGTGCCATCTCAGTCCACCGCCACCAGCTCGAGCACGACGCCGGGACTGCCGACCCGCAGCCGGTCGCCCGCTCCGACCTCCGACTCGCCATCCACGCGCTCGCCGTTTACGAACGTCCCGTAGCGGCTGTGATCGCGGACGATCGTCCGGCCGCGTTCGCGCAGCAGCGTGCAGTGCGCGCGCGAAATCCCTTCGCCCCCGCCTCCGAGCACGATGCGCCGGCCGGCGCCTTCGCCGAGGCCGACCACGAGTGGCCGCTCGTCGATCGCGTGCGCGCGGCCCTCGAGCACGACGTGGGTCGCGGCCTGCCCCGCTGACCGGCCCGCCGTGCCCGCCGCCGCGTGGCTGCGGGCGAGCGCCGTCACGAGCTGCGGTGGTTCGCCCGGGCCGATCTCTGCGACACGTGCAGCCGCCGTCCCGGCCGCGGCCGCCTCCGGCAGCTCGAGCACCTCGAGGCCCGGCAGCGCGGCGAGCCGGGCGGCCAGCGACGGCAGCCGCGCGGCGCGCGCGGCGAGCGCGAGTGTCGTCGGCCGCTCTGCGCGGTGCCCGGCCTGCACGAGCTCGGCGACCTGCGCATACCAGGCCTCGGCCGCAAGCGTGAACTGCTCGCGACGCACGGTCGCGGCAAAACTGCCCGCGGGCGTGTCGATGGAGACGTCGATTGATTCTTCGGCCGCCAGCCCCGCGAGCCAGCCGGGCAGCCGCTCGTAGAGCTGCTGCTCCGATGCCGCCTGGTGCAGCGGATCGAAGCGCGTGCGGCGCACCAGCGCCTCGCTGACGAGCTGCGCCCAGGCGCCGTGCATCGCCTTGAGCCCGGCCCGTGGCGCGATCTCGACGCGCCGCCGGCGCAGCGTCGTCGCACCCTCCATGACGGTCAGCACCGCCTGGTGGAGGTGCACGTCGAGGTGCAGCACGTCGGCGCGCGCGGCGAGCCCCGCGCAGGCAGCCACCGCGGAATCCACGAGGCCCGCGACCGGGATGCCGATGCGACCCGCGATGCCGAGCAGCAGCCCCGCCTGGTGCAGTCGCATCGAGCCCGGCAGCGCGAAGACAGCATCGTCGCCCGCGGCCGCGGCCGCGCCCCAGACCTCTGCCAGGTGCGCGTGCGCGAGGTCGGCATGCGACAGCGTCGCTCCCGCGTTGCCCGCGTACGAATCCTGCGCGAGAGCCGACCAGACCCGGCCGGCCGCGAGCACCGGCTGGAGCCGCTGCGCGGCCGCCGCCGCCTCGCCGACCTGAAGGCCCTCCGGCGCCAGCAGCGCGACGCCCGGGCTCGCCGAGACGCGCGCGCCCTCGCGTACGGCGACGAGCGCGGCGTCCACGACCTCGATGCCGATCACGGCCATCTCAACGCACCTGCAGGTTCCGCAGCAGGCGGTTGTCGAGGTAGGTCTCGGCGTCGAGCACGAGCCGCTCCTGGGCCAGCTGCAGCTGGTGCAGGAGGAACATCAGCACCAGCGACAGCAGCAGCGCGACCAGCGTCGAGTTGAACGCCACGCCGAGGCCCTCGGTCACGCCGGAAATGTCGCCCGTCACCGCCTTGTGCGCCTGCGATAGCGCATCGCCGATGCCGCGCACCGTGCCGATGAAGCCGATCGCCGGGATCGCCCAGGCGATGTAGCGGATCATCGACAGCTCGGAATCGAGGCGCTCGGCTTCCGCTGCGCACACGGCGTGCCCCGCCTCGCTGACGTCCTGGACATTGCGCGTGGCGCCGAAGCGCGCCAGCGCCGCCTTGGAGGCGCGCACGACCAGGGACTGCTGCTGCGCAGGCGGCAGGGTCTCGAGCTGGCGCACGTACTCGCGCGTGTCCTCCGGCAGGATGCGCATGCCCTCCGGCACGCGCACCGGGTCGCCGTCCAGCAGGTCCTGTTCGCGCCGCGTCGCCTGGTTCTTGAACGCGATCATCGCCAGCGCCCAGATCATGAGGATGACGCAGCTCTCCTGCTCCCAGTCCTTCATGATCACGAACAGCGAGCGCTCGGGAACGAAGTCCGGATCCTCGCGCATCGCCTCGGCCTGCACGCCGAGAACCGCCTGCGCGTTGGGCCGCACCCATGCGGTCCAGATCGCGTGGACCAGGATCACCGCGGCGAGCAGCGATCCGAGGCTGTACAGGAATTCCTTCGGGTAGCGGGTTTTCATTCTTGTCCTCAGATGTCGATCGGAAACGAGACCGGGAAATCGGCGCGCACCTTCTCGGTGGGATTGAAGCGCTGGGGCGGCGGTCCCGCCGGCGTGGCGGCCGGCGGCAGCGGCGGCAGGGTTTCCTCGCCCTTCTCTTCCGCGGCGGGCGCCGCCTCGGGCTCGCCGGCGTCGCCCGCCACTTCCTCCGCGACCGGCGCGGGTTCCTCGTCCTCGCCTGCCGGCGCCGGAGGCGGCGGCTCGATCGCCGCCGCGGCCGCGACGAACGCGGCAGCCGCGAGCACGGCGACGATGCGGCGCAGGCTCACTCGGCGTACCTCGCGATGCGAAACCCGAGGTCGGGCCGGGCGCTGGTCCCCGAATCCCTTACGGCGAGGCGCAGCTCCGACACCTTGCCCGTCATCCAGCCCGCGCCGCGCACCACGTAGCTGTCGCCGGTCTTCGGCCCGACCGGATCCGTGGACAGGTAGTCGGGGCCGACGACATAGATCGAGTAGCGATCGCCGGTCCACTCGAGCACGTTGCCACCCAGGTCGTGCACGCCGAGCGGGTTCGCCGCGAAGCTGCCGACCGGCGCGGCCGCGCGGAATCCGTCGTCGAATCCGGATATCGTGACCGGGACCATGTAGATCGCCGTCGCGTCAGCCCAGTTGCCGGCGCGCGCGGGCACCGGCAGGTCGTTGCCCCAGGGGTACTTGCGCGTCGCGCGGGAACCGTCGAATCGTCCCGAGAATTCCCACTCCGCCTCGGTCGGCAGGCGGTAGCCGGTCGTCGCCGGCTCGATCAGCTCGAGCCGGTCGCCATTGCGCGCATAGGCCGGCGGCAGCTTCTCGCGTTGCGAGAGCCAGTTGCAGAACGCCGCCGCCTCCTGCCAGGAAATCCGCACGACCGGCTGGCGCTCGAGGTCGAGCGACTCGTCCTTGAAGATGCCGGAGAGGTGGTCGGCCTTGAACTCGCGGTACTCGCGGTTCGTCACCTGGAAGCGCCCGATGTAGAACGGCCGGCGCAGCTCGACCTGGCGTTCGGCCTCGTTCGAGCGGCGTCCCGGCTCGCGGCGCGGGCTGCCCATCGTGAATCGCCCGCCCTTGACCAGCACGAGCGGCTGGCCGAGCGAGGTGGTGCGCGTCGCCGGCATGCTGGCGAGCTTCGCTTCGCCCGCGGTCTTCAGGGCGAACTCGACGACCTGGGTCTGGCCCTCGCGCGGCGTCACCGTGACGCGGTGCGGCTCGAGGCCGGCCTTGCGCACCTCGATCACGTGCGGCGCAGCGGACAGCGAGAGCGTCTGGTTGGCCGGGCCCCGTGAGGCCCCGTCCACATAGAGGATCGCGTCCGCCGGCTGGCCGCTGACGCGAACCTCGCCGAGCACGGCCACGAGGTCCACGGAAACCCGGCGCTCTGCGCGGCTCTCGACGGCGACCGACTGCGTCGCGGGCGCGTGGCCCGCGAGCGTCAGCAGCACTTCCTGCGGCACGCCCGGCGGGACGCCGACGGTCAGCGGCGTGCGGCCACGATAGCGGCCGCCGATGCTGACGTCCGCACCGGCAGGGCGGCTCTGCACCACGAGCCGGCCATCGGGCATGCCGAGTTCCACCGGCCCGATCGCAAGCGGCTCGCCCGCGACCACGGTGATCGGGCTCTCGAAGCGGCGGAAATCCGGGTGGACCAGCGCGAGCGTGTAGCGGCCCGCGTCGAGCTCGGTCTCGAGCGGCGTGGTGCCGAGCTCGCGGTCGTCCGCCCACACGGTCGCGCCTGCCGGCACGGAGCTCACGCTCACGCGCGCGAACAGCGGCTTGAGGGCGACCCGGAGTTCCTGGCGTTCGCCCCCGCCCGACACCTCGAAACGCAGGCGTTCCTCGGCGTAATGCGGCGCCGTGATCGCCAGTTCGCGCGTACCGGCCGGCAACTCGTGCTCGGCAGGCAGCTTGCCGACCGTGACGCCATCCACGGCGAGCGTCGCCTCGATGCCGCCGGTATCGACGGCGACCAGGCCCGGCAGGCGCTGGAGCGCGACCACATAGCGCTGCCCCGACAGCCGGCTGACGCGCACCGCCTGGCGCGCCGGCGCATAGCCCTCCGCCTCCACGACCAGTTCGTAGTCGCCCGGGGGCACGAGGTAACGGCCCCTGAAGCCGAGATCCCAGGCGGTGCCGGCGAAATCCACGTCGTCGAAGTCGGCGGCAGGGTCGGAGGCGACCTCGACCGCAGGCGCGTAGAAGAGGAATGCAAGCACCGCAGCCGTCGCGGCGATGGCGCCCCAGCGCAGCCAGGCCGCCCGGCTGCGCGGACCCTGTGCGCGCGCCGCCGCAGTGGCGGCGCGCGGCTCGTAGGCCACGATCTCGATCGGCTGGCGATCGTCCGCCGCCTGGTCGGCGGCATGACTCTCGAACGCCGGCGGGCGGGTCACGTTGGCGACGCCGCCGTGGCGCACGACAATCG
>Ga0075306_1000267_pt1 | contig 11229 bp, 5 predicted proteins | sample Joice_CattailNLC_FD_120074 | JGI IMG/M metagenome (GOLD analysis project Ga0075306, IMG submission 120074) | Natural and restored wetland microbial communities from the San Francisco Bay, California, USA, that impact long-term carbon... | ecosystem: Environmental > Terrestrial > Soil > Wetlands ... | reverse complement strand
TTTGAAAAACCACTGCATCGTTTTAGCATGATCTTTATCTGCGTTTTCTCTTATTGTGGTTTTTAATTCTTTTAGTTTGATTGCTGACACTGAAGTCCCTCAAAATCTTATTCTTATACCAAAATAGATTAAAAAAAGATATTAAATATAAGGAAGAGTTGAGCAGAAGGATGTAGAAATAGTTATGAAACAGTTATCTTTTCCAGGGCAGAAAGTAAATCATTCTTAGAAAACGGTTTTACTAGAAATTTATCCGCACCATTCTGATGAAACTCTGCGATCTTGTCATGCATAAACTCGCTCGATAAAACAAGTACGGGCCGTTTATATGGATCATTGTCTTTTATCTGTTGTACGAGTTGAAGACAATTGTTCCATAGGTTTTTTGGTACATCGAGCATAATCATCGAGTACACATCTTCAATTAATAGACTAATATCAAATTCTTTGAATTTATGTACATCGAAACTATATGCTTCCCTGAGAAAAACTTTTATCAATTCGTAGGATTCACCTGTATCATCAATCATTAGAATCTTATTGAAATCCGCATCGCCTTTTGATATTATTTCAGGCTGCTCTCTGGTTTGGGTTTTCGAAAGAGGAAGTGTAATTGTTAGGGTTGTTCCAACACCCTTTATGCTATCAATTAGTATTGAACCGCCCATCTTTTCAATATACCTTTTTGAAAGCGCTAAGCCTAATCCATTTCCTTCATAATTTCTACCAATGTTTAAATCTTCCTGGCTGAAAGGACGGTAAAGATGATCTAAGTATTTAGATGAAATACCAATACCAGTATCTTTAATTTTGCAAGTTGCTAATCCTCTGTCTGCCAAAAGATTTACTTCAACATCTACATATCCTTGTCGGGTAAACTTAATTGCATTTTCCAGTAGATTATTTATTGCAGTTTCCGTACACTGTAAATCTACATCTACATATATTCTCTCTTTTTCGAAATTACTTTTTATTTCTAATTTCTTTTCAATTGCATTCTTTCTATTTGCGTCCACACAACTCTGAACAATTTCACAAAAATCATAGCAATTAACATCCATATTATAATTGCCAGCTTCAATTTGAGCAAATTCCAACATCTGTGTAATACTTTTAAATAAACGAGAACTACCTGAATATAAATTATCTAAGTACACTTTCTCTTCAGCAGTAAGTTTATCTGAAAGATTTTCTTTAATTATTGTTGAGTATCCCAAAATGATGTTAAGCGGTGTTCTTAATTCGTGAGATAGAACAGTAAGAAAAGTGTTCTTTAACCGTTCAGCCTCATTTCCTGCATCCCGTGCTTTCTTTATTTCCTCTTCAGCAAGGAATTGCTCAGTTTGATCTTCATGAATAAGTACAGCATAATGTTCATTTTCAAAATTTACAGGGAAAATGTTTGTTCGCAGTAAGGGTATGGCAGCTTCTCTATTCAATAGCAGGGCATCAACATAATTATCAGTTGACGAGTACTTGTTATTCTCCAATGCATCTTTTATTAATTTCTGAACACCTTTCCTGGTAAGTTCATTATCTTCAAATATATTATACTCTTTAATTTCAGATAAATTATAACCCCATTGAACGGAAAAAATTTCATTCACATAAATTACTTTTCCTTCAATGTTGATTACCTGAATTGGAAATCCGATAGAGTTATACAATAATTGAAAGTATTTAACTATTGAATCGTTCATGCTCAATTTACAGGTATTGTTATTCTAATTTTAGCACCGGTTTTTGAATCCAAAATTTCCATCTCTGCATTATGCCGATCTATTATACTCTTGCAAAGAAATAATCCATAGCCACCCTTTCTATCCCTTTTAGCACCGAAAGGATCATTTTTAATATCATCGGGAAAACCAGGTCCGTTATCTTCAATATCCAGGATTATTTTTCCATCTTTTAAATAGGTTTTAATAGAAATTGTAGCGTCTCGTTTTGCCTCTGCAGAGTTTGTAAAAAGATGAACAAATAAATGCTGGAGTTGCTCAGAATCGTATTTACAAGAAGGTAATTTATTCATCTCAGTGTTAAAGGTAACCATATAAAACTTTTTCATCGGAGAAAGGTATTTTATAACCGACTGAATCGTTCTGTTAAGATCACCACTATCTTTATTTAAACTGAGTATAGATGTTTCAAGAAGCACCTGAGCATATTTCTGAATATTTCTTATGCTATCAATTGATACTTTGGATTTTAGTTTTAATCTATCAAATAAAAATGAGTTGTCCTGTTTTTCAGGTTTATTCTCAAATTCTTTTTGAGAATTTTCAATAGTTCGCATCAGGCTTTCATTCTCCAATAAAGCAAGATGAACTAATCCCTGGAGAGACTGACCAATTTCAGCATCAATACTTGATTTCAGAGTTTTACGTTCGGCCTGAATTAGCTGGGAGTTTGCTTCCTGTAGTGCAGCATTAGCCGCTACCTGTCCATCATATAGCTGAGCATTCCTGATAGCTGCTGCTGCCTGTCCGGCAAGTATCTCAAAAGTTCCTGTAATTTCGCGAACTTTGATTTTCTGCAAGTATTTACTATCAACGTATATTACGCCAATCTTTTTAGCTTCCGTTATTAATGGTGAACACAGAATGGTTTGCAGATCTAATCTGAGTATGCTTTTGGTAGTATCATAATTGGTATCACTTTGTGCGCCTTCAAGAAAAATAGACTGACCAGTTACGAAAACATCGTGAACAACAGAATTACTAACATTGAAAGACTCTTCAGGTAGATCTTGATTCTTTGAATCCAGACCTAACTTGTACTCTAGCTCATCTTTTTCATTTTTAAGAACAATAAATCCTCTTTCTGAATTAGTAAGCCGTATTGCATTTTTAAGCACGAGTTGAAGTACATCATCAAGAATAAGTGATCGGTTAACAGTATTGATAATATTCAGGATCGCCTCCAGATTTTTAACCCGTTCCGACGTCTCCTCGTTTCCCAGTGAGGCTTTTAAACCAGCATCGATATTATTTTTAAATTCTGAGAATTTCATTTTTCTCTGGAATAATTAAATTCGTTTAAGAAGTAAAATAAAAAATTATTAACTGAATACAATATGAAATCAAATATTATTCCGACTCAAATACTTAATTCTTAAGTAGTTTTAAGGACAGAAACCATTCCCAGTCCGTCGTTTTTTCCGACCAAGCTTTCGCTATCCCGGCTGAGAATGTCGTTTCCAAATTGTACCAATGCTTAAATTGAATATCCAGTTGTGCTCCAACATCGATCCAATAGTTACCAAAATCTGATTCTGTAACTAATGATTGGGAGTAAATTGCAAAATCCACATGATTAACAATCTGATTTCCTAAAGCCCAATCACGAAGTCGTAAAGGGGGTAAATCATTTTCAAGCATTAACTTAATAAATTTTGTGGTCATTAATTGATAAATGGATATTCCAGGAAATCTAAAAACTCCTCTGAATTGTCTTACTAAACCGTTATCTATTTCTCTGTTACCAAATCCTCCAAAATAAAATCTTCCCTGTATAATATTTGGATTGTCAATCACATACCCAGCGCCAAGTGTTAAATGAAATACATTATGTTTTGCCAGCCATAACAAATATCTCTCATATTCCAAATAACCATTTAGTAAGCCTTGAATACTATCAAACTGTGACGCAAATAAATTTAATGTGAGAGAAATCTGATCGCCATTTTCAAAATCAGTACTACCAATCGTTCTCCTTAGGTTTTGAGAAGCGATATTATAACTGAATACTCCAAAATCTGGTTGTGAAACCGGAACCAGGTTATCATTAATAGATTCAACATTTTTGTAAAAAGAAAGAGATGTTTCCTGTTTAATTGTGTGCGGCTTATCATATAACCAATAATGAGTATAATCAAGTTTAAATACTGATCCTATCATTCCTCTTTTTCGCTCGTTGAAAAGATCAAAGAAATCCGGACCATTAAATTGATATTCGAAAGACAATCTTTGTTTGAAATTATATTTGAACCTCAGATGAAAAAATGGGTCGTTGGAAGATTCATTAAAGGGAGAAACTCCTAATTCCATAATAAAATCATGAATTAACAATGGATCTGAGATACGGGTAAATAATCCAACTACAACCTGACTTTGAAAACCACTTATTACAGGGACAAAAGACTGCAAGTGAAGATTGGAAAATCCAGTGTATGGTTCTTCATTAGAAAATGTTGTTTGATCGACAGCTCTTACAGCATCTCCTAATACCCAATCATAAACACGTGGTTCTTTATCAACTATTTTTTGACCGTAATATTGTATTGCAGGTAAATAATTAGCTGGTTTGTTTGCAATCATAACCGGGTTAAAACCATTTGTAGAAAATTCGAAAGCAAAAAGTGAATCATGGTTGATTTCAATCGGTTTAAATAATCCTGTTAAACAATTTGTTAATGCAACTGTCTGGGAATCTTGAAAATCATATCGGTAAATATTGGATACTCCATTTGTATATGCATTCCAATATAGACTTTGTCCATCATCACTCCATGATGGATTTTCCGGTGAACCATCTGAAGTAATTATTCGATAGTTAATAGGCTCACCACCTAACAAATTTCTCTTTTCAAAAAGTACTATAAACTGCTGACCACTGCTGCGGTGTATTACAGCGGCAAGTTGTTCACCGGATTTTGTTACTGACAAATGTGATAATTCCTCACTAAAATCAAATGTAAAAACCGGCTTAATTGATTTATATGGGAACTCAGTAAATACTAGAGTTGATAAACCTCCCTGCTGCTGAACTCCCCACAAATCGTTTGTCACGGCGCTGATTGTAATATTTCCAATTCGGCTGTTAGAGAACAGTAATTTTTTTTTTTTTTTAAATAAATCAATTACCCAAACATCCCGGAATAACTTATTGTTATTTGTTGTATAGAAAAATAGGTTATCACTTTCATCAAATGCTGTCGAAGCCACCTGATACATACTTGGAGTTGGAAGGGTAGTTAATTCTTCTGAATTTTTTGTGAGTAAATGAAATTTTTGCAATGTACCTAATGTACCCAAACCATGATAACCATATATAACGGAAAGAGTTTTTGAATCATAATACGGTTGTGTTACCCATCCAAAATTTTTATTGCTGAGTTTATTCGCATCAGTTAATTTTGTTGATTCGAGTATATTTAAATTCTCCGTTTGAAATGCTTTTTCAGCAAATGTAAAATCATCCCAGGCCTTATAAAAGTCTTTACCAAATACTTCATGAAATTTTCCAATAAATCCGATCAGGCCATCATTTGAATAAGTCTTATACCATTCGATGACCTGATTTACACTATAATTTAAACATAAGTAGGTAACAAATCGTGCACCATATAAATAGAAAACATTTTCAAGTAAAATAGAGTTTTGAGAGAAAATGGTTTCAATTTCCCAGTGAGAAGGAAACCTCTTTCCCTCTTGCACAAAAGTTCTGAAATACATTTCATCAAAGTTTCCCAAAGTTCTGCCGTAACCACCGCTTAACCAAGTTTCCATGAATACAGCTATTCCTTCCTGATACCAGCGTGGTGTGAACCTCTTAAAATTTCCAGTAACACTATAAATGGTTGTAAAGGGCTGAGTTTTTTCTGGTTGAACCTTTCCAAATAATCCTCTTATTATTGAGCCTAAACCAGACTTTTCATCGTTTACAACAATATGAACTAACTCGTGATTTAACAGCCATTGAATCCTTTCATTGTAAGGAACGGCTTCATAACCTGGTTCTAAGGGTTCAATTTCCAAACGGATATAGTCTTGCGGTACCGTTGTAGTTGCTCCAAAACCATAATCACTTACATCGTACGTGTTTATTATTATCTTCTCGGCAGGAACATAATCAAATATCGACATTAATCTTTTTAAGGAGTTTTCGGCACTACTTAATATATGGTTAACTAAAGGAGCATGGTTGACACGATAAATTATTTTGAAATGTTCACTTTCTCTCTCATACCAATCAGATTCTTCCCTTTCAAAAAAGTTAATCTTTAACTCATTAACATTTTCAGATTCAACAATTTCATAAGCTACTTTATTAGAACTAAACTTCATTTTTATTATCACTGATTTGGCTTCAGAAGTAACATCAGCTGCTTCTACTAGTTTATCCAACATTATTTCTTTTTCAATATCGGTAGCGATTGAAGTGTTTCTTAAAACGATATTAAATTCATTTCCTTCCTCAAAAGAAATTGAATACACTGCCCGCTTAAGTAATTTCAAATTCAAAAAGGATTTTAAATTATCCTGCTTTAAATCGACCTTCCATAATATATTTGAGTTTATAAATAAATCTTCAGTTACAAATAATTTATTTGGATTGGTGATGATTATATCTACAGATGAAAACATTTTGAACAATTTTATGAATGGAATTAATGGAACAAATATTTTTCCATTAACATAATGTATGGATGTGGGTAATTGAATTATCTGGGACTTATCATTGGGTTTTGATTTTATGATCAGAAATGGGTTATTTGCGACAACACTCAATTCATAATCAGCAAAATCAATAGCTATCTGCCCGCTACTCTTTGCATTCAGATAACTCTTTCCTAAAATATCCAGAATGTCAGTTAATGAAATATATATTGATCCTTCACTATTATATGAGGGAAGTAGATACTCATCATTATTTTTATTGACACTAATAGTTGTTATTTCCTGGCAGATATTCAGGGAATGAAAAAGGAGGAAGAGTGGCAGAATAGCTCTAATCATTTATAAAGGAAAATAACTATGAATATATATGGAAAATAACTGTCTAGAAAATCAATTTTTTCCGATACAAAAGATATACGTTTCCTAATTTATAAGAAAGAGTTGGGGGATTGAATTAAAGTACTACTTGAAAGATAGAATAAAAAAAGCCTCCAATAATGATTGAAGGCTTTGAAAGTAGGCAATCTGTAGAACTATCTCATTATTACTACACGACCCGGTTGGGTTAGCAGTATATAATGACTGATGAAATTACCTTGTCCAACCATAACGGCTGCCAAGTTCATCAAGCTGAGAGCCTGATCTTGTCCAGCCATAACGGCTGCCTAGTTCATCAAGCTGAGAGCCTGATCTTGTCCAGCCATAACGACTGCCAAGTTCATTAAGCTGAGAGCCTGATCTTGTCCAACCATAACGGCTGCCAAGTTCATCAAGCTGAGAGCTTGACCTTGTCCAACCATAACGGCTGCCTAGTTCATCGAGTTGAGAGCCAGACCTTGTCCAGCCATAACGGCTGCCAAGTTCATCAAGCTGAGTGCCTGATCTTGTCCAACCATAACGGCTGCCAAGTTCATCCAATTGAGCATTCGATCTGAGATCTACGCTAATCGCTTCATTCAGATTTTGTTCGCTTGTTATGGATGATGTTTGGGACTCACTCACAGTCATTATATTATCCTGAACAACGCGATAACGGGTTGCCTTTTCAACATTATTAGCAACCTGTGCGTATCCGGATATGAATAGCCCACCTACAAGAAGAGTTAATACAAATAAACGCATAGCGCCCACTCATAATTAGTTAATATAATGACACATTAAGAACTATAACCTGCCCTCACCCATTAAGGATTTACATAGCTCTTTATAAGTATACAAAAATCCCAATATATATGCCAGCGTAAGATTCATTAAATCGTTTTTATATTGAATGTATCGGAAGGTACTGAAGGTAATTATTACAAAAAACCTAAAGTAAATAGATGGGATTGTAAAAATATATTACAACTATTTTTTACTATTTCTTAAAAATTACAGCATCAATTTTATTAAAAAAATAAAATAGGTTAATTATTCTAATGTAATTAACATTTTACTAAAAATGTTTAACAAATGATATAATTTAATCTTTCAATAATGTGTCCAATTTAGGCCGAGAAATCCCAAGTAATCTTGCACACTGTGTTTTGTTACCATCAAGCTTTTCTAAAACTTCACGAGCGTAGTGTTTTTCAAGATTTCTTAGCACGGTAGTGCCATAATTAACATCTAATCTTATAACATTATTCGGGATTTTTGCATACGATTCTGTATGCTGAAAATCTATATAAACGCTCTTAGCAAGATTAGAAAAATCACTAAGTTTCAATTTGCCATTTTCATTCAAGAGAACTGCTCGTTCAATTGCATTTCTTAACTCCCTCACATTTCCCGGCCAGGGATATCCCTTTAGAAAATGCTGAAGGTCCTTATCAATTTTCTTTAAAGATTTTCCGAACTGTTCATTAAACTCTTTAATAAAATGATTAGCCAAAAGTATAACATCATCATCTCTTTCACTAAGACGAGGAATCTCGATTGAAACAACATTTAATCTGTGATACAAGTCTCTTCGGAATAAGTTCTTTTCTACCATAGCTTCAAGGTCTTTGTTCGTTGCAGAAATGATTCGTGCATTAATAGGAATATCGGTTACACCACCAAGTCGCTTAATAACTTTCTTCTCAATCGCTCTCAATAATTTTGACTGAATACTCATGCTTAAATCGCCAATTTCATCGAGGAATAATGTTCCTTTTTCAGCTAATTCAAATAAACCCACTTTTCTTGTTCTTGCATTTGTAAATGCTCCTGCTTCGTAGCCGAATAATTCAGACTCAAGAAGATCTTCGGGAATTGCCGTACAAACAATATCTATAAAGGGGAAGGCACTTGTTTTTCCGTTATTATGAATAGCTCTTGCAAATAAACCTTTACCAGTTCCAGTTTCGCCTAAAATAAGTACATTCGCGTTACTCTTCTCAGAAACTTTCTTTGCAAGATTAACAATACGTATAAGATTTTCCGACTCTCCGATAATTGATTTTATGCCTTGCTGATTAACACCAAAAGTCCCCATTAAGTTTGTCTCGGTAATATATGACTTATTAGAAATTATTTCTGCAAGAAATGAGGTGAACTTTAGAACTTCGTATGGGAAAACAAATACATTATAAAATTTAAATTTCAAAAGTGAAGTCACAAATAATGCATCTGAGTTGCGGATAATAATCAAGATCTTATTACCAAGTTGATTTCTGATAGTAAGCAGATCCTTAAGAATGGGTGATTCAATTGACTCGATCTGCAGAACCAATATATCATTATCCTCAGGGGAGAAAGTCTCTGGAAATGAATAGTTAATTGGTATTCCTTTTAATGAGAGCTGCTTTAATGCGGATGTAATTGAAACTACATCACTTGAATCGGAAAAAACTTTTATATTTATTCGGGTTTCATCCAGCATATTTTCCCTCATACCCTTTCAAGTTCTAAAAGTTCATCCATTGCTACTCTTCTCTCCTCTTTTTGTAAATATGCAGTTTTGAACTGCGTTGATTCAATATTTTCAGCAATCAAAGTAATTATATCTCTGGTGTAAATAATAAAATCTTTTGCTTTACTTATATTCCCTCTTTTACCATAACATTGTGCTAACTCAAATAAAACTTTCCAGGTTATCTCAACAATGCTTTCATTTGATAACAACTCATATGCTTTTTCAAAATGTTCAAGGTGCGACCATGAACTACCTTTGTCAAAAAATGTTGCAACTTTTCCAAGTAAGTATTCACGGTTAGCATTATAGATATTATTCTCGTTACAAGTTTTGTTGAACTGAGGATGATTTAATTCTACTAGTGCTTCTGCGAATAAATTAAAACGTATCAGGTAATTTACTAAAATTGTATTAACTGTAACATAGTTCTTTAAATCTTCTCCATTCAAAAATCTATCCCTTACTTCCTTTAATTCTTCTATTTCGATCTCTTCGTTACTGGAAATAGTTTTGATTATCTTTAAGAGTAGTAGTTCTTTTCGAAATCTCTCCTTCAATTTTGGGTTACTCAGAAGTTGTGTAGTATATTGATATAATTCTTCCAGGTTTTCAGGAGAACCAATGGTGAAATAAAAATATCCGCTCAGAAGAAGAACCGGTATTAATTCATCTAGATTTTTTACAGCCTCAAATATTGATCTGGCTTCTTCCAAGGAATCGAATGCATTTTGATAATCGCAAGTAGTGAGATACACTTCACCTAAATTGCTCAGCACTATTCCCTGGTTTTTATTGTTTCCTAAACTGAGAAATATTTTGTATGCACGCTTATAATATTTGACACACTCTCCAAAATCGGTTTTATCATAATAATAAATACCATTATTTAAAAGTAGTATTCCCTCCTGTTCAATATTCCCAATTGATAAATTTAAGTCCAATGCTTTCTTCCAATAAATTTCCGCATTTTTACTATCACCAATCAAGTTATAAACATTTCCAATATTAACTTCAATTGCGGCTTCCTTACTTGGAAGTCCTGCGTTTTTATAACATTCGAGTGCATTCAAAAATGCACTTAATGAATCCTTTAACGGTTGATCCCGGTAAATTACACACATACCCAACAAATTATATATCCTACCTCTATTTTCTTCAGACAATTCTGACTTACCAAGAATTTCACGACACATCTCTGTTGCATCTTCAATTTTATTCAAATCAAATTTTGCGTAGGCAATTTCAACCAAAAGATTATTCTTTCTTTTTTCATTACCAACTTTCGGGATTAAAGATTTTATCAAATCTCTCCCTTCTTCCAATCTTCCTGCACCTATTAATGAGCTTCCTTTGATAATATATAACTCAAGTATTATTTCCTGCGACAATTTTCCAATATCGACTTGCTCAATAATCTCAAGGGCAGTATTATAGTCACTTAGTTTATACAATGTTTCAACTAACAGGTACTTGACCTCGTTAATAATTATGTTATCAAGAGGAAGTTCGAGCAAGTGCTCTAAAATAATTCGGATATAAGAATAAGCTGACAATTCTTTAGAACGATGCATTTCTTCAAGCCACACCGAATATGCTTCATCATATCTTTTTGCAAGTTCAAATTGGCGTGCAAATTCATTCTTATTAAATTCAGGAAGGTTAATAGAAATTTTGTCAGATAGTTCTGAGTGAAATTTCTCTTTGTTATCGATTAACGAATAAATGTGTTTCTTTAATCCTATAGATGTAATTACAGGCGAGGGATTAGTATTTAACTCCTGGATTATGTTGTTGAACTGTAGCGCTGCGAGTATATTATTTAATTCTTTGTTATCAATACCTATTAATATTGCTAAAATCTTTTGTTCTACATTAATTTCTAATGCTGAAATTACTTTTGCAGCATTGATTTCACTTCTACTCAGGTTCGAAATCCTTAAATTATATACT
>Ga0075306_1000265_pt1 | contig 11263 bp, 8 predicted proteins | sample Joice_CattailNLC_FD_120074 | JGI IMG/M metagenome (GOLD analysis project Ga0075306, IMG submission 120074) | Natural and restored wetland microbial communities from the San Francisco Bay, California, USA, that impact long-term carbon... | ecosystem: Environmental > Terrestrial > Soil > Wetlands ... | reverse complement strand
TCCAAAGAGAAATTCTGCCGCACTTCTAAAGTCAGTAATTTTTCCACCGGTACAGGAACCTATATAACATTTTGTTAACCTGGTTCCCGATACATTTTTAACATTGTCTCTATTATCCGGACTATGTGGTTTTGCAACTAAAGGTTCAATCTTTTCAACATCATATTCATACACGCTATGATATTCTGCATCATCATCGCTATTGAAAATCTGAAATGATTTTTCCGTTCTCTGTTTCACATATTGAATTGTAACTTCATCAGCGGCAATAATACCATTCATTCCCCCTGCTTCAATGGCCATATTAGTTAATGTCATTCTTTCTTCCATTGATAGTGCAAATACGGCTTCCCCGTCAAATTCCATTGCCCGGTAGGTTGCACCATCAGTTGTTATATCGCCAAGAACTTGAAGTATGAGATCTTTCGCTGTTAAGTATTCCGGAAGTTTCCCGTTAAATATAAACTTTATTGATTCAGGAACTTTTTCCCAAATTTTTCCAGTGCCAAGAATGAATGCTGCATCAGTATTTCCAACTCCGGTTGAAAACATTCCGAAAGCACCTGAAGTACAAGTATGCGAATCAGTACCAAACAAAACTGTTCCAGGAACATTGTATCCTTCTTCAGCAAGTGCGATATGGCATACTCCTTTATAACGATCCGTTCCAACATCATAATAGTTTTCTAACTGGTAATCCTTTGCAAATTGTCTCAGTATATCCACGTTTCTGTTAGCATGTTTATTCGCCGTAAAAATGTAATGATCCGGAAAAATAACCAGTTTTTCTTTATCCCATATTTTAGCTTTCTCTCCAAATTCTTTTTTCCATATTCCAATTGTAGGCGGACCGCAAACATCGTGGGTCATTAATACATCAACGTTTAACCACAGATTTTCGCCTGGTTTTACAAATTGCCTATCAGCCGATCTGGCTAATATTTTTTCTGTTATTGTCATTCCCATAAAATTCTTCTCCTTTAAACTACATTAGTAACTGATTCCGTATCCTGAATCGAAATTTGTTCTGCTTTGTAGATCTCTTGTTGGTTAATAGCTTTAATATAAGCTTTACCACTTGCTTCAATCACATCCGTTGAAATACCTCTTCCATTAAATGATCTGTCCTTGTTTCTAATCCGTACGATTACTTCACCTAAAGCTTCTCTTCCAGAAGTTACAGACCTGACCTGATATGATTCAATTTTAGGTTGTATATTTAATGCTCTGTCTATTGCATTAAATAGGGCATCAACTGGTCCGTCACCTGTAGATGAATCGGAATATTCTTTGTTTTCCATTTTAACTGTGACAGTTGCTGTAGGAATTGAATTAGTACCAGAGTTCACATTAATATAAACTAGTTCATAGTATCCATATTCTTTCTTGAGTTCATCGCCCATTAAAACTCTTAAGTCTTCATCAAATACTTCTTTCTTCTTATCAGCCAAATTGGTAAACACTTTATAAACTCTTTGTAATTCTTCATCAGTTAGTTCATAACCTAATTCGACTAAACGTGCCTTTAAACCATGTCTTCCGGAATGTCTTCCCAATACAATTTTTGTTTTTTTAACCCCAACTGATTCAGGATTTATAATTTCATAGGTTTCACGATTTTTAAGCATTCCATCCTGATGTATGCCTGCCTCATGTGCAAACGCATTCTCGCCAACTATTGCTTTGTTAGGTTGAACAATAACACCTGTAAAAGCTGAAACAATTTTACTCGTATTGTATATTTCTTTTATGTTAATATTTGTAGATAACTTGTATAAGTCTTCTCTGACTTTTAAAGCCATCACAAATTCTTCAAAAGAAGCATTACCAGCACGTTCTCCAATACCATTAATTGTACATTCAACCTGTCTCGCTCCATTCTCAACACCAGCGAGAGAATTTGCAACTGCCAATCCAAGATCGTCATGACAATGAACACTAATTATAACATTTTCAATATTCTTAACTCGCTTTCGTAGTTCAGCAATTTTGTTACCGTACTCTGAGGGAATTGTGTAGCCAGTTGTATCGGGAATATTTATAGTAGTTGCTCCTGCCTGAATCGCAGCTTCTATAACTTCGGCTAAATAAGCTATATCAGTCCTTCCTGCATCTTCGGCAGAAAATTCTACATCATCACAAAAGCTTTTTGCATACTCAACCATATCATAAGACATTTTTATAATGGTTTGTCGTTTTTCTTCGAGTGATTTGCCATATCGATCGCTTCCGAATTTACCAAGAATGTGATAGTCGGAAGTACTTGCAAAAGTATGTATCCTTTTTTTATTTGCATTGCTAATTGCTTTATAAGCCGTCTTGATATCAATTTCTTTTGCACGAGCGAGTGCTGCTATTGTTACTCCAATTTCACCTGAAATTCTTTTAACAGCTTCAAACTGTGCAGGTGAAGAAACCGGGAACCCTGCTTCAATAACATCCACCCTCAGTTTCTCAAGCTGTTTAGCTATCTCCAGCTTTTCGAATATATTTAATGACGCACCTGGGGATTGTTCACCATCCCTTAATGTTGTATCGAAGATTGTTACTTGATCTGTCATTTTGTTCCTGGTTTAATTATTCAATTTTTATTTATTTATAATGTAAAGACTCCTAAAGCCTGTTCGTTGTATATTTCTTCAAATTTCTGAATAATGATTTGAGTTATTTCTTTTGTTCCGACGATGTTATTTTCTTTATTTCCAATATCAACCGTTCTATAGCCCTCATCTAATGTTCTTTCAATAGCATTGATTATCAATTCTGCGGCTTTATTCATATCAAAAGTATGCTCAAACATCATTGCAACTGAAGCAATGCATGCAATAGGATTAGCTATATTCTGACCGGAAATATCCGGCGCACTACCGTGAACCGGTTCATACAGCGCATGGGTAGACCCTATACTTGCAGATGGCAGCATACCCAAACTTCCAGTAATCATACCCGAAATATCACTCAGAATGTCTCCGAATAAATTTGAAGTTACTATTACATCAAACTGTTTTGGATCTCTAACAATCTGCATTGCAGCATTATCAACATATACATTCTTTAATTCAATATTCGGATAATTACCCGATACTTCTTCTACAACCTTTCGCCAGAACTGAGAACACTCAAGCACATTTGCCTTATCAACTGAAGTAACAACCTGTTTACGTTTTTGTGCAGCTTGAAAGGCCATATGGGCAATTCTTTCGATTTCAAATTTCTCGTATATCATCGTATTCCATCCCTTCTTATCATCATAACCTCTTGGTTCACCAAAGTAAATTCCCCCGGTTAATTCACGGAAAACAATAAAATCTGTCCCATTAACTATTTCTTTTTTTAGTGACGATGCTCCAATTAGAGAAGGAAAAACTTTCGCCGGACGAATGTTAGCAAATAATCCCAGTGATTTTCTCAGCTTCAGTAGACCAGCTTCCGGTTTTAAGTGATGTGGTAGTGATTCCCATTTATAACCTCCGACTGCACCTAGAAGAACGGCATCGGAATCGTAGCAAGACTGTAAAGTTTCATCCGTAAGCGGAGAACCGAATTTATCATAAGAAATACCTCCGAATAATTCCTTTTTAGTTTTGATTTCAACATTGAATTTATCAGCAACATACGTTAGCACACTCATAGCTGCATCAATTACTTCCGGTCCGATTCCGTCACCAGGAAGTAATGTTACTTTATGTGGCATCTTTTACTCTCCATTTTCATAATTTTTTTGATTGATTATATAGGTCGTAATTTTCTTACTTGTTCCCCTACTTGCCATATTTCTGATTCTCTCATTTCCTTTAATTCTAAAGTTAATTTTTCACGATAATCAGGTTTTTGTCCGGCATCAATAACAATTTTGGCTTCTTTTCCTTTTGCAACACTATCATAAAGTTCATCATATAGAGGTGCAACAGCGTCACGGAATTTATGTCGCCAGTCTAACGCACCTCTCTGAGCAGTTGTTGAAACGTTAGCTAACATCCAATCCATTCCCTTTTCAGCAACAAAGGGCATTAGACTCTGTGTTAACTCTTCAACTGTTTCATTAAATGCTTCTGAAGGGGAATGGCCGTTTTTTCTTAATACATTGTATTGAGCCTCAAACAAACCTGCAAGTGCCCCTATTAGTATTCCTCTTTCACCTGTAAGATCAGAATAGACTTCACGTTTAAAATCAGTCTCAAATAAGTAACCTGAACCAACTCCGATTCCTAAAGCAAGTACACGATCTTTTGCTTTTCCCGTTGCATCCTGATATATAGCATAACTCGAATTAATCCCTTTCCCTTCTAAAAACAATGAGCGTAATGATGTACCGGAACCTTTAGGTGCAACGAGAATAACATCTATATCTTTGGGTGGAATGATTCCCGTTTGTTTATGAAATGTAATTCCAAATCCGTGCGAAAAATATAACGCATTGCCTTTTTTCAAATGTTTTTTAACATTTTGCCACTGTGAAATCTGACCCGCATCCGAAAGAAGGTACTCAATTATGGTTGCTTTTTCAGCAGCATCTTCAATTTCAAAAAGTGTTTCACCGGGTTTCCATCCATCACTAACAGCTTTATCCCATGTAGCTGAACCTTTTCGCTGACCAACAATAACATTAAATCCATTATCCTTTAGATTTAAGGATTGGCCAGGTCCCTGAACACCATAACCAATTACAGCAATTGTTTCCCCTTTTAACACTTCCCGAGCCTTCTCTAAGGGAAACTCGTCACGAGTTATTACATTTTCCTCGACACCACCAAAATTAATTACTGACATTTCAACTCTCTTCCTTTTTTAATGTTGTGTTAATATCTATCTAAGCTAGAGTTACTTCCGGATTTTTTTCCATCTCATGCAGACCTTCATTAAACCGCCACATTGGTTTTATAATTGCCACTCTTCCTGATCGGACGAATTCAATTACACCATATGGTTCTAGTTGCTCCAGTAGTACTTGCGTCTCTTCTTTATGCCCACTTTTTTCTACAATTAGAAATTCTGTTTCCACAGTTAGGATACGCGCATTATGTTGACGAAGTACTTTTTCTAGTTCCGCACCCTGTGCTATTGCTTTTATAGGTAGTTTATAGAGTGCAATTTCCTGGTGTATTATTTCTTTCGTGGTGTGATAGTATGCCTGAAAAACTTCAATTATTTTTTCAATCTGTTTCACAACTTTTCTAACCATATCTCTGGTTTCTGTTACAACAATAGTGTACCGATATATACCCTGAGCTTCAGTTTCGGATGCAGTTATACTATCAATGTTTATATGTCTCCTTGTGAAAATAATTGAGATATGGGTTAATATCCCAATATGGTTTTCAGTAAAAACTGAGATTGTAAATTGTTCTTTCATTCTTTCTCCAAATTTAATTTATTCTAATCTGATGTCTTCAACTGATGCTCCGGTGGGTACCATTGGAAACACATTGTCTTCCTTTCCAACAATCACTTCAAGTAGATATGCCCCATCATGATCCAGCATATTCTGAATGGATTGCGCAACATTATCTCTTGATTCTATTTTTTTACTTTCTATTCCATATCCCTGAGCAACTGTAACAAAATTCGGATTTATCATATAAGTCGAAGCATATCGCTTGTCAAAAAACAATTCTTGCCATTGCCTTACCATACCTAAGTAATTATTATTCATTATAACAATTTTAAGATTGACATTTGTTTGCAGTATTGTTCCAAGTTCTTGTATCGTCATTTGGATACCACCATCACCAATAATTGCAACAACTGTCCGCTCAGGTGCAGCTATTTTTGCTCCAAATGCAGCTGGTAATGCAAATCCCATGGTGCCAAGCCCACCGGAAGTTATATTGCTTTTACTCTGTTTGAATTTTGAATATCGACAAGTAATCATTTGATGCTGTCCTACATCTGAAACTATAACTGCCTCTCCATTAGTCTTTTCCGAAATAATGCGAACAACCTCTCCCATTGTTAGTTTTCCCTGAATCGGAAAAACTTCAGATTGAATTATTTTTTCATTTTCAATTTGCTGTAACTTATGGAATTCAGCAATCCAACCCGCATGTGTTCTCGATTTAATTAAATTTGTAAGTAATGGAAGAGCTTCTTTAACATCTGCGTGTATTCCAACCGTAGTTTTAACATTCTTGTTAATCTCTGCTTTATCAATATCTATATGGATAATTTTAGCCTGCTTTGCATAGCGGGTAACATCACCGGTTACCCGGTCATCGAATCGCATACCTACTCCAATTAAAACATCACATTCATTAGTTAATTTATTTGGCCCATAATTGCCATGCATTCCCAACATCCCCATGTTCAGCGGGTGATCGGACTCTAAAGCTGATAGTCCCAGGATTGTCCAGGCCGAAGGTAAACCGCCCTTTTCAATAAATTGTTTAAATTCTTTCTCTGCTCTACCAAGAATAATACCCTGGCCAAATACTACAAAGGGTTTTTCAGCTTTATTTATAATTTCTGCTGCTTCATCAATTTTATTCATTTTGATCGTTGGTACCGGTATATAACTGCGTATTTTTTTACATTGTTTATACTCAAAATCAATTTCATTAAACTGAGCATCTTTGGTTATATCTAATAATACTGGACCAGGACGACCGCTTTTAGCAATATAAAATGCCTTGGCGATCGCAGTCGGAATATCTTCCGCTTTCGTTACTTGGAAATTCCATTTAGTTACCGGCATCGTTATCCCAACAACGTCGGCTTCCTGGAATGCATCTGTGCCTAAAAGATGGCTCCCTACCTGGCCGGTGATGCAAACTATTGGTGTTGAATCAATATAAGCATCTGCAATACCTGTTATAAGGTTAGTAGCTCCAGGACCTGAAGTAGCGATGCATACTCCAACTTTTCCTGATACACGGGCATAGCCTTGTGCAGCATGTACGGCACCTTGTTCGTGTCTTGTTAGAATATGATGAATTTCATCACGATTTTTATAGAGCTCATCGTACACGGGCATTATTGCTCCACCAGGATAACCAAAAATAGTATTAACACCTTCAGCAAGAAGAGATTTAACAACTGCTTCGCAACCGGTTACTCTAATGGTTTTACTACTATGGGGTACCATCAAATCGGAGGAATCCTTGAAATCTGTCGATATTGATTTTGTTGTTTCTACCTCACTCATAAGCTATGCTCCAAATTCATAATTAAGTTATTTAGTTAAAAGTATTTGTCAGTTAGACAACCTTCTGATGCCGATGATACAGAATTTGCGTAACGATATAAAACTCCACGCTTAACTTTTAATGGCGGTTGCTTCCAATTTTTTCTTCTCTTATGTAATTCTGCATCGTCTATCTCAAGTTCTATTAAGTGTTTCTGAATATCAATAGTTATCCAATCACCATCAAATACCAAAGCAAGCATTCCTCCTTGTTGCGCCTCAGGAGAAATGTGTCCAACCACAAACCCATGTGTTCCACCTGAGAATCTTCCATCAGTTATAAGTGCTACATCCTTGCCTAGTCCACTTCCAACAATAGCAGCCGTTGGTTTTAACATCTCCGCCATACCGGGCCCACCTTTTGGACCTTCATAACGAATAACCACAACATCACCTTTTTTAACTTTTCCATCAGCTATCGCATCATTAGCCTCAAATTCAGAATCAAAAACGCGGGCTGTTCCCCGGAATTTTGTTCCTTCTTTTCCGGTTATTTTCGCAACTGCACCCTGTTCTGCCAGATTGCCATAAAGAATTTGAATGTGTCCGGTGTTTTTTATTGGTTCTTTAATAGATGCAATAATATCCTGCCCATCTGCGAGTGATGGAACATCAGCTAAATTTTCTGCAATTGTTTTACCGGTCACAGTTTTACAATCCCCATGAAGCAGATCATTTTCTAATAGGTATTTCATTACAGCGGGGATACCACCAATATTGTGTAAATCTTCCATCAGATATTTCCCGCTCGGTTTTAAATCTGCGAGATAGGGGGTTTTGTCACTAATCCGTTGGAAATCCTCAAGATTTAATTCAACATGGGCTGCATCTGCGATCGCCATCAGATGTAGTACTGCATTAGTTGATCCACCAAGTACAGTAACTAATGTGATTGCGTTTTCGAATGACTTTTTTGTAAGAATATTTCCAGGGGTTAAGTCTTTTTCTAAAATATTCATCATCGCTTGTCCTGAAATTAAACACTCATCTTTTTTACCCTGATCGATTGCCGGTGTCGAAGCACTATATGGTAAGCTCATTCCCAAAGCCTCAATTGCTGATGCCATAGTATTTGCCGTATACATTCCACCACAAGCACCAGGACCCGGACACGCTTTATGTATAATATTTTTAAACTCTAGTTCATCAATTCTTCCCGCCGATTTCTCACCCCAAGCTTCAAACGCTGATACTACATCAAGTTTTCTGCCGTTATAATTACCGGATGCAATTGTACCACCATAGATTAATATTGATGGTCTGTTTAACCGACACATAGCCATCAGTGCACCTGGCATATTTTTATCACAACCGACAACAGAAATAAGCCCATCATAACTTTGGGCTTCTACAACTGTTTCAATAGAATCTGCAATTAAATCACGTGAAGGAAGTGAATAACGCATACCTGGAGTACCCATAGAAATCCCATCACTCACACCGATTGTATTAAATACTAATCCTACCGATCCAGATTCAACAACACCTTGTTTTACCAGTTTAGCAAGGTCATTTAAATGCATATTACATGGATTACCGTCAAAGCCTGTGCTTGCAATGCCAATGAAAGGTTTTTTAAGATCGTTTTCATTTAATCCTAACGCATAAAGCATCGCCTGTGATGCAGGTTGCGAATCTCCTTGTGTAATTGTTTTACTGTATTTATTTATACTCATAATATTTATTTATCAATACGATTATCAAGCAACAACATTTAACAGTTGTGTATTATAGTCATTGTTCTGATCTACTTTTACTTCCATATCTAAATATCGATTTCTATATCTGGCTTTTGACTTTTGCTTATAATTCCTCACAAATTCAGATAAAAAAATAAGACCTTTCTTTTGATGAAAAGGGCTTTTAATCATTTATACCGTTCTCATCCTGATTATTAAATAGCAAGAAGCTGAATAATTATGAATAAAAATTTGTTCTCATGATCAATTTTATACTTATTAGACAGTTAAAAAAAAAGCCATCCCGCTTAGGAATGGCCTTAAAATTTCGTGTTATTTTGCCATTCCCTATCAGGTAATCATAATAAGAATAGATAGAATGACTAAAATATTTTTCATTTTCGCTTAATAATTATTAAACCGTTTTAATAATAACTTAAATCTACAAAAAAGTCAATGATTAAACATTATTTAAATTTTTAAATTTGGGAATTACTCAAATCACCTCTCTGGTAAAGGCTTTATAATATAGCCTGCAATGAACTGATTATATATTCAAAATTAATTACTTAAATCTGAGTAGTGTTGATCTGTTCTTCTTGATTTTTCTTTTTAGTAGTTTACTGTTCATCACAATGGATTGTTTTCTTATTGATTCGCTGTGTATTAATTTTAAAAATCCCCTAATAAATTCCTCGCTTAGACTTAAAGCTAAACCTGTTTTCAATCTTTGGTTTACAATTTCTTCCCAGCGGTTAGCTTGTAGTATAGTAATTTTATTCTTCTTTTTGAATTCACCAATACGTTCAGCAATATCCATTCTCAATGATAAGTTTTGAATTACTTCCTCATCAATTTCGTCGATTGCATTTCTTAATTGTTCTATTTCATCTTTAAATTTCTTATTTGTAATATTTGAATCTCTGATAATCAATTCCTCTAAAATCGAACTAAGCTGAGTTGGTGTTAGTTGTTGTTCTGAATCACTTAAAGCTGATTTGGGATGAAAATGACTCTCGATCATCAAACCATTCATATCAAGATCGATTGCCTTTTGAGATATCATCGGGATTAGTTTCCGGCTTCCAGCAATATGACTCGGATCGCAAATAATCGGTAATGATGGAAATATAGTTTTCAATTCAATAGGAATTTCCCACATTGGTACATTTCGAAACGGCGTTCTCTCCATTGAAGAAAAACCTCTGTGTATGGCAGCAATTTTTGTAATTCCAGCTTTATTTATTCTTTCCAAAGCTCCTATCCATAAATTTAAATCCGGACTGATAGGATTTTTTATCATTACAGGTATGGATGTTCCTCTCAAAGCATCAGCAATTTCCTGTACCGAAAAGGGATTTACTGAGGTTCTTGCACCAAGCCATAAAACATCAATACCATATTTCAGGCAAAGTTCTACATGTTTTGCATTTGCTACTTCTGTGGTTACAAGAAATCCAGTTTCCTCTTTTACTGATTGCAACCATCGGAGGCCTTTTTCACCAACACCTTCAAAAGTATTAGGCCTTGTTCTTGGTTTCCAAATGCCTGCTCTGAATAGATGAACTTTCCGGATTTCAGCTAGTTCTTTAGCAGTAATTAATAATTGCTCTTCTGTCTCCGCACTACACGGTCCACTTATTAATAAAGGTTTTTCGCCCAGTGGAAGCCAATTTTCAATTTGTGTAGTATTTAAACTCAGTTTCATATTATAAATTTATCCTATTTTATTTTTTCAATCATTAGATCTTCATTCTCCAATATTCTCCGTATATCATTTGCTTGTTTTATTGCAGCATGAATTTTAACGGTATCTTTCATGTCTATTAATTTTTTGAAATATTTTAAATTCTTTATATACGAATCCAATGCCTGGGACAAATGTTCCGAATTCTGTTCAAATATGGGAGCCCACATGTCAGGTGAACTTTTTGCTAATCTTACTGTGGATTCAAAACCACTTCCGGCAAGTTCAAAAATAGTTTTTTCATTATTTTCTATTTCAAGTACTGTCATTCCGAGTGTAAAAGAACTTATGTGAGAAAGGTGAGAAACATAGGCTGCGTGAAGATCATGTTCTTTTGATTTCATATAGATAATTTTCATACCAATCGTTCTATAAAGAAATTCAGTTTTTGCAATTGCAAAGTCACCACTTTTTTCAGGATCACAAATGATGCAAAGTTTATCTTTGAACAATCCTGAAAATGCCGCTGAAGGTCCATAATTTTCTGTCCCTGCTATTGGATGTGTGGCAACAAAGTTTCTCCTGTTCTTATGAATTTCAGTAGATTTACATATTCCTTCCTTCGTAGATCCAACATCCATAACTACTGTGTTTGTATTAATATTATCGAGTACTTGATTTAAGACTACTCTGGCTTGGTCAACGGGAATAGCAATT